>Ga0179593_1675245_pt1 | contig 11487 bp, 16 predicted proteins | sample CZODoug2_1_08_16_FD_185931 | JGI IMG/M metagenome (GOLD analysis project Ga0179593, IMG submission 185931) | Vadose zone soil fungal communities from Angelo Coast Range Reserve, California, USA - CZODoug2_1_08_16fungal (PacBio error correction) | ecosystem: Environmental > Terrestrial > Soil >...
CGGACATGCCGAAGGAGAAGCCGTTCCGCGACCGTGCTTTACGAAAATGGAGAGAAATGGAACCTGGAGGAGAATAATCTCATAATAAAATTCTTGAACCTTGGGGTGAGTGAAAGGAACGAAAAGGGGTGGGGGGGTTGGGGGGGGGTGGGGGGGGTTGGCACACCATCCTTGCGCTACCTCGCTCGCTTAACTGGGAGGGAGAGGAGTGGAACAGCTCATTTGGGGGGGGAAACACAGGTTGTCTTAAGGACGGAATAGCGAATTAAAGTGGGAAAGCTTATTCAGAAAAGAGAGCTGAACTCGTCAAAGTCTCATGGAGGGGGAAAAGAGTCCATGGAAACAAGCCGTCTTACGAAACGTCGTGAAAGTACCCATTTGCTTCCCGAAAGCCAAAGGAAACTAGGAGAAAGATGTAACGGGGTTGGCGCCGACAATTCGCATGGAAAGTTAAATATCTCGAAGAAAAAGGTCAAGAACAGGGAACGAAAGGGGGGCGAACGGCCTCCGCCGCGGAGATGTATGCGCTTTAGGGAGCAATCACACACAAAATCCGGTTTAAGGGAGGGGGGAATGCGCAAATCCGGCCACCATTCTGTATGGAAAAACTACCTTGGACCCGAGGAGGGAACAGACATTACAGAGACGTGGAGAAAGCGGTGCAGCCTAAGGAGCTGGGAACGAAAAAAGAGGAGGAACGGAGACAAAATCGAGGGGAAGGAGGGGATTGTTGCCGAAAGATCTCTTTTCCACGAAGAAAGATGAAGGGTCACTGGGGGGAAGGGGGTAAGAAAAAGCAAAGGCGGACCTGACCGGCCTCGACCGTGCGTTCGAGACGCTCGAATGAGAAAAAAAGGGGTCGTCAGGGGGGGAGAGGGCTGCTTCTGCTGTGCCCTTTCGAGTAACCTTGCGGAAAAAGAAAAAGGGTAATGGGAAGGCTAAAAAGCGTGACGGTTGCGGCGACAAAAACGTTTGGAATATGGGCGCAACTCGAGAAGAGGGGCTCATAGGCGGGGGGGTTACCACCGAAGGGTCACTCATAAAAAGGTCCTGCGAGGGGGGTCGGGGCCGGAAATAGAGACAAAAAAAATAACTTTACAGCCCTGCCGCGAGGGGACGCTAAGTGGCAAAAAACTGACAAAAGCCCTTCACTATCAATCGGGCCGACAAAAATAATGAAAGAATGAGGACCAGAAAACTCAGGGGTATGGAAGGGTAGGGGAGCCGAATAAAGGGAACAATGCGCCCTTTGCAGCGGATCTCTGGGAAATCAGGGACTTTCATCAATTGAAAAGAAAAAAGAAGGCATAAAGGAGGAAAGACGCCGCCGCCGTCCATATCTGCCAAGAGGGGTTGCGGATAAGTACGAACCTGTCGTCCATGATATGGAAATTCAGAAAAACTCTTAAAAATAAGACGGAAAGAAACCGGGGAACAGTTTGAACGGAAAAAGGAATGTAAGCCTAAGGGGGGAGTCGGGGATTTCACCTGCAGAGAAAAACCCGGGCGAAAACGCGGCGACCGCTACCGGAGCATCCCCAGAAAGTTGTAAAATGATCAGGGGGTAGCGTGAGAGGGAAAGAAGTGTTAAATCTAAGGAGGAGGGGACGCGACATCTGTGAAATTGAAAAAGCCTCCCTTAAACACAAAAGGAAACAGTAAACCTCAAAAAAAATTGGGGGGGTAGGAGATTCGCCAAGACGCTTGGGTCTCGAAACGTAAGTAACAAGAGAGACATCCAGCTCCTCTTGGAAATTCGTAAGGAACGCAGACGAAGGGGAAATGATCGGGAGAGCAGTGCTAACGCATCTATGCTTTATTAAATGGGGGTTAATCGGGGGCAAAAAGACAACTCAGAGAAACCAAAAAAAGGAGGAGTAAAATATATATATAGGGAGTCCTTGGCAATAAAAGAGAACCCCTCAAAAAGAAGGAGGGGGGGACAATTCCGATATTAACTATGAGCTGTGGGGGGGGGGTTGTGGGGGGGGGGGGGGGTTGTGTGGGGGGGTGGGGGGGGGGGGGGGGGGGAGTGGAAGACGAAAGAAAAAATAGGGAAGCCTCAGTGTCTTCCAGAAAGGGCATCATTCATAAAGAAGCAAACCACCGTCGCCTGTTTTTGTGCTATTTGTTGATGACCTTATCTTGAGGGAAAGACGAAAACATGGGTTTTCCCAGGGTCAATCGTGCCTAGAGAAAAAATGGAAGGGTAGTTGGAAAGTCCGGGCGCTGCTCAATCTTGTGTCGCAGGAATCGGGGGTGGGGAAGGCTGAAAGATCTAGTTTTGCACGCCAATCGCCCTGTGAAGTGAGACAGGACGAGGTTGAAAGTTTTTAAAGACAAGAATCCATGGCGTCTTCTATGTACTCTGCAGAAGGGGGGGATAAAAAATGGCATAGAGTCAAGGAAGGAGTGCCTGGCTTCCAGGGGGAAAGATCTATGACCAATTAAACTGTAGGAAAGGATTGCCCCCGGAAGCGCAAGGGGAGGAAAGAGTTTTGGAAGAGGCCGCCTTCTACGCGGTTAAGGTCGAGGTCACCTTAGTTGGGAAACCGCAGGAAAGGCAGGAGCAAAGAAGGTCCGGCTTTTTTAATTTGGGGGGGGAACACGACCTGCTGAGGATAAACAGGCGGGAAGGAGGTTTTTTCTCGAAGTCAGCCAAAAAATAATGTCAAAGGAGAACAGGGATGCAGAAGGTGACCACAGCCAGGCCGCCTCTGGATACTCGGCAGGGCTGCCAGGGTTCGAAAGCCGTTGAGGAAGAACTAAGGGCCGATTAGCTCCAATTCGTCCACAAGGTCAGGGAGGAATGGCGTTGGTCAAAAAAGGTCGAAGCAAAAAAAAAACTCAGAAGCGACTGAGAGACACCCAAGGTTACGTGAAAAGGCCGGAGGACTAAAGGGCCAGAGGACTTTCGGAAGTCAAAGGATCGCGAAGTTGCCGAATCTTTCCTTCGGGGCAAGCTGTCGGGAATTTAAACGAACGCGCCAGTCACGTGCGGGAGAATAGAGGGGGGTAGATACGGGAAACTTGGCTAGTAGGCGAAGGAAGACCAAAGAGAATAAACCTTTCAGTCGTCCGCGGGGGGGAGACGGGGGAGGGGCGAGGTTACGCAAGAGAAGAGGGTCAAGTGCGGACGTTTTTTGCACGGGGTCTGCCGAAAGGCCGGGCAAAACGCAGGGAGAAGAAGAAGAGAAAAAACGGGACGACTTTGTCAGTTCGGGGGAAGATCGGGGGAGGAGCAGGATGTCATTTCAAGCTGTTCCACGGCGCGCAGGAAACATTAAGAGAATCGGGGTGGGAAGAGGCAGCATCACTAGTTTAGGTCAGCGCCGTCATGGGGGACTGGTAGTATTTAATCGAAAGAATTGAGCATAAGGGACGGGGGAAACGATGACATGTCGAATTTCGCAAAATACCCGGGGGAAAAAATTTAAGAAGGAAACATGAAAAAAAAAGGCATCAGCACCTGGTTTTTCAAAACGCTTGCTAGGCGAAATGAACAAAGAAGAGCCGGACGAGCGCGGTGTATCGGGAACTGCTGGCCAATTTCAAGGGAATTCCAACCAAAGAAAAAAAAGAAGGGCCGAAAACTGAGCATCAGGTCGCTCGCAAGGGGGCCATGCTAAATAAATGGGCAGGAGTCGACGAACGTGCGGACCGGAGGGAGACTGACTTAATGGAAGTAACGATAGAGACTCACAAGAGTATGAAAAGAGAAGAGAAGATCGACAGGGATAAAAGTCTGCCTCGTGAGAAAAACTCGGCTTGAAGAAGGAAAGACGAGCAATGGGCAGACCTTGGGGGATGCTCATCAGGAAAGGAGGGCTCACTGAAGAAGGTGAACCAGAAGGGGTCCACCCTTCATGCGAACAGAGATATCTCTGCGAGAGGGGAGAAAGTCACAAAAAGAAACAGGACCGAGGGGACCGACAATGTCAATCTGGGAAACGCTTGCGGAGGAGAGAAAGATGAATTAATGCCAAGAAGCTGCAAAAAGGAAAGAAAAAGACAGCATTTCTGGAAAAAAATAAGAATCCCGCCTGAAGTCGGTACCAGTTCTGCCCGCAGCCGAAACTTTAACTCGCGGAATACGGTTTCTGGCTTGAAAAGGAAGAATCTGCGACGCACACGATTCACCAGACGAAGAAGGCCGCGCTAGAGGTTGCGGGAGCGGGGTTGAAGGTCCCGCAAAACTTAAGTGAAATCGTGAATTAGGAAAAAAATTTCACGAAAGACAGTCGATGAAGCACGTGCTCTGAAGGGAAGAATGGATAAATGGAGAATACGAGACGTTCTAAGCTCTGCCAAGGCTAGAGTGGGGCTCAAAAGAGAAAGTACGCTGGCGATGAGGGCGTAAAGAGAGATGGTTAAAAAATATGAAAACAACAGCTTCGCGTGCCTAATGAAGTCCTTGTACGGGCCCCGAATCTTCGGGAAAGGGTTGAGAAGAAAAAAGGAATAAGGCCAGAGGATGCTCGAAAGTGTAGCATCCATCTAGAGGTGAGAAGTTCAACGGAGGGAAGTTAGGCTCGCACTCCCGAAGTTTTGGTACGAATTGGAGATCTTAAAAAAAGGAAAGGAAAGTGGAAATATGGCGAAAATGAAGAAAGCGCTTGGAAAAAACAAGAAGAATGCTAAGAGAAACTCGACTTCTTGGTGTCTTACTTCAGAGCAAATCTCAGATGAAAAGTTGGCTACAGGGAAAACTCGCTAAAAAGCGGGAGGGGGAAAAACAAGGAGCCCTCAAAGAAACATCGGCCTCGGCAAAAAGTCTTGCAGGAAAGACAGGAAAAAAACTCGCACTCAGTTAGGGTACCGCGAGGGGATGCTGAACGAAGAGACGGGAAGTGAATGACTTGAAAGGTCAAGAAGCGTGAAGACGCATTCTTCACCGAAGCACTCCTGTCAAGGGGGCTGAAAAAAGGAAAAAACGCTTGGGTCTTATGAAGAGTACTATGAGCCGGAAGGAGATGGGTAATTTCAATGTCAGACACCCGAGGAACAAGAACGTCTACTTGAAAACGCTAACATTTTTCAAAAAGAATGGCTTCAAGAGGAGAATGAAAAAATCCGTGAATAAATTTAGCCGAGGGACTTAAAACCTGCGAGAAACAGGAGCAAACACCCTAACTGCGGAAACCGAAATGGAGACGGAAAGGGGTTCTATCGTCGAGGTCGGCACGAGGGGGCGAATCTCAGGAAAGATCAAAGGGAAACAATCCGCCCCGGGGAAAAACAACCTGTCAATTAAACCTGCGCCGGTGGTCCAGAAAGCATCTGAAGTGGGGACTACACGGGGGGGGAGGAAAGTAAAAAAAACACAGATCCCTCCTGCTCGAAGGGATAATGCTCCTGACCCGCCGCCGGAGGGGGAGGGTTCGGAAGGGGAAGAGATGTCACGCATCAAATCGTCCTGCGATGTGTAGAGGGGAAACTGGAATCAAAAACATAAAGAGGAGAAAAGAGATGATATCGAATACCGCTTCCCCCTCATCACAGAGGGAAGAAAAAGCATTGGAGAAAGGTCGTCAAAGAGAGAATAAAACGGCGCCATCGGCGGCGGGGACGCTTTAATAAAAAAGAGAGCAGGATTTCGAGGGGTCCTGCGAAAACGTGAAGCTAGGGGGCAAGCCGTCCGCGCGAGATCCGCCCACAATGAAATTAAATGGCCGGGGGGGGTTGGTGAAGGGAAGTGGGGGGAAGGGGAGCGCGCGCATTGGGTCTATTTCCGTTTTGACCATCGTTCTATAAAGAAAAAAAAAAATTGGAAAAGGGAGAACGCAACTTGGCTGCTCCGGTCTCTGCGAGGATGGTGGCGACCGGACGCGCAGTCTTGAGGGGAGGGGTAAGAGAGAAAGGGGGAAGGGGCAAAATCGTTTGAATTTCCCCGTTTTTCAGTCAGAAAGGGGGGAAATATCCATATCAAAAAGGCGATAGTATCGCTTAAGCCGAGATCCTATGAGGAGGGAGGGAAGGGAGGGGTCGTCTGGGAGGGAAGGGGGGGAGCCGAGTTCCGTCGAACTAAGTCATGATGGAAAGAAGAATGCAAAGGGGTTAAAAAAAAAATGCGTAATAACGGAGGTCGTTTCGCGAACCGGTTCAACTCACGCGGAGAGCCTGAGGCAGAAAAGGGAGGGCGTGGGGTTTTTCCGCAGAAAAACTGGAGCGAGTATAGCAGAAAACAGTCGGAAGGAGAGGAGTGGGGAAAAAGCCGGAAAAGGTCGCGCGCCAGAGGACACGCATAGTTTCGGGCAAGTTGACCCCAGCACAAGGAGAGAGGAGTAGAAAAAAGTTCTCAAATTTGGACAGCCGTTTTTTGGCGCCTCCGCAACCAATTAGCCGAAAGGAAGGAAAGGTGAAGAAAGGAAACGAACCGAACAGCAGCAGCACAAGCTCAACATCTACGGGGGATCAGTTCTTAGAGAAAAGAGGAGTGAAGTACTTCGAAAAGTCAAAGAGTAGAACGGGGGGTCGGGGTCACGGACAAGGAGGTTCATCGGTGCGATGCAAGTGGGAGGAGGGTAGAAAAGCTCTGAGGGTTCGGACGATCAAACATTCTCGGGATGAAAACATGATATGATTTACGTCCGCGGAGGCCTAAGTGAAAAATCCACTGTGAACGAATGGCCTGTCCCAGCAGAAGGGGAAAGTGAAAAACATCAATGATGGAGGAAATTGCCCGGTGCCTGTTGGTCGCGTCAATAAAGATTCAAGAAGTTTTGGGGTCTCAATAAGTTTACAAAACGCTCTGGGAAAGAAGCCCAAGAAAAGGGGTCGCGGGAAGACTGTTCAAGGGATTTCATCTTTGAAGTTGCAGATTAGGTTCCATTGGGCAAGACGAGGAGAAGAAGCGGGTCCCTGCGTCGGCTTCGGGAGCAACTGGGCACGATTTTCGGGGAAGCGGACAGGGGGTGGGGTATTTAAAAAATGGAATCTTCCCGAAGGAAAGCGTGGGGAAATGATAACTATTTCGCGAATACCGGACGCGTCCCAAATTAAGTCCACTTCAATAAGCAAAAAGTTTTCAAAGGAGTGCTTCGTCTACTACTTCGAGCAAAAGAAGAAAAAGGAAGCGAAAGGACTTGGAAGTCTTGATCCGAGACAATCTACACTCGAACACTATGGGATGAACATTAGGAGACCCGAGCCATCTCGTACTAATCCGGTAAAGTAGAAAGCTTGCCTGAGTTCCTTCGGGCCACCTTACGTTGATCGAAAAAAAGAAACGGATTTGGGGGAAAGATTAGATCCTTATCTTTGCGCTCTGAGGAAGAAACGCAAGAAAAAGGATCAGGGAAAAGTCATGCATTTGAAAAAATTATTACGCGCAATGGGGCAAGTACATGGGGACATCAAGGGACAGGGGAGGTTAATCCGGGGGGGTGAAAGAAGACAAATTTTCCATCACGGGTTCCGATAAAGAGATCGCTCGGGCAGGAGCTGGGAAAATCGCATTGAAAACCACAGGTTCTGAGCCAGGCGATTTGGGAATCAAATTGCAAGATGGACGGAGGGGAAGTCAGCTCGAATTCATCGAAATGCTTCCAAAAACTGAGGAAAGGAGGAGAAAAAGTCCAGGGAGGGTGCAAATAAAAACCTGACGGCGCGGACGAAAACTCGTGCAATTACCAGGTGCTGCCGAACTCAGCGGTAGGGGGTCAGCAAATGAACATCTAGTGCAAAAGGGATGCTGCAGACCACACATTGCCGACGGAAGAAAAGAAAGCATGTGCGCGAGCGGAGGAGGGAAGAGGGGTTGGAGCGCTTTTTAACGCTTGAGGAAAAACGGAAAGAGGGAGGGAATCGGGAGTAAAGGCGCAAGGGGGGGAAATCTTGCCAAGAGGGAGGGGAGGAAACGCAAAAAGGGAAAAGCTGGTCTCAGCCATTCTAATAGGGACGGGAAGGGTCAGAAAAAAAAAAGCGTTCGCTCTCATGGCCCCCGTCTATATGTCACGGCTACCAGGGCATGGGGGGGTCAAGGTTCCTCGTCAAGTTGCCCAAGAAGGGAACCAGGGCGAAAGGCCTTGTCCGACAAATACTAATTCCCACTGGCTCTCGAGTTTCGGTTCGGGAAAAGCGGAGATAGGGTGCGCTACAACGTGTTTGAGATCCGTCGCTGGTAGGCTGCTGGCAAAGAAAAAAAAAAAAGGTAGAAGTTCCGGGAGGGGAAAAAACCGCCATTCACGCACGCCGAATAGGCGCTAAAAGGGAGGAGGGGGCAAAACGGGACAAATGTCTGGGAAATTTGAAAAAGGGAAAAAAGAGAGAAAGATCTGTCTTGCGGGGGGGTTACCCCAAGGGCCGAACATGCAAAGAAGGGCGACATAAACGGGGGGGATGGATGAGGTCGAGCAAAATCTCGTGAAGTCGCCAGCCTACTCACGAGGAAAATATCAGGTTCGTGTGGAAAAACAAAAATAGACCTGAACAAAAAAAAAAAGAAAGTAGCGGTCAAACTTGAGGAGGAGTTAAGGGAGGGGAAAAAAATCGGGAGGAGGCCGTCTCCTGGAACGAAAAAAAGTCAAGTCAAGGCAGAGCGGGGAAAATGGGTGCAGTTCTACGGAACGTTCATCGCATGAGGAAAACTAAAATACTGAAAGACTGCGAGAAGGTAGCTACAAAAGGCTATAAGAAATGAGGCCGCACGCGGAAAAAAAAAGGGATCTGTGACAATGTCTCACCCGTCCAGAAACCAATCCGGCAGGGTTGGAAGAAATTGGCCAACTCGCGAATTTCACTAAAAGGGGAACTCATCCCAAGGGGGGGAAACAAGGGAAACCAGAAGAGCGGAAACGCAGCCCGAAATTTGGGGGAAAAACTAAAGATCAGGTTTGGTCGTCTGAGAACGAGGGGGAACGTAAAATCGGCAAATGGACGCCTCCAGCGAATGGAAGAAACAAAAAGGCCATTAAAAGGGGGAGACGTGGTCTCCTTGAGGTTCTGAGTGCACAGGGCTCATTGAAAAGAGCAGAAAAAGCTGGGAAAAAACACAAGGACGAAAAAACTCGCGCGAATGGAGATCTCGGGAGGAGAAAAGGATCGCGACTTGCTCCGCTACTGCGGACTGCTACAGGGATTGGGGGAGGGAAAGATGGATTGGGGACCGACGATTCCCGAAAAAGTGAGAAAGAAGAAGGGAGAGATCGGGAGGGAAATAAGCTGAAGTCAAAAACACTCCAGCGGCAAAGACGCCTTCTATGTGGATCAAAGTCCAAGATCAAAAAAGGAAAAATGCGCTAAGGACTGCCTTTGGCACGAGAGATTTCTCGGGGGGGGGGGTTCCGCCAGCAACTCTATGCAAAGCGGATGCGGTGAACTCAGAAGAACGGGGGAGAGGGGAAGAACAGGTGGTTTGGTGCCGGGCGGCGTGCCAGTGCCGGGTCGATAGGAATTTGGGGGAGAAGGGCCCGTTGGGAAAAAGAGCGATACGCCGCAGACACTTTATTCTTTATTCGAACTTTCGGGCCGGAGCCGGGGCAAAGGTGGAAAAAAAAAAAAGAGAAGAAGCGGCTACATTTTCCGGCGTGAATTCGCTGGACCATGAACTGGGGGGGCAAGGGAAGTCGAAGTCGAAAGGACGGGGGGGACGGGAAATCTCCAGAGCATGATTCTGCGATATACTCTCAAAGACCCAGCGTAAAGGGATAGCAGGTCCCGGAGGCGTCGGTCGGTGGAAGCGATGGAAAGAACTGGGAAAAAAGAAAAAGTTCAAAGATCGCGGAAGGGGGGGAAGGTTTTTTTTCGTCCGGGGAAACGCGACGAACAGTGGGGAAAGGGTCCGAAAGGAAAACTAAAAAAAGCCGAAGGGTTTGCCGAGAAAATAAGGTCGGCGGTTTTGGAGTGGGGGTTTTGCCATGACCTGAGGAAGAACGCGTCGGGACCGGGAGGCTAAGTGGTCGAAGTCAGACCAAGAATGGCGCGCAGGCAACTAAGAGGCCAGGGAATCAAACGCTGATCCAGCGGCGGCGGCCATGTCCAATTTGGAAACCGTTTTGACGAGGACAAACGAACTCCAGGAAAAAGGTCCGGCGTGCGGGACGTTTTTCAGCAGGACTCCGAACGGAGAACAGCATACGGAAGTGAGAACACGTTTTCGAGAGCATGCGGGAAGTCCGGGAATAGAACGGAAAAGGGGAGAGGGGTAAGTGGAGAAGGCAGAGGAGGGGGGGCAGCTGAGTTGCCGCGTGTGGGGGGGGGAAAAAGGGGAAAAAAAAAAAAAAAAAAAAAAAAAAAAAAAATGAGGCGGGCAAATCGCGGAGGAATTTGGAAAACAACAACTGCAGCGTAACTAGGGGGGGGAGAATAAGGGGCCGAGAGCGAACGTTGGGATCGAGAAATGTGAAAAAGGAGACTTAACGAATTCTGGACACCTTTCGGCAAAGGGGACATAGAATCGGGGGCGGCAAATAGACGGCATTGCGCCAGGAATACGGTCAAAGATTTCCGAATTTGCAGTGTGACTGAGCCCGCCAAGGCAAGCGAGAAGCCCATCAGCGGAGCTTGCGCGGGGAACGTTCGTCGAATCTAGTCAGGCAGGGGAAAGGTACAAGTTGGGGCAGAGAGAAGAAAGGAGCAGGAAACAAAGCATCCGCGATTTACACGGGCGGTAAAAATTGAGGGGGGGATGCACGAGTTTTTCAGCGCCGGCAGGGGTCTGGGGGTGGAAAAGGGGAACAAGTGAACAGTGCAGCGTTTGGGACATTAGCAGGGGCGAGATAAAAAAGAGTGAAAAAGGAGGGACTTCGGGGGGGAAGGGGGCAGCAGCACCTGGTTTCATGCGTCTTCTCGGCGAAAGGACGGGAGCAAAAAAAGAGGAGGAGGGGGGGGGGGGGGAAATTGAAGGGATTCCGAAGCCATAATCGTCCCCGCGACCCAGCCGGCTTTTAAATGATGAGAGAATCGCACCATTAAAAAGGGGGGAACGAAACTGCCGATCGGGTGTCTATCGGACAGGAGGAGTGCGCTTAAGGAAGTATCATGAAGAAAGGAAGGAAGGAAGTGGAAGGGCGTATTCGTACTTGAGAAAAGGCGCCTCCTTAGAGGGAAAGGGAGAGAGGCAGTTACGATGTACTCGCATAAGGAAGATTATGGCTCCCAAGGCCAGAGTTTAGCCTTTGCACAGTCTCTGGTCAAATAAATAAAAAGGGCAGAGACAGACGCCTCGCTCGGCGAGATGGTTGGGGCAAGAGACTTCAAATTAAGCCTTTCTGGGGTGGTGGGAAGGGTAACTTGACGCGGCGGGAGGCTCTAAAGCGATTGCAGAAGGCCAAGCTCAACTGAGAGTGGGGGGGGAAGGGGAAAATACCCATAAAGGGAGATGACGAAACTCTGTGCCGTATTGTTGCTGAAGAGGAAACTAAATTTTCTGCGAAGGGAACCGCGGAATGGGAAAAAAATAGATGAGAAAACTATTCCTACCGACTAACAAGAGCGCGAAGTCGAGAGGTACAAGGGGAGAGGAGTTGACAAGAAAGGGCTCAGTCA
>Ga0179593_1740331_pt1 | contig 11487 bp, 14 predicted proteins | sample CZODoug2_1_08_16_FD_185931 | JGI IMG/M metagenome (GOLD analysis project Ga0179593, IMG submission 185931) | Vadose zone soil fungal communities from Angelo Coast Range Reserve, California, USA - CZODoug2_1_08_16fungal (PacBio error correction) | ecosystem: Environmental > Terrestrial > Soil >...
GCTGCCGCCGATGCAAAAGAGATGCGGCCCGGTACATGGTTCGCACGTATTATCTATGGGAAAAGTCGTGCTAACCTTGAAAAAAAGAGAAGGGGTAGTGTATCGGGAGCCGGGCACGTACTGCGATGGAAAAGGGAGAAAACGTAGGGGTTCGGAGGAGATTGTGAACCGAAACAGGCTGCTGGTGCGCTGAGGAGGGCTCGAGAGGCAAATGTGTGAATGGCCGAAGGGAGGGGGGAAGGATCAAAGTCATGCGGTAGTTCGGGACGCAACATCGTTTCCTAAAAGCTCGTCAGTTTAAAAGTAAACTACCGCCGAAAGAGGTTCTGTTCTCCTTGTATCAGGACAAAAACAACCGCAAAACGCTGGACATCCTCTGGCGGGTAGCAAGGACTGGAGACCTGCTTTTCAAACAGGAGTCGGGGTCTACCATCACTACCATGGGGGAGAAAACTTCCATGGAATCCGGAAATCTCTATCGGCGGGGGCATGATCGTCCCAAAAGGGGGAAGGAGAGGAGTAGGGGGGAAAACATTGTAGAGAACTGTCCTACTGCGGGGACAAATGCTGACAAGAGATTACCTCGCTTTTCGAGAACTCGTTTGCCGGAAGGAAAGGAGGCATCCGGGGGAGCGTTCTTTTCGCGCGAAAGGTCTTGTCGGCTAAAATGGGAATCAAATGGTCCTCATTTGCCAAAGCTTAAGAGGCTAGAGACAGAAGATAAGCCCAAGGGAAGAGGAAATCGTGGGGGAAAACGAAGGGGAGGACCGTTGAAAGCAGCTACCTGGGGAGGGGGGGGAAAGTGCCCAACCCGCGATCACTTAAAGGGAGAGAACAAAAAAATAAATGGTGCGGAGTAATCGGTTCTGGGATTCTTGGTAATCTTCCCACTTTCTGGGAGCTGAATAGATGAACCCTAGAGCAGGAATGGATGAAGGGGTTCCTATAGAGAAGAAAACCTTCCGGATCCTGCAGGGGAATCACCCTAATTGGCACCCTCCTATATATCGGGCGATCGGGAAAATGGGGGGAGCCTAATTGAATGTCAGTGCTGGAGCAGGGGAGGGGAACGCAGTTCAGGAATTTGCTGGTTATGACGCCTAACTGGTGGGGGGGGTTGGTCCACCCCACCATTGGAAAGACTGGAGTCAATCTCCGAAAGGTTTCTCAACGTAAACTTTGCAAGTGAAGAAAAAAAACTGCTCGGAGAAGCACAAATTTTACGGAAAGCTCGTCTGTCGCTGAAAAAGTTCCCTTCCTAACCGGCGGGCCTCCTCCTTTATATATAGGAGGGTGGAGGATGACTCTTCATATAGAGGTGTTAGATTCCCTCCATTGTCGGCGGAAAATCGGTCATCTAGTAAGTCCCCCACCCCTTGAAGAAGGGCACACCGCTGAGCGGTGCAAAAAAGGGGGGAAGAGGCGCCAGGAAAAGGGAAAGAGGTTCACTTTCTTCGGCCTTGCAGCCTACGTTCTCGCAGGATCATCGACTTTGCGCCACCAAGTATACGCCGATCGCGAAGGAGCTAATAAGAGGAACCTTTGCAACCAAAGGCACGCCCTGTAGGAAGCTGTCTTCGTCGGCTCATCGAAGCACCCATCTCGTCCTGTCAAAGGCCGACGAGACAAGAGAAGGGGCTGCCACTCTTGCAAAAAAGGATGACCGTTGAAAGGGAGGCCGTCCCTCCAGCCTCCCTGGCCGGACCTACTGCGCGTACGGGAACAAAACCTGGTCACGGCGGCTGTCCATGAATGACTCCTACCATTCCATCTTTAGGGTAGAACCTGAAGAAGAAAAAGCGAGAAAAGGCCTAACCAGAGAGGGGAAAACCTACGTGTGGGGCCACAAAACCGATACTACTGCTCCGGGGATCGTCCATGGGGCAAGAGAAGTTGGAAAACAAAAGAGGACAAAGAAACTCACACTGCCAAACGAAGAAAGACATGTACTCAGAGGAGAAGTTTTCTTCTTCGACGGCGACTGGCAGTCCTCCATGTAACTTATGCAGAACATCGACTCCCAGCAACAAAAAGTTCGAAGAAAAGAAGACATCCGAACCTTAAAAACTCCGCCCTTACGAAAGACAACCCGTTCAGGAACGAAGGGTGACGCTTCTTGAGGGGCCAGCATGCCGGCATCAAGCAACCACGTCCCGGTTAAAGAGGAAAAGACGGGGGGAGAGTCACAGGAAACTACCAGGGGGGGGTATGCTCTCCCTGCTGGGGAGAGGGAAGCATGCCTAAGACCGGATGAAAAAAAAGAAAATACACGCAACCAAAAGGGAGAGTTCGTCAAGGGAAATGAAACGCCTGTGTTTCAAGAAACATTTGCCCGCAGTCGGCACACCACTAGGTGCCAGAACTTTCTGATCTAGTCTCTGAGGGGGGGGGGAGACCCTAATAACGAAAAGTCCATTTTACGAGGGGCCCCCATCAGCAGATCGCTATTACCGCGGGTGGAGATGGTTGGATGGCAGAAGGGAGCCTTGATAGAGAGGGGCCCCTGTAGAAAACTAGCGAAAAAGAAGGACGTACCTATCGGCGAGCAGCTAGGCACCGGAGAGTCCCACCTACTACTAGAGGGGTACCCCCAGCTCGGGAGTGTGCCCCAAAAGCTCTCCGGTCGGCGGCAAGAGAGAAGTTCGTAGAGAAGGTCGGATGAAAAATGGACTGACTTAGGGAGGGGGTCATACTTTCCACAAGACAGAGTTCAAGCTACCGGGGTTATTAGGCTGCCATAAAGGGGAAGGGGAGTCCTCTAGAGGAGACTGGACAAGGGGGGGCCTCGAACGCTGCAAGACGGGAAAGTTGAAATGGATAGGGGCTGTTCATAGGAAGGGTTCCTCCAAAGAAAGACAAAGAGAATTGCAACACGTCCGGGGGAAAAAGAGAGGTCATCTCTATCAACCAAGGGAGTATCGTAAAGGGGAGATGACTTCTTTCGCGCGGTACATATGCCCAAAAAGAGGAGTGAAATCAGGTGAGGAGGAAACGCGGATGAACAGCCCGCGAATAACCCCGGGACCGGACGGCTGTAAGAGTTCGCGGACCTTCTGTGCCCCATATAAGGGGAGAGAGGAATGCAATCAGATGCAATAACCAGATTTGACGCTCGTCAGGGGGGGGGTCTAACACCCGAAGAAAAGATGGTATGTTCCCTGCCGACTGCTTTGGGAGGTGCAGTCCACTTAAAAAAGCCACTCGAGCCGACGGCGGGGGACGCGGGAAAGAACACTCCGGGCCGATCTTGGGCCTCGCATGGATAGCTGCCCTCGCCGAGCCGGTAACGGAGCTGCTGTCTATCGTGCCGCAGAAGGTCTGCATCGGAAATAAGGAGCCTCGAAAGAAAAAGAAAAAAAGAGAAAAAACACGAGGTAGGGCTATTTGATAAAGGGGGAAAAGTACATTTGGGTCTTATCTTCCGGAGCGGCTCTCCTCGCTAAAGAAAGCGACGAGGGGGAAAGTGCCGGGGAAAGAAGCGGCCATAGGAGATGGGGGACCCAGGAGGGGATAAAACCTGGTATAAAAGGTTTCTCCCGCGGCGTAAAGAACCGCCCATCATCGGATTAATGCTCTCTCTCGAAACGAAACCGCCGGGCCGATGAAGAAGTAGGGGTAAAACGGAAAAACAGGAAGATCAGAAAAAAAAAAAAAAAAGGTTGGCTGGAAGGAAGTGCCTTCTGGTCCCGGCCCGCGCGGAAACACCCAGTTGAGTGAATGCAGAGGAAGGGAAGGGCGGCTTCTCTGGAGGTTGAGAGGGGTGAGGACAGGCTTACAGGGCGGGGAAGGGTCGACCCTATTACTAGAAGGAGCTCCTTCGAATAAAAAAAGTCGCCTGTTGGAGGGGTGCTGGAAGAAGTGAGCAGCTGGAGGGGGTGAGTAGGTAGGAGGGGGAGACCCCGACGATGGAAAAAAGGCCATTTGAAGCCGGAGGGGGAGGTGGCCGTTGGCACCCAAGGAGGGCTTTGCCAGAGAGTATTCTACGAGTTTGCCTTCAGGGGTAGGGGCCCGGTGTGGGACATTGTCGGAGGATAAAAGGTCGCGGGGGGAAGAGGATGCTAAGTATGCGACGGAGGAGCGATGTTAGCATCCCCCATCCTAAAACAGGGATAGGAGGAAGTGACGCTAAAAAAAGGGCGCACAGCGGGAGGAAAGGAGCGTTTGCGAAGCGATGATCCGACGCGCGCTTACTCCAAAAAGGAGCGTCATGACTCAGAAGCGAGGGGGAGGGACATCCGTCCCTACTTTCGGATACGGGAGGTTCCTGGGGGGAAAGGACAGAGGGACGGCGTGGAAAAAGAAAGAAAAGTGACAGCGAAAAACGCTGGATTGAAAGGGAACTGTCCACCGCTCAGCTCGGCCCGTGTCAAGGCCCATTACCAGTGTGCAAAATACTCGATTACCTAGAAAACGGGGGGGGGAAAGAGGACCGAGAAAAAGGACCCGCCAAGAAAAAATTCAAGCCACGAGATAGAGGGAAAAAAAAACTACATTCGGACGGCCCGCCGAGGGGCCTGTTAACTGCTCAGCGAAAGGAGAGAGCCCGTATCCGTCAAATTGGGAGATACGTGAGAAGCGAATCAGGAGTCGACCTTAGGGGTGTGGGCGAAAATCTCCGAGAAGAGGGTTCTTCGGAAGGAACTTACCTCACAATTCAAGGGCCTTATCAAGTGGTCACTCCATACATTCAAGGGGGGGGACGAGGCAAAGGAGGGGGAGAAAGGGGGGACTGAGAAAATCAAAAGGTTAGTTTTCTCCATCATCCGTCCCAAAGAGAAATCATGCGCCCCACGCTCGGCTAAATAAGCTGAGAGGAAAAATAGAAGCGCGGAAAAGATACAGTGAGGGGAGCACGATCCCACCAGCTTTCCTATGAAATAACATTTCGTTGACGAGAGCGAAACTCGCCCGTAGATCCATGGAAGGAAGACCCAAAAGGGGAAAGGCCTCGCCACGGAAAAAGAGTACGGTGACCAAATGCAGCCGGAGAAACGCATTTATTTTCGAGGAATCTCCCTCGAATTCTAACAGGGAAAGATACCAAAAGAGTTGAAAAGAACCTACAAGACCCGGGAAAAAGAAGTAAAATTTCTCACGATCTCAAAGGCGATTCTCTCGCCCAGCAGAAACTCCATCGGTCAAGGTTACCCGAAGCACAGCATCTCCAGCCGAAGGGAAAGACAAAATCGGACCAGGCGAAAAAAATGTCCAAGTCTTATAGTCGGTGACGCCAGGCCGGCCAAAAACACTCTGCGCTTGTCTTTCTGTGGAGAAATACTCGGTGTGACCATAAAGAATGAGTAATTCTCGGAAGGGAAGCGCCTCGTGTTGGGGGGGGGGATCGCAGAATCCAATAGGGGAAGTAGTTAGCATCAAAAGACTCTCCTGGCTAGGACACGATGCGCCCGCATCCATCGCACCTCAGGGCCCCTACTCTCTGTCCCCCGAAAGAAAAAGAGAATAGAAAAAAATCACATCAGAGAAGCTCACCCCAGGACCGCAGCCGGAGGGCACCCCGCATCGCACACAGCCAAGCTCGACATCCTCGTCCTTAGGTCAGAAAAAAGTCACTCGGCCACCCTCTAAATACAAGGATAGAGGACAAGAAATAACAATAAAAAAGAGGATATCTCGAATGAGACTGTACCGGCCTAAGACATAGAAAAGAAAGGGGTCAGCGCGGGAAAAGCGCAACACAACAACTTAGGAGGAGGAAGGTTATGACCATCTCTCCCTCAAGGAGAGGGAATAGGAGGGGACTTAAGGAAGTAAGGGGAAAAGGAGGTTACGAAAAAGGAAGCTTTGGTGAGTTATTCGGGTTTGCGAAGGCCGTGCATATGCGATGGCCGTCGGGATGTCTAGCAGTCCCAGAGTGTGGGCTCTCTTCTGGGAAACGAACAGGATGAGGCTTAGATGCTGAGGACTATAATGGGGTTGATCTGTAAGCTCAAATCTTCGGCCAGTCAAGAAGTGCTCTTGTTCTTTCTCACAAGAGTTTCCTCTCCCCTTAGGAGGGTTCGGATTATTTACTAAAAGATGACAAGAGTGTCGGATAAAAAGGATCCCAACCAACAGCAGGAAGCAGAGAGGGTAGCTAAAGGAAGCTACCTCTGGTCAAAAAAAGAGTCCGTTTCTGAAAACACTACCCTCTGGGGAGGGCGAAGCAAAGGAATGGTCACCGCCAGATAAAAAAAGGTAATAATTCGCTTTGGGACTCTGCTTCTGGTCTTCTAGGTAGAAATGGCTTTCGTCGCCATTCGCTGGAGAGCGAACGACGCGGTCAAAAGGGAGCAGCGAAAAGAGTTGCCAGAGCGCCGAAGTGCGGAAGGAGGGGTCAATCGCTCGAGGGTGTGTCGTCTCAGTCCAATTTGATCAACTGACTGGTCATCATGGGGGGACAGCCTTCGATTCTATCTGAGACATAAAACAGGCGGGGGCGGGCATCGGGGTGGTAAAACCGAGTTGAAGTGTACCTTGCGCTACCTGGGTCGGGAAAAGGGCCAACCTCGGTCCTGGAACGTAAAGTTCTCTTCTGAAATCGTCACATTCGTTCATACGTAAAGGAGGGGGGACTCGTGAAAGTAGGCGGAAAACGACTCGAGAGGAGCCCCTGGTCGTGTCTCAGGGGGTCGTTGTCTGCACAACATTGTTGTCCGAGGGACGCGAGACCGGCAGGATGAATGCTGGAGAAGGGGTACACCAAGAGAGGGGCTAGCAAGAAAGGGTTCTCCTCTTTCACATGTCTGGCTTATCACCAGCGAAGGAAAAGGCCCTTTCCTAGTGAGGGGACAGGGCCCAAGGGAAAGGTGTCCGAGAGGGGACTCCTGAACAGTAAACACCACTTTGACGGTCCTATAACCCAGAGGATCATGCTCACGCGAAAGGAAGAACAAGGGGGTACTGGAGGGAGGAGCGGAGTAGAGAAGCCCCCGGCCGAAAAGGGAAGGTCATCCTTGAGCATTTCTCTAGGGTGGATTCTATCGAGGAAAGGAGTTCGTCAAGGCGGCATCAAGGGGGTCTCGTCAAAGAAGTTTGATGCTTGAAAACGTGAAGCTTTCTAAGAAAAAGGACCTTGGCCTCTGTCACGCCGATCTGATCGGCCAGCCAATGAAATGGCCGCAGGGTGCTGACTATCATCGATTCCTCGTCAAAGGAATACAGAACCGGAGATCAGAAAGTGCACGAGACCCTGAAAAAAAAGAGGGAAAAGTTTCCTGTCGCTTCTGTCATGAAAGCTGGCGGTAATCTCTCTTCATGGGCAAAGAGGGACCTTGAGTACGAGAAAAATGCTAACAGGGACGAGTACCTCTCACTAAACACTGTTCGCCGCCTTCGGCTGGTGGAAGCCCATCCCGCCGCCCTTGCCTTCGCCTAAAAGCAGTAAAAAGTGAAGCATATGCACGGCGACGCTTGGAAAAAAGAGGACTAAGAAAAAAAATTCTCAGAGAAGTGACGATACACCCTGAAGTCAATGCTTCTCTTTATCATCCTAGGGCTAGGCACAAGAACTACGGGGGGCAAAAAGGTAGCCAACTGCTCCGGGAGAGAAACTCCTTTCATCGCCGGGGTCGCAAGGAAAACCGCGACACCTACTCACAAGTCCAAAGGATCTACAACGAGACCAAAGGAAGGGCCATCCACAAAGATGACTGACGGGCACGGGAAGTCGAAGTTTGAGAGGAGGGAAAACAACCCGGCCAGAACTTCGAAAGGACTGTCCTAATCCTGGTACCCTCAACCAGTAAGAGACCGACCTGACACGCCACCGAACGAAAAAGGGTTATCAATAAGGGGCCAAAAGACGGACGCACGAAAGGGGAAATTAAACTGCCATCCTCTGGCTTCTTCATCGTTGCTCAGCCTTTAAGAGGTGGATGATAGGCAGGAGTGTTATTGATATAGGGGACAGACTCCGGAGGGGAGGACCGAAGACTCGTGCTACCAATGATCATTCTTCCAGGTCAAAGACAAACTCTGGTTGTCAAGTCTGAGAGTGTGGTGTGTAGGGGCATAGTGGGAACCCGAGCGCCTGGAGGAGGACGAATCAAGAAAAGTCCATTTTCCTCGGGGATCCCCCCATCAGCCCAAATCGGCGAGGACCCTCTTGTGGGGGGTGCTGATCTTGCCCAAGAAAACCAGGAAATAAAAGAAGGGGGTCGGAAAAAGATCCTCGAAGGGATTATCTGCTATTTCGCTAAAGGATATCCTCCCTGGGGAGCCTCTGAGGGGGAGTGAAGTTGGAAGGAAACGCCTGAGTAGGGAAGAAAAGATTATATTCCGTCTTCTGCTGCGCCGAAAAGGATGATCCCCCAGGCATTTCTTCGATTGGATAATGGTGGAAAATGATTAGTACCGGAAGGGGAGGAAATTCCATTCAACTAGAGTCCTGCTCGTTCCTCTCTCTATCACAATTGGCCACAGCCATTTTCTTTCCGAGCGTTAAAGCCTTGCCGGGAGGGAAGGTCTTTTCCTAAAACAGAACGGGGGGACGGGCCGCGATGCGTCAATTCCCGAAGAGGGGAAGAACCTTTAACGACGTCATCTCTCTCAACAACACAAACAAAGGATATTAGTAAAACAGTGACTGGTCTGCAGGGACACAAGATTCCACTAAATAAAATTCCAGGAGGGAACAGCCCTCGTCCGCCCTCTACGGCGCTTCATATTTCGCTAGGACCTGGCCTGTGGCCCCGTCGCTCCAGAGGGCTAGGCATGCCTAAGAAAAAACGGTATGTGACAGAGCATCAATTTAGGACTAGACGAAGTGGGGGGGTAGGATCCAACGACGGCTCGCAGATAAGACGGATCGTCCCTCTTTAAAAGAGGAGAGCCTGGGCATGGGAAGGGAGATACGAGGTACCCCTAAAAAATGAAGGGGGGAGTTGGAAAAAAAAGATCACTCCTATAAGGGGGAAAGTCTCCGTCTTCTTGTCGGAGGGACGCCCAGTTCGAAGTCTGCAAGGGCCATCTCCCAGGCGCCGCTGTTCAAGGGACAAAACAGCTCCACCAGGACGAGAGCCGGTAAGGGAAGAGAGGGGGGGAAATGGGGACGGGGTCCCCGTTGACTCTCCTCGCTCCGCCAGGCGCGGCACCTCTTGTTTCCTGACTGTGAAGAACATTCTCTCTCTAGGAACCAGAGGTCCTGGACGAACCTATGAGGGAGTGGAGGAAAGCACTTCTGTCATCCCCAATGGCACACTCGAATATTCCCTGCTCGCGCTCTATCCCTCCGGTCGAGCAGGAAAATAAAAATTGGGTAACGTTAGCCCAGCGGGACAGAATGAGGAGGGGTAAGGGTAACGGTAGTGGGCTGTAAGTGTCAACAAAAATAAAGAGGTCAAATGGAAAAACTGAGCAAAGAAATTTACGCTGGTAGACTGCCGCATGGGAAGGGGGAGCTTTACGTTTCCCCTGCGGATCTTACAATCGTCAGTCCCCTTTCGGACAGGCTACTCCGTTCGACGTTCTTAGCAACCCCTCTCGTTTTGATGGCGGAAGTCGATGAAGGTCATTCCGAAAAGTGGAAAAATAAGGCGCCGTAGGAAAAACAGTCGCCGCTGAGTGGTTGAAGCTTGGAGCCAGAGACTTGTTTGAAAATTGAACCTTTGTGGGGATTGGGGGGTAAACATCGCAAAACAGAGCCTGGACGAGCATGCGTATTAGAGCGGGGCCGGGTGCAATAATAGTAGGGGGGCGTTTGAAAAAAAAGGGAAAGGAGTAGGCGACGTAACTTGTCTGGTCGGGAAAAATAGAACGCTGAGTTGGGGTCGGCGTCAGTCAGAAAGGCAAAGAAAAAGGCTTCGCGGCCTTCACGTAGAAAAAGGAGGGGGGCGACGTCCATGAGGATCGGCCTCCCACCAAAGGGAGTGCGGGACTTATCGCGCAGGGGGGGAAAAGAAGGTCCGGCGGCATCCCAGGCGAGGCTTGTTTTGAAACAGCTCTGAGGCCGACGAAAGAAGCCGCCCAGAAAGGGAACCAGCAGCAAAACGAGTGCACGGAAGTCGTGAAGAGAGGATTTTCCTTTTCCAGTTCTATTAATGCGATGTCGAGAGAGGAGCGCCTATGAACGAAAGGTGAAAAGATCCTAGAGCGGCGCTCGACAAAAGGTCATTGGCCTGAAAACCTCTAAATCGTCGTTGCAGGGTAGAAAGGAACAGGGGGAGACAAGCGAAAAAAGTGAAAAAAAGGGAAGAAGAACTGTGAGTGCCATCGAACTCATCTATTATAAAAAAAGTGACCTCCACTCAGATATCATTATCTATAAGGAAAACGGACCCCGCCGGTGACAAAGAAAACTCGCACACGCCTTATCCGTCAGGGGTTGCTTCGCCTCCAAGGTCAGCATTGAATAGGGTGACTTGACCTGAAGGGGGGGGGGGGGAAGGTCTAACAAAATTAGCCCGCAAGCGCTCCAGAAGGTTACATTCTGCCCGGGTGCAAAAAAGACCCATTCGCTTACGGGGAAGCCTCTTGTTTACGTGCAAAGCGTGTACCCATAGACGGCCGGGAGGCAAGAGAGATTTGTGGAATAGGAGAGAATCAACCTATCGAAGGAACTCTCTCATCATGCCCCACGCGCGTGGCATCATCGCTACCACTACCAGACGATCGCTTCGGCCCCAGAAAGACCGTGCTAAACGGTGAAGAACCGAGGACATCGTGGAAAAGAGAGGGCGTTTGCGATCAGCCATTTAAGGGGATCTATCCTCTGTTGGCCCAAAAAGACCCAGTATTGGGGGGGCACGGCACGCCCACTTCAGCAATGGAAAAAGATAAGCCCGTGAAGGAGGGGATCAGGCGAGGAAAGGAGAAAAAGAAACAGGGACAAACATGGGATAACGTACAATACAAGAGGAAATGAACCCGAACGTCCATGCACCCAAAAGGGCCTCTGCGTAGGCGCACGGCCGGCTAAGCTGCCCATCGCTCCCAAGGTAAAAATGTGACCGCGGAGAAGGGAGCCGACGAAAGCCATGAAGACAGGGGGGAGACTATAAAGAGAGGATCCCGATGACCGGGAGGGATCTGCGGTGACGCCATAAGTTCTCTCCTACACCTGGAGTTCTTGTGCAAATCCCCACAAAGGGGGGGGGGGGGGGTTGGTGGGGTGCCAGCAGGCCGCAGGGAAAGACCAACGGGAGGAAAAGAAAGGGTTCTGTGTTTGATTTTGCGACGAGATCAAAAAGAAAAACGCACATGTGCTTCATAGGAGGACAGCATCAAAACGCCGAAAAAAACGGGGCGCCCGGAATTACTCCCCGGCTCAAGAACTCCGCGGCAAAAGAGCACACAACCATCTCTCCTCAAAGCGCCACATCATCCCGCAGCCGGTAGAAAGCAAGAGAACACAGAGAAGGGAAGAAGAGGAAGGTACTTCAGAAAAAGGAGGCAACCCGCTAAAACGACAGCATCATTGGGAGAAAGGAATGAACTATCTCTCATACGTGGCGAAGGAAGGGTTCCTCAGCCCACCTGCGGAGCTGCAGC
>Ga0179593_1363943_pt1 | contig 11486 bp, 10 predicted proteins | sample CZODoug2_1_08_16_FD_185931 | JGI IMG/M metagenome (GOLD analysis project Ga0179593, IMG submission 185931) | Vadose zone soil fungal communities from Angelo Coast Range Reserve, California, USA - CZODoug2_1_08_16fungal (PacBio error correction) | ecosystem: Environmental > Terrestrial > Soil >...
AGGGGCAAACTCACAAAGTGAAACGTACAACTACTGCTCAACCGTCAAGAGCCCTGATCCTTCAAGGGCTGGATAAGCGGCATTCAGGAGCTGTGGGAAAGAGATTATCACTTGAACGCCGCTCCACCGGGAGGGGCACGCTATGAGGGCTCACAGTTGCTGAAAACCAGGAGAAGTCATTTACTCTCAGCCGAGACACAGAAACAGAACATGAGCGCGACAGCCGCCGGACAGAAGAAACAGTCGACATCAGAAGGGGAAAAAGCAGGGATGGGAAAAGGGGGAGGATCGGACAGGGGTGGGGTTGCCGGCTCTGAGGGTTGGTAAGAGAGAAAAACGGGAATGGAGGGTTCTTACGGAGAGAGTTGACTTGTCTACGCACGGAACACACAGTGACAGTAAGAAACGCCGGTAGCGGGTGGGCCGGTAGGGGTAGGTGACAAATGCGGTCGGGCGCAGATTGAACTAAAAGTTGATGTTCTTGGAAGGCGCTTCACGAGCAAAAAGCTGAGGCGCTGGGGACTGACCACTTAACGCACAAGGCCTGCCGCGGGGTGGCAGAAGTTGAACGTAAAAAGGAGGTTTGGCTCCAATTCGAGAATGACAATCGCCGATCTAATCATCAGCAAGCCCGGTATAGCTTTAGCACATCCGGACGAAACAAAGAGAAACACCGCAACGGACGTTGTGGTCAGCAGAGAAAACTCATTCATCGGACCAGGAAAACCCATAGACCTTAAGACGAACAAAAAGAGGGGCTCAATTCCACAGTTGCAGGGAAGCCACACATAACAGAAGCTCTAAAATCTTCTACACGTCCCCGCCCTGAGACGTGGACCCACCATAGAAGTACGTATCCGCGGCACAACCGGCTAGGAAAAGATCATAAACGCTTGACAGGGGGGACCAAAGAGGGAGATAAAAGGGGGAGCTACCTCCTGGCGTCACAGACCCAGGTGGCTGCACATAGGCAAACCAAATATGAAAGAAGATCACGGGCTGGGGCAGCTAAAAAACCTTGGAATAATACCCGAAGTCAGTATCCTCAGCCAAAACTCGGTTACGAAGGGGAGGTTGCCCGACCATGTGTCAGACCTGAGACTCGCTCACGGGAGAGACAAGATACAACATCGAATGACAAGATATGGGTAGAGAAGGTACGCTTCGGTAAAAGATTAGAAGCTTAATCTGCAAAAGAGGGAGTGCTATGGCATTGGGCTGTGAAAACAGGAGAAGTGAGGAAAGCGGAGGCTAAGGTAACTGAACCGGCAACACTTGGTCACACTTCCACCTCAAACGCGTGGCGGTTTCGCGATAACAAAGAACCGGGGAAAAAAAAACACCTGCCATTCAAACAAGACACCCGAATAAACTCAAAAAGCAGGGAGCACGACGATAGATACAGGCTAGAGGAAGGTTCCGGAAGTCCTCCAGAACGGTGACAGATAAGCGAGGAAATTAAAGACACTCGAGGGGACCCCGGAGCAACCAGCGTCATGGCGCAGGGCACCACATTGTCTGTCAAGTGTAGAAATGTTGAATTCAAATCACGGTTAGCGCAAGGCGCCAGAGGGTACGAAAATCGAACCAAACGTCTCGACCTGTTTCGATCCACGCCGGGGGATACCTGGAAGATCGTACCAGTCGAAGGGAGCTGCAATTCTTGGGGCGGCGGGGTGAACATCACAAGAGGCGAGACGACCCAACCAAGGGAAGCCATAGAACGGACGTGCAAGTTTCTGACGAGGAGTCGGAAGTAACCGAATATCAAAACAGCAAGCCACGGGAAAGCATCCCAAGATAGTACACCGCGGTACTCGTCTAGACAAAAAGAGAAGGGCAAAGGTACGTCGAAAGAAAAAAAAAAAAATCCGAAGGGGAAATAACCAAACGATCGAATTTTTTAAGAGGGATCCAGCGGCTAAAACAATCTCGCAGGGAAGGAATAATCGCGTAGCTGATCAAGTTATGACTCGATTCTCAAGATTACTACCGGCAAAAGGGGGCCACACACCGCGCGGGCACCTCTATGTTCCGACAAGAATTGGAAGAGAAAACGAAACCAAGAAAGGCAAAGGATGTCGGGGGGATATCAACAAGGATCAAATTGACGCTCAAGAGAAAGAACACTATTACTAAGGATTCAAAGGCAGTGAGAAGATCAATCAATCAAACGAACCTCTAAAATGACGCCGCCCAGTACGATGACAAACTTATATGGGAAGGGGGCAGAAGGATATGAAGGCCAGATGGGGAAATCATGCATCCAAAAACCATGGGAGCCCTCGGAAAAGAGAGTGGTCCATTAGAGGAGGGATCGACAGGGGCGGCGCGTTATTTCCGCGGGGGGTGTCCAAAGACGGGAAAGTCTGACCGCTGCGAGGCGGTGCCTGTGGTTGACAGAATGTCCACCCAGGTCACAAGAGAAGCAAAGGGCAGATAAACGGGAAACTCGGGGAGACCCGCTGTAAGTCGTTCTACAGAGGGTGGTGAGAAGAAGAAGATGAACAATCGGGCAAAGATAAGGGGGCAGTGGTCAGAAGAATTGAGAGTGGAAGAATCTGACCGGTGGGGGTGCCCGTCCGTTTCTGAGGTAAATAAGCGTTCGAATGCAGCGTTACTACAGAAACAGCACCGCACATAAAACATACGTTTTAAACCACTTCTTGAAAAAACACTCCGCCGAAAAGTCTCGAAAAAAAAAAAGGGGAGAGAGGAAGACGGGAAGGATCAACGACAGCCTGCAAGGGAGTGTGCGGAGGGTTCCTCAGTTAACTGCGAAAGCTCGTATCAACATCCACAGCGGAAAACGGTCAAAGATTCTGTAACGCAGATCGGATGACCCAGGGGGAAGTGCATGAAACTATTCGAAAAAAAAATAAGGGGGGGGGGAGGGCTAACGGACACTAAAAAGTCCTCGAATGCCGGAAAACACCGCGGGTACCCCTGCAAACGGGAGCTGCGTATAACGTGACCTGGTGTGGAAAAGGAAGACAGAAAAAATGAAAAGTCGAGCATAGGCATAACTGAACCGTAAAAGTCGGGAAAAGCGGATCAAAGCGACGATGTCGATCCTAGCAACGATCAAAAGGAAAATGGGGGACGAGGCCTGTCCAATGGATGAAAGGTTCAACATCGGATAAAAAATCTGAAACTTCTCAAAAGTCAAAAAGGGAGCATTGTGCATCTGTCAAAGGGGGGCGGAGTACTCGTCAATGAATTGTACGTCGGGATCAAGGAACACTAGCATCTTGCACGGTGAGATGGACCAACTCTCTACGCTCCAGGGGATGACCGAAAATAGGGGAAAACTTTGTTTTGAAAGCGGAGCGAAAAAGGGGGAGGAGATATCAGAGCGTTATAACTAATTTGGGGGAACACTGTTAGGCAGAACGTCCTAGACGGAAATCTCGGGCCGAATACGCTCCAGAAAAAAGTACGGAAAGGAGAAGGATGGGGATGACCGATGCAGGATAGAAAAAAATGAAACCAACATGAATACCGGGAAAAAGGCGACGTGCTCTGATTGAAACCACTTCCCGAGGACAAGGCGAGGCTCAATACGTAGACGAGTTCCCGGAGAGAATGAAGCTCTGAGCAAAGGTGCCTCGGCACGGCCGAGGGGCATGGTTTCGGTTGACAACAAAGCACGAGCAAAATCTGACGACGGACGAGGTCAGGACGGGGGATGGTGAGTCAAAGGGGAAGGCAGGTGGATTTTCGACCCTTCATTAAAAAGGAAGAAGCGAACGAATATCCCGAGAAGTCAAGGGAGACGAATGTGTCTGAGAACGGTGGGGGGGGGGGTTCGATAAGACGGAAGAAGGGCGCCAGCGAGCGAACCGTACACAAACATGGCAATCCTGCCAGAAGGGGGAACCTAAGGCCACAGAGGGCCTGGAGGAGAATGTATAGAGGCATAGGAAGGAACCTTCGGGTTACGGCAACGCAGGATATCATCGGCGAGATATAAGGGGAATTAGATGAGTCGAGTAATTAATGGGTGAGTGATAATTGAAGGAAACAGGTGGTGGGGGACTTGGGGGGAGCGACAGAGGAGCAAACTCATTTTAATGAGGAAGGGGACAAAGGGGGTAACCCTGAAAACGACGCACTGGGGACCACCCACCCTGAACAGGCATAGGGGGAAGAGCCTGCGCGAGAAGATCGCTAACCGCGTACACGAAGCGACAGGAGGGGGTCATAAGAGATGGCTGACATTCGGGTGGTACTAGGGGCTAGAGAGCAGGCTCCAGGGAACCCACTGGTCGGCGGCAGGAGGGGAAAGGAGGGAGGTGAGTACTTGGGAGGGACGAGCGGCCACGGTGCCGCGACAAGACACGGGTGTACACCCTGGCAAGGAGTGTTCGGCAGAAATGGACACGGGGGGAATATCCGGATATGGAGGCGGGAGAAGAAAGAAAGTGGCGACAGGGGGGTACCGTAGAGGGAAGTCTTGACCGGCTCAAGAAGACGCTGGTGGTTCCCAAAGGACTCTAGGAAGGAAGGAAGAAATAGACACCACTTCAGTTCATCGGGGGGGATGAGAGCCACTAAAAGGCAGTTTAGCCATCGATACCGTGCGGAGGGGAGAGTGTGCAATGGGTCCGAGGGGCAGAAGGAAGAAAAAAGCGGTTTCGTGGTTTTAGGGGACGCGGATTGCGGCGTCCAAAAGGGGTTGAAGGTGGCGCATGAGGAGGAAGGGGAAAGGTCGTGTACGAGAAAAATCTGTGTCGAGCGGCAAACCACTCACACGGAAGAAAGAAGGAAAAAGGAAAATAAATTATTTACTTGAAAGGGGGGGGGGGGAGAAAAACTCAACAGACTTAAGTTTCTATAGGGGCACCGCTCAAGTCCAATAACCGTAACAAGTCATAAAAGAGGACCGCAAGAAAAAAAATAAGGATAAGCCACCAAACAATCTCCTTCTTTTGGTTTCATGTGGAGAGACTGTGTGTTCAGAAGTAAGTAGCCAGTCACCTAAAGACGGTACAGTAAGAAAGGACGTTTCCTAGAAACAACACTCCAGAGGACGTAACACCCACAGCCAGGGGTAAAAAATCCTCTGGAACCATCCCCTAGAAGAGGGGGGAGAAGGTTGCAGCAACTGGATGGAGCGCTAATGGAAACGCGGTTGGGGGGCGGTGATCAAAGCTGGCGATAACGTTACGGAGTGGGAAGACTAACGATTCTTACCGAAGAACGCACCGATAAAGGACAAGCTAAGTCTCGGGACACGAAGGAAATAAAAGAGTAGAGGGATAAGTGGAGAAAGCGTAGGGAGTCAGATTGTTCTCAAAGGCCAATTCCAAGGCATAAACGAGACGAAAGTCACTCACAACAACAAAGATTATTAAAAAGGAGAATGCAAACGAACGTGGCCGGGGTGGAAAACCGTACCAACACTGCCTCCCGTAAAAGATCGCCACGGCATACTCAAATAACTCCTAAAGGTCAGAAAAAAAAAAAAAAAAAAAAAAAAAAAACAAAACAAAAAAAAAAAACAAAAACAAAAAAAAAAAAAAAAAAAAAAAAAAAACAAAAAAAAGAAAAAAAAAAAAACATAAACAAAAACCAAAAAAAAACGAAAAAAGAAAAAAAAAAAAAAAAAAAAAAAAAAAAAGAAAAAGAGAAAAAAAAAAAAAAAAAAAAAAACACAGAAACAAAAAAAAAAAAAAAAAAAAAAAAAAAAAAAAAAAGGCATGTGTCCCGAGACTTAGCAAGGGGGCATATATAGCTCACAAGTCAGTGGAGTTGTTATGAATTGAGGGTTGTGGTTGTGGCGGTATGCGGACACAGGGTGAAGGGGGTCGCGTGGGTGGGACGAGTGAACATGTCGGTACCGTCGTGAGCCAGGCCCGCGAAAGGGATGGGGAAAGCGGTGCCAGGTGAGTCAGGAAAGAGGCCTGAAATATACGCCGGGTGGGAGTGGAGGACAAGTGGGGTTGAGCGGGGGAGGGGGAGGAGTATGTGCCTTAGGAGTGTGGCCTAAGGAAACTCACACCTGTGGGAAACGGTTTGGAGTGGGGATGGGTGGGGGGGGCGGCTTACGAAGAAGGGTGTAAACGGGACCGGTGTTAAACCAAGTGGGGAGGAGCGAGGTAGTAAGGGGGGGCGGTCGGGAAGGGGGGAAAGTGTGCGGTGGGGAAGGGTGGTACAGGTGATATCACTAGTGAAAGATGCCCCCTGGTTGGATGAAAGGACCACCTGTGAGGGCAGCTGAGGGGGGAAGAACGTAGGGAGGGGGAAACCGGGCTTCAAAGGGAAAAGAGGAAGAAAAAAAAAAGCGGGACCCAGGAAATCGAGCACCAGGATCGCGGCGCAAAAAAAAGAAACGAGTCCCTCATGGGAGAAAAGAGGATGTACAGGCCGGTGGTACGGGTGGTGCAACCTGCGTGTGGGGGGGGGCATTGTAGCCACTTTACAGCTTTCAAGGGACCTGTGGATGGGAATGGGGAAAGGTCGAGGACACAGTCTATTAACAAGTGAAAAAAAGGCGGAGGATCTTGTTTGGCAAACAGGTCAGTTATTGTCTTGGACAGGAGGTCGAGTTATTGAGCATAATGCTCTGTTCTTGGTGGCGCAAAAACATCGAACGGACCGAAATGAAAGAAAAGCGTACTGAAGAAACGGTCAGCGCCGGAACCGCGGGGAGCACGTTTGAACTCGAATCATGCATTGGGGGGCCAAGATGCGATCACTCCATCGACCGAGGACTAATCTGAAGGAGAACGTTAAAAATGGACAGAAAACAAAGTCCGCGGGCGACAAAAGGAACTTGGGGTAGGGAAGGGGCGAAACTCAGGCATGACATGTAACCCGCTCCCGGAGGCAAGAAACCTCTACCGGCTCAAATGGCCCGCAGGGGGGCGATGAAAAGAAAAAAAGATCGAGGTAGAACTCCAATACCTTCAAACTGAAGGAGACTTGGAGGGCAGCAACAAACGTCGGCGTAGCCTGGCGAACGGGGAGCGACCAGGAAGCCGCGCGAAGGTATCTGCCTCCATATCGGCTCGAAAAAAAAGTTGGTACCAGGCTTCACAGGGGGGCGGATAACAAAAGTATGAAAGACGTAGAAAAGTTTTCTGAGGAAAGCTTGTTCACCTAAGACCTCACGTAGAATTCAGAAAATAGCAGAATTCTCTGGGGGGGGAACCGACCAGGTGGAGAAGCCAAGGGAGTTCTCACCGGGAGATGCGAGGAAAAGGAGACACCAAACCATACAGAATGAGAAAAAAAAAAAAAAAAGGGGGTAGGACCCTCAGTGGACGCTTAGGTCACGCGTGAGATAGAAAGCGGCTTGGTGCGATTAATTGATGCGGGGAAGGAGAACGGGGGGGGGGCTCCCAACATCCGTCGCGAAAGGGCAACGAACCGGGAGACACTTGGTACACGTCAAAAAGAATAGGCAGGTGTCTATCGTCGCTCTAATCCCCAAACCAAATCGCCCCGTCAACAACGAAAACCGGGAAAAACGGGACTATACCCCGAGTCGAAAGACAGACAAGGATATCGTGCATTGGGACAAAAATCCGCCAGAGCGGTAGCAAGAGACTCAACGATGGTATACTCGGAAGTACTCGCGGCGAGAACGGCCGAACAGGGAAGTCGCTGGGAAAATTTTAATCTGGCGCTGATCAGGTCTTCCCGCTACGGGTTCACCGACAGGGAGAAAATATTTTCGCGGAAAAGGAAAGAGACAACGTGATCGCAAAGGGGGGAGATCAGCATATCCGCAGTATCAGGGGTCCGGCTGGGGAATTTTGTCGTGGGGCTGACGGGGGGGCAACAGTGCGTCGCACGAAGACTTCATGACAAAAGTCAAAAAAGAGTACCACGTTCGGAAACAACGAGCGGTCCGGCTTTCAAAGAAACCGAAATATCACCAAGCACGGGCAAAATCTGTGCACATAGGCTAGGCAGGAAACACTAGTATACAACAGCTGGGAAAAGGGACGTGGACAGGAATAAGAAATCAACGGCGAAAAATTGAAAAGATGTGCGTGGTAAGATGCTCGGGGCTCACATCGGAACCCATGTGGAAACTTCGGGGCCTTACTAAGAAGAAGTTATGAAAAACGAGAAAAGTCGGTCTAAAGGGGACAAAAGCCAAGGGGCCAAAACAGTGCCCTGGACGGCACCGTAGTACTCGCAAAGAAACCTGACAGCGCAAAAAGGAAAAGGGTGGGATCGGGGATAGAAATGGCAGTCATTGGTGACGGGGTCAAAGACGGGGGAAAAATACACGAATGACGGGGTATTCAACTCTGTTGACGTAAGAAGAACCACGAAAGACCTCGACGGAGCAGAAGGAAAGCAAAAAGGGGAAAGGTAAGAAAAAAAAACAAAATGTGCAACCGGGGAGGGATGGACAGTGCAGATAATGGGTAAAACTCTTCAATACCATTGGTTAAGACTCGAAAAGCGGTCGTTTTTGCCGGCTGATACTTCAGAGCGACATCGTCGCGGGTGTGAATTCCTAAGTTAAAAAAGGGTGTACGGGTGATAGGTTCAATTAAGCAAGTGGAAGGGGGGGTCTGACGAGGTGGTCCACCAGGTAAAGGGGGGAACATGGCACGCAACGAATTTGCATCTCCAGTAAACGAAAGAGGCTTCAACGGAAGTTTAGAAGGCGTTTATCTCAAACATTAGGGGGTTAGGGAGCAGACAGCTCAAAGGTTGGGTAAAACGGCCTGGTCACCGATAAGCTGCGGTCAGAATGGGGACCGTGCCCGTCCGAAGACTGTGAATACGATCTGTTCGAATCAAACGAAAAAAAAAAAGAAGAAGTGAAGAACGTTCAACTCATGGAGCACGACGGGGGGGGGCCGGTCAAGTCGATCGCAACAACAACGGATGTATATAAGAAAGGGGGTGGTCTGGCGATGACGTGTAAGACTGCTGAGGGGGGGGCTACCCAGAGAAGGAGAAAGATAGGAGGAATACCAACTTCGGACGTGGAAAACGGGCGATCTCTGGAACGATGATATAGGAGGCCCCTGCGGGAAAAAGGGTAGCTGTCATTAGACGAACAAACAGGTGCCGAACGAACAGAATGAAAACACCGCGTTTTACCCGGGATCTGAAAACGGGGCGCGGAAGGGAGAGGGAACAGGGGGTACAAAGATTACATAACACGTCGAGAAGGAGGGGGGCAGACGAACGGTCAACACGTTTGAAAGAATCACCGATACGATGTCGGTCCTCCTATCGACGGAACAAGAACCTGGGCGAACCTTGAATGACGAGGGGAAAATCGGCATCATAAAATTACAAAGAAAGGCAAAGTGAAAGCTTGTCCCGGGCGGCGATTTTAGGAGGACTCGTCAGAGGAAGAAGTCGTATCAATCACCGAACTAGAGGCATCGGGGCCAATGGTACAATCTGCTGCAAAGGAATTACCCGTCCATGGGTGAAGAAAAGATTCAAAGGGTTGCGGTTCTCTCGGCGAAATAGGGAAGCGTCACTGTATACATAAGAATGCCGAAAGTCAGGAAATGGGGGCACATTGAAGGGGCATCCCTCGTGAAATTATAATTTCATAAAGGAGCACAGCTAGACGGGCGATGCGGACAGAAGGGGATCCGAGGCGCAGAGCCGTGTCCAACTCACAGACAGGGGGAATGTGCCGTGAACGTGGACGATGTCTTTTAGAGGAAACGAAAAAGAGACGGCGACTGCCGTTCGTGAAAGGCGTGGAAAATGCTGGTGCCCGGGAGTCGGCTGGTTCAAAGGTCGGTTGAAAAAGAGAAAAAGGGAAGGAAGAAAACTGCGGGAACAGGGAGGGGGGAAGTCGAGGGCGCGCGGGGGTTGTTGCCAAGCAGCCCAAGAAAATGACAGCGAAAAGGACGAGGACCCAGAGAGACAAATAAAAAGGAGCACGTTGGGGATCTGTCGAATAAAAGGTCCAACGAACATCAGGCGCCACGGAGACGAACCCGTAGACGTACTTTGATCGGAGAGACATATGGGCCCAACGAAAGGGCAGGGGGAGGAAAAAAGGTCGCCTAGGGAAGTAAATAGGCATTTGAGAGGAAGCTGAGGACCTTTGTGGGAGGGCGGGACGTCGTAACGCAATAGATGCGGTAGGGGGGAGATAGTGGGGGGAGTAAAGCCCGCGAGAGTAGAGGGTAGGGAAATGGAGGTTTGGGGAGGGGGTCACGGGCCGGAAGATAAAACGCAGGGGTGCTGATTAAGTGGACAAAGTGAGACGTCCGTGAGAAAATGACGACGCGCATGGGCCTCAACACTACCATGTCAGGAGAGAAAGCAGCGATTGGTCCGGATTCAGTCAAAGGAAGGCTTTACAGCTTACAGTAGGGTCTACGAATCGGCTCATTCGGAGTTCTAGATAAGGATGCATTAGCCGGAAAAGAACTGGGAGAAAGGGAAACAACACTTCACCTAGAGAAAGAATGACGCGTTCTTGTGAAAGGGATAACTTGAGGAAAACGAGGGCGGCAACCGGTTGGCAGCGAGAAAAGAACGTGCTCCTGAAAGGGGGAAAAGGTTGGTTTCGGAGAAGGGCCCGAAGAGCAAGGGGAAGATGAGGCGACCTTGCGAGTCATCAGGGGCGCAGTAAGCCGGGGGAGCCTCGAAGTCTAAATGGCTAATCACTACGAGGTGGTGGGGCCGGATTCTAAAGGAAAGGGAGAAGAGAATGCAGCAATCTGTTCGAGCGGGCAATCGCACCATTGGGCATTTGAGCAACCGGGTAAGTTTGTGTCGTGCTTAGGGGTGGGGGGTAGGGCCATGGTAAATGAAGTGCGGTCAAAGTTTAAGAAAAAGGGGGAGGGAAGGAGTTCGAACTGAGTCCACCGAGGCGTATTAAAAAAATCAGGAGATATCAGAGGTCGGTGAGACATCTTTGCGCCACCGCATGGACTGAAATATACAGCGAAAAAACGACGAGCGGACGTTTGACGGGTGAGACGTGCAGACAGATTAGATGGAAAATCTTGCCCGCCCAAGAAAGCCCAAGACCAACCACCGAGGTCTTCAATGCAAGCCCCGGGGGGCTCATTTTTCCAACAGACGAAAATAAAAAATACCGGAGGGGGGTCATTCAAATGCTGGTTAAAAAGAGGGGGGTCAAGCGACCGATCGCAAGTCAAAGAAGTTCCATTACGCACAAAGGTAAAGCAAGAAAAAAACGCCAGACGCAAGGGGGAGCGCCAAGACAGGGAAAGCGACCTTTAAGTCCAGATTTAACATAAATGAGCGAACTCGGGCGAGAAAAAGGCCGAGAAAAAAAGGGGTAGCGGATCACGAAAATCATAGGGCTCTGGCTTTTAAGACGCGCGTACGGGAGCGTTGTCAGCAAAAACGAAAAAAATGAACAGTTGATAGCGACTAACCCCTCAGGGGAGCGATAGATTGAAATATAGGAGAAGAAAGTATGGGGAAATGAACTGAGTTATACAGAGCATAGATAAACTGCGACGGCATTCGGGGTGTATGGCTGTCTGGCACCAAGCGTGGGCACT
>Ga0179593_1394912_pt1 | contig 11486 bp, 7 predicted proteins | sample CZODoug2_1_08_16_FD_185931 | JGI IMG/M metagenome (GOLD analysis project Ga0179593, IMG submission 185931) | Vadose zone soil fungal communities from Angelo Coast Range Reserve, California, USA - CZODoug2_1_08_16fungal (PacBio error correction) | ecosystem: Environmental > Terrestrial > Soil >...
AAAATCAGGTCACCTTAGAGTCAGGCTTATCACTTTCTTCCTCAGTGGGGGAATCCTGGGGGATTGGATGAGAGCTGACCCAAAGCCAGGTCGAATGATACGGGGGGTAAGAAACCATAACATGGAGAAAACAAAAAGGGTTCAGTAGCGCTTTGAATACCGGGGTGGGAGAAAGATCAGACAAATGGCAGCTTGCAAAGATATTAACGGTCGTGAATAGGGGAGGTCAGTGAGATCTAAAAGCTCTCAGCAACTTGAAAGCAGGGGAAGTTGCTCGGACATGGGGGTCGGGTTTTGGGAGAAAAAGCATGCTTCTCGAAGTAGTTGATCTGTCAGTTCGCAAAACTCGGGCCGGCGGACTGGGGAGAACGGAACGCGTCGTGACTCCCATAAGCGAAGCTAACTTCGAAACGAGGCTCGTTTAGAGACGTAGATAATACTCTGATGAATCTTACGAATTAGCTAGATCCGAGTCGCTGTGAACGTAACGGTCCTCGAAAACAGCGGGGGGGTTCCTTCCGGGTCCTTTCACTTGCGCCAAAAGGGAAAACTCGGGAAGAGGTTGAGCGCTCGACTAAGCGCTGCAGGCATCTATCAGGGGGGGGAAAGATCGAGACAGTGGACCGGTAGGATCAAGGTAAGACCCGGGGGAGTGCCGGGCCAGGAAATGGGCTGACAATGTGTGGGCGAAGAGACGTCTTTCAGACGATGTGTCCTTGCGACTAATTGACAAACGAGAGCCACCTATCGGCGCCGCGAGCACAGTGGGGGGGGGGGACGTGCTGCGTTTCCTACCTCTCATAGTCTGCTGGCTATCGCGACAAAGGACCTCAGTTTCTCTGGCGGGCTCTTCTCTCTCCCTACCGTTTGGTGGTCCCGGAGGCAAGCCGGCGCTCATCTGGTGTCTTTCCTTAGTACATTTTGAAGGGGGTCGGTCCTCACGGGGAGGGGGAAGCAGAGACTATCGGCCTCAGGAGATTCTTGGTCGGCCGCATTTCTAACAGCATAATGAAAAGCGGACTCGGCACCAGTTTCGGTCTATATACCCACCTCTGGCGTCGGGACGTTGGGAAGCTAGGGGCACGGAAGAAAAGAAAGGGCTTCGGTGAGTGGCGTTCAGTTCCGAATCAGGAAGGAAAACGTGTTCTCGTCCTAGCTTCGGATTGGGAAACGTGCCACTTCGCATAGACAACCGACTATTTATTTCGAAGGCTCGTAGAGAACGACCCTTTCTTCTCGAAGTGTCTACTCCACCTGGACTGTTTGCAAGAGAGTCGGGTGAGCTTAAGACTAATCTCGTCGTCCACCAAAAGAAAATCTTTAAGGGGGAGCTGCCAATAGAGCGGTTAGTTCCTAATGCTGTCCACCCAGGAAAGCGTCCCGTTGTCAGGACTGCAACAAGGTGCTGGGCCAGGAGACGAGAGGAATGAGGACTTATCTGGTCATGGGGGCACTATTCCCAGAATCTACGACACGATAGATACAACTGGGAAGGGGAGAGTAACGAACGCCAAAACGCAAGAAAAAAGAACCCAGCGAAAAAAAACTAGATAACAAAGAAAAGAAAGGTGAGCCATAAGGCGTTGAGTCAGTGGAGGAAGAGGGACGGAAAAATGTCGGGCAGATCAAGCCATCCTGCGACTCGGGACCTGCAAAAAAGGACCCCAAGGAGATCGCGGAAAAAAGGTATGGGGCAATCGCAGAGACCGACACAGAGAACAGCGAGAGCGAGAAATAACCTGGGGAGAGGGGGGAAAAACGGAATTTAAATTCCCCGTCCAGAGTCAGAGGACTGGGAAAGGAAGTTTCCGAAATACGGTCAAGTCAGAAAAGGTAGAAGGATCAAAAAGAAGGGTAGCCCTTTTACTAGTTGCAAACAAAGGAAACTGATAACCTCTCGACCCCGTCCCGTGCGCGTGAGCGCCCGAGTGCGCAGGAGTATAGGTACTGTAACGAAGACCACCTCTTCGCGTGTCTCCTTTCTGGATCATTTCCAGGGACAGACAAACAACACTGACGGGAAAGGGAGCTGCCGGTTCCAGCGCGGCTCTCTCTAAAAGGAAATTCAGCAGTAGGAAGCGGCGAGCAGGAAAGGGGAAGCAGACCGAAGCACCGGGGCATCAGGTAGGGATGGGGGCCTTTGGGCAGTTGTCAGGAAAAGCCACTATCCGCAGGGGGTTGCCTGAAGACCGAAGAGCGGGAGGAAGCTATAAGCACAACTCTCCCGGGTCAAACTAAGAAAACCGGGGAACGCTGCCAGAGGGCTAGCGATGAACACAGGGGGGAAGCAGAAATGTATCGTTGAACTTCCCTGCGGCTTGAGCACATGCAACATTGCTCACTAGCTCATGGCAATGCAGGCAACAAAGGGGGGGTACTGTTCTTACAAATCATGAGCAGAGGGAGGGGAGAAAGGGAATAGAAAATAGATGGATGGACCAAAAAACTACCGAGAAAGAGGGGAGTACACCTTCACACTTAACGTCGCTGCCTACAAAACTAGACCTAAGCACTATCGAGGGGCAACCTCGAAGAGATGCAATCGAGGAAGGAGGAGAAAACAAGTTATTCTGAAAAAAACTGGGGATCGTCTTAGAAGCAGTTATGGAAAAGATTCACACGAAGCGTGAGCGATCATAGTCCTATTCTTGGTGCAGGAAAATCTTCCCCTAGTAGAGGGCACAGATTCACTTCGGAAGGGATGTCAGACAGGAATACCGGGGGAGAATCGACTCAATGACAGTCGGCTTGGCCACATTTTTAGGAAGGGGGAGAACCCATCATCTTCCGCAGCGGTAGAGGAAGTGAGATGCTTTGATAAGGAGGGGGATAAAGGACCTAACTCTGGGGGGACAATGACGCTTTGAATGCTGGAGGGACGTCAGCTGGCTCGGCAAGCACAAGTCATTCCGCAGGGGGTCGGGGATAGGGCTGAACTTAAAGGGCTCCTTTACTTTCGCCACACCAGAAAGTTTAAATCTAGGTGATAATACTCTACTACACGGGAAAGTAAATGCGCATGTTACCGACCGACCAAAAAGGGAGGAACACCCAGGGGTTCCCACTTGCCGTACACTTCAAAAGCACCGTAGGAACCTCCGAAACTGGCGGTAAGGGAAGAAGACTAGAAAAACACAAAAAAGTACGAGGTCTAAAACAAAAGAAGAGGTGAATACTAAAGAAACATAGAAGCCTGAGCTCTGTGATCTCAGGGTCACCAGCCCGCCGAGTTGGCTCTCTGCGGGATGGTAGAGAAGATTTCGTCAAGGGGAGAGAGAATTTAAAAGTTGCGCCCTTAAAAGGTCGATCACAGGGAGTCAAAAATCGAAGCGAAGGTATTGACTTGGTGTGATGGCTGCGGGCTACGAGTTACTAGATCGAGGTACCGAAATACTGGGGGGAGCGGGTAAGCCAAAAATTACTTCTACCCAACTAAAATCCTTTAAGGGAGTCCCGGCATAGTAGCCGCAGTGTAGATAGGATCCCGATCGTGTAACATTTGTGACGGAAAGGGGGCCCGTACACAGAGAGGCGTGATACAAGAACTCGAGTTAACCGCTAGGAACCTGCGGGAGATTCTCTCCTCGCCGGCTGGGGATGGGCAGCCGCCGCAATATTGGTCGGAAAAGCAGAGCTATAAAGTCTTCTGACGTCTATGAAGGAAAGCGTTAAGAGGAGTTGGAAAAAATGCAGGTGTTCTCCGACTTAGACGCAGTCACCCGACCCCCGTCCATTGGAAGGGTAGGGTCTCTAAGCTCGTAAAAAATTCTGGTCCACAACAGAAAAAATCCTGTGTTCCAGGAGACACCAGCAAGAAGATGGTCGAGAAGGGGGGGGGAAACATTGAAGACTACTACTGGACGAACTGGCCCGCGGTCGTAAGGGAATCGAAAGGAAGGTGATTGGCGATCTCGGCGCAAAAAAAACAAGGGGGATTTATTGAAAAAAGGAGAGGAGAGGTCTGAAGGAAAGAAAAGGGATCATTGCTCGGAACAGGACAGGAACCAGGGCAAATGTAACTTGAGGACCTGTAAATTCTTAGGGGGAGGACGAGGCCGTGCAGTCTTTCTTGCGCGCCGAGGGGGGGGATAACGTATGGAGATGTCTCGCTCTTGGACCGCGCATCTGCAAGTAATCTTGGTGGAGAAAGAGGTATACGCCCCCGCGTGCAATCTTGGAGCTTTTATTCTCGTAAACCCATGGGGGGGGGGGAGTTTGCGTCTAAGAAGTGGGGGGCAAAGAGAATAATAAGTGGCCTGCAGCGGAAAAGTTTGCGTTATTGGTCAAATGCGATATGCGAACAACTAGAGAACCACAACCACAAAAAACCAAAAAAAAAAAAAAAACCCACAAAAACCCACAACCCCCACCCCTTTCCAGAAACGCTTCGCGGGGTATAGAGGCTCTACAAACGTGCGGAATTCGGAGTTGAATCAGAAAGGTCTTTTCTCGGTGGGAGTCTAAGAAGCCAGGTGAAAAAAATAGATAAAAATGTAGACCTCTGATCTCAAACAGGGCAGTCAAGATCAGTTCCAGAGGTCTAATCTTGGGAGACATGGAAGTACAGTCAGTAGGGCACAACATGTCCCAGATCTTTCGTTGGAGAAGAATGTGGGAAGACTGCATTTAGCCGATTGCCGGGGTCTGCGGGAGTGCTGATGAAGTGGGGAAAAAACCGAGGCACACGTCACTTGCTTCAGGGACAAGATCGACGGGGGACGGGCATAGGGTGGGAGCACCGCAAAAATAGCTACAAGGCCACGAACAGCCTTCAATGGAAAAAAAAGAGCCGACCCACCAGGGGGCGGTGAGGCAGGAATCATTTGAGGACAAATTACAGTCAACGGCTCAAGAAAAAGCAGAGGGCGCAGAACCAAAATAGACGAACCTCTGCGCCTTAAATCCTGGAACCGAGATCAAGCGCGTAGGGTGTGGGGCAGCTTCTGGCATAGGAGTTCAAGTGTAGTTCGGGGATGTGTTTCACGGACTTGCTGGGTCTCTGGGATAAGGTTCCTTGTGGCCCTTTACCTCTCCTCATCCTTGGGGTGGCTGGTAGATAGTGGTGCCGGGCAGGCCTGGGCCGGTGACACCAAGAGGGTTGTTTCCCTTCAACTGTTGGTTTCCGCCTGTGTTGAGGTGGTGGGGAAGGGTCGCCTTCATTACTTCACGTCCGATTTTGAAGTGGTCGGGTAGGCGATGGGGGGGGGAAAGAATCGACAGGGGCGCTGGGAGAAGAGAGGGGGTGGGGGGGGGATCAGCCGGAGGATGAAAAGAGAGGAGTGTGCAAGTGGGCGACGAAGGGGGGGGAAGGAGAAGCCCGGGGAGGCTAGAGGGAGTAATGGGGAGGGGGGGGAGGGAACTCAACCTCAATCTATATCGTCTGCAACGTGACAAGTATGCTTTGGTATGGGTTTGAAAATGAGAGTTACGGAGCTGGCGCCGTGGGGAGCATTGCGGTCAGGACGCGGTAAGGGAGAAAAACCTACAATCCTAGGAAATTAGTGGACTAGGTATGGGTTTAGTAGGAAAGCCACCTATCAGTACCAAGAGGATTTGGAAAAAAGTCTAGGTAGGAAAGACCCCGCCGGATCTGAAAAATGTACGTCGCAGCGTGGTCTAAAAAGCGATTGTAGGAGCCAAGTTCAGAAAAAAAACTAAAGGGGGAGGGTAATTCTCGTTATGGTTACTGGGCGGAAATAGGCCTAGAGTGCAGCCGTTTGGTAAGATATCACACAAGCATGCCGACAGGGGATTCAATACACATCTCTGGGATTAAGGTTCTGAGGAAGGTCCGCGGGGCGTGTCATCTGTCCGGGAGGGCACCGCTGGCTGACATGAAGAACGAAAGGGTCAATAATGCAAAGGGGGAGTTCCGCGAAGGACTTCCCGGAGTCGAGTAAAGACTCGAGAAGTTGCGGGCCCGTGTAAGAAAGCAAGGGGGGAAAGGAGAAAAGCAGGCTCATGCAAAAAAAGATTTTATTTTCTTCAGGAAATTCGCCATACAGGGGAGCAGTGGGGGAAGACGAAAAAACTCACCACTAACGCAACGCAGGGAAAAGTCGCAACGGTCGATAGGGGGCTCGCGGTTGGGCTGGAAAGCAGAAAAATGCGGGTAAGCCGAAAGCGTGCAAGGGGGTAAAAGTTTCATCGTCTGCCAGAGGTAGGGGCAGCATGGACAAGAGCCTTGAGTGATCTAAACCCGGTGGGGAGGTGTTTAGCTGGAGTAGGTAGGGCGAGACTCTTCGCAACCGGGGTATTTATCTCCGATTAAACCGCACACTTCAACTCGAAGTGGTAGACTTCAACGGGGGCAAGAGAGGAAATCTGATCCCGGTAAGGGGCGAAGGACGGTACGTCTATAGCGTCGCTGACCTTAAACGACGAAAGCGGTTGCGGAACGCGCTGGACAATTTCGGCAGAACTTCCTCCCCTAGAATAGTGGGGGGTGACTCTCGTCGGAAAGCGCTCGCAGACGTTAAGTGGGACGAAGCGAACAGGAGTGGGGCAGTATTCTGGGGGTAAGCTGGGGTCGTGGTCTTCCATAAGTACCCCTTTGACAACATGTGCTTCGAGATTCATCGAATCGGTCTGAATAAGACTCTGGGGGGGGGGGGGACTTTCCGTTCACAAAGCCGGAATTCTGAGGGGGTCACGTGCGTGGGCTTTGGAGAGGGCACGTGAGGGTGGCCTTGGGGCCGATCTGTATTCTGGAAAAAAGTCGATAAAAGCCATGTGTTGCTCGTGGGGAAGAAGGCGATCTTCCGAAGTTGAATCAAGATCGCGGGTTGTCTTATAAATTTGGGATTCGGTAGACGCGGGGAGTGGTTACAAAGTCGGCAAAAAACAGTGTCATGCGATCGACGGGCTTAGTAGCCCCGCCATTCAAGGGGCACACTATGAGGATCGTGTCGATCTCAGGGGCTCAAGGTTAGTTTATGGTTGACTGGATATAGGAGTTCCCTGCAAGAAAAAGGAACCGTCGCTATCAGTGAAAGGGGGAGGGATTCTAGGAAACTGCCAATGGGGAACGAAGGGACGAATGGTCAAGTATCAAAAGGAAAAACGGGCGTCTAGGCGGATCGTCAGTAAAGGACTTTGACTGGGTCGGCGGATTAAGCTAATCTCAACAAAAAACAGAAACCGAAAAACTCTCGCGTTCCCCTCACTAAACAAAAGGACTCTCTGGAGATCAACGGGAAGACAATCTGGGGCGTAATGGAGAGACTACCGTCTTGCCCATATCGCAACATTCGGAGCTTGCATGGGACACAGTTCAGAAATCCAGTCCTACCCTAGAAGAAACGAGTTCGCTGGGCGATGGAAAAAAAAGGGCAAGGGTCCACCGGAGTCAGACAATAACCTGAGGTAAAGCTGACGGAAACTGCATGCCGATTTCGCCGAAACTGGCTTTTGGGAATAGAACAAGGTTTGAAGCGGGCGTTCCTCAACATTCTAACTAGACCCAGTCAAGACAGGAAAAAAAAGTGAGATCGGGGGCAGACACTAGACGACGAGAGTATCTGACAAAGGGACAGATTTGAAGGGTTCTCGATCGGCTGAGGCACGAGGGGCGCGAGTTGACATCCGCGGTCGGACTACAAGAAAAATTCTTGTTATCGGTGGGGGAAGGCAAATAAGAGGAGCAAGTCATTTCTATGATAACTCAGGGTAGCCCCCAAGTACACATGTGTAACCGACGAAAACTTTACGCAGCTAATCGCGTTCACGAAGGATCTAAGGAGAAACGATTAGCATCTCGCGAAGAAAGAGAAGAAAACCACCATCTCTATGGCGGGCCGGGGGTCTTGGGAAGGTTCAAACCTCTCCATCGGGGCAAGAGCGAACTGACGTTCAACCAGCCTCAGGCTCCTCTACGGGACATTAAACGCGTCGGCAAAAATGGCGAAGGCCTAGGGAACGGCGCAACCACGCAGGCTAAAAAAAGTCAAATACAAAAAAAAAATAACTAGTGGAGGTACGCGTAGGCACTGAACCGTTTGGGGGGGGGGAGGACCGGAATGGCGAAACGACGTATCCTTGTAGAATCACCAACCGCACCGGGCAAATACCACTTAGTCATAGCTAATCTGAGAGAGGCACGCCCATACTGAAAGGAGATAGAAGCACGAGTCAGGAGGGACAACCAGAAAAAAGGGGATCATGAGAGAGGAGCGACAATGCAATGAGGGCGAGCCTTGTAGGGGGTTACTTTTAAGGAGCTGACTGGGGGAATCACTCAAGACAAGCATCCCATTCGCTTCTGGGATCAAAGATAGTACATCCGCCATTGAGGCTCAGATGTGCCAGGGAGGGAACTTATCCAAGGACTTACTCGAGAAGCCTACGCCATGCTCCGGCTAAAGAAAGGAGCACCCGTTTTAAAGTTTAAGTTGCGTCGGGGGTAGCAGCAGTTCGCAAATATTCCCTTACCGCCTAGGGAACGAAGTCGGCAAGGGGCAAAAAAAACGCAGACCCCCGATTTGCCCCGGCACTGGGGGAGAGTGAAGCTGTCGCCATGACAAAAATACAAAATCATCTCCGGGTCTTCATGAAGCCCTAAACTGTTGGAGCTAAACATAGATTCGAAAGGAAAAGTGGAGGTCGAATTTTCGACTGCGTTGGGTGAGAATTGAAAGTCGGCGGGTTCTCCGAGGGGTAGGGTGAGGCCGGCACTCGGTTGCAATAAAAATCGGAAAAAAAAAAGTCCTTCCGCCAGTGAGTCTGTGTGCGTTACGAGACGTCAGGCTCCGTGGGAGTTCAACCACAGCATGTGATAGAGGAGCATACCTACGAAAAAACGAAAAAGGGACGAGAATTTCACCGGGAAAGACCAAAAAATCCATGCACAAAATGTTGGGGTCCAAACGTGGCATATCGAAAAGACCTGGTCACTGGGAAACAAAACGGAATGAGGGACTTCCCGAATAACTACCAAGCGGGGGAAAACCCGGAAAAGGAGACCTACTCCTTCCGCGTTGATCTCGTCTGTGCGAAAAAAACCGGGGGGGGCTCTCGGACGGCGGGGGGACATCAAAAAAGAGGATTCCTACTGATAATGAATTGACTCACCGCGGGACTAGAAACAGCCAAGGGGCTTCGGGGGGGAAAGGAAAGGCGTTAATGGGGGACGGAGGGCTCGATAACTGACTTCGGAAAACGCGGTAGAAATGAAAAGAGTGCAGGCGTCCTTCCAAACGAGGACCAGAACCCCGGAAATAGTAACCGCAAAAGAACGAAAAAAAATACAAGATCAGTGGGGAAAGGTGGTGCCGCCAGAGGGAAAAGCGAGGATATTGACAGGCAACTGACTCCGGCTGGTCGATGAAAAGCGCTGGACAGAAAGAAGGGCTTGGGGCAAAGGCTGAGCGCAAAAGATTTTGCTGGCAGAAGAGGGAGCGGACTGCGGGTAGACGACAAACGTAAACGTGGGCGCCAGATGGTCTGATCAGCGGGGGCAGAATCGGGAAAAGGTCAAACACATCCGCAGGCCATCCCGTCAGGTCGAGGAATCGCAGCAGCGTAGAGCCCCAGCGTGAGGGCAGCTGCAACCACTACTGTGGAACGTCTCCCATAATAGAAGCCCTGAGGGGGTTCTGGGATCGGGGAACATTGCAGGCGGGGGGGACGCAGGAACGCTTACTTCGAAGGTAAAGAAGGGGGGGAAAGTGGGTGATGGAGGGGGGGTCTCAGAACACAAAAACAGTGAGGATACGGGGGGCAATGAGGATATGATCGTCATAAGCGAACAGGGTGGAAACCCGCTTAGATGCATTAACCGGGGTTAAGGTGACAGTCGAATCGTCGCCAAAAAAATTCGGCTCTAATCGCGAACTCCGCGAATAGACTGAGAGTTTTAACAAAGGAAACATTGGATTTTTCGTGCTGGGAGTCCATCAGGTTTTAAACAATAGCGCTGCGGGGAAGACCCCCTGCAGTACGGGTTGGGAGGAGTGTGGTGAAAGCTGGGAAACGAAGGGGAAAAAAAAAAAAAGAGGGGGAAAGAAGGTGAAGCAAAAGAGGCCGGGTAGTATGGCTCTTTAAAAAAGGTAACGGGGCTGCAAGGGTAGGTCAGCTTGGTTCAAGGAATCTGGACAGTGCGTGCGGGGGGAGCAGGCCAGGCCCCAAAGGCTGATTGAAAAGGACCCTCCATCATTTGGGCATCTCCTGAGAAAGGAAGTCGGGCAGGATTCGTCCCTCTACGCTTTCAGGACCCCGCACCGTGTAGAGTCGTAGGGGAGACGTGGTGTGGCGCGGGGCCGGGGGTCCATATTGCGGGGGGCTGTGCTGAAGGGAAAGATGTCAAACGTGAACGAAGTGAAACAAGGAAAAAAAAGAAGGAAGCGGGGGGGAGACCCTCCTGCCGCAACGAACTGCAGTCAGAACGCCACGGTGCAAATGAGGCGCAAGACAGTTCTCACCGGACATTCTCGGGCCGGCGAGAAACATAAAGCTGATATAAAAAAACAAGTAATCCTAGAGGGACAACTCTGTGTGAATTTCCCAAACGGCGTTTCAAAAGCGGACGGACGTATTGCTCTAAGTGCCGGATACTTCTTGGTCGTGTGGTTCCAGTGCGGGGACAACCAGCAGATCAGGTTTTGTGACCAGTGGGAACATGTAAAATCAGCAGCACGTGGGGAAAAAAACGGGGTAAAAACTTGGTAAAACGGGCCTGTGGAAATGCTGAGTAAAAGAACGTGTCGGAGGGAGAACCAAGAGCGAATCCCACCGGGTGGTTTGTGGGGAAAAACTTTCACAAACGGCGCCAGACTCTCTAGAAAACCGACAAAAGAAACGAAGAGGACCGTGACTGTGATGGGGGAAGGAGCAACCTACCACCCCAATTATACAGTACCATGATTTACAGAGTTCAGGAAGGGAGAACGCCATTAAAAAAATCGACCTGAACTCGCGCAAGGCGACGAAATAATGGGGGGGGGGAATCAAAAAGGGGAAGGCAAGTCGTAAAAACGGAGGCGGGCTGAGGAAAGTACAGGGGGCGCAAAGACAGTCCTGCAACATCTGAAGGGCTGTGAGAGGGGGGCCACTGGGCCCAAAAAAAAACTACCGAAAATTCCAAAAAGCAGGCCGCGCGTCATGCACAGAGAATGAGAAAATGGTAGGGGGGGGGAGGGGGCACGGACACGGCCGTAAGTAATTTGACGGTCGGTTCACCTGCGGCTCTCTAAAGGCAAACGAAGCACTGAGGAGCGAAGCTGCGGAAAGCTCGTCTATGACTGAAAACTAAGTCAGGCTAGACAGGGGTGTACACTAGGTAGCGGAAAAGGGAGTACTCCGGATGCAGCACTCTACTGTAATTGGGGGGAGTGCGCGGCTGCTGAAAAACCCGAGGCTAACTATAAAACTGGAAGAAAAAGGGACCAGGAAGCAGAAAAACAGTTAGAGGGGGCAGTACGTTCAAATAAGGAATCGCACGAAACGAAAAAGAGTACTGGAGAAAAAAATCCGGATGCCGAACAAAAAAG
>Ga0179593_1536742_pt1 | contig 11486 bp, 16 predicted proteins | sample CZODoug2_1_08_16_FD_185931 | JGI IMG/M metagenome (GOLD analysis project Ga0179593, IMG submission 185931) | Vadose zone soil fungal communities from Angelo Coast Range Reserve, California, USA - CZODoug2_1_08_16fungal (PacBio error correction) | ecosystem: Environmental > Terrestrial > Soil >...
CCTGGCCCACCTTTCTTATAATCCTATTTACAGCGGGAAGGAGGGGGGAAGGAAAGAAGATTCCACCATATTGAAAAAGGGGATAAATCCTTCCAGTAGACGTGCAGAAAGAAGAGTTCCGAAGGAAGGCGAGGCGCATGGCGTCCATTGCTGCCCGAGGGAAGAAGGAAAAAAAAGGGGGGACGCGGACTTCTTTTTTTTCGCAAGAGGGAGGAAAAAGGAAAAGGGGAAAATGGTGGCGGTCTGCTACATGGAAAAAAAAAAATATGGAAAGATGCTTATTCTTGGTGCTTCTCAGGAGGGGGGGAGGGGCAGAGAAGGGGAGGGAAAGAACACGTTTCTCATTGAAGGGGAGAAGAATTCAAAAAGAAAGAAGGGGAGGACAGTTTTTTTCTTTTCCTCTTGGGGGGGGAGGGATGGGGGAGGTGGAAGAAGGGGGGGAAGGAATTTGCTCTCCTCTCGCTTTTCGGTGGGAAAAGGGAGGCTGGGGGGGAGGGAAGGGGAGAGGGGGTCTTGATCGTTGCTGGCGTTGCAAAGGGGAAAAAAAAGAAAAAAGCAAGGGAAAAAAAAGAGAGATGAACCCTCTTCCCTTCAACACGCAAAAAAGGGAACCTCAAAAAGAAGAAGGGAAAAAACCTCAAATTCTCTTCAGCGCAAAAAAAAGGAAAAAAGGGGAACCAGAGACAAGAAGGAATCCCTCGCGCACACTAAAAAAAAGAGAAGACAGGAAAGGGCGAAAAAAAAGGAGCGCCCCATTGGCTGATCCCCGCTTGGCGGAAGGAGAAGGAAAAAAGGGACAGGGGGGGCGAAAAGAGAACTTTTCCGCTCCTTTCTACCCGCCGAGAAAAGGGGGAGAGGCCCCGTTCCCCCTTTCCTTTCTCCCGACAAAAAAATCAAAAAGGCCAGGCAAAAGAAAGGAGCTCTCTCTCCCCCTTCCTGCTGCAGAGAAAAAGGGGAAAAACGGTCCGGAGAAGCAGCCATGGCAGAAAAAGGGAGAGGGAACAGGTCGAATCCTAGGACGGATTCCCCTTCGATTGTCTGCGGAAGAGGATATGGGGGGGGAGAGAAAGAAAAGTCGGCGCTTTTTTGTCACTAGGGCTTTCTCCGAAAAATCGGGGGGGAGAAAGGGGGAGGAAAGGGGAAAAAAATCAATGGAATATTTTCATCTCCGAAAAAAAGGGAAAGTAAAGGGGGGAGGTGGGCGGGCGTTTACATCCCTCTTGTGATTATGAAAAAGAGGGGGCCTAAGTCCATATAAAAAGAAAAAAAGGAAGGGAAGCTTCTGGCCATCACCTCTTCATCCCTTTTCACGCCAAGAGAGGGAATCGGGAGAGTACGAAAAAGAAGAATAAATTCATCTCCCTAATCAAAAGAGAAGCTGGTAGCCGTAAAGAAGGAAAAAAAAATAACCCTTATGGAGTAATTCTCCCTTACTGGGGGCCCAAAGGCAGACTAAAAAGAGAAAAGGGAAGAAAGAAAAAAAAAAAAGAGAGGGACGATTCCGCCTTTCCGCATCAACTTGAGAGGGGGGAAATATCGAGGGGGGCGAGAGAGGAAAAAAGGAAGCGGTGTTTCGTCCCCCCAGGGGGGAAAAAAAGCCTGGCAGCGTTTTGGGCAGGAGGACGAAAAATTGGGAGTTTTTGTTGCTTTCCTCTTGCCTGAAAGGAAAAAATTTGGGGGGAGTTGAGGGAGGAAAGAAAAAAGGGAAAGGAAAAAAAGGGGGGGGCACGGCAGATGTTTCCAAGAAGGGAGGAGAGGGGGCGAGGAGAAGGGGAAAGGGGAAAGAGGCGGTCATTTAATGCTTGCCGCAAAGAAGAGGGGGGGACAAAAAACCTGCCGCAAAAAGGAAGAAAAAAAAAGAATTTGCGGGGTGCTTTTCCTCTTCTTCCGTTTGGGGGGGATGCGGCGGCAAGGCAGTCAAGAAGGGGGGGAAGGAAAAAGAAAGAAAAAAAGGTGGCCTGAAATTTGTCCCCCACGGCCCCGCAACTGGGGGGGGAAAAGGGCCAGTGGATGGGGAGAAGAAAAAGGAGCAAGTCGCGTGCATTTCGCCACAGATTCTTCGGGAGGGAGGATTTTGAGGATGACTCTAACCGGGGAAAGAGAGAAGGGGAAAGGGAGGGAGGTAAGACCCTTGACTTTCGATGACTTCTTCAGCGAACGGGAGGGGGAGAGAGAAGGGAAGAGGAAAATGAGAGAAGAAAAAAAAAAAAAAGGAGGGGAAGGGGGAGGACGACGCCCGGCGAATCCATCATAGAGCTGGACGTGAGAGTAGGAAGGGGAAAAGAGAAAAAAGGGGAAGAAGCGGGGGGGCGAACCTGCAACCGCCATCCCCTTGAGATCGGCTTCTGAAAAAAGGGGAGAGGTGTATCTGACGGGGGGAAAACCAAAGGGGAACAAGTCCTTCCACCGTTGGAGGGGGAAGGGAAAAGAAATTTGCCTCTCACACTTTAGAAGGGAGGGGGGAGTCATGAACGCTGTTTGGTACAAAAAAAGAAAAGAAAAGGAAAAAGAGTGGATTTTTCACTCGAAGTTCTTTTGCGACCGGGAAGGGGGAGGGTGTTTTGACTGTCCAACTGAAACACTAAACACTATCGCCAATAAAAGAGGCAATGACCGCCTGCGTTCCAGTGTGTCAAGAAGGGGGGGGGGAGGATCGACAAATTTCGCAGGAAAAGAAAAAAAAGGAAAAATCTCTGGCCGCTGCCAACAGTAGCGCATCATTACTCTGAAAGAAAAAACCAGCGAAAATCCTAACCAAAGGGGGAAAAAAGGGAGCGGAACGCCCTCCAAAAATAAAAAGGCGCCCAAAGAGAGAGACAACGCTTCGGACAGGGGGGGCCTGGGTGGACTTTGAACCACTCGACCGAAAAAGCGCTAGAAAAAAAAAAAAAAAAAGAACACTTAGAAAGTTTGCATGGCGCGGGGGGGAAGAGGACCAGAGGGCTCCAAAGGACGGTGATTTGGGGGGGAGGGAAAAAGAAAGGAAGAGGGGAGGACCTTACTTACTCCCTATCTGTGGATTTGGCCGAGGGAGGGATCTCCTTGGCCGAAACCGACGGGGGGAAGGAGGGCGCTCCTTGATGTTTTGCCGAATTGCGCGGAGTAAAGGCGGGGACTCGCCGAGCGCCCGCAAAGAGAAGTGGGGGGGGGAAAAAGGAGAAAGGGTGCTGGCCAGAAGCTTTCCCTGCTTGCCGTTGGGAAAGGAAGGGGAGAGGCGTCCTCAAGATTGTGGGAGAAAGGAAAAACTGGCAATTTCCTTTTCTTCTTCCTTGATTTGAAAAGGGGAAAGGGTGGGGGGGGGGTTGCTGCGGCGAAAAGGGGTTTTTCTTTCTTTTCCTCCGTGAACTACAAGACCGTCGTGTCGAAGAAAAAAAAAGAAAAGGGGAAAAGGGCGGATAAGCCCTATTTCCCCTCCTATATTAAGAAAATCCGAGAGATTCACTCCTCTTTACCAATAAAAAAAAAAGAACAAAATCAAGGAACCCTCCCTTTCCCATAGAAGAAGAAGAAGGGTGGAAAGGGGAGGCTTGCCCGTGCGAATCTCATTTTCTCCATGGCTGAAAGGGAAGATAATCTCAGCATTCCACGTGTGGGGGAAAAAAAGACCCGTTCCTCTTATCTTCGGGGTGAGAAATGGAGGTACCGGGAATCAGGGGGGGAAAAAGGAAGAAAAAGGGGAACTGGGCTACACCCTATATTGGGGCAGGAAGACAACGGTTTACACGCTGCTGAGCGTGGGGGGGAAGAAAAAAGAGATGTTTCTGCAGTGCGCGTTAACCGCAAGATCGAAAACTGGGGCGATGAAGGGGGGACGGGGAGCATTATTCGCGGCGAAAAGAAGGGGGACTGTTTTTCGGGAGGAGAAGGGCGCTTTCGCTTTTGCCGAAGGGGGGGGGGGAACGGAAGGAATCTCCTTTCGGTTTGGCCCAGGGAGGAGAAAAGGGGAGGTCTTGATCTTGCTTTTCGTTGCAAGGGGAAAATTCCTCTCTCACAACAAAAAAAGAGAAAAAGGAACCCGCGTCCCTTCAACTCCATCATATCAATACATATGAAGGAGGAAAAAACACCAGACCAAAAGCAATTCAACCGAAAGGAAAGAGGAAAGAAGAAGAACAACACTGTCTTCCAAATCTCAATCGCATCAGGCAATAGAAAAAAAAAAAGACCCCATCGCCTAATTTTAAGGTGCGAAGGCACGCCTTCTCCAATCGCGAAGAAGAGAAAAAAGGAAAAAAAAGTCCCTGCATAAACATCTTCCATCATTGGGGGGGAACACGCTGAAAAAATTTCCGACCCTCCGTAAGAGTCTCCATCCCCTTGTCTCAAGGGAGACTACCAACTTGGGACCCTTCTCCGCAAATGAAGCCTCTTTTAAAAACTCATCCTCCCTCTAAAAGCGGGAAAATGCGGAAGGGAGAAAAGAAGTCAACTATCTGCCGGGAGAGCCAATTCTCTCGCAACAAAAAAGCCCAGGAAAACGCGATTCCCGGTCGCGCTTTCTATGAAGGCGTACGAGGGGGAAGGAGGGGGGAAAAATATCAGAGGAACTATACTTAATTATCGGCGCGTGTCAATAGGGCTTAAAAGGGTTGCCATTATAACTCTCCGCGCCACGCGGTTGTGCTAAAGGGGGGAGGGGAGGGGGAGAGAAAGAGGCCGCATCCCGTACAAGTTCAAATCAATGCAGAACGAAAAAGGAAGTGGAGGGGAAGGGGGGATGAGTCACCACAATCTTGAGGATTTCACAAGAAAGGCGAGAAGAAGGGAAAAAAAAAAAGGAGGGACAAAAAAGCGGTCAGCCCTTTCACGCAATCTCATCTTTCGGGCGCTCGGCCGAGAGAAATTTACTAATCTGCAAGGAAAGAGGGAACCGAAAGGAAAAACCGCCTCCACCCAACTTCTTTTTCGTCACAGTAAAGATACCCTTCTATGGAGTCAAGGCGCAGGAAGAAAAGAAAAAGAAAAACGCAAAAGCACTCCCTTCGCGCCAACGGAAGGAAGTCCGCCGGTCCCATTCTCAACGTTCTAAGGGGGGGGGAAGGGGAAGGTAGCTCAGGTGGTAGAGCGCTCCCCTATAAGGGCGAGGTAGGGGGGGGAAAAGACACTCCCTTCCCACCATTATAAGTTGAGGGGAGTCCTCCCTCTGCCCTATATTTTTTCTGCCTTTTTATTGGGGGGGAAACCGGGTTCCCTTAACTTGAAAAAAAAGAAAAAAAAAAGGGGAGGGGATGGAAGCACCTATACTTTCTCTGAATATTCCTGATGGAAGAGGCCGGGGCCTATTTTTTCCATCGAGATATTTTGCAGGGAAAAAAGGAGGGGAAAAGGGTCTGCAACCTGATTTCCACACTTAACGCAGGCGGGAAGGGATGGGGGGGAAATCCTCACTTTGGCTTTATTGACAGTCAAAAAAAAAGAGGGGGAAAAAGAAGGGAACAAGAAACCATTGCTGGTTGCTGCTCTTCTTCCGGTGGGGGGGGGAAAAAAACTATGGAGAAATTTCCTTCAGTCCGACTTGTGCGCGGAAAGGGGAGAAAAGGGGGAAGAAAAAATGGGACCACACGGCCCGCAACTGGGGGCCGTGGAAAGCAATGAAAAAGAAAGGGTAAAATGAGTGAAGAAGCCGATTCTCAAGTTCTGACGGGGAGGAACAAAAGAAAAAAGGGGAGAGGAGGACGCTTTGCAATGATTACTCTCACTTTCCCATCCGACGGAGAAAAAAAAGGAAATGGGGGAATTTTCTCCGGCGTCGTCAGACCCTTGACAAGGAGGAGAAAAAGAGGGGAGCGCTAGCAACACAACAACTTATGTATTATGTGAAAATAGAGAGATAAAAGAAGGGAGAGGGGAGGGGGTGGGTCTTACTACTTCCCGTCGATTAAAGAAGGAGAGTGAGGGAAATTCCCCTTTCAATCTCCTCTATCCATTTTTGACGAAAAAAGCGGAAAGGGGGGGCGGGGGACCATAACTTTAGAATCGGCTTCTTCAAAAAAGGGAGGTGGATCTCCTTTTCCCCCGTTCCCCATTTGCGGGCAGGGGGGGGAAAAAATGTCCCTTCCACGTTTTGCCGGGGAGGAGAAAAAAAGGGGGGGGGGGGAATCTCACACTTCTGACTGGGAAGAGAAAACGCATAGACGCTTTTTTTACCCCAAAAGGAAAAAAGGGGGAACGACGTTCTTTCTTTGCGACCGGGTTTTTGTGCCTGCGAGTGGGGGGAGGAAAGAAAGGCTGATTCTCCTTGCGCCCGCTTAAAAGGTAAAAAAAAAACTTCATGTTTCAATCATTTTCAGAAAAGGAAGAAAAAAAAGAAAGGGGAAAAGACTCCGCGCGTGCAACTCTGCCGGAGAAAAGCAGAGATTCATCGCAATCTTCGGGAAGAAAAAAAGGAAAAAGGGGGGGGAGGGGGGAAAATTTTCAGGGCAAGCGAAAGGGAAAATACAGGTCTCCCGCAAATAGAAGGAAAGAAAGGGGAAAAAAAGCAGCAACTTAGCATTGTTTGCCTGGGTGGAAGGGAAAAAACCACTCGCCCTTACAGGAAAGAGGAAAAACCTGATCTCCCCTTCCCTCCCCTTCACAATTAGAAAGGGGGAATTGAGTCCAAGCGTCCTCTTCTTTTTGGAAAACTGGCTTTTGAGTCCTTGCCCCGAAAAGCCCCGCAGCAGTACTTCGCCTTACGAAAGAGGTGTGCGCGCGATTAGCGGGGAAGAAAAAAGGGGGGGCCGTCTGGCGCTTCCTTGATGTGGGGAAGGAAGTTCGTACCGCGCGAGATTTCTCGCCCGAGAAAAAAAAAAAAAGGGAAAAGGAGGGGAAAGATGGTTGGTTCTGGCCAGACGCTTTCAAGGGGAAAAAGAAGGTATATTAATTTAGGGTGACTCCTCAAGAGGGGGGGGGGAGGAAAAAAGGAAGACATGCAATTCTTTTCGGAGGAAAAAAAAGGGGGTCACTTTTCCGGGGCTGAGAAGGGGGGAGAGGAAAGAACCTTCAGTTAGCAACCACCAAGGAGGGAATCGTCTCCTTTCCACCTGGCGGGGGGGGAAAAGGGGAAGGGGAATAGAAGATTCACGTAATCACCATAGTTAAAAAAGGGAAGATCTTCCCCACCTGCCTTCCAGAGAAGAGGGAAAAAAAGGAAGGAAGAGATGGACACCTTGCTATCTCATTTCTCCATTCTGCCCGGAAGGGGGAGGGGGGGGAAACTTGGCATCTCATTCATTCCCGTGGGAAAGGGGGGGGTTTTCTCAATCTCTGGCCTTTAGGGGGGGAAGGGGGGTGGTACCTTTTTTCTTCTGCTAAGGAAGGGAGGAGGGTCGAAATTCTGTTACACTCTGCTTAGCGGGGGGGGAAAACTCATGCAATTTTGGAAGGGGGAAAGATGCGCTTTTCCTCAAGCTGGGTATCGCCACTGGGAAGATTGGAGAAGGCTTGCCTTTATCATTATTCGCGGAGGAAGGGGGGAGGGGGGGGCTAGATGCGATTTTGCGCGTGCGATGGGGGGGAGGAAAGTGTTTTTATCGGCATTGGCGCTGGGGAGAAAAAAAAGGGGAGGGCGGGGTTCTGATTACTGCGCTGGGGGGGGAAAAGCGGCTGTCGTTGCAAGGGACGAGGGGGGGAAAAAAAAAAAAGGAGTGAGTGCTCTTCCCCTCTCTCTCTTCCCCCGCGTCCAGGAATGGTGGGGTGGGGGGAAAAAGCAACGATCAAACCTCCCTCTCCTTCCTCAGAAACAAAAAAAAAAAAAACAAAGAAATTAGCTTCAGCGCCACTGAAAGAAAAAAGGAAAAGGAAAAGGGGGGGAAAGACTCGCACACTACCCACAGCGCCCTCCGCATTAGGAAGGACGAGGACAAATCCTCCCAGGCAATACCCATCTTGGGGGAGGGAAAAAAAAAAAAAAAACTCTCCCTCAAATGTGATGCTCCTCCCCACGCGAAGAGGGTGAACGTCTCCTATTCGGGGGGAAAACCTCCTCCCCTCTCGGAAGAAACCCTGGGTCCATGTCTCCTCCTCTCCCCCATTTTCTCCGGAAGAAAGGCCCGCATCTTTCTCCCCGCTCCTCCCCCGCCCCCCGAAAAAGGCGCTGCCCTCCTTCCCCTTAAAAGGTCCTTTCCTCCCTAGAGGCCTCTCCGCTTTCCAGTCCTCCAGGGAAAAGGACCCCCTTTCGATGTCTTCTCCGCTTAGAGGAAGTCGTACGAGGGGGACCATCGCGTATGTTAAAAGGGGGGGTTCTCCTCTAGAAAGAAATTCCTCTCGGGAGAGTTTTCTTGAGGAGAAAAGTTTTCCTTAAAACGAGGACTTCGTCCCACGGAGGGGGGGAGACTTGCCGGTGTCTTTCCCGGGAGAAAAAAGAAAAAGGGAGCTCCTCGGCCCGAAAAAACGTGCCCCTCCCGGCAGAAGAAAAAGGGCAGGGTCCGTTCGTTTACGGGAACACAATCTTGAGGAGTTCCACCCTCAACTGCCAAGAGAGGAGGGAACAACAACTCAGGGAAAGCTTCGGGGGGGAAAAAAAAGGGGAAACAAAGCGCATCTGGCCTGGCGCTTCGCGAAAAGCTCGCGCTTACGAAGCGATGAAAAGGAGAAAAAGAAGAAAAAACCAACGTCGTTTCGTCCCGTAAACGGAAAGAGGAGGAAGAGGACCCACATATTTAATGTAAGGCGCAGTGAAAAGGGAAAAAAAAAAGAAAGAAAACTCAAATCACGTCCTGCGCGCAAAAAAAACGATACGCCGGTCCCATGCTAACCTTCTAAGTTGGGGAAGGGAAAAGGGCTAGATCTGCGCCCCTGAGAAAGGGACGGGTTTCAATGTCCACCCGGGGGGAAGGAGGGAGAGGGGGGGGGTGCCAGCGGGGAGAAGAAAACGATGTGGCCCTTTTATTTTTTGGGGGGAGGAAAAAAAAAAAAAGGGGGGGGGGAGATTCGTTGATGTAGCACCTCAGACTTTCCGGGGAGGGAAAGGGAGGGCTCGTGTTTGGCAGCGGCAGATGTTGCCAGCGAAGAGGGAAAGGAAAGGAGGTGGAGCAGTTCTGGCAAACTTATTGACACCACTGGAACGCAGGCAGGGGGGAGGGGGGGAAAGAGGAAGAGACTCCTCATTGGCGGAGTTGAAGAAAAGAGAAAAGGACGGAGTGCAAGAACCTATTTTGCTGTTGATGGGGGGAGAAGTCCGGGACGGTTTTGGTTAACAAAAAAGAGAGAGGAAAGGCAGTCCACGTTTTCGCTTCAATTCTGCAAACGGAGGGGAAAGAAAAACCGCAATTTTGTCCTGAAATGTGGAAAAGAAAAAAAAGAAAGAAAAAACGCAGGTGATTTCCGTTACTACATTCAGTGAAAGAGGAAGGAAATAAGGCTGCTTGCCTTCTCCACCGATTCAGGCAGGGAGGGAAAAAAAAAAAAAAAAAAGGGGAAAAGAAAACCTCTCCGGTCCCCTCGACTTGCAGGATTGTATTATTTATTTCGCCGGGCTGTCGTCAGAAAAAGGGGGAGGATGCGGACGTTCTTTTATCGCTCTCAAAAAAAAAGGGAGATATCTCAACTACCTTTTTTCGCTGAAGAAGTCAGCGGGAAGGGGGGAAAGAAAAAGTCCATCATACTAATTTGAATGCGTCAGAAAGAAAGTTATCTTCATTCCTTGCAAGCGCAGAAGAGAGAAAGGAAATCTGGTGGCGACCTGCCGCATAACTTGAAAAAAAAAGGGGGGAGGGGAAATCAACAACTATTTAGTAACGAAATCACCGAAGGGGGGGAGAGAAAGGGGAGGGGGGGACCCGTGGGACACATTTCCTTCCAACGTTTTGGAAAGGGGGAGGATTCTGGAACTTCGTTTGCATAATTGCCGCCGAAGGAAAGAGGGAAAAAGGGGGGGTACCCACCGAAAGACGCGCCAAGCAACCAGTAAAAGAGGAAAGGAGAGAGGAGTTAAAGTGAGGAGAGGGGGGAGGGTAAAAACTCCTTTTCTTGTCGAACCGGGGGGGGGGGGGGGGGGGCGTCGAGTTTTTTTGACTGTCACTAACCCCGCCCTCTCTGATTCTCTTTGAGAAAGGAGGGAGAGGAAGGGTGTCAATCATTTGCAAGAACTGCTGAAAAAAAAAATCGGGAAGAGGGGAAGTTCGCCTTACATCTCTCGCCCTGGAAGAGAAAAGAAAAAAAGTAGCGCATCGACTCCTTCTCGAGTCTCGTGCTAAAGGAAGGACAAAACCAGTGGTTCGGGGAAGGGGGAAGGGACGCACCCAAAAATACAAATGCGCCCCAAGGAGAGGAAAGCGGGCAACGCCTTTCGACAGGAGGGAAAAGGTGGACTTGAAAACCACCTCTCTCGCAAGGAGGATTGCGTCTCTCCTAGCCCCCGGGGAGAGGGGGGAAAGGGGGAAGGGACATGGGACCGGCGGAAGAGGAGAGAAGGTTTTTGCCGCGGGAAGGAAAAAGGGGGCGGGGTCGAGCAGTACTGCGCAGGAAAGCCCTATCAGGTGATTTGAGGAGGAAAAGAGAAAAAACCGAAGGGGGGTTTCTTCTTTTTGGCCCGAAAAAAAAAAAGGAAGGGGAGGGCCTCCTTTCTCTTTTCACGCGCGAGGGGAGGAGAGTCCGCCCTCCCGCTTCTCTTGGCTGGAAAAAAGGGCGGGCCAGAAAAAGCTTGTTCACCTGCGGGAAGGGGGGGAAAAGGAGAAAAAAGGAAGTTGAGGGTTACTCCTCAAGATTGTGGTGAAGAAGAAAATCGTACACGCCCAGCTGCAATGACAAGGGAGAGGGGGGGAAAGGGGAGGACGGCCGCGGAGAGGAAAAGGGGGGGGGGTCTAGATACACCTTCAAGTTATCACACCGAGGAAAAAGGAAAGGGAAACCTGGCGAGAAGCCCTATTGAAAAGGGGAAAGATTAATCCTATTTTTACTAGAGAGATTCAAAAAAGAAGGGGGAAAAGGGGCCAATATCGTTACCGCCTTCTCCATGAAAAGAGAAAAACGACTTTTAATCGGCGTTTCCGGGGGAAAAAAAGGGGAGGGAAAAAAAAAAGCGCATGGCGCCATTTCTTCCCGCAGGCGGGGGACCGTTATGCTCATCGTCAAGTCATTTCCAGGGGATTCGGGGCGTTAGCTAAAGGAATCTTTGTTTCGCAAGAAGAAGAAGGAAAAAAGAAAAACCTGTTGGCGTTCTGCTACAAATGGACCCGGGTACCCTGGCAGGAAAAAAGGCGGGGTCGATTCTGGGACAGCTGCTTATCTGGTGGTGGGGGAAGGGGGGGGAGGGGAAGTTTTCGCCAGTCGCTTTCCAGGGGGGGAAAGAGGGTAACTTTTCTCTATTTTTCGCAGGGAGGGAAAAGGAAAGAAAGGAGGAAAGGGCGCTGTGTTGTATTGTGTGCTAGATTGGGGGGGGGGGGGGGGCGTTCTATTTTGCCAGAAGGGGGGGGAAGAATTTTTGCCGGTTTTTCCGTTTCTTGCTGGGGTGAAAGGGCGACGCTGTATGTCTTGATATCGTGCTGGGAGGGGGGGAAAAAAAAAGG
>Ga0179593_1574234_pt1 | contig 11486 bp, 14 predicted proteins | sample CZODoug2_1_08_16_FD_185931 | JGI IMG/M metagenome (GOLD analysis project Ga0179593, IMG submission 185931) | Vadose zone soil fungal communities from Angelo Coast Range Reserve, California, USA - CZODoug2_1_08_16fungal (PacBio error correction) | ecosystem: Environmental > Terrestrial > Soil >...
GCCCAACGGGGGACTGCACTCGAAGCCAGATAAGAGGAAAACGGAAAAAAAAAAGAGGTGTGGGGGGAACCGTCCAGTGCACAAAGGGCTGCCCAAAGCACAAACGGGGGCACAGGCTTTACTGGGACTGGCGGATAGAAAAGAAAAAAAAGCAGGGGTGGAAGGGGGAGACTAAGGGTTTGCATGGAAGAGGGGCCTTTGAGGCACTCGGAACTATACAGCAAGATGGAGTGGCACTAAAACGAGGACCCCGAAAGGGGAGTTTCAAAAAAGATGGGCCAGGGTGGGGGGGAACGAGCACGCCCTGTAACCCAGGGTGGGGCAAGCCTCCGAACTGGAAAAAGCTGCAACAGCCCCACTTCCTGGCCGAATCAGAGGAAAAAGCCGACGGGGGGAGGGGGAAAGAAAAATCGACGCATGGTTGGAAAACACCACAAACTACCCCCCCGTATCGAATCACTTAGCCGAAGAAAGAAGGAAAAAAAAAAAAAGCAAAAAGGGGACTCAACAAAAAAACACAGCAACCGAAAGGGTGGGAGGGACATCTGAAAATCAACTGCTGACCAGGGCAGCTCCCGCTCGACAAATTGGGCGGCACCCTGTGGGGAAAAGGGGCAGATTCAATGAAGTGGTTAGGGGGTTTTTTGGGGAAAAGGGGGGACCATCGAAAACGCAACAAAAAAAATTGACATCACCGTGTGTCCACTACTTGGGGAACCAACGGGAAAAATTTCGAGGTGTCCCTGGGGTGTTCGGGAAAAGGGAAGCGCTCAAACGCTGGGGCGAACATAACACCACGGTGTGGGAAAAAGTGGAGGAAGGTGCGACAACAAAAAGAGGAAACCGCGGTCAACGATACCTAAAAAACGGGGCAGAAGGGACGGAGCTTTTTTCCGGAAGGGCCTGAGGTGCCCGCCGAACAAACGACAGTTCGTCTTGACTTTCCGCCTAATGAAAACGAAGTCGGAGAGCCAGACCCAAAAAAAAGGGGAGAGCCACGACTGGAATGGAAGCAGTCCAAGACGGAATCGCTTGATCATCGTCAAAGGCGTTGACGCGGGCAAAAAGAAAACGACGCAATGACTCACAAAAGAGGAGAAGGAAAAGAAAGAATATGGAAAGGGGGGGGTTGGAAAATGACGTCAAAAAATGCAGGACGGCCATGCGGCTGAAAGTCTGGGGGGAGAGATCAGGGACAGGGGGGCCAACGTTTCTGCCAAGAAAAAGGGGGGGGGGTGTGTGGAAATGGCGCGGAGAACAGACTGTCCTTTTGGAGGGGGGGGAATTACGAAAACAGGCGCCGACCCGAAGGTACGCGGGCACCAACTGGAAAAGAAAAATCCTGAAGGGGGGAAACAACGCGGCGATTCCGCCAGAGAATCGTGGGAAATCAGGTCGTCAAAATGGGGCGCAAAAAAAACTTGGTGGCACGGGTCCAAGACCGCAAACTAACTGGTGTAGAAGGGAACGGGACCATCTGCAGTGCCCTAGCCGAAAAAACGCCCGGGGAAAAGCACGGGGGGGGAAAAGGTATCCCACGGTGGTAAAAGGAGCAGGGGGTATTGGGGGGTTGGGGGGGCAAAACAAAAAAGTGTCCACGGGACCACAACGAACAAAAGTGGGAAAGGGAAGGGGACAGAGCCAAACCGGAACAGGGGAAATCACTTTGGAGGGGAGCCAAAAGGTTCAATGCAAGGCAGCACGAAGTGGACAACCCCTTTTGAGGGGGTGGTCACGGGAGAAAAAGGCCCCAAAAGAACCATCCTGGGTGGGAGGTGGTGGGCGGGGTTACAGAAAAGAAAGCGTCTTGTATAGAAATCAGATGATTCGAGAGGAACGGGATGGGGGGGTTTGGAAAAACCAAAAGGGGAGGTGAAGTAGCCGAACGCGTGCAGAGGAGGAGGATCCATTAACTCCTTGGATGGGGGGACCGGGAGGGGCCTTATTCAAAGCTGGAAACGGACCAAAAAAAAGGGGTTCGAGGGGGAGAGTCCCAAACTTATAGGGGTGAAACTCATGCCCCCTCAGAATCAGCAAAAAGAAAAACGTGGCTGTATAAAGGGGTCGGGGGGGGGAGGGGGAGGTGCCAGACGACCTCAAGAGGGAAAAAAAACCACAGGATCAAAAAACAAAGCGTGTTGGTAACAGAAATAAAGGGAAAAGAAAGGTAAATCGGGTCAAACCTGGGGTGATGCAAGGACCAAAATCTCTGGTTGAAATCGGTGGGGGAAACAAAATGAACGCAAATCTGCTCTTCTGCAAAAACCGCGGGGGAAGCGGGCAGCTCACTGGCTCCCCCCCCCCCGAAAAAAAAAAAACGATAATTAAAATAGAGAGATGGAGAACTGCGCAGGGGGAAGAGGGAGCAGAGCAAATTTCTTTCCGGTGAGATCCAGGCGACCACCGGACTGGGAAGAGAAAAAACGTGCAAAGGGAAAGGTGACGATTTGCCCTATCCCAAAAACAGAGAGGGGAGTCAAGGGGGACTGAGGACAAAATTGGACCTGGAATGGGCACTATCAAAGGTCCAGAAGCGGGGGGGGGGCTCGCATCCGAAAGGAGGGTTAACACTTTTCAAGGGGGGGGGGGGGGAAACGATTACAACGAAAACAAGGGGGGGGGAAGCCCAGCTATAAGCGGCCACAGGCCAAGGGGAAAACTCGATACCAGGCTAGGAACTCCGCGAGTTGGGGAGTAACTAACAGGCGGGTGTGATGTCCACACACCTTCCGAATAGGGAAGAGAAAAACGATCGTAAAGACGTCTTGGGACACGACGCAAAAACGACAACCGAACCCGATGTTTCTGCGTCCTGGGAAAAACAGTGAAAGACACGGCTGAACCCCTAACTGTCTTAAAAAGGGAGGAACTGGGGTCTCGCTGGCAAATCCTGAAAAGGGGGTGGGGTAAAAAAAACGGAAAAAAAAACAGAAAAAAAAAAAGGACGATTACAGAAAAGGGGGGCACTAAACTGTAAAAAAGGAAAAAGGGGGACCCAGACGCGGCGGTTTTTGTCGGTATAGGAAAAAAGCGAACCCCAAACCCCCCCAACCAACTTGCGCAGGGGGGGGGAGACTCTCACCAAGGGGTTATTGGCAAAAAACGGGGGCAGTTCTCCCACACCAAAGAGGAAAATGGTTGTCCACGAGAGAGGGGGGGCTAAGCAGAAAAAAGTCCCCGGGTGGAAGGGGAAGGGGAGAAAAAGGTTTGGCTAACCTACGGTTCCGGGGAGGCCGGGGGAGGGGCGGTATGGGCCACCTAACGGAGACGGTCCTCCGCAAGGAAAAACCACGGGACGAGGGGGACACGACTGGAAATGAGATTCCCCATAAAGGGAATAGGGAAGGGCCTAAACTGCGGCGGGTGACGAGGAAAAAAAACAAAAAATGGAAATAATTCAACAAACAGTGATGTAGTGAAGAATGGTATTGTCGGTGGGGGGGGGGGGGGGACCCGCGTCAAAAACCAGAAGGAAGATAGGCCATTGGCTAACCTCATGTCTAAATCTCATAAATCGTGAGGAGGAAATTGGGGGGGGACAGGGGTGCGCGAAAAAAAACCCGGAAAAAAGGGACTTGAGGGGAATTTCCGAACGAAAACGCCCCTTCAAAGTAAACCCTTCGTGGAGAGGGGGGGGGGGGGGGGGCACTAGCAAATAGGGGGGGAAAAAAAACCCGGAAAGACAGGCCTTTCGCAAAAAAAAAAAGAAGGAAATCGTGCAAACAACGCATGGGGGGTCAGGGCAGGGTTCTCACTGCCAGTCACATAGGAAAATTCAAAAAAGGGGGGGGGGGGGTTTGTAGAGCCGCCAGAGCATCGTTGCTTAGCCGAAAAAGGAAGAAGAAATGGTGCAAGTCGTGGGCCTTTGAAACTGTAATACTCGGTTGAAGGGGAAGGGGGGGGGGGGGGATTCAGGGAAAAAGACTTGAAGGATTTCAAAGGAATCAGAACGAAAAATGGGAACCCGCACTTGGAAAGTTAGGTCACCCGTGTCGCAAAGGGACTTTGATGGCAACGGATCACCAGGAAAGGAAAAAAAAAAAATACGGGGTTGGGCGGTTTGTCGGGGTGAGCTACGTCAAGACGGTTTTTAAAAAGATCAAAGGAGGGAAGGGAAAAAAATAAAACGAGGCGGAGGTGGTTTGAAATCAAACCTGTCGAGTCCCAACCAAAGAGCAGAATAATAGTGATCGCAACAGGAGGAGGCCCTGGACCGCGGAAGAGACGAGCTGCCAACACAGGGGAAAGAGGGGGGGATAAGCTTCGTCCCAACCCCGGACTGTGGGGGGAAACGCCTGCCCCGGGCGAAAAGAGGGGAAAACAAAAACAACATCCCCATGAACTGGATCGGGTTTGATTAGGTTTGGGGACAAAATCAAGGAACTCAGGGGGGGGAAAAAATACGGATAACATGAACAGCGCTTTGGTAGAAAAGAGGAGAGGGCATCAAAAAAAAATCACCTTCCATACAACGGTGGGGAAGGGCCCCCTTCCAAGGGTCCTCCTGGGGAAGGGGGTGCCCCAAAAAAAAAGGGAACCACAAAGGTTCTTCAAAGGAAAAAAAACGTCCGGGGGCCCCGGGGCATAAATCCATGACTCCCCTCTCAAAACGAAAAAAAAGGGGAAGGGAAAGTGATGAAAAGATATAAAAGAGTAGCTGCAAGGGCGAACGCGGTGAAGAAGAGACAGCAGGGTCGGTTCCCGTTGTGGGGACACCGCCAACGACCCCTAAACTGGCCTTAAATCAAAAGTGCCCAACCAGGGGAAGGTGCAGGGGGCCTATCTACTTTCACAAAAAAGCCGATTTGGGTAAACATGGGAAGAAAGGGTGGGGGTCAAGACCACTAGCTCCTGATGGACCACTCGCAACAACAAGAAAGCTTGTGTGGGGCAGAGCCCGCAGGGGCTTGCAAAAAAAAGGGAGTAAAGGGGTAACTATCACGGGAGGGAAACATTTGGTGAACCTTCGATGAAAAAGGCCAGCGTTCCAGGACCACCGAAAAAAAGGCAACTGGTCATAGAAGGAGTAGGGTACAGAAGGACGTGCGTGGGATCAAACTCAGGTTAGGTAAAACAAGACCAGCCTCGATCTAGTCAAAAAAAAAATCGGACTAAATAAAAACCGTCTTGACGGGACAACCTACAACGAACGGGGGGGGGGTTTTACCAGGGGAATGAAAACAAACTCAAACGGCGTACAAGGCTGAACTAAAACCACTCTCAAAGTGCGGAAAAGGGGGGTGACGGGTCTCATTGCAATCCAATTGGATTTTCTAAACAGGAAAAGAACAGAAACAGCAACTATAGAAAGAAGGGAAGAGAACATGGAAAAAGGAGCCCTCAAAACCAAAAAAGGCGGAATGGGTTCCGAAGAATCACACGCATGGGGGGAGACTGGGGGCCTCCTACCAAGGGGGGGATGGGCGAGGCCATTGGCGCAAAAAAGGGAGAAAAATGTTCAAGGAAAGAGAAGGGGAACCTGCGCGTGGGCCCCGGTGAGAAGTGGTGCTTGAAGGGGGGCCCCAGCGACCTACGGTTTTTACCAGGACAGGGGGAAACGGGGAAAGAATTCACGAAATTAAAGTCGTGTCAACCCCGGAGGAAAAGGAAAACACAACAAAAGGAGCCGCAAAGACGTGGGGGAATAGATTAGGGAAGAAAACTGCCAATGCGCCCTGACCGTCAAGGCCGTTGACGGCGGCCAAAAAAAAAAGGGGGGGGACGCGCTACTCCAAAAAAACAAACAAAAAGGAGGAAAAAAAGGATTAATAAGAGGGGGAGGGTTTGGTGCCCGAGGACAGGAAGAGCAAAAATCGTCCAGCGGCCCCGTCCTTTTTGAAGGATTCAGGTGGAAAAGGCGGGGGGTAGCGACGTGTCCTTGGTTTTCAGGGGGAGCGGAAAACGACTTTGCCGGGTCTTGAAAGGAAAAAGGGCAACCAAACGGCAGCCGGAAAAAACCGGCGGACGCGGGTCACTGCAAGCACCGAACGAACGGAAAAACAACGCGCAGGAAAAAAACACGACCCAGCGGGGGGGCTTGACCCCCGCCATTTCCGCGGTTTGTCGCACTTGCTGGCCGAAAAAGATCGGGGGGAGATCAAAGGGTGTCGCCCAAGGATCACCGGCCAGAAGGGAAGAAACCTACGGAAACATGGCGGGGCACAGAAAAAAAAAGTTGTTCTGAGGGGAACAAAAGGATGTCAGACTAAGGGGATTTTTTGGTGGGAACCGGGGAAGGAAAAAACTGAGGATGACAGGCAGCGCCCAAAAAAGGGGCCTCACTGGGAGAGAAAAGTGCCGCGGGGAGCAGGTGTGCGCCCGGGGCCAGGTGAGTGACGGCTCAGGGAAAAGAAACCATCAACATTTCGGTTGTCGGGGTGCGAGACAAGAAAAGAAAGGGGATCCAGTCGGGGCGGATTAGAAGAAAAAAAAGAGAGGGACGGGAGGGGGTGTTGAAAACCAAGGGGAGGACGGGTGTCCAAAGGCCACACGAATGTTTAATAGATAGAGCCAGGAAAAAGGGAGGGGGGGGGGGGACCATAAAAGATTTGCCAGAAAGCGAGCTGCCCCACAGGTTGATCTGTGGGAAGGGGAAAAAAAAAAAGGAAAGTGTTGAAGAAACCTGCGGGGAGGAGAAAAACACATCCAAGCCCTGCTGTCAAGGGTTGAGGAAAAAAAGGCCCAAACCGTCGGACTCAAGATTGAAAAAAAACAAAGCCGTAAATAGAAACCGCAGGGTTCTAGAGAGGGAGACCACGGAACTTAAAAAGGGGGGGCCCACAAAAAGTGTTTGATGACCGCAAAGACACCGGGGTCGCAGGGATCTGGTTCCCCAAGAACTCACCCAGACATGGCTCTTGTGACCAAAACCAGGGGACGAAGGAAGTTAAGATCACGAATGGGCGAAACAACAACAACGGAGGGGGAAAAGAGATAATAGTATCGGCACGAAAAAAGTTTTCGGGAAAAGAATTGCAGGGGGGGGGGGTGACCTTGGGGGGGTTCACCGATCCAAAAACCCCACCCCCCCCTACAACTGGAGGGACAGGGCTCAAACCGGGAAAAAGGGGGCAGGTGTTACTATACCCAGAGAGAGGGGGAACAAGGAGAATGGGTGAAGTGATCCAAAGGGGGAAAATCTTATCGGTCCCCATGGAGGAACAATCCGTACCACGAAATGCAAAAAAAGAACTGGGATTTGGGCTACAATCGCCCCAGGCGGGACACTATGTCGAAGAACGAGGAACCCTGTGGTGCAAAAAAAGAAAAACCTCCGTACTGGCAGCCCAACGACAGCAACCCCCGACCCCCGGGAAACAAATGCCGATTCATCCTAACTGCAGAGAGGGGGGGGAAGGGAAGAAGAAGGGGGGAGGTCAAAAACGTCCCAAGATTCTCAGAGAAAGCAAGGAGCCGATAAATAAGTCATTTGGGGAAGGGACTCAAAACAGACACAAACCTCAACACGGAGCTGGTGAGGGACTTATAAGGGGGGGAAAAAAGGAAAGAAAAAAGGGGAACGGCGGGAGGCCAGGCTACGACAATGCGCAAACTTTTTTCGGTCAGATGAAAATCCTAAGGTTTCTTTCCCACACAAGAAAAGGAAAAAAAAAAAAAAAAAAAAAAAAGGAAAAATGAAAAGAACACCGTGGCACAAAAAGGGGAAACGGGATGGAAAAAACGGAAAAAGTTTAAACGGGGCTAGCAACTGCAGCGGGGAGATAGACACCAAAGGGTTTTTGGCGAATGGACCGGCTGCACCCAGTCGGGACCGGGGGAAGGGGAACGAATACTGAAAAAGAAAAAGAAAAACGCTTGAACCGGGTGCCGGAGTGCTTCATTGTGGCACCCGCGGAAAGAGTTCGGCGCCTGGGCGTAGAAACGGGTAAAGGAAGGAAGTCGGTGACCAAGCCGGGACCGGAAACAAGAAAAACGTCGACGGAAAAAAGGGAATGAGATTCGCCAGATTGCATCTCCATTGCCGGATCGCAAAAAGAGGGGACGCTGCAACAAACAACCAACAAGAGAGCAAATCCAAACAACAACGGGAGAAAAGAAGATCATTATATGTCAGTGGGGGGGGGACCGCGTAAAAAAGCAGAGGGGGGAATCGGCCCAGGCGATGCGCTGGCGAAAAGAGAAAGGTGTACAAGGGCGGGCAGAAGGAAATTGGGGGGTCATGAGGTTTGAGAGGAAAAAAGGAAGGGGATCGGGGGGAAAACGCCCCGGCCGCCCTTAAACCGAAAAGGCGAGGAAACCAACCGTCACAAACGAAGGCAAAGTCACAAAAGAACCAGGCCCCTTCGGCAACGAAAGGAATAGGTGCCCCAGCAAGGGGATATGGGAGCCAAATTAAATCAAGACAATGCCATCAAAAAGGTTTGTAGGGGAAGCACACAAAGCAGCTGTGAGAAGCCCGCCGACACGGCCGACCCTGGCCCATGAAGGGGGGGGGGGAACACCAGGGTAGTGCACCACAAAGGTGATGTACCATAAATTCGTTGATTGGAGGGGGGGCGATGGCAGGGGGGCCAGATAAAGAAAAGTAGTTTTCAGCAGACCCAACAAAAGGTAAAAACTCACTTGGGGAGAAAAAAACGTTTAGGAGCCAGGTGGACAGGAACCAGCTGTGTACGGGGGCCACCGTATGATCCCTTGCATCCAAACTACAAGGGTTTGCGGGTTCCGTGGGAGATAACCACCGGCAAGACGAGTTAGGGGGGAAAGAAAAAACGAAGGAATGTGAATTCTGAAGATCGAGGGAGGGAAGGGTGGGTGAAAAACCTCAAACCAGCTTCCTTAGTACCAAAGAAAACGAGCAAGGGGGTAAATACTGGGGAAAAAAAAAACCAAGGAAAGGGGCAGGGGCCTGAAGATGGCATTGAAAGAGGGGGGGAGACACACCAAGAAAAACACCAGGTTTCCCGTGATACGGCCAGGCGAGGGGGTTTTGGGAAAAAACCACCTTTCAAAGAGAGCACAAAGAAAAATTTGAAAGGAGGGTGCGAGTGGGGCCCATAAGGAAGCTTCAAAAAAGTGAAAAAAAATCTGATCAAACAACGCATTGGGGTGAGCAGAGATAAGGGACCAGCTTACACCTGTCATGTGGAACACCTTTTTGGGGAAAATGACCCAAAACAAAGAGGGGTCGCGAGCGGTGGGAAACCAAAACAAAAAGCTAAAGCTTGAAGCTGGATGCACAGGGGTCCCCCGGCCATCGCTAACTCCGAGAAAAAAACAAAAGAGGAGGAAGAAGAAAGATATAGCGACACGTCCTGTGAAGAACCAAAGAGAAAGCTGGCGTTCCGTTTGGGCAAAGGGCACAGGACCGAACACGAATTCACAAAGCCATCCACGGTCCCCATTGCATTTGACGATGCAAGAAAAAATCTGAAAAAAAAACGCGCTGGGGGGGGGGGGTTCATGAGCCAAAGGGGGGGATTAGCAAAAGGGTCACCCATAGGGGGGACCAACACAATAAAACGATCCAAACAGGGGGTACGGGCACGATCCCTCAGGCGTTCAAAAGGAGGAAGGGGGGGTTAAACGACACGATTGACCTGTTTTGGGGGAAAGATCAATCCTGTGCGCGTCAACAGAACAGAAAAGGTACATGGCCGAAAAAATCAACTTATTACACGCTCGGGGTGTTGGCGGGGACTTCGAAACCGGGTGAAAGTTCCAAAAACCAAAAAGGGAAAAAAGAGACGAGGGAAAGTCACTCGAGCGATAAAAGAAGTCCACCTGGGGCCGAGCTAAAACCAGACAACCCCGCAACACGGATGTTATGACACAGACGGGCAAACCCACGCAAGGGGCGGCTAACCCTTTCTTCAGGTACAAGAAAGGGTAGCAAGAAAAAAAGGGGAGGGTTGAGAGGATTCAAGTTTTTAGTGACCAAAAACAGCCCCGCAACATCAACGAGATTGACATAACAAGGGAAAAAACTAAAAGGGGGGACAACGGAAATTGCAACGACCGGCGGGGGCGTGTTGGCAAGCTCGCACACTGTGGCGCTTGGGAGAGCACAGACACACGTTTTTTTGGTGAGGGGATGGACAAAAAGTGCGCCACCATCGAACACTGGAGGGGCACGATTGCAAATCTGGGACGAAGCCTGAAAACAAAGGACAAAGGGCCGGAGGTGCCTAAAGGTGCAAGGAGGAAAAGGTTTAAAAAAAAAACACGGCGTTCGAATTCAACCAATCGGGAACGCAGAAAAACCAAGTGAGCGCCAAGACTTGGGAATGAGATCAGAAAAAACTGGCCTCGCTTACAGAGAAGCAGGGCAGGGGACGGGGACGCGGAAAAAAAAACACCGATATCTCCAACAACAAAAAGGAGGTGAGAGGATTATTTCGTTGGTGTGGCAGGTCAACAGCCTGAGGACTGATGCGGACATTTGGAAAATGCGGTACAGTCGGCGAATGGCACATGGGAAAAAGGGAACGGGAAGAAATTAAACGTGGTTGGGGTAAGGGAAATGGGGTAAAAGCGGTAAAGGAACTTTCACCGTTCGGTCAGCCTAAACGGCAAGGGAATACTGTAAAAAAAAAGTCCGGTCGCGGTCAACCAGAAACAATCATACGCACCGGGTCCCCACCCGCGCCCAAGGCAGGCCTAAAGAGAAGAAGATCCATTGGATGAACGGATGATGGTTCTCAACTGAAGACAAAAAATACTTCCATCAAACAAGGGGGGTAGAGACGGGAACCAGGAAAAATAAATCTTAAGCCCAGAAACGCACGCCATTCCCGCCGGGCACCGGGGAACCTTTTTGTTCCAGGGAGTGGCCCAACAGGTAGGGGGAGGACAGTTGAAATATTTTTCAGGAAAAAAACTGGGAACGGGCACGACGGGAAGATGGAAATCAAAAAAAAACTAACGCCGTACAGGGGGCTCTCCGGAGGGACGCAGCATTTTCCGAAAACGAAAAAAACCGGGGGAGTGGGGCCAACGGAATTCCGAAATAAAACAAGAACTGTGGAGGGGTGTCGGTTGCCGCAGAAAAAGGCAAGACGGGGGAGGGAGAAAGCTCTCGAGTGCTTGCGAAGAGCAGAGGAAGAATTGGGTTGAAAAGAAACCTGGCGTCCACAGGAGGACCAAGCCCAAAAAAAAGAAAAACCAAGGGGGGGGGTACCAAACGGCGGGCAGGCAAATTCCGCTAAAGAGTAGCTTGCCCACTTGTGGGGTCAAGCGGGGGTCGCAACCGGAAGCGTGGTTGAAAGCCTTAGGTAAGAACGCAAAAACAATAAAGAGGGGGCCTGGATACACAGGGGTTGGGAAAAAAATGAACATTCCGGGCGAAGCTTAAACAAATCAGATCATGGAAAAAAATGCGCGGTTGTCCGCAGAGTATGATGGAAATCAAAAGGGAAGGGGCCCCGGTGTTCATAAGGAAAGCCCCAGGGTAGCCTGGGGGAATAAGGTGCAACAAAAAACTGCGCCCCATCCGGGATCATGGAGGAAACACCTGGGAGGGCAGC
>Ga0179593_1689234_pt1 | contig 11486 bp, 19 predicted proteins | sample CZODoug2_1_08_16_FD_185931 | JGI IMG/M metagenome (GOLD analysis project Ga0179593, IMG submission 185931) | Vadose zone soil fungal communities from Angelo Coast Range Reserve, California, USA - CZODoug2_1_08_16fungal (PacBio error correction) | ecosystem: Environmental > Terrestrial > Soil >...
CGACAGGAAAAAGAGAAAAAGAGAAAGAGAACAAGCGAACTGAAGCAAAACGTGTTTGCGCGTATCGCCTTCGGCAAGGGGGGGGGGGGAAAGAGATGGGAAAGGGTTTTCCGCCTTCTCCAACGGTAACGGAAAAAGGGGGGGAAAGGCGACTTTCACCAGAAAGAACTTCAAGATCACTAGTAACTTGGAGAAAGGGGAAAAAAAAGAGGAAAACGGGATGCAGCCAGGTCGGAAGCGGACTGGGGGGCCAAGACCTTCGTCCCCCGGAGCGTCCCACGGGAAAAAAAGGGGAGGGGGGGCTCCTGCTCCCCTGACCGCCTCGTCATCGAAAAATGCCGGAGGGGGGGGGGGAAAGGCCCACTGGGGCAAAATCCCTTCTTTCTATCGTATGAGGGAAAAGGGAAGGGGGATGATGTCCGTTTTTTCTTAGGGGGTCTATTTTTTCTTCTATCACCCTTGAGCTGGTAAGGAGGGGGGGAAGATGCATCTTTTCTCGTTCCGTGGCCATCATCTCTTTTTTGAAACAAGGCGGCCGGAAAAAGAGAAAAAGGGGGGGGGAAAAAAAAACGATTCGCGATTCCGGCGCATAACTCCCGCAGCCCGAAAAGAAGAAAGATCGAGCTGGGGGGGGCCGTGTCGAATCCTCCCCGAACAAAAAGGGCGGCCGAAAGACAGCGGCTCCGCAGAAAGTCCCACACAAGGAAAAAAAAAAACCGAACCGGGCCGGCTGCCAAGACCGGGTCAAGACTCGCCAGCCCAAAAAGGAAAAAAGCCGCGCCCCCGGTCACGACTGCAAGGAGGTCCCGCGCCGCAGCTGTCTCGAAGGAAGGGGGGGAGAAGACGATCACTGTTTCGGTCGTGCTTCTTCTCAGAAAGGAAAAAAAAAGGGGGGGAAAAGGAAAAGAGGGGCCGAGCGGCAGTCGCCAGCGTCTGCAAACAACAAATAAAGATGGGGAGGGAAAGGAAAGAGGACCACGTATTATCACGATGAGAAAGGGAAAAGGACTCCCTCGAACCGGGGGCAGGGAATCGCCGGCCCCAAAAAAAAAGGGGGAAGGGAGCCCTCCAGCGCAACAAAAAAGAAAAAAGCCTTCCACCCTCCTTTTTCATCAGGGGCTAATCCATCCCGGAGGGAAGGGGGGTCATTTCCATATCCAGGCCACCCAATTGAAGAAGAGAGAAGCGTCCACCCAGCCGGTTCGTGGTGCGTTTCCACTATCAGGATAGGGGGAAAAAAAAGGGGAGAAAAGAAACCAAACGAGAGGAAAAAAAAGAAAGGCCCACCCATCTAACTAAGAACTAGCTACATCACGCAGAAGGGGGAAAAAGAACCAGCCCGCACTCCTCAACGAACGCAAAACGAGAAAAGAAACTGCAAACTTGCAAAGAATAGAAGAAAGGGGGGGGGGGGGAAAAGGGAAAAAGAGAAGAGATCTTCCTTTTTCCTTTCGTGGGGGGGGGGGGGGGGGGGCGGCTGTCTCTTTCCATCGTCGCGTTGCTGTTGATCCGTTCGTGGTTGGGGGAAAAGGGGGGCTGTTCGGGATCACACTGCCGAAACTCGGGACTGATCGTGACGCACTACGAAAAGGAGGAGCGGACGGTCTTCCTTGGCCTGATGGCCATCGAAAAAAAGAAAGAGGAAGGGAGAAACTGAATGACCACGCTTGTGAACGGAGGCTGGCGGAAAAAGGGGAAAAAGAAAAAAAGAAAGAAAAGGAGCCGGGCCGCGAGATCGAAGGGGGTCGGATGGGGAGCCGTTGAACCGGGGGGGAAAGGGGGGAGGGGAAGGGAGGGATGAATCGCTGTTGTTTCGACGCTGCAGGCGCTTTGACGGGAAAGGAAAAAAAGGGGGGAAAAGACGACGCCGCCACCCTTTATCGTTTTTCGACCCGAATAGTACCAAATTCGTCGGAGCGATGCAAAGGAGGGCCGTCGTGACCGTTCCCGGCCTTCGTACCGTTGAAAAAGCCGGCCGCAGGGACGCCCCCCCCACCCCCGAGTGGGGGAAGGAGAGAAAAGGATTGAAGCCTCCCTTTCTTTTTTCTTTTCTCCGGGTGTAGTCTGCTGAGCCGCTGCGGGAAGGGGGAAAGAAAAAAAAAAAGAGAAGAACGGCCAGCTCTATCCTTTTCTTTACTCTGCCTGCCCGGGGATGGGAAAAAAAAGAAAAAAGAAGGAAAGGATACTGAGCCTCCGCCGCCTTTTTCCAACACGAGTGATCTGGCACGACAAAAAAGATGCAGCGGGTAGGATAAAAGAAAAAAGGGGGGGAAGCGTACTAAAACTCCTACCCCCGAGCCGGGGGCTAAAGGGAGAAGTGGGGGGGGGAATAAGAGGGGTCCTCCACGCGCCGTTGGTGACGTGGAGAAAGAAAAATTTTCCACTCCTTCAATGATTGACGAGCGGAGAAAAAAGGGGGAAGCACCCTGTCAACATCGGTCAGACGGAAGGGGGGGGGAGGGGAGGAAAAGAATCCCCTACCTGGTTCAAGCATCCAGGTAAAAAAGGAGGGGGAAAAAAGGAGGAGGAATATTGCAGTTCTTTTTAAATTCTCATTTACCGTAAAGCCCACGACCAGAAAAGAAAAAAGGGAAAGAAGAAAAACGTGTCTTCATCTATTTGTCCTAACATTATCCCCCCTCTAATTGGGATCGGGAGGAGCACTGAAACTGAAAAAGAAGATGGAAAGGGGAAAGGAAAAGAAGGAAAGCGGGTCTCTATAATCTTTCTCTCGGCCCGGTGCCGAGGGAAGAGGAAAAAAAAAGAAAAAGACGCAGGGTTTCTGTTACTTCGGGGGGCGACCATGTCCGGTTGGGAGAAAAAAAAAAGGGGGACGCGCCGCTTTTAACCGTCTTCCATCCACGGTCGGCAAAGAACCGTCGAAAAAAAAAGGGGGAGAAGACGAAGGTGGGGTATGTGTAGCTATAAAACCTTTTGAGGGGAGCAAAAATCGACCGTAAGAAAGAATGAAAAAAAAGGGAAAAAAAAACGGTGACCCCGTGTCTCTTACTTCTTTCTGGAAACAACCGGGGCTACGGAGGGAGAAGGGGGGGGGGGGGGAAAGGGGGAGATGAGGAAGACGATCGGTGCACTTCTAGTCCGAACAACGGCTATCTCGAACGTAATACGGAAACAGGAAAGTGCTCAGGTGGGCAGAGACCAGGAAAGGAAGAAAATAAAGGAAGAGTTTCGATAAAATAAATTCCAAAAAAAAGGGGGTTCCCGGATCGAAGGGGGGAAAAAAAAGAAGATTCAACTCCCTCCTCCTTCCAACATAGTGCTATTTGAGAAATAAGAAGGCGGACGGAAAAAGAAAAGGGAAAAGGGCGAAAAAGGGAAACCAGACCTATTCCTTACTATCAGGGTGGCACGACGAAGGGGGAAGAGCTCGCGGGGAGTCTAAACTTGCAAATGAAATAGGGGAACGGATTACAAGAAAAGAGAAAAAAGGGGGAATTTAAGACTATATTAATCCTTCTCTTGCAAAGACGAAAAACCGAAACGCGCGAATAAAAGGGGGGGAGGAGAAAAAAAAAAAAAAAAAAAAAGGTCGGGGGAATCGCAAGTCCTTTCTATCCTTCATGGGGGGAGGGTGGTGAACCAGAAAGAAGAAGCAAGAGCCTCTCCTCCTTTCCCATTTCTATGATCATTAAAGAGGACCGGGAAAAAGATAAGAAAAAAAAGAAAGGGGGGGGGAAAAGAAAGGGGAAAAAAGAGTTCGACCAATTCCCCTATTAATTACTGCAATCAGTGGGAGATGAGGGGGGGACTATCGAAAGGAAAAAGTAAGGGGAAAAAGAGGGGGGGAAAAAAAAGCCGGCGTCCTTCCTTCTTCTCTCCTCTCTCGACAGGGACGGGGAAAACAAGCAGTGGGGAAAGGAAGGGGGAAAGGGGGAAAAAAAAAGGGGGTGTGAAGCCCTGACCTAATCTTCATTTAAACCCGGCCCACTTCGAGAAAAAAAGAGAATCCTAAAAAAAAACAAAACAAAAAAAAAAAAGGGAAAAGGGGGGGAAAAAGATGGGTTTACTGACGCTCGTTCATGTCTTCACCGAACCGGCAGGAAAAAAGGGGGATCAAGCTGTCACCTAACTTTCCGCTCGCAGAAAAGAAAAAAAAAAGGGGGGCCGGCGGCACGACGTGTGTCACCTTGCTCCAGAAGAAAAAAGGAGTTCAAAGGGGTCGAAGGGGGGGGAAAAAAAGAAAAAAAAAGAAGGATCGCTGTTCGACGCTGGTCCCACAAAAGGGGAAAAGAGGGGGGAAAGGAGGGGACTCTTACTGTCTTCAAGAGGGAAAACAACCGGAGGGCGGCGCGGGGAAAGAAGGGGGGAAAAATGGTTTCCGGACACTCCCTTCCCTGATCTCCCTCCTGCGATTTAAAAGGAAAAGGAGCCGGCCGACAGGAGAGAAAAACCTGTGAGCCTCGTCGTCGCAGTGGAAAAGGAAGGCCTCTCGTCCTGGAATCCTTTCTTTTCTCTCCCTCCCTTTGTGAAAAAGGGAAGGGGGGAAGGTGTGAAAAAGGGGGGGAGCGCGAGCGCGTTTGCACTGCTTCGTGGCCGGCAAAGGGGGTCGAAAGGAAAAGGAGGGGGGGGGAAGAAAGCCTCAATAACCCCCTTTACCCCGCACTTCATGAATGAAGCGAAAAGCACGGACCGGGAGAGGGGACTCAATTCCTCCCTCTGTGCAGGCGGCCGGGCTGGGGGGGGGGGAAAGGGGCGCAAGAGAAAAAAAAAGGGAAAAAAAGGGGGGAAGAGCGAAACGCTCGATTTAACACTCCATCCTATCCAGGGGGAAAGGGTCTCAAAAACCCGAGGAAGAAAGGGAAGAGTAACTTTTTTTTTAAAGTGAAGGGGAGAAAAGAAAAGGGAAGGAAGGGCACCCCGATCTTCCGTCCCGATCAGGGGGAAGAGGAGTGAAAAGAAAGGAAAAAAGGGTTTTCCCCCTCCATCTCTTCCGCCGGCGGGGGAAAAGGGGAATTCAAGGAAGAAGAGGGGGGACCGGTGGGGACCCCTTTTTCCCCCTTTGAAAAGGGTTAGGCAGGAAGAAAAAAAAAGAAAAGGTTTTCGCTAACACATAACCCCCACCCTTGGCTTGCCCGGGGGGGAGGGAAGAAGAGGGGGAAAAAGAGGGGAAAAAAGGAGAAACGACTTTTTTCTTTAAATCTTTCGAAAGGGGAGAGGGAAAAAAAAAGAAAAAAAAGGCAACTGCTGCACTTACCTCAAAGGCCGGGTACAAAAAGTACCGAGGGGCACACGAAAGGGAAAAAGCGAGACTCTCCTCCACGCAAAATTCTGCGAACCAAAAAGGGGAAAGGAAAGAAATCGTTCCGTAACGGACCTAGGCTGGCGCAAGGGCCAGTAAATAGTGAAGGAGAAAAAAAAGGCACCAGAAGAAAAAAGGGAAAAATCGATTAATACTTTTTTTTTTCTATCGCCTAGGGGAAGGGACCTGTGGGGAAGAGGAAAGAGGGGGGGGAACTGGCGACTTTTCAACCATAAACATGCAGATCGACGCGCCACCGGGGGAAAACCTAAGTAAGGGGAAGGAGGAAAAAAGGGGGTCTGGAATCGTACTTTCCTGCCAATCGGAAGAAAGGGGAAAGAAGTTAAGAAGCTCCCGTAGAAAAAACGGGAGGGGGGGGAAAAAAAGAGAAAGAAGAAGAAGTTCATCGAATTCCTTTCTTTTTTAAAATCCCTTTGTGAATAAACCAAAGAAGGGAAAGGAGAGAAGATATTGATTACTCATTTCTTCCGGTCGTAAGAGGAAAAAAGGGAGTGGGAGAAAGGAGGGGGGGGGAAGGCCTGTATTGTTATCCGACCACCTTCATCTTCGGGATGGAAGGGGAGGGGTGGGGAATACAAGTCTTCTATTCTCCTATTCGTGAAAGGAGAAAAACACGGGAAGGGAAAGAGAAAGGGCCTCGGTCCGCAAAAAAAGAAGCCTGGGGACAAGGAAAAAAAAAGAAAAAGGCCTCCTTCCTCATTCTTTCCTCCGCATAAGAAGGGAGGGAAAAAAAAAAAAAGAAGAAGGGGGAAGAAAAGACCGGGGCGGCTTCCAATCCGGTCCCAAGACCAGGAAAGGGAAAAAAAGGAAGGGAGAACCGGTCACACCTTCAATCGCGACTCCCGAGAAGGAAAAAAAGATAAGAGGAAGAAAAAAAGGGGGGGGGGGGGGGGCGTCCGTTCTGATCATCGCTCCTGTTGGAAGGGGAAGGGGCTGAGGAAGAAAAAAAAAAAAAAAAAAAAGGAAGCATGCATCGAAGTCAGCAGTCCACCGTAATTATCACGAAACCATGAAGGAAAAAAAAAAAAAAAAGGGAAGGGGGGGGAGTCCTCCCTCTGCCAGCGGCAAAAGAAAAACAAAAGAAAAAAAAAGGGGTCATCCAAATTATTCTTAGCCAGCCGGTCGGAAGGAGGGGAAGGAAAAAAAAAGGTCCGACCCTTCTCCTTAGGAAAAAGAAAAAAAGGGAGGGGAGGGAAGATCAGGATCGAGGTTTCCGCAGTGTGTCCAGAAAAAAAAGAGAAAAAAAAAGGAAAAAAGAAAGGAAAAAAAGCAAGAAAAAATCCTCCCCTTAAGAAGAAGGAAAAAGGAAAAAAAAAAAAAAGAAGAAGAGCAACCCCACACCCCCACTCTTCTTCTTCCCCACCGAGAGAGATCGCCAGGGGGGGGAGTTCAGGGGAGGAAGGGAAAAGAAAGGAGAGGCTCGCTCGGTCGATTTTTTTCCTTTTTGGCGGCTGTGGAGGGGGGAAAAGACTTGGAAGAGGGGGAAGCAGGGGAGAAAGGGAAAGAAAAAAAAAAAAAAAAGGGAGGGGGAAAAAAAAGGGTTCGGACCCTGGGGCTTTATCTTTCCATCGAAGGGAGGAGGGAAACTGAAGGGGGGAGAAGAGAAAGGAAGGGGGGGGAGGAAGGCCGCCTGGGCTCTTAATCAATTATCCTGTCCCGCCGAATCCGAAGGGGAGAGGAAGGAGTTATAAAGAAGGAAGGAAAGAAAAAAAAAAAAAAAAAAGGGAAAAAAAGGCGCGCTGCGCTTCGCCCGATTTTTTGTTTTCGGAACGGAACAGGAGCGAGGAAAGAAAAAAACGGGAAAAGGGGGGAAAGGGGAGAAAAAAAAAAAGGAAAAAAAAAATTCGTTCTTATCGTGTCGCGCGGAGGGGAAAAAACAGGGAGGTGGGGGACTTAGGAAAAAAAAAAGGAGGGCCGCCGCCGCTGCGTCTTGACCTGCTTGGCCAGCAGAAAAAGGGAAAGGAAGGGGGAAAAAAGAGGAAGAAAAACACCCCCCCCCCCGCCTTTCCTTTATTCATCTACCGCCCGGCCAGAGAAAGGAAGGGTGGTGTGAGGGGGGGGAGGGGGAGGGGCTGGATTCCGCCCGTACTCTCTATCGGTTCGCCGTAAAAAGAAAAAGAAGGAAAAAAGGGGAAAAAAACGAGATGCTGTGCCTACGCAAAAAAAAGAGGGAAAAGGAAAAATGGGGGGGGGGAGAAAGGAGGGGGAGAACGAACACTCCTACCCTCTCCTAACGGCCAGCAATGCAAATGGGAAAAAAGGACCTGAAAGGAGAAGGGGGGGGAAAAAAGAAATGTTCACGCCTTCATTCTGATGACGAAAAGAGGCGGAAGAAGGAAAAAATCGTCCACCTTCCTTTAACGAAAGTCTTGGCCAGAAAAAAGGGAAACAAGGAAGGAAAAAAGAAACGGAAAAGATTTCCTTCTTGCTTTCCAGCCTCTTCGATAGGAGGGGAGGGGGGTGTAGAAAGAAAAAGGAAGGAAAGATCTCCAGTCACCATTCACTATCTATACGCAACACGTTGCTGAAAGAAAAAAAGGGGGACCAGAAAAAAAAAAGAGGAAAAAAAGGGGGGGAGGAAGAAAGGAAAGGAAGAAAAGATGTCCCTTTCACTCGCTCCTATTCCTTACGTACGGGGCCGGGGAAAAAAGAGGCGGGAAAGAGGGGAAAGAGGGATGCCTCTCTCCTCCCGAGTCCGCGGGAAAAAAAAGGGGACCGAGAAAAGAAAAAAGGGGGGAGGAAGGGAAGTTCAAGCCACGCTCCGTCGCCCCGCGTTCCGAACACCAGGGGAAAAAAAAATGCAAAAAAAAAAGGGGGGGGGGGGGGGGAGAAAAAAAAGAGAAAAAAACGAAGTACTCCGACCCTCCCTTAAACATCATATTCGCGAGGAAAGGGGAAAAAAAGGGAGAGAAGGAAAGAAAAAATGAGAGGAAAAGAACGGTTTGCCCTTTGCTGCAACTCCCGCTTTTCATATCGGACGACGATCGGGGGGAAAGGGAAAAACGAAAAGAAAAAAAAAAAAAAAGGAGAAAAGAGGGGAAGGAGGAAGGAACCTGGATCGGCTGGCGTGTTTCCACGAGCGGTTTCGATGAGAAAAAAAGAAAAAAAGGGAAAAAGGAAAAGAAAAGGAGGAACCCTGCACAGAGGCGATTTTTTTGCGAGAACGGTGCAGGAAAAAAGAGTGCAAAAAGGGGGAGGGGGGGAAAAGGAAAAAGGGGGGGGGGCGGCAACGCCCTCCCTCTCACGCTCGAAAGCAAAAAAAAAAAAAGTGAAGGCTTAACACCTTCTATCTAATCCCTTCTTCCTACCGATAGGAATCCGGAAGAGGGGGAAAACCGAAAGGGATAAACAAAAAAGAAGCCTTCATCTCTGCAAAAGAAAAAAAAAAAAATGTCCCGGTCGGGGAAGAGAAAAGAAAAAAAAATGTAAAAGGAAGGAAAGAAATTCCTCCTCCCTATCCTCCCCTCCGGCCCCCAGGGCAAGGGGGGGGAAAAATGGGAAGAGAAAAAAGGAAAAAAGGGGGAAAAGGGGTGACCCTTTCGTAACCATCCTATTAATTTAACGTTCCAGCCAAAAGTTTTTTGTGGGAAAAGGGAAAGAAAAACATCAGAAAAAAAGGAGGGGGGGGGAGGGAAGGACAGTCGTCGTCTTCCTTCCTCTCCTCGAGGGGGGGGAAAAAAGGGAAAAAGAAGAAAGGAAGGGAGGAGGTTGAAGCCTGACCGGCGTCCCATTTCACCCAGGCCCACGTCGCGCAAATCTCGAAAAAAAAACAACAAAAAGGAAGAAGGAAAAGGAGGGAAAATATATAGATTTTCGCTAACTTTTTTCCTGGGTTTTACCTGACCGGCTCGGGAAAAAAAAAAGGACCGGGGGGGAAAGAAAAAAAGAAAAAAAATGTAGCGCCTCCCTCAGGAGAAGGGGGGAAAAGGGGGGCCGTCAACTTACTTTTTCCCGTTGCTCAAAAAAAAAGGAAAAAGAAAGGAAGGGGGAAAAAGGAAACAACTGCTGTCCTTCATTCCTCGTCTTTTCCGACGCGGGGTCACAAAGGAAGAGGAACACATCTGGATGTGGATCGCCGGACCGCTGGGAAAGAGAAAAAGAAGAAGGGGGGAGGGGGGGGGGGAAGGCTGATGGTTCAGACATCCCTTAACCTGATCGAAGAAGAAAACCGAGAAGGGGGGGGGAAAAAAAAGAGAAGATCCCTACCTGGAATCCGCGAAAAGGGGCCCAGGGGAAAGGAGGGGGGAGAGAAAAGGTTTTTGTTAATGCAATCCTCATTTTCATTATCTTCCGGCCGCGAATCAAAGAAAAAGGGGAAGACGGGGGGGGAGGGGAAAGGGGAAGGGAAAAGAGAAGATCGGTCTTTTCCATTATCTCATCCCTCAAGACCCGTGAAAAAAAAAGAAAAAGGAAAAAAAGAAGGGAGAAAAGGGAAAGGAGGAGCTTTTGATCTGCCCTTCTCCCACTATCCACAGGAAAGCAAAAAAAGGGGGTAGGGAAAAAAAAAAAAAAGAAGGACAGGGGCATGCCGCTGCCACCTGAGAAAAAAAAAAAGGGGGGGGAGAAAAAAAAAAGGGGGGAGAAAATCGAATTTCCACCATTTTCTGTCCGATCCTGGAAGATAAAAAGTTGCAAGGGGGGGAAAAGGAAGGGGGAAAGAAAAAAATCGTAGTCCGCGTCTTGTTTCCACCGCCGTCGAGAAGGGGGGAAGGGGGGGGAAAATTTTCGGGCGGGTCGGCGTACGTCCCCGGGGGGAAAAAAAAAAAACTAAGGGGGGAAAAGGGGGAAAGGGGGGGAAGGGAGGGCGGCAGATCGGCCGAACCTGGTTGTTCGACGCGGGCGAGGAAGGGGAGGAGGAAAAAAAAAGCCGGCGCGAACGGACTGATCCAAACCGGCAACGAGGGAAAAAAAAACGGGAGAGAAAGTCCTCCCGAGCAAAAAAGAAAAAGAGTGGGAGAGGAAAAAGATTTATCGAAAACTCCCTGAGTGAAGAAGAGGCCTACCATAAAAAAAAAAAAAAAGATTGCCTTCCTTCCTTTTCCTCCTAAAAAGAAAAAATCCTCTCAAAGAAAAAAAAAAAAAAAAGAAAAAACCCCTTACTCTGGGGAAGACGAAGGTGACAAAAAAAGGTGGTTTTTTCTTCACTCCTCGGGGGGGGGGAAGAAAAAAAAAGAGCCGAAAAGGGGGGGGGGGGAGAGGGAAGAAAAAGAAGGAAAATGGCGACTTTTCCAACCATAAACTACTGCAGATTCGAAAAAAGAGGGGACCGTCTCTACGGTAATGGCAGGGGGGGAAAAAAAAAAGGGAAGGGGAATTCTCACTTCCTGAGAAGAGGGTGAGGGGGGGGAAAAACCCCTTAAAAGAAAGGGAGGGAGAGGGGGGGAGAAAGCTTCCACTGTCCAAAAAAAGAAAAAAAACCTAAAAAAAGAAGGAAGGAGAGGGAGGTGCGGAGTGTGTTCGTCCGATCACAGGGAAGAGGGGGAAGGTGGGGAAAAAGGGGGGGGAAAGGGAACAATCTCGGTGTTGGTACACACAGGCGGCGAGGCTCCAGAGAGTTTGAAAGAGCCTATTCGGCGCATCCAAGAAGAAAGGGGGAAAAAAAACGGATCAGAGCTTGGCCGGAGTCAGGAAAAACGGAAAAGGAGGGAAAAACCCGTTCTCAAAAACCGAAAAACACACGAAAGAACTGAAGGGGAGAAAAAGAGGCGTCCCTCCGCAAAAGGGGAAAAGCAAAAAAAAAAAAAAAAAAAAAGGAGGACGACGGCAAGCGCTGAACCTCCACGAGAAAAAAGAAAAAGGGGGGGCCGAACGATCACGGGTGGGAAGAATCGGGGGAAAAAGAGGGGGGGGGAAGAAAGAGAAAGCCGCAGCGCCAAGCTTCTCCAACAAACCAAAAAGGAAAAGGAAGAGAAAACGTCCAATCTAAACCTTCGATCCGAAAAAAAGAAAAAGGAAGGGGGGGAAAAAGAGAAGTCCCAACCAGCGTGGTCATCAGGAATCGGAAAGAAAGAAAGGGGGGGCAGGGGAAAAAAAAGAGAAAGAAAGAAAAAGAAGGTCGTATAGTTCCGTCCACTATTTCAGGTATCGAGTTGTAGAAAGGGGGGGGGGGACAAAAGAAAAAAATGCCCACCATCGAACCGAATCTACAGCAAGCGCAGGTAAAGTCCGGGTTGGGGGGAGGGAATAACAAGAACGCAAACTTCAT
>Ga0179593_1305733_pt1 | contig 11485 bp, 10 predicted proteins | sample CZODoug2_1_08_16_FD_185931 | JGI IMG/M metagenome (GOLD analysis project Ga0179593, IMG submission 185931) | Vadose zone soil fungal communities from Angelo Coast Range Reserve, California, USA - CZODoug2_1_08_16fungal (PacBio error correction) | ecosystem: Environmental > Terrestrial > Soil >...
TGTTTGAGAGAAGGTTATTGCCTGAACAAAATCGTCAAAGCAGAGGAAAAAAGGAGCACCGACTGCTGGGAGGAGGGAGGTACGAAGAGGAGAGAAAAGTGGTCTTGACTGGGAAATTGTCCTCACCGGGCGGGGCAGAGTGTTTTGCCAGAAGGGGGGGAAGGAACCCACGCCGGACAGATGGCCATCGCTTCAGATCCTTTAGTCAGACTATGTGAACAATTCAATAATCTGGCTGTGGGAGGTGGGAAAAGGGGGAGGGGGTAAAAAAATCAAAAAATAAAACCCATTGTTGGAGGATATCGAAAAAGACAAATATCATTTCTGGGAAACCCTGTTTAAAAAAAAAAAGTCCAATAACCTCTCGGAAAATTGCACAGGACGGAAGATCCAAGTCAACCCGACGGAAACGAGGGGACACGTCCATTAATCATTGCCGCTGGGGGGGCTTAGCACAACTTCTCCATACAGGGGAGCTGATCGAACAACCGCACCCCTCGAGGGGGGGGGGGGGGAAAAAAACTCAAAACCAGGGCACGGGTTAGAGAATGCAGCAGGGTCTAAGTAACACACCTGATTAATATATCCTCGACCATGGAGAAATGGGGGACGTCCTGAGCAGGGGAAAAAAAAAAATAACAAAGAAACCCAGGAACGAAGGGGCCGCCGGGCGCAAAAAAACATTTAGAGAAAAGCCCCTGTTATCCTGGTATATCCTAGTCTAACGGCGCGAAGAGAAGAGGGGGTAAGACAGCAGTGAAGCCCAGGCAAAAAGGGGGAAAGTTTAGACAAAAGAAAAACAAGAAACGGGTTCTCTCTTCTAGGCTTCGAGGGGCGCAAATTCTTGAAGGGAGAAAGTGGGGAAGGAACTCCAGAACTTCGAGGAGTGAGTTGAAAGCTAATGGGACTGTGTATCGAAAGTTTCTAAAGAAAATAGTTAATCGACGAAAACGTCAGGTTCTAAAAATGAGAAGGGAGACGACACCAGTCCGAGTATCTGAGGAATGAGGGCGGCGTCTTTGAACGGAATATCTGACACTCCTTGGGGCGGGGGAGAGGCCAGGGGGAAGACAAGAGCGAACTAACGGGTTGGGAAAGAAGTGTGGAGAAGAGTGTGAACGAACAAGAGATCAACTGGAAAGATATCGGAAACATCAACGAGAGAAGCGCTTTCCGTCTACCGTATCACGGGAAATCGCGAGGCCGTGGTACATTGGAAAAAGCAAGGAAAAAAAGCTTGGTCACATGGTCTCATAGCAAAGGAAGTGAAAGGAAAAAATAAGGGGCAGAAAAGGGAGTAAAACGACAGGGGGGAATGCCGGAATCTATCAGCGAAAAATCATCTCTAGTACAACATAGGGTCAACCACTCAAATAGATGAAAACAGAACCGATTGCCAAGAAAGGGAAAGAAGGGCGGGAGGGCTTCATCCTCTCGATCTACTCCAATAAAAAAAAAAGGCGTAACGTCGATTCCTTGCTAGAAGGGCCAAATGCTTAAAGTCGGAAACAAGGAAAAAAGGGTAACTGCAAGGGGAAGAGGAGGAAAACTAGGGCCAGCTCCATAACTGCAGCGAGGCTGTCTCAAAAAGCACACATATCTTCACCCAAGGAAAAGAAGGGAAACTTTTAAAAGCATAAAAAGAAGGAGGAAAGAAATCATCAAGAGGGGGGGACATCTAAATTCAGGAAGGGAACGGGTGCGACAAAAGGGCCGCCAGCAAAAAAGGTAAGTCGGAGAGAAAGGAAGAAAGAATTCTAGGGGGCCAGCTGGGGATAGGGACCCGACACTGAAAGGAATCAAAGGTTAACAGAAAGAGCTTCCTGGCTTTGTCTAACATTCTGCCTTCATGGGAGGAAACGAGGGACAAGAGGCAGAGGAAGTGGAGAAGTACAAAACAGAGCGGGGGGGGAGGAAAGGAACACGGGCAGGAAAGGAGAGCTATAGAAGGAAAAGGCCAACACGGAGCATATACCTTCAAAAGAATCACCTGTGAAACTCTGGGCCCAAATTCCACACCGAGGGTGCAGTAGGATGGACGCTATGTGCCGGGCACTGTTAATACTCTGGCCGAAGAATTGGGGATATATGGGAGTTTGACGAACGTCAGCAAAGGACGAAAGATGGCAGACGGAGTGCGGTGTTGACCTCGACCAGGAAAAGCTAGGGACGAATCGGGAAACTGGGAGTGATCGAGAAAAAGGAAGAGGGGGGGGGGGGCAGTGGGAGGAGGGCGGTGGGGCAAGAATTAGGGACTCCGCCGGGGTCTTATCACCTCGACTCTGGTGTTAAATCTCGCAGGTACCTAAGCTTCGGTGTTACAACCAGGGAGAGTGGAATAGGGGTGGAGTTCAGATCAGATACCGGTGTACGATAGGAGGGGGTAAGGGGCGATCTGTCCTCTCAAAATAGTCCATTCGATGGCTAGCCGAAAATCCCGATGGGTCGAGATCTGACTACAGTGCAAACCGGCCGCGGAGAAGGGGGGGGGGGAGGGGGAGAGGATGCAAGTCGAGGGATCAATATATACACTCAAAACAAAACACTTATTCGGGGGTAAAAAAAGTAGAGAGGAATGTGGAGGGACACTCGGCCCAATCAGGGGAAAAATAGCGACCCCAAAAGAAATTTTGAAGGAAAAGGAAGCACGGTACACGCGCAAAACGGAGGGTAGGCTCCGACGCCTGGGGAAGTCAGGAGAAAAGGACTCTTTGCTAGACTAAACACAAAGCGGACTTCAGCTCATTCAAAAACATATAACATCATGTCCAAGCGCAAAAACTGAGAAAGGGAAAAACGAAACGGTCGCAAGACTAAACAACGTCTAACTGGAGAGACCGACGGCGCGAGAAGAAGGAAAGGTGTAGACTACCAAAATTCCAGACACGCTCCAACGACTTGCGGCATCCCCACAGACGCCCGATACAAAAAAAAAGGCTTAAAACATGAAAACAATCGGGGATGAGGAAAAGAGGGGGTCGAACGCAGGAAAAGGGAGGGCATAGGATGAGGTAACAAGCAGAAGCATAAGTGGGGAGCAACACAATGGGGACAAACAAGCAGCATGCCTCAGTAGAAGCGCCTAGGACAGGATACAGGAGTCAGTGACACTAAAAGCGAGAAAGCCAGGGTAATTAGGATAAAAGTAAAGCATAGAGATACAAAGGAACACTGGCGCCCAAAAGAGGAAGACGTAGAAGCGTCATCTAAGGTTGTGACGTAGAAACTGTAAAAAAGGGAATGGTGTCCAGTGCTAAAAAAGCAAATATTTGTACAGGGGGAAGCTAGAGCTATTGCAAAAAGCGCGCAGATCGCGATCCGGCAAGGAGACAAGGATCATCACAGTAAAAAAGGGGGATGGAAAGTGAAATATTCGGACAGAACGATTCCTCTTGGAAAGCGTCTGAAGAAGAAGACCCGCTGTTCGACAACATTGACAGTATAGGTGCCACAGAGGGTGAAAAACATGACTGAAAAGCGTAAGTCCAGGTGGAGGCATGCGTCACTGAAGAAAAAACTGGGCAAAAGGGAGTGGGGATCGTAAACTTGTGCTGAAAAGAAAATGGAGATGTGAGGCCACGGTGCCGCCGCGGGAACCAAGATAAAGTGGACACAGGAGCAACGGGCGAGTGAACACACTCGGGATATTGCTCTTGGCAGGGCGAAAGCTTATAGTATTTGAGATGCACCGTCACGGATCGGAAAGGATTCATATATCAATGAGGAAAATGGAGGTGTACGAAGAGAGGAGGTTAGCATGCGAACGCGCCCATAAAGGTTGCGGAAAGCAGGGAGGGCGAAAGAAGGGATAACCCGCGTGGAGATCGCGTCTACTTTAGTAGAGCGGTGCTTGTAAGAGGCTGGAATTTGAAAAAAATCATCCTAAAGTTAGTGTGACAAGAGGGAGCGGGGAGCACAGACCAAGGAAGAGGGGCGCAGAGTGCCGTTCAGAACGTGTCTTGAGGGGGGAGGAGGAGAGTGAGCGATCCCTTGGCCGGTGGTTTAGGGGATGGGTGACAGTGCCCAGGAAGGAGGGATCAATGAGTCGGAGACACCGAAGGCCCGCACGGTAGCGCTTGAAAACCAAAGGCCGAGAGGGCATTAGCAAGAGGTGAAGGACAGGAAACAACAGGTAAGGCAAGCCCAGAAAAAGTGATTTTCGACGGGAGGAGAAAAAATAAAACAAGGTCTGTGGGAAAGGGGGCTCGAAGAAGGAGGAGTGGCAGAAGAGGGCCCTGGGTCGGGAACTCGGGACGGGGGGTCTGTGTCGAGGGCGCTCTGGATGAAGGTGACCTACGGGGGGAAAGACATACATCCCAGGCTAGATACTGCATGAACTCAAGAAAAGGAAAAAAGCTAAGGAGGAACAAGTGTGACCATATCTCTGAGGAAAAAAAGGGGTTGAAGCACTTGAAGTGTGAAAGCCATCGGTTCTGACGGAAAGCCTTCAGAGAAGGGAGCAGGCTAGAGTCACGGTCACTGACGGGAGGGGGGTTTCGATGGACCGAGGAAAAAAGGGATGCCAGTTCACTAGTGGGGGGAGAAACTATGCGGGGGGGAGGGAAGACCCGGATGTAACGCGTAAGAAAAGGAAAACGACTGGGTCAAAAAGAAATACTGTCAGAATAGTGGTCAAGGAAGCAAGCTGGAGTAGAAAAAAAGGGGGAAGGACGTAGCAGAGGAGCTCTCAGAAAGAACGTCACTGACATTTTGCTCGTGGTGAGAACTGAAAATTAACTCAAAAAATGTGCGTTGAGAGGGAGGAACACGAGAAAGCGGAGAGAAAGTGGGTAATCATAAGCGGAAGTGAAGATGGTCACGGAACAAGTCATCCACCAATTGTATGGGGTAAGATCTGGAATAAACAACGGGCGCAACTGAAGGGGATCGATTCGTCACGGACCCACACAGTCGTTACAAACATGCCAAGCGGGAAAAAGGGGGAGAGGAGCCAAGTTTCAAGATGGAGGGCGAAGAAGGAATCAAGGGGGATAATAAGAATTACCACGCGAGGAACAGCGACACCCCTGACAAGGGGGGGGCAATTCAGGTCGACCGATGACAGAGGGTAGTGAAGCGGAGATAAAAAAATCAGGACAGAGACAGAAATGGGAGGGGGAGAGGGTGACAAAAAACAAGGACAGGTCTGTTGGGATAGAGGAGCATTGACAAAAAAGGAATGCTTGCCTTGCTTTCACCATTTTGGACCGGGCAATTATCAGGGGTGGTATCGTGAGGCGATGAGTCCCAAAACTAGAACGACCAGGTACTAATGGGAATCGGAGGAAGGGAACGGAGGGACTCGCGACAAAAAAGGGGAAAAAGAGAGCTGCAGAGTAAGGAAAGATCTAGGAAAGGGGCAAAGTCGGCAGACGACGGACGATAAAATATGACGCTTTATTTGACCCATTTCGGGAAATAGACCCGAAAGAGTACAGAAAAGAAGGTAGGAGCGAACACACGCGGTAAAGATAAGAAAGCTCTCAACGGATAGGCGGGGGAAAAAAGGTACAGAGGAAGCAATGGATTATGACGCATTGCCAGGGGCATACATCATCGCGTCTGCACTACACATCGACATCACAAAAAGAAAGAAAAAGGAGGCGGCACGGTGAAAAGAAGGGAGCACTGGGGAGACAGAACGTAAGGACACAAAGGAGGAGAGTGGGGAAAGAGAAGAAGTACAAGAAGGAGGTCAAAAAGGCCTCGAGCGCGGAAGGTGCGTTGACTAGTGAATACACATATCAGAAACTACGTAGATCCGCCTGTTTCTGTTGACGAGGTAGGGGGTTGGAGGATTAGGGAGAAGCGGACAGGACAGTAGGCACGACAGGGTTGAAAGAACGGCACCGACTGGTACGAAAGTATCACAGACGAGGGGAACAGGAGATTGCTCGCGGAACGAACAAGGGAGGACCAGACTAACGGCATTCAGCAGTTCCAGGAAGAAATATCGATGAAAAAGGTAATGAAATATTGAGGTTAAGAGGGGGTTAACGATCGGACACACAATCACCCCCATACGAGGGGGGGTGCACGAGTACAGGGTAAATATAAAGATAATCACCGCAGTTGCGGTCGAAGGCACAAACCGCGCCTTTAAGCCTAAACCAAGGCGCAAAGAAGCTCCTACGGAATCGAACAGCGAGATAAGGAGAGAAATCAAGTAAACAAAGTAAGCAAAGAATGTAACGGGGCCTATACCGGATACATGGCAGGGTCCACATGGGGTCTGTGCACCAGGAAGGGGAAAAGTTGATAACGTAGGGATGCAAACGCTTCCTAACCCCGTATCAGGGTTTCGGGCTGATTAAAAAAAAGGGGACGAGAGTGAATAGTGAGAGAGGAAACAGACGACGCAAGGCCAGGACGAATGTCTGTATGCACTCAGGGGAAATCGAGGAAAACCGAAGAAATAAACAGGACACAGTCGAAGGAACTGCCATGATTCAACGCGGAATGGGGATGCACTAAGTCACACTGGGAAAACAGTCAGTGCGCGCCCCTAGTTACCAAATCGGCTGGGGAGACGGAAATAGCGAAGAAAACTAGAGGTAGTAGAATCAAAGCAGGGAGAAAGGAAAAGATCGACGCTATCGGGGAAGAACACTGAAGACAAGAAGGATGAACATCCGGTCAAATAAAACACATCGATTACAGACGGTGTCGACAAGTGCGAGGGAGTCACATCTCAAGAAGCTGTCCATCTATGAGAATTCAATGAACACACGGAAGAGGAGGGAGGGGGAGAGCAGGGGCAGAGCGTTAACGATGGAGTGATCAAAGCCTGAAGCACAGATAGTGCAGAGAACTCTCAGAAGGGATCCTTCGGAAGCAGTAAGAAAACAGCCCGATCGATCAGCGGACGAAAGACGGGGGGAAACGGTCGTCAAAAAAAGCATCTAAAGGGGAAGGAATAAAGAAACGCAGACAGAGGGCCTTAGAGACCGGAGAAAAGGAACAGAAAGCAAAAGAAAAAAATGCCTTGGACAGAAAAGGGTTAGGCTACCGTCCCACATATGGTGACGAAAGACAGAGGGGAAGAAGTGAACCCTGTCGCGTACAGAGAAACATAAACAAGTAATAAGCCAACTGACAATAAGTGGGCACGTCTAGAAAAGAAAAGAGGGAAGACGAGGACAGAGGGCCGGAGAAAAAGCTGGGGAAAGCCAAGCAACAGGTGCGCCCATGTCAACGGCATTAGAGGGGAGAGACTGACAGGACTAAAAATAAAACCGTGACTGGGAAAGACACAGCCCAGTGGAGAAAAAAAGCGAAGGCTCCGGGCAGGACCGCGAAAAATGAGGCCTCCTCAATCTATTAGAAAAAAATCGAGACAGAAGTGTGATTCAAAAAAAGAGTGGAAAAATCGTCTCGACAAAAAAGCACAGCACGCACAATCTGAAAATTCTGAATGCTCGAAAGAATCCAGAAAAAGCGACCCATGGGGGCGAGGGGCGTACGAAAGGTCACAACCTGAGAAGAGTGAACCACAGAGGCGAAAAAGCGGCAAGAATCTGAATCAAGGAGAGGGTGGCAGAGTCGATAGCGAACAATATGGGCATCAAAAATAAGGGAAGCCAAAGCCAAAGGACCACAGAAACTCAGTCACAACGGAAATATACCAACAATTTCCTCAAAATGGACGTATCTGCCATCTCACCGGAAAGTCAGAGTAAATGACTAACACGAAACAAAAAACAGTGTGGGTAAAGGGATGGCGACGAAGGCACGTCCAGGTCCGAAAGCAAAAAGGCAAAATGGAAAGGGAAGAGCGAGAGACACTCAGCGGAGTAAGACCTCTGGTCATATAGGGGCAATGAACAGAGTTGTGCAAGCGGACATCGAGGGGAGCAGCGTAAGTACGGGAAACTGACTGTAGAGATAAAGGTCGAACAGTGACACAAGAATGCATCTATGCGACAAATACTGGTCAATCGCTGCAAATCACAGGCACTTCGCATTGCACATACAAACATAAAAAACCGAAGCACCACAACACAGGAGCGGAGACGTAGTGGGGAGAATAAAGTAAGAGGTGCGTAAATGGGAAGAAAAAGCCACAGTTGAGACAGGAGAGAAAAGACATAACAGAAGAGGTAGAACTAGAGAGACAATCACAAAGGAAGGCTCAGATCTCCGTAAAATCAAAAGCCTGAGAACCAGCAAACAGGAACTGAGGCTTGAAAAAGTAATGTGGGGGGGGAGAAGGAGGAGGTTGGGGGACTGGAGGACAAGAGCTTGGGGACATTAGGAGAGTGCCAGTAGCGTGACGACTTATGTCCCGGGCAGCCTGCTGGCCGTCGCTTGCTCGGGTAACGAACTTAAGTGAACTGGAAACGCGAGGAGAAAAGAGAAGCGGAGCGAGAACTGGACCGATCAGATGACACGACCAGTTGTGTCGTGATAATGGCGGTGTTCGAAGTGTTTAGGTTCGGGTGGGAGACAGGGAAAGACGTGAAGAGAAGAATGGGATCGGGGCATCGGAGGAACAATCCTAATCTTGGGATAGAGTACCACTGCTATAGGGCCGAGTTATAATCGGGTAACACGGCATGGAGGAAAGACCGAGGTCCTCGTTTTCCAAGGTAAGGAGTGGGAAGGAGTGAGGAGCGTGGTAGGTGAGGGAAAGGCTCCCAGAAAAACGAAAGAATCTCATGTGGGACTGCGGGAGAATTTAGCCGAGGCTAGCACTTATGGGAGTAGGAAAAAGAGAGATCACAGGTGGCTCGGGGGGGAAAGGAAGTAAATGACCGAGGAGAGAGGGAGGAGATGCGTTGCATATTGAAAGATCAACATCTCAATCCGACAACACAAGGAAAAAGACTGGCGAGAAAGGGGACGGAAACCAGAAGAGGAATTTGAATATCAGAAAAAGCGACCCGTGAGACGGGTGGCAAGAAGGTATACAGCATCGGTCAGGTGGAAGACTACCAAAGAGGAGGTCGAGGAGAAAAATTTATACACCTCGCATGGCCTCCTAGCATCAGACTCTATGTCTCCGTCGGCACAGGGTGCTAGGAGACGAGCGCCAACAACCAAATAATATGGGGAAAAACATCGACTGAGACGTAAAAAAAAAAAAAGAACGGGGAAGACAACCGAAAGAGAGAGACAGTGCTATATGGAGAGACGGGAGGCAAAGCAAAAAAGAGGAGGAGGACGGCATGGGCAGCGAGAGAATAACAGAGCAAACAGAAAAACGCCAAGGTGAGGGCCAACCCCTAGCCAAAAAACGGGTCACGAGAAAGAACGCATCGCCCGACAAAAAAACCGAGCCATATGGGGGGGAACGTGGGCGCCGATCTGGAAGTCTAATCAATACGCGCAGGGAAGACGTCGAGTGAAGCCGAACACAGGCTAAATACGATACGACCAGGGAAGTGGAAGTGTACCTGTGAGAAACCCGGTCTAACGCAAGTAATGACAGACCCATTCAGGTCAATGTAAACAAAAATCGCGCAAGAGGGGAAACAAAAAGAAGTCATGAGGAGAGGTCTGGTAAGTACTCAGGGGACAATGACCGTGAGGTCATAGATAGGCGAATTGCGAGATCAGATATCTTCAAAGAGAGTATCAAGGCCATTGAAAGGAAAAGAGGTCAGGATTTAAAAAAAAGAGGGGAAACAGCGAAACACAATAAAATAAACTCGGGAAGCGTTGGGGCCCGAGCGGAGGAAGGGGTACCATTGAAAGACTCAACCAGAAGGTGAGGGGAAGGCTCTCGGAACTTTATGAATTTGTGACACGTTAGCGACCAAAGAAATACAGAATGAGAATCAGAAAGCTGGGCAAGAAAGTGGCACACAAGACTGTACTCAGACCATACGGTGAGGTGGGGGGGGCGGACGGGGATCACGCTGAAGAAGTCTAGGAGTGAGCAGACCAGGGGAGCGAAAACAAGGCTGGGGTGATGAGCGTACGTAGAGCTTAGAGGAGAATTCCGCTTGTAGAGTTGACGGGCAAATCATGCGTTCTGGGTTGGGGAAAAAAAGTGCACCGGAAACAAGTGGCTGGGTCTAATGAAAAGGTTCATCGGCAAAAGCAGAGAGTGAGTAAAAACGGCATTCCGACGGACGGGAAGTCTTGGTAATTCTTTAGGTGGCATATCCTCACGAACCAGGGGCCAGGAGGAAAAGGGGGGACGGAATGAAAAAAGGGAAGGACGGGGAGCGGGAGAAAAAGTGGGGAGCGCGATGTCCGCGGCGGCGAAGGGAATTAAAGACAAGCTGGACAACTACGAGAAAAACGCAAGAAGAAAGACAGAGAACAGAGCGCGAGAGGGCTAAACAACAAAGCGCGGGCGGAGGGGAGAACGTAGTCTAATGGGCTGGTAGCAGGAAAAGGATTCACCTCCGCGTAGGATAGTTTCATCGCGGCGGAGAGTCCGAGACCGGAAGGGTGCCGGAGGACAACCGAGTGGGTATGGTAATTAGCGCGTTAGAAGAGGGCTAAAAAAAGGTACTGCCAAAGAGGGTGGGAAGCCTTAATGCATGGATGATTACTCAGGAAAAAACGAAAAACGAAATGAGCACAACCTAGCCCGGACGCGCGAAAAGGAATCAAAAGTCAGAGGAAATGTTGTTGGGAGACCCACTGAAACAACTCTCTCCTTGCAACATGCGGGCGGAAAGAAGGAGCTGGCAAAAGGCACAAGCCTCACACGACAACCTGGAACACCGTGAAATGGGGTTTGATGCACCCTCATAATCGAAGGTGCTGGCACCACAAGGAAAAATAAAAAACACTACCGCGGCGAAAACCGACGAAGCCAACAATGAGGAACAAAGTTAGAGCAACAACACAAAAAAACTTATGATGTGGAAAGAGATGATCCAGGCTGAGGTGAGAGGGCACGAAATGCCCGACAGGGGTGAAAGATCTTGGAGGCTGAATTAACGTTGATCAGAGCTGTGGGAAACACCTATCTTCGACGGGTATCACAAACACCACCAAGGTCCAAAAGGGTAGACAGGTGGGAGGGGGGGGTAAAGGGGCTGCATGCAAGGACTTTAAGAAAAAAAATGAGGCAAGGCGTACGAGGAGACGGGTCCGGTAAACAAACCAATCAGAATTTATTTCCTCCGAGAGCGGGCTGTGACGAAGTCAGGGGAGACGGGGTAGCATGGAGTGAAGTTTCGGTCCAGAGTATCACGTAGGAGAAGTCAATCAAAAGTAAAACCCCCGCCGGGGAAGTCAAGCAGCGCCTTCGGCCGGAGCAGCCCCTCGAGAAAGAGGCCACAAAAAAGTAACAAACGAAAGGAAAAGCGGACCAAAGCGGAAGACAGCACACAAAAAGATCAAAAGAGAAAGAGGAAAGACGGCGGAAAAGCTAAAAAAAAGGTACTTTCACCCAGTTACCAAGGCAAGGACGAACGCGGGGAGAGCAGATCTCGAAAAAAATCGCTTGAAGGCGGATGCCACATTAGCTGGTCCAAACTTGATTGAAGGAAGACGAATGCGACTAAGCCTCGCCAAAGGCGGC
>Ga0179593_1437580_pt1 | contig 11485 bp, 8 predicted proteins | sample CZODoug2_1_08_16_FD_185931 | JGI IMG/M metagenome (GOLD analysis project Ga0179593, IMG submission 185931) | Vadose zone soil fungal communities from Angelo Coast Range Reserve, California, USA - CZODoug2_1_08_16fungal (PacBio error correction) | ecosystem: Environmental > Terrestrial > Soil >...
AAAGAAAGGGAGAGGTGAGCATCAGGAGGGACGGTTAAACGATAAGCAGCCACCTGCTTTTGCACTTTGGGGAGGGGAACAGGAAAGGGGGGGACGCAAGTATGAGCGGTAAACGGGGCGGGGGCGGGGGGGACGACGACTTTATTTCCAGTCGGGCGACAGAAGAGAGGCAAGGAGCCGTGTCCGGAGGCGGAGAAGAGACACAGTGGCTAATATAGCAAAATGAAGGAGGAAGAAAATATGGGACAAAGGACCGGACCGTATCGCTAAAAAAGTGGGGGGAACTAGAATTAAGTGGTCGGGAGACGCCCGCCGAGAAGAGGAAACGTTGCACTCCAAGGTAATTGTTTAAAAAGGTGTAAGGGTGTCTGATTCCGGCTCCGTTTACAATGGCGGAGGTTCCCGGAGATTGAAATAATGACTTATTTAAGAGAAATGAAAGGGCGAAGAATCGAGGCCGCATCGGCCTGGCTACTTGTGGCGCTAGGAGAGTTGGGAAATCAGGAATCTTTCAACATTCCGAAACGAATCAGTAGGAAGCGGAGGGTTCAGGTATTCCGAAAAGCAAATCTGGCGAAAGTGGAACAAGAGTAAACAGGTACCGTAGAGAAGAAAACAGAAAGAGGGCCGCGATAACACTTCAAAAAGAGAGGAGGAAGGGTTTGGTACTTTCGGGCTGCATGCCTAAGGGGGCTTGGATCTAGGGGATTTGGATTTAACTGGGGGGGACGGAGGAAGTAAATAAGGTCGATGGAAGCAGGAGTTGGCTGTAAACATGAGAGGGCGGTAAAGAAGGGCTTATCCTTAGCACGAAGAGAGGATCTGGTGGGGGGATTGTATCCACGGTCACAATGACCTTAGAACCAATAAAAGGACTTAAGGCCACGGTTTTGTCCAAAAGAAAATTCCGATCCCTTGGTAGGAAGGCAAAAAAAAAAAAAGAGCGCTGGACCGTTTTTCCCAGCGGAAGCGTGGGGAAGCAGACTGGAATCTGCAAGTGAAGAGTAAAAGAGGTGATTTCTACGGGTTGCACTACTTGGGGCCTCCGACGCGAAAGAAGGGCTTATGTCTTCGCCTCGGGGGAAGAACGCAAAGGAAAGGGGAATCTGGAGTGGTCACTCTTTTGGGAGTGGGAGTAAGTGTGTTCGAAAGAAAAAAAACGCACTAACAGGAAAAGAAAGGAGGGTGTGTGGAGGACAGGGGGCGGGCCATTTGCCTGACAGAACTGGTCCTCGTTAGACTCCGGTGAAAAGCAGGGTCTGGGGGGAAGGGAAGGAAAAAAGATTTAGATTAGGAAAAAGTTAGCAGAAGTGAGAGGGGGAAGAAATGAGGAGGGGTCAGGATTTTTCCTTTCAAACATCAACCCGAATCTCAGCGGGGGATTGGGCAAAGAAAGCCTCAAGAGAAAGGATGACTTATTGCGTGGTGTGGGTGCAGGATGCACGGGGAGGGAGGGGGGGGGAAGTCGATTTATCTTGCACATCAAGAAGGTTAGTCAAAAAGGGGTTATTTTGGTTGGTGAAGCCCCGACGTAACACCATTATCAATTTGTGGAAAAAGATAATCACAGGGAGGTAACCGCCCATGGGACAAAGGCGGTAGGTCACAGAAGGCAGGAAAAAGGGGCCCAGCCAATAGATCTATTCCAAGGTCTCCGTGACTCCACGGGTCCCTAAACAAAGGAATGAAAGGCCCACCCCCCTGAAGGGGTTTGCTTCCAGAGGAAAGGGAGTGGGGGACAATATCTTAGAATGACCTCTGGAATTCGCGGGGGAGGGGATTGAAAAATTATCCCATGGGGCTTGCAAAGATAAAAAGATGGAGGGGGGGGGGCGCCACAAAACACCCATCTTGTCTCTAAGAGGTCACACCCCGGGAAAGTGAAAAAAAGGCCCGAAAATAGGAAAGAAACGGAAAAAAGGGTTACCCTTGCGGGATTTCTTCTATTGTGTCTAGTGTGGAAAGGGAAAAGAAAGAAAAAACCAATCGAATGGATTCGGGATTTTCCATTTTACGCTAAAATTTACTCCTTGGTAGGAGGAACTACCTCCTCCGCTGGCACAGGATTGCATGACACGAAAGGGAACTGAACTTGCAGGTGTAATATGTTGGTTGGGTGGAGGCATACGGGGCAAGATCGGGCACAAAAGAAGGGGAAGTCATAAAAGAAGCAGCTGACTCTCCCCAACGCAACAGGGATGCCCATGCTAGGGAGGGGGGGTAAAAGGGAAGGGAATCTCCTTTGCCGGATCTTCCGACAGAGCACAAGGCGGAGTCAAAGGAGTGGGGGAAAAGAAGGGGTCTGCAGATTATGCCAATGCAACGTTAATTAGGACCATTCATGTGATAAGAGACTGAGGGGGGCAGAGTACAGAACAAGTGATAATGCTGGGGGGGGGGGAAAGGCAGCTTGAGCCATCGATTCTCGAGAGTTCGGGAACAATTCGGGTAGAAAGGGACCGCGCAAGGGAGAAGGTGGGTGGGGGGGGTTTTCCAAAAGGCGTGTCCATTCTCCCGAAGAAATGTTTGATGGTAAAATTTGCCTCAGACAAGAAAATCTAAGCGCATCGACGAAAGTTCAGAAAGGCCACAACTTTCTGGATGGAGAGATCGAAGGTAGAAACATAAGGATGATAAAGGGTAGAAAAAGGGCAGGTGCGGAAGGGGAAAAGGAAGGCAGCACGCATCAACCAACCACACGGACTTCTTAGACAAGATAGATATGAACCAATCGCCTAGGAATGCTGGCGAGACGGTTCCTCCTTCGCGCCCCCAACAACTCCCATCAGAAAAATACTCCGAAAAAAATTGATGCAACGCTTTCCGCACCCTATGTGGCCAGAGAAACCGGAGACAGAGAAAAGTGGCAAACAAAGGAGGGCCGACAATGGAGGAAACCTTCATGTATTGGAACCAAAGCAAAAACAAAAACACGCTACGGGAAAAACCAACCATTGGGACTCGGCAGGACCAAGGACTGAGGGGGGGGATGGTTCCTCTACCTCCACGTCCGATCCGCCGTCGAAAATAAAAAAAGGGGGGTCATAGTTGATCACGGTCTAAAAAAAATGAGAATGGGAAGTCGTACAAACCCGATAATCAAAGGTCATCCATGAGGGGTAAGATGAACGGAGAAAGCAGGGTAGGTGGGTACAGAGCCCCCTTCAATCAAACGAGACTATAAAAGAGAGAAAAGCAAAGAGAGACGAACCGACACGCCGGGTTTCAAAAGCTTGTTAAATGCGCACACTGACAAACAAAAAGGGACACAGGCAAAAGAGAGTAAAAAGGGCGACAGAAAAAATACCCAATATCTCTCTATGGGACAAGTACTAGTAGAAAAAAGGAATGCAGAGGGGAAGCCAGGGTCCCACCCTTCAAGTTGACATTCAGCCGGTCAGCTTCTGTCAAGGACAAGCCGTTGAAAAGAGGAGCGGGCTGCTACGCTTCAATTTGGGGTGCTCCAGACCCGGAAGAAAAGGGAAGAAAAGAAAAGGGAGTCACGGGTTGGTTTTTTTCTATTGATGAAATGGTTGGAAAAAAACACAAATAGGAGGTCCCCGAAAACAAAACGGTGGGGGGGACAAGGGAAAAAGGGGACGTAGGGGGCCGAGAATGTGGAGAAAAGGGGGAAAGTAGGGACAATTCTTGCTGGGAAGCCCGCTAGAAGCGGATGTGTACATTCACAGCAATAAGGGGGACTGAAAGGAAAGGAAAAACAAACGGGGTCGCGAGAAGTTTGAACGGGGAAGGGGACGCAAAGGGAAAAAGGAAAAGTTTATACCTGCACTTTGCCCAAATAAGGGGACGAGTTGAATGAAATCAAAAAAAATTGAGGGGAGCGGGGGGAGGCAGAGGCGGCCAAGTCAATGATTCTAGGAAAGCCCACAGCAAATTAGAGGAAGGGAGCTGTGGGGTAGAAAGGAGGGTTATGGCCGCCAATCTATCCGCCGTCCTCGCAGTCCCACAATAAGCGTAGAGAACTCGGGAGGAGGTGTAGCGAAGGGAATAAATCGGAAAGATCTATCCTGGGAGAAACCTGGCAACGCCAATCTAACCGGCATGGATATTCTCCCAGAAAGGCCACACGGGAAGAACTCGGACAAAAACCAGATGATCTCAACGAAAGAGGAAAGCAGCACAAAAGAAGAAGAGGTAGCGGATGCAGAGATGGGGAATGGGCCTTCATGAGCACCTCTCCAAAGGGGAGGGGGATTTATAAAAGAGGAGGGGAGCGGAACCCACGGTAACAAGCATAGATCCAAGTAAGGGGAGTCCGTGTCACGGTCGCTCTAAGCGGAAGATCCTGTCTAGGGACCAGAAGCGGGTTCGGCATTTAAAAAGACCTGGCCTGGAAACAGGATAAACAAGGACGAAGAGTCAATTACACTAAAGGAAGGGGCCCAGGAAAAAACTTAAAAACAAGACATTTTGTGAATTGAGTGGTTCAAACAGGGTGTCGGGGTGGGGGAAGGTGTCCTATGAAAATAATACCCAAACTAGGGACGACCCGCCCAAGAACGCCGCCACGCAGACCTCCCACAACAACGGGGGGCGGGATAAGTGTACGGCTCAGGAACCATGGGCGGAATTAACGATAAGGCGGAAAATCTACTTAAATAGTTTTACTGATAATGTTCTTGGGAATCAAAGAGCAAAGGGACACGGCCCTTCGCCGGCAGAGGGGCGCATTACAAGGAGATCTTTCAATGCTGTACTAAAACTGGGGTCTCACAGATGAGAGGTGCTATGACAAACATCGACAAGGCTCCCGTCAATTTGAGCTTACTAAAAAAAAAAACGGGCCGGAGTGGAAGGGGATGTGAAGATTGCGTCCTGGGTCCGCCCCAAATCAAAAAGAGCTTTGGGATCCCCCCCGCGAACATGAGAAGGGGAGAAAAAGGCCTCCCTATCGAGGCCAGAAACCGAATGCGGTCGACATCGATGAATGTACAAAGGGCAGTGCCAAGCGCGCCCATAAAAAATCATCAAAAGGAAGATCTAAAAGAAACATAACCACAGCCCATTATAAGGGGGAAAAGGGAAAAAGAAAATAAAAAAGTACATTCAGATAGGGGTTTTTGATGTCGATATGAAAGACTCGATTAAAAAGATTATGCTAGCAGTCCGAAGAAAAAAGGGGGGGTCCCTCCCATTCGGAATGAGGAGGAGGGATTCTTCAGAGGAAATAAACGTGGCGCGAGGGGACGTTTTCAGGCCTGGTCCAATATTAGCTTTATGACTGAGAGATGGTTCGCCCCAAACCAGGGACGAACGGAGAGCGCGCTTGGCGCAACTGTATATATAAAGCGGTCGATAAACGGGGGTTAAAATAGTTCAAGCTCACGAACATACGAATGACTGGCAGCTATGGAAGGAAGCAGCAGGGCACCATGGAAAATCATACAAGGGCATACTAGCACAACTTTTCGGTCGATTCTGGTTGCGTGGCGTAGTCAAGAAAAAAGAAAAAGAAGCTTTAAAAAGGCAATGGGGTATATGGCAGGAAGGGGAGGGGTGGAGATCTGAGGGGAGAAAATTCGGGCGTCACTATGGCTATCATCGGCAAAACGGGGATTATATGCCGAAGTAAGTAAACCGTCGACATGAGCCCGCAGCTAGTCGTACGAAAAGGAATCACTGGCCCCGTCGTCAAAAAGACAATGCAAGAATAAACGAAAACCAGGCAACACCAATGGGCGAATTCCTTTGAGATGGCAGCCCAAAAAGTTCAACGCAGTCATGCAGCCAGAGTGCACCGGGAAAAAGGCGTCCATCTTGAACTACCCTATCTACAGGAATCAACCACAATTAGGGGAAACGCAACAGCCCCAGGGCGCCCTTGGGATGCCCAGCAAACGCAAAAACGACGATGGGAAAGACAAGATTTGTGGGAGGAAGACTCGTGAATCAAGGGGGTATCAGGGACCGATGGAAGGTGCTTGGCGGGCAAGAAAGGGTGCGACGTTACTTCCTGACCCCTTTTAACGAGCGGGGATGGAGCCGTTTCAGGGAAGGGAGGAGAGGAAGGATAATAGCAAAGCAGAGGAGGAACGAAAATATGAAAAAAACGAACATCAATTCGGAACCAACGACACCCGATTTTGGACGCGGAGTGGACTTGGGGAAGTAAGAGGCGACTCCCTAAGAAGGGAAGCCTGAAACCCGCGGATCTGGGAATGATGAAGGGAGGACAGGACGAGGAAGACGCTTTACAAAAAAGGCCTGCGCATATGGTCCCGTAGAGGAGGGCGGGCGAAAAAGCTGCGATGAAACTTTCTCGCTCTCGAGCAAGTGGCGAACTCTTGACTAATGGGACGCGCCACGAAGACGGGAATATTCGGGTTCTATATATAGAGGTTCAGACGGATAAAAGACTTGGGAGAAAGGAGCCCTCCACATCGATTTTGGCGGCAAGATTACGAATAACAGGAAGGGAAATCGATCCCCATGTCTTATAAACGCGCAAAGGCTTGGTGCCAGGGGGGGGGGAATCAAAGACAAAGGAAAAAAAGAGCAACATTTTTCGACAAAAAGTATGAGGAGAGGGGGGCCGGACGGCGGGAGGCTCGTTGGGGAGGGAGTAGCGCGTGACGTTTTGGTCGCGCACACTTCCTCGATTTCACAAAACAACGGAACAGAAGCCACGTCTGGAAAAGGAAATGAAGATGGAAGAAGCTCTATCAAGAAAGGGGTGAGAGCTACTTACATTGTGGTGAGTTGGTGGAAAGACAACGAACAAAAGTGGGACCCAAGCGGTGCGGCCTACGCCCGGGTTGGTGGGACCGGTCACAGAGAAAAGGGGCAAGGACTCTGCACACTGCCAAAATATAATCGGGGAGGTGGGGGCCTCCAATCCTCACAAGAATTGAAAGGACAGTAAATCTCAAAATTGCGCGACGGGGGCCTACTCGCACTTGACGGATTTGATGACAAAGGAAAGGAGACGGCAAGCAATAGCATGTTCCTCTCATTGCCTTTGGAGACTCGTGGGGAACGAACAAAAAGGGGGGTCACGGCCACGAAGTGGGTATAGGTGGTTGTGTTAGGGGGAGGGGAAGGCGGCCAATCAAACCAAAACCTGGATCACGAAAAATGAAAAAAATAAATGGCTGGGGGATGAAAATGAAAAAAGCATGGCGAAGGGAACAAGTAGGGCAATGGACTCGGGCCGCCTATGGGAGAGAAGGATCACAAATTGGGGGGGGGGTCGGGGAGGCGGGGGGGGGGTCGTTTGGGATCACCTCTTTAACAGGCTTGCCTACTTTCGCGTTCGACTGAGGATTTTCAGTGAAGTCCAAGGTTAAAAGTACCGAAAAAAAGAAACTCTACTAGGGGTAAAGGAGGACAATCAACTAGACTCGAAGAGGGACGATAATAATGCACCTTTGGGGGTTCGTAGGGATGCAATGCGCTGAGTACAGCAACCCGCGGAGAAGTGAAGGTGGGAATAGCTGCAGGCCGGCGCATCCCTTGCGACAGGAAAGTCACCGAAAGGGGAAGTCACTTCTTTAAAACCTCGAGTACCGCTAAACGACGGGACAGGAAAAAATCAGGAAGAAGATTGGCCAAAAATAACAAGCCAAGGAACGCGCTTCAAATCCTGAAGGCACGGGAGGGGGGTCACCTATCATGATCTAATCAATCGCGCAAAAAAGTCTAAAACCGAAGGGGGTGGAATTGAGGAAGAGGTCCAGGGCGTTGAATACTCAGGCGATCGCCTTGACTGACGCGGGGAGAGGGGAAAGTGAAACAATTGGGCCGCCCACTTTTCGCGCGCCCTTCTAACACGAGCGGGGTGGATTGAAGAGGAACTCTTGAACGCCTCGGGTCAGTAGAATTGGAGAGGGGAAGGGAAGGGGGTCATCGAAGAAGAACAGCCAATGGACTTGGCGGGAGGGAGGCGAGGTGGTCTCTATGGATTGGAAATAAGAAAAAAGAAAAAAAACATAGCTTTAACAAAAAGGAGTAGGCGTGCGTGAACGTGCGGAACAAATTTTCGCATCACGACAGCGCACAAGCGTGACGTTGGGAAAGGAAAAGGGCAAGCAAAATTTAATGCCGTTTCCTGGGGTGGCGGGCAGAGGAGGTTCCGTCCAAGGGACCCGCGCGAATGAAATGGGGTATAGCAAAATGGCTGGGAGGGATGATGGGCAAGTTGGGTCACCACCAGGGCCACGACTTTTGGGGGAAACAGAGCGACGTCGAGAGGCTTGTGACTGATTCGAGTTGTTCGCTGGGATTGGCCGTGGGGAAAGGAAAATGAAAAATGCAGCGTGAAAGCTTATGACAGGAAAATGATGAAAAAGGATGACAGACGGTTCGAATTGAAAAATCAAAGGGCGCTTGGTTGAAAGACACGAAGGGATAAGAGAGAGGAGGGGGAGGATACGAGCCTGGATGCGCTCTCAAGGGGGCGAAGTGGGTGTGGTAAAAAGTGGTGGTAAACCAATCAAGGAATTGTCCAACGGAAAAAACGCAGCCCCCGTTCATGGCCAAGTCAGTGACGCAGGCAGGCGATCCACGACGCGTCGCACAGGAACGGCACACGAAAAGGGGGGAGAAGGGAGACGAAGGGCGGACCCCAACGGATTCCTCAGTCTACATATCTATTTGTGTTTGAAAGTGGATCGGAATCGAAACAACACTTAGCGGAGGAAAGAGAGATAGGGAAACCAGGAGAAGGGGGAGTGGACGAGCTTTGACGAAGGAGTGCCCTCCTGCTATCGTGAAAGAAATCTTCGTGGAAATGAAGAGGGAAGGGGGAGAACGAATCGGAGTTGGAACCTCTCCTAAGGCACTTCGCCACGGGGGAGGGGACCCATCACGGGCTGCGGTCACTCATGGAGTGAAAGGGCCATGGAGTGGAAACCAAGCTCCACACAAAGTGACGGAATGTCTCCGACGGGCGTGACACGAAGGGTTGTCCTCTATCGAGAAGCGCCGATTCTTTCTTTTTCAAGAAACACAGCTATCAAGGTGAGTTCGGAACGGAAAAAGCGGGGCTGGGTCAGTCCCATGAGACAGAACGGAGGTAAACATGAAGACAGGAATTGGCTACTCGCCCCGTCCCGCGCACAAAACGCCGGGAAGGAAAGGAAAATAAAGCGAGAAAAAAAAGGAGCTGTCCAGCACCTGGGCAACAAGGGAACATCGAGAATAAGGTGTAGGGACAAAGACCAAAATCATCTCCGCAATTACCTCAAAATGCCGAAAAACTCCCACCACTGCTATTCTACATGAAAGGAGGCCGCTGGGGTCAAAGTGGGGGATGAACGGTGTGAATTGGATCTTCTTGTTTTAAAACAGGAGGCCTACAAAGGGGCGTGAGATCAAAAGAAACCAACCACCCACTAGAGAAGAGCTGATGGGGGGGTGGTGGTGAGATGGTGGATCAAGACTCGATTCCCCCGTGTGAGTCAATAAAAGAAAACCACAATGAATTTTAAGGCTTTGGGTTCTTTTTCATTCCCTTCAACTGTGCAAGAGGAAGCAGATGTAGGAAGTTGGGGAAACAGATAGGAACGAGGGGTAGTCATCCATTCCCAACACGGGAACCAACCCCTCTTAGAAGGGTGACCGGCACCACTGAGGAAAATGGGGGGGGAACAAAGGGCGGTAAAGTTTGAAGGTCTCCCCTCTAACGTAACGAAAACGGGAGAGAAGAAGGGGGACCAGGAGAAATTACCCTTTAACGTGAGCACTTGAATAGGTGTTCGGCCGGATTCGAGGAAGTATAGGGAAATGAGTGTCGCAAACCTGGTGAAACGGCTTTAAGTGTCTGGAAAAGAAAGAACGAAAATCCTCCTGCAGAACTCCAAGAAAGGGAAACAGTACCATCGAGGAGGAGGACCAGGGAAGGGCTGCCCACGAAGATTCAGGAAAGAGGGCCTTGGGGAGAGAGAGAAAAGGGAAAGAGAAACCCCTCATCCACTAGAAGGATCCTCAAACAATCCCGCCCGAAAACAAGCACAACAGTGATAAAAGTATAAAGTATTACGAGGGAAGAGGTGCCACATAAGAAAAAGTTAATAGATTGATTGTGCACGTACACTTGGACCAATCCTCATGTAGGCCACGAGAGAAAAGCCGTCCAGCCTGTGGCCCAGAGGTTAGATAACAGGACCCAAAGGACCCTGCTGTGACAGAGCCATGAGGAACCTGATCAATGAAAGAGGGGGACCAAAACGGGGGAAAAAAAAAAAAAACTTTGGAAACTTGTCGTGGTGGGTTGGTGTGTTTGATTTTTAAGATGAAAATTCACGAATACCAAGCCAAAATATTGGAGAGGCAAATAAGCGTGACAGGTTACCCACCGGGGAAAGTGACGATGCACCCCAAGGGCGAGCCAAAAAAACGAGAAGAATTCTTATCTAGAGTACATCAAGAAGCAAAGGACAAATACGGAGGACGCGCCAATGTCGCGGCTCAAGGAGTTAAAGGAGGGGGAAGGAAAAAAGGGGGCAAGATGAAACCTTCGACCACAACTCCCAATGACTCGGCAAGTGAAAGACGAAAACAACAAAAGAGAAGGAAGGGAAGAGGGTGGGCAAAGGGAAAGTTTTTTCTCGATAGCTTTATCTCGGGCAGTACTCCGAAGCGACAACGTCTTCCGCACAGACTAAATGATTAGGACATCACCTAAGGCTTGAAAGTCTGAGAGCCGCCAAAAAAAAAAAGGAAAAAAGAATCAATATACATCAATATCCGCCGTCGGCCGGGTGCCATACCAGGCCGAAAACTTCAAGGGCAGTATCTAAGGGTTAAGGCTTGTGATTAAACCCAAACCACCGCGGAAAGAGGACTGCTCGGCGTAATACCTTGGACCTGCTTCCATTGGACCGGATCTTAATCCAGATCGAAGGAAGGAGTAACAACAAAAGAAGGGAGACGGAGAGTTGCAGGCCGTGGAACGCGATTAAGACCCTTTAGAAAACGCGCTAGAAAGGAAAAAACAAGCATTCTATGCGACAGGGCTACTAGAGCCAAGGGGGGGAGGGAAGGTGCGAGCAACGAGATCACAGAATTATAGAGAGAAGGCACTGCCCTGTAAACTCCGGGAAAGACGAAGCACCGCAAAATTCAACAGTACGGTGGACAGTAAGAAAATTTGATCAATGCGAGGGAGGGAGAGGCGGAAAGTAAACGCCGCTGTCCAAAATAATTTGGAGCGAGGCATCCAGGAAGGTGGGGGGAAACACGGGTCAAATGGAGTGGAAGGGGGGGTGAAAATCATGCTAGCTAATCAGCCAACGCGGAGAGGAAGACCATCCAAGGAAGTAAAGGATAAATAGGTGCAAAGAGAACCCTTCGCACCAGCCTACAGAAGGGAACTAAACTGCGTACATAGGTAAAAAAGGGGATAACTAGAAACGAAATACTGACCCTAGAACAAGGGGAGGAAATTACGCTCTGTCATCACATAGGAGTCAGGTGATTCAGTCCGTTAAAAGCCCAGAAGACAGGAACTCGCTCTAGAAAACAA
>Ga0179593_1581486_pt1 | contig 11485 bp, 16 predicted proteins | sample CZODoug2_1_08_16_FD_185931 | JGI IMG/M metagenome (GOLD analysis project Ga0179593, IMG submission 185931) | Vadose zone soil fungal communities from Angelo Coast Range Reserve, California, USA - CZODoug2_1_08_16fungal (PacBio error correction) | ecosystem: Environmental > Terrestrial > Soil >...
AAAAGAGGAGAACTGAGGGAGAAAAGATAGAAGAAAAAGGAACTTTCCTTCCTTCATTTCCTGCTAATCTCGGCCGGCAGTATTCAGAGAGAGAACATCTAAAAAAAAAGAGAAAAAGGACGGCTCGCAAGACACCTCCCTCCTCCTGGCCGCTACGAAAGAGGGGGGAAAGGAAGAAGAAAAGGGCAGGCGATGCCAGTACTCGTTCGGTCCTTGGAAAAAGAGCCGGGGGGGAAAAAAAAAAAAAAGGAAAATACGGCACTGCAACCCTTTCCCACAGTTGACTGGTCCCAATAAGAAGGCAAAATATGGAAAAAAGGCTGCCCCTCCGACTTCACTCCGGTATGTCCGGCAGTGGAAAAGAAAATTCCTAAAGAAAGAGGATTCCAAGCCTCCTCCACCCTCATCCAGACTATGGACAGCAAAATCGAAATGGAAAAGGGAAACGCCACTACCGGTCTGTCCGCTTACGACGCCCGGCATGAGTGGGAAGGGGGAGCTTCACAGGCAAGTCTTCTTAATGGCTGGGAACTCGGAAAAAAGGCTGAAGGGAAAGTCACAGACGACGTCCGAACAATTGGACGCCAACAAATGAGAGGGGAAAAAAAAAAACCAGGGATATCCGCACCCCCCCTTCTTTCTTTGGATCCGAATCTCTTCAACGCACAAAAAGGACTCAAAAAAAGAGAAGCCGCGCTCCATCTGCTTCTTCCCCGCATCAACAATTGGGGGGAAGCAAAAAAGGGAAGGGGGGAATTCCTCGCCTCCCCTTAAGAGAAAAGGCTAGGGGGGAAAGAAAAAGGGGAAGAAACACCGTCCCCCCTTCTCCGAGTTCCAAAGAAAGAAAGTGAGAAGGGAAAGGAAGGTTCTCCCCCCTCTCCCTCCGCTTAGTCTGGAAAGGGGGAGTTTTAAAGAATAAGAAAAAAGGGGGGGGGGGGGGGGGGGGAACGCTCTCCCTTCTCTCTCCCTCCTCCCTCCTCTTACTCTTTCACTAAAAAGGAGAGAAGAGAAAAGGCTAAGGGCGAGGAAAAAAGAGGATCAGTGTACGAGCCTACAAAAATTTGAAAATCGCCACCGGAGGGAAGAGGAGAAAGCTAGATTCGCCAGCAACTATCTCCACTACGAAAACCTATCCAATGAGAAATTCGAAAGAAAAAAGAAGAAGGAGTGCCCTGATTTGCTGTCTCATTGCCATTCGAAGAAGCTTTCGGGAAAAAAAAAGAAGAGAAATGCCGCACGATCCAGAATTGTGACTCGCCGCAGAAAGAGAAAAAAAAAAAAGCAAAAAAAAAGAAAAAAAAAAAAATGCACTCCTTCCTCTAGGGGAAAAATCCAAAGAAAAAAGAAGGAAACTTCCTTCACGACAAGGGAGACCTGAGAAGGAGATACGTTCCTTTTTTCTTTTTCATCCCGAAATCCGCGATTTGCCAACGGAAAAAGGATCTCGGGGAAAAAAAGAGAAAAAGAGAGTCCTGTTAACGTCTTCCTTTGCGTTCCGCAGAAAAAGGAGCAGAAAGGAGAAAGGAAAAAAAGACGGTGCCCGTCCTAATCTTGACGAAGTAAAAAAAGAAGAAAGAAAATAAAAGAGGAGAAAAAAGCGCCCAGTCGATCGGCGCGTCCCTGTCGCTAGCCGCGTGGGGGAAAAAAGAGAAGAAGAGAAGGGAAGAGAGAGGAAACACCTACAACCACCCATCGCGTAGCCATGGACGAAAGGAAGAGGCCCTCACCTCTCGAACATTACCCCAAAGGGAAGAGAGAGCTATCAGGAAGGAAAAAAAAAAAAAAGACGTCCTTCATCGCCGGCGTAACGGGAAAAGAAATCAGGAAAAAGGAAAGAAAGTCGATCTCTTGCGCCACTATTGGTTTCGGCAATGGTAACAGGGGGGGAAAAGAAGGGGGGACCATCTCCTTCCATCACACCGAAGCCGACACAAAGGGAAACAGCGCTAGCTAAATCCCATCTTATCTCGAGCCGCCATGGGAGGGGGGGAAAAAAGAAAGGCGGGCCGAACGCTATTCTCTTTCCAGGAGGGAGGAGAAAAAGCAATCCCTTTGTCGGGGCGCAGCAAAAAAAACGAAAAAGGGGAGGGGGGGAGCAGCAGTGCTGCGCCCTCGCCCGGGTTGCTCTTGGAGGAGGGAAGAAAATCGGAAGGGGGGAGAAAGAAGTCGTGCCCTCCTTAGTGGCCGGCCGATGCTGCAGGGGGGTAAAAAGAAAAAAAGGGGTTTTGATCGATGTCTGCTTCGGTGTGATGGGAGGGGACAAAGAGGGGGGGGGGAAAGGGGGCGAACCAATATTTTCGCCAAATCGACAGTCGAGTTGGGGAGGGAAGAAGGGAACGACGTAGGCTTGCATTCCTACCTTCTCCGAATCTTGCGAGAGAAGAGTTGGGGGGGGAAAAAAGGGGAAGCGTGAGGACTTCTCTTAACTTGGCGAGGCCCGCGAAAGGGGGCCTAAAGAAGGGGGGAGGGAAAGAGAAAAGAAGGCTGGATCCTAACTCTTCTAGCGAAGGAGTGGGGGGGGGGAGCCTGGCCGCTCCCCATCCTATTTGGACGAAGAAGAGAAAAAAAAAAAGGCCTTGCAGTAATCCTTTCTTGCTTCACGCACAGAAATGATATGAAGAAAAGGGGGGGGGAGGGAAAGGGAGATGGGAGATGTCTACTTTTTCAATCGCGGATGAGAAGTGGGGGAGGAAGAAAGAAGGAGTCCTTTCGGTTTCACGCTTACCAACTCTTTTCGTTCGGCCGTTGAGGAAGGGGGAAGGGGGGGGGGGGGAGAGAAAAAGAAAGGGTGGCATGGTGTCTTGGTTCCTGCTGGCGAGATTTTTAAGGGGAGAAAAAGAAAAGAGGAGCGTTCTGCCTCCCTTCTTTGTCTCCTTCTGTGTAGCTGGGGGGGGGGGAGAAGGAAAGGGACCCGGGAGAAAAGAAGGTTGTGTTCTCTTTCTTCGTTGGGAAAGAAAAAAACCTTGGAAGTAGCGGGGTAGGAGAGTGAGGGAGGGAGATAGTTTTTCTTTCTCCTCCTAGCTTTCTGCGGGTAGAGTAAAAGGGAAGGGGCTTCCTCTTCTTTTTTCTCTTTTCCTTTTGGGAAAAAAGACTAAAAAAGGGGGGAAAGAGTCAGTATTTTTCTTTCCCCCTTTCTAACAGGCGGAAAAGGGGAAAAAAAAAGTCTTGGAAAGGAAACCCACCCTCCGAACACCGAGGTGTGGGGCCACCAAAAAAAAAAAAAGTCGGGGAAGAAAGAAGGGAACCAGGCGCGGATCGTTTCCTTTCTTGTACCTGGCCGGAAGGGGAAAGAAAAAATTGAAAAAAGAGGACGAAAAGTTTAAGATGTCGGCCGGAAGGGGCAAAGGGGAGAGGGAAAATGGTTGATGTCCTTTCCTCATCAGATGAGCGCGGAGGGAGGGGAAGTGGAGGAGGGGAGAAAGGGGGGAGAGGGGGAGTATCATGGGTGTGTTCCTTTTTCTTTCAATTGGGCTCACGGAAAAAAGAGGAAAGGAGGGGAAGGTCGTGAAGGGGGGAAAGGGGGAGCTGGAAGCCTCATGTATCCGTAGAGTTCCCAGCCTTCAAAAGAAAAAAAGGGGTTCAAAGGGGGAAAAAGAATACCTCCCTTAGTTGCGTTGAAATAGGGGGGAAAGGGAAGAAAGGGGTAGGAGGCTTGAAATTGCATACCTTTTCTTGAAATTTCTCTGCACAAGGAGGGGGGGGGGGTTAAGGGAAAAGGAGAATACCGGATTCCTTCGGAGGGGCACAGCACGGAAGAAGCGGGGGAGAAAAAAAAGGTGAGGGTAGTCTGATGGGACCAGTCACTGTGGAAAGGGAAAAGTTCAGAAAGGGGGGGAGGAGGAAAAAGTCTTCGCCGAAAGGACCTCCCTCTCTCCTGGTCACGCCGCAGGGGAAGGAAATGGGAAGGGGAAAAAAAAAAAAGAAGGAGAGCCGACGTAGCCATTTTAAATATTATGTCGCCGAAGCTGGCGCTTGATGGTTTTCGGAGGAGAAAGAGGAATGCGACCAGTCCTACGGCTTGTCTCGCGGTTGATTCAAGATGCCGTTGAAAGATGGGGGAAAAAAAAAACAGCCGTTCAAAACGTCAATCTTTCCTACCCCCGCGGCCAAGAAGAGAAGGAAGGGAAAAGGAAAAAAAAAAAAAGAAAAGTAGTCCGATCAATACACCTCACTATCAATTCGCCCACTTCCCGGCGACGAAAGGGAGGGAACAAAGAGGAAGAAAAAAAAAAAGAAAAAAGCACAATCCGTGAATTCCAATTCCACCACAGGAGGGGGGAACCTGGGAGAAAAAGGAAGAGAGCGGCCGAGAATTCCCTCAGGCTTACCTTCCCTTCCCCTAAGGAAGAAGGATCCAAGGGGAAGAAAAGAGGGGGGGTGAAGCCCACCCCTTATGTCTTTCCTTCCCCTCCACGCAAGAGGGAGGGGGGGAAAAAAAAATGGTAATTGTGCAGAGAATTTCATCCACTTCTTCAATTCCAAAGGAAGAAAAGCTCAGGGAGAAAAAAACCGACGTCCTGTCCACCCACCCTCTTACTACTCCCGTCATCGCGAGGGAATGCCAGGGAAAAAAGGGGTGGCTGGGACTCATCCTTCCTCCTTAGCAGGAAAAAACCAGAGAGGGGGAAGAAAAAAAAGAAGGGAAAACAAGGGACTCCACCGACCTGTTCGAGTTTTCCCGTGAGCCCAATGGGAAAAAAAAAAAAAGCAAGGAGAGGGAGAAGGGAAAAGAGAGGAACCAACGCCAACCCTGTAATCCCCTGCAACCAGAGGGGGGGGATCGGAAAAAAAGAAATAGGAAAAAAAAAAACAAACCCGCTCGGTTACTCTCTGTATCTGGAATTCCGCGCCGAAAGAAGGAAAAGGGAAAAGACAAACACCGCCTTCATCACCTTCGGAAGAAAAAAGAAGTTGAAAAGGGGGGGGCCGGTTCTAACTCTAATACCATCTTATTCTTTAACGGGATGGCCTCGGGGGGGGGGGGAGAAAAAAAAAGAAACGGCAACGAATAGTAATATTCCCTCAAACACTAAGTCGTAGAAATTTTTCAAAGAAAAGAAAACCAAGGGAAAGGGAAAAAAAAAAAATACTAGAAGCTCCCTCCAATTCCGCCGAAGCAAAAAAAAAAGAAGAGACAGAAAGGGGGGGGAGGAGAAAGATCCCATTTTCTTCAAATACTTCCAATTCAGCAAAATTCACGACTCGAAGAAAGAGAAACCTAGAGGGAAGGGGGGAATCCCTCTGTCGGGAAGGAACAGGGGAAGGGAAGGGGGGAAATCGCCTAAGAAATCTTTCAAATGCTTTCCCTCCGTTTACATTGTCCGCTGGAGGGGGAAAGAAAAAAAAAAAGGGACTCCTAAAAGAGAAGAGAAAGAAGGAAAAAAAATAAGAATTTGAATTCCTCTATCATCGTCCTTCACGACACCGAGGGGAAAGAAACAAAAAAAGAAAGGAAGGGGGACGTTTTTCAACTCCCTACTCCGCGATTGCAACGTCGTGAGGGAGAAAACTTAAAGAGGAGAAAAAGAAAGAAAGCAGTCTCGCTTCCTATCCTGATGACCGTCGGCCGGGAAGAAAGAAAAAGCAAAAAAGAGGAAGGGAGAAAAATCTTAGACGAAGTAAAAACCGCGCAAACTGGATGGGGCCGCCAGAGGACGACAAAGAAGAAGGGAGGGAAGGGAAGGTCGCTTATCCGCGTTTTCGGCTTCCAGCCGCGCAGGGGGAGTTGGGAAAAAAACGCAAGCGCGATTCCATGGCCCGGGCCTAGAAGAGGAAAAGAAGAAGGAGGGAATAGGAGGGGAAAGGGAGAAGAAAAAACTTCGTCATCTCCGGCGTAAACGGCGGCGCCGGGGGGCAAAGAGAGAAAAGAGGGGAGGAGGGAGCCCTATGGTTCGCCATGGTCAACCGCGGCGGACTAGGGGGAGAGGAAGAACACCGAAGCCGAACAATCGACAAACAACCGGAAAGGGGAAAGGGGGAAAAATAGGAGCTCTTATCCTTCCATTTCATTCATAGGGGGGCGGAAAGGGGGGAAGAGGGGATGCATGATTTACACTCTCCACTCATGCAACCCTTTGGGGGGCAGGAGAGAAAGAGGAGGGGGAGAAGAAGTTCTTGCTCCCACAAATTTTTCTGAGGGTAGGGGGGGCAATAAAAAGAGGGAGGGGGGAGGGGGGGGGAAGAATTATTTTCTCTTCTCTTCTCCATGTAGGGGAGAAAAAGAAGGTCGGGGGGGAGGGGAAAATTGTTTTTTCGCTTTCGGCTTCGGTGTGCTGGAGGCTGAAGGAAAAAAAAAAAAAAAGCGGTGACCATGTCGAACCAATATTGTCTCCAGAGATCGACCGGAGGGGGGAAGGTCGGGGGGGGGGGAGGGGGGAAGAAGGAGCTGACGACGTAGTCTTTCATCCCGACTTTCGCGCCATCGGAAAAAGAAAGAAAAATGAGGGGGGAAAAGGGGAGGAGGTGATTACTTTCTCTTAACGTGCGAGGCAAAAAGAGGGGGGGGAAAAAGAAAAGGAGAGAAAAAAGAGACATCACTGCGCTGTTTCGCCGAACCGCGGCAGCGACAGCCAAAAAAGAGCATGGAGGTACGCCTACTTATTATCCTAGGGGAAAGGAAAAGGCGTTGGTGCAGCTTTCCGCGGAGGCCTTGCAGGAAGCCGGAGGAGGAGAAAAACGAAAAGGGGAAGGAAGGGAGGAAAAGACGCTGCCGAGATGTAAGCTTTATACTACACGTTGGCATCGCGGAGGGGGAAAAGAACAAAAAGAAAAAAAAGGGGAGTCTTCGGCCTTCGTTTTCACTCTGACCAAACGCGGGGGGGGGAGAAGTTCAAGGGAGAGGGGCGATGCTTCATTCTTTCATTTTGGCTTCGGTGAAAAAACCCTGGAGGGGGGGAAAGGACCTGATCGTGCGTCCTCCCTCTTTGTATCCTTCGTTGGAAAAAAAGGGGAAAGAAATTAAGAAACAGAAAAGGAGGGGAAAGTTGCCGTCGCGTCTTTAATTTTTCTCCTTGTCCTTCTTTGACAAAATGGATGGGGGAAAGAAAAGAAAAAGGAAAAGCTTGTGGGCTTTCTTCTTACTTTGGCGTTCCGCGGAAGGCTGGGAAAAAGGGGAGGTACTCCCCGTGGTTGCAGAAAAAGAGGGATGGAGGGGAAAAGGAGAAGGAGAGGGAATCTTCGTTCTTACTGTTCCTTTCTCGAGGTAAGGAAAAGTTTGGGAGAAAAGAAGGGGGGAAAGAGAACTGGAACTCAGCTAAACTTGACCAGGCGCGGATCGGGGGGGGGGAGGTAGGGGGGGAGAGATCCCGCTGTCAAACTGCGGCAGGAAAACGAAGAGGAACAGGAGAGAGACTCACCGAAGCGGTGTTTGTTTGTTGAAGCCATGTCCCGGGGGGGAAAAAAAAAAAAGTACCGATGTTTCCTGCCGGGATTCACGGGCAGTGCCGAAGAGAAGAGGGACTGGTTGTGTAATTTTCTTTTCAAATTGGGGGGAAGTGAAAAGGGGGAGAAAGAAAGGGAAAAAGAGGGGGAAGACACTCTTTCATCCCTTATGCCGGAGAGTTCAAGAAAGAATAGAAGGGAAGATGGGAAAAAAAAGTTGAAGCCTACATCTATGTTACTTTCGTCTTAAGCGGACAGACCGTAGGGGGATCGCGAAAAGAGGAAGGGGGGGATCTAGGGTTTCTTCTGCTTGGAATTGCAGACCGGGGAGAGACCGGGGGGGAGGAGGACTCGTTTACCCTTCTTCATATACCGAGGAAAAAGAAGAAAAAGTGGGTCTCTCACAGCTGCTCACATGTATAACACTCTATACCCAGTCCAGTGTGGGGGTACCCTTCCCTTTTTCCCTTTCCTCTTTCCTGTGAGGGATAGAAGAAATGGGGCTACTCTTCTTCCTTTTCTGAAAACAGAAAGGATAGCAAAAGCGAAAGGCCCATCCGGATATGTTTCTTAACTTCATTGCAGGTGGTGGCATGGAAACGGAAAAAGGGAGGAAAAGAACGTAGCCGCTTTTCACGATGATGTCGCCGGAAGCTGGCGGAGGAAGGAAAGAAGGGGGAAAGAAAGAGGATTTCTCCCCTCGCCTTCTTGAAAGAGTCAGGGGGGGGGGGGAAGAGATCTCCCCAACCCCCCTTCTTTTCATTCCCGAAGGGAAGGGGGAAGGATCGGGGAGGGAGAGGGGGGAGGAAAAGAGAAACGGTCCGCAATTCCGTCCCATACTTAGGGAAGAAATCAGGGGGAGGAAGGAAGGGACTCGGTCAAATCGGCTACGGGGAGGGCAAGGAAAGGGACAGCTACAAATCAATCCGGGAAATGCCCCTTCAGAAAGGAAGAAAAATGAGAAAAAGGGCGGCCTTTTCGTTCGGCTAATACTCCTCTTACACCATCGCGGCAGAGGGGAAAAAAGCGGAGGGAAAAGGGAAAAAAAAAAAGGGGGGGGGGGGGGGGGGGGGGGGGGTTTTTTTTTTACTTGTCCCCAAGAGAAAAAAAAAAAAAACCTGGGGGGAGAGGAGGAGGGAAAAGGGGGCTATCCCACCACCTCTCTTTCTTTCCCCTCCGACGAAACGAAAAAAGGAAACTGAGGAAAAAAAAGGAGGGAGAACTACAATCCTTTCAAGTCCTTGTGGGCAGAGAAAAAGGGAAAAAAAAAATAAAAAAAAGAGAAAGAGAGAAGAAAAGGGAACGCGCTTCAACCCCTCTCGATTTCAACGAAAGAAGTCAAAAGAGGGAGGGAGGAGAGGAATGTCCCTACTTTCGACCGGAGGAAGGGGAGAAAGGGAGCTTCCAATTTTCTTCCCCCTCCGTATCAGGGAAGAGGTGAGAAAAAGGAAGGTGGGGAAGGAAGACCAATTTGACCTCCCCCATTCAAAAAAAAAAACCAAAAGAGGAGAGAGTTGGGAAAAGAGAGGAAAAAAAGAAGTACTCCCGGCACCATCTTTAACTCGCCGGCTCCATAGAAGAGCAAAAAAGGGGGGAAGAATGCGGTGAGCCTTTCCGATTTAATTCCGCTCCGAAGAGGAAATAAAAGGGGAGGGAAAAAGAAAAAACTTCAGCACCTTCTTCTTCCATGTCCAGAAGAAAAGGTCGGGGAAGAGAAAGGGGGAAAGAGGGACGCGAACCCTCTATTCTTTCCACGCTCGGTTTCGGGAAAAAAAAAGGGGGGGAAGGGGGGGGGGAAAGCGCCCGGCAAGCCCCTTCCGCCCTCCTCGGCCGACTTCCCTCAACAAGAGTTCAAGAAGGAAAGGGAGAAAAAGAGGGGACGAATCTTCTCCCCCTAAAAAGGAAAAAAACCAGGGGAAAGAGAGAAGGAATCCCGCTAGATCGCCCAGCAACTATCGCCACTGAGAAGAAATCGTCAAAGAGAAAGGGGAAGAAGAAAGAAACAGCGACCACAACCTCTTCTTCGGTGCCTGAGGGGAAGGGAGGGGAAAAAAAGAGAAAAGGCGGTATTCCTCACGATCAGGATGGGGAAAAGGGAAAAGGGGAATTGGTCCGCTTCGGCTCCAGCGGGCACGAAGCCGAAAAAGAGAAAAAAAAGGGACAAAATCCTTAACTTTTAATCCTCTATCAGGCCTGCAACAAAGGAGGGGGAAAGGGCCCGAAGAAACTTCTACCCATACTCTCCGGAAAGAGGAGAGGGGGGGGGGGGGGGGTTGACAACGTACGTCTTCTCCATCTTCAACATCTCGGCAGCGTCGAAGCGAAGAAGAAAGGGGGCCGAGCAAAAGGGACGCAGCCATTCTTCTTCAAGTCCTAAAACAAAGAGGAAAGGAATAGGCAGACGAAGTAAAAACGGCTCAAAACTATTATTTTTTCTGCGCCATCGATACTGAAGGCATGGGAAGAGAAGAGAAGAAGGTCGCATAGCCAGCGTTCTTCTCAGCCTCGCAGTGATGGAGGAGGAGAAAGTGGAGGAAGAGGGGAAAAAAGGGGGGGAAACCATCTCTTATCCATTGCCGGCCGGGCCTCGCCGAGGGAAATCGAAAAAAAAAAGGAAGAGAATAAGAAGCAAAGCGAGTCTCACCGAAGGCTATCGCAAGATGTCGCGAAGGAGTACGGGAGGGAGAAAAGGCAGCCGACTATGCTTACCCCAAAGCATCCAGACTAGAGGGGGGGAAGTCGAGAGAAAAAGAGGGAAGGACTCCTATCGCAACCCTACTGTGGGAAGAAAGAAAAAAAAAAAAACCTGTCCGTTTTCTAAAAGAAAAAGAGGGAAAAAGGAAACGAGAGGGAGGGGAAGCACGCCTTCCACTACGGAGGTCACGACTTGAGGGAGAAAGCGGCGGAAAGAAAAAAAGAGGGGGAGGGGCCGCACTGTCCTTCGCCCCATAAATCTCCTAGAAAAAAGGAGAAAGGGGGGAAAGAAAGGGGGGAGGAGGGTTGTTCTTTTCGCGTGTCCCCGAAAGATCGCCAGGGGGGGAGGGGAGAAAGAATTATTTCCTTCTCTTCCTGCCATGGAGGAAAAATGGATGGGGGAGGGAAGAAGGGAAGGAAGGAACACGGCCATTTTTTTGTCGATGTCGGCGGAGTGGAAAACTGCAGAAAAGGGGGGGGGGGGAAAAAGGGGAAAGGGCGACCAATATTTTTTCTCCATATATCGCTTCCAGGGGGGAAGGAAGGGGGGGGGTGGGGTAAATTCATCATCTCTCCGTTTACTCCGGCGCTGAAGGAGGGGGGTACTACAGAGAAGGGAAAGGAATGGAGTGTGGGCGTAATTTTTCTCTTTATTACTCGCTGAACGTTCTAAAAGAGACCGGGGGGGGGGGGGGGGGGGGGATGGCGTCAATCCGCTCCCTTCTCTTTCTGGGAGATGAGGATCAGAAGAGAGGGGGGGGGGAAGGGATTTACGCCTAGTATTCGCTGGCGCCGCCCCAGAAGAAGGGGGTCTAAGGGGGGGGAAAAAAAGGGGGGAAGGGAGAGACGTGCCAGGAAGCTGTCTCTTCACTCACATTCCTACGTTCTCATTATCGGCTCGGAGGGAGGGAAGGGGGACTTCGAGAGGGGGAAGGAGGGGGGGGGGGAAAGTTGGCAATCTCTTATTCGGGAGGGCCACCGCACCAAGAAGGGGCGCATGAGAGGGGGAAGGAGAAGAACCACCTCTTTGTCGTGCAAGGCCGTGATAAGAAAGGGGGGGAAGGAGGGAGAATGCGTCAGGAGTGCATGTTTGCTTCTGTTCCGCGGGGGGGAACTGGGAGAGGAAAAGGGGAGGGGGGCACATTCCTTATCTTTCTTCATACCCTAATTTGGAAGAAGGAGAAGGGAAGGAAGGGGAGGGAGGGGGGGGAAGGTTGTGGTCGATGTTTCGTTGCCTTCTACGTCGTGAATTTTGGGGAAAGGGAAGAGAGGGGGAGAGGGAAGGACTCACTAGCGTGATGCGTTTCAATTCTCGCTTGTGGGAGGAAGAAGTAAGGAGAGGGGGGGAGCTCGTACATCTTACCTCCCGGGTTTGGGAGGGGGGGAGGGGAGGGAGAAAAAGAGCATTAAG
>Ga0179593_1600216_pt1 | contig 11485 bp, 10 predicted proteins | sample CZODoug2_1_08_16_FD_185931 | JGI IMG/M metagenome (GOLD analysis project Ga0179593, IMG submission 185931) | Vadose zone soil fungal communities from Angelo Coast Range Reserve, California, USA - CZODoug2_1_08_16fungal (PacBio error correction) | ecosystem: Environmental > Terrestrial > Soil >...
AATCCTGAAGAGGACCTTGCAAAAAGGAGGGGACTCCTGAAGAAAGCCAGATAACGTAGCTTGCTGGCAGGGCGGAGACGGAGCTGTCCCGTCTTACTTACTACTTTCGAAAGAAAGACGACTAGACGAGGGAGACCCCGACTTGACGACTCCGCCACAAACCCCTGAGGCGCGTCCCACGCCTTCTTATCCCTGAGGAGACCGCCTTGGAAAAGAGCCGCTGCTCGAGAAGAGAGGAAATTCGAGGGAGGGAAAAAACCTAACGCGGAGAAACAAGGAGGTCACTAGTGCGATATGCTTGAAGTGTCGTTTAGAAAGAAGCGGGACCTCAGAGAGAAAAAAGCGAGTTAAAGGGGGAGATTAGCACGGGGAGGAAAATTCAACGCCCAAGGCGGGGGGCGGTCGAAGAGCAAGCCTGCTGCTTTCTCTGAGCCCGGCGCTTAAGAAGGTCGTCGATCGGAAAATTTAGGTACTAGCTAAGATCCGAGGTCTGTGGAAACCTTCACGATGTTCAGTCAGACACCTACGGCTCTAATCCCTGAGAGAAAGAAAGCCCTACCTTTGGTCAAAGCCGTGGAGTGGGGGGGGGGGGGGGGGGGGGGGGAAAGGAAGGAATCACTCCCGGTAAGGATGAGGGGAAGAGGAAGAGACCTGGCAGAGTATGGGGGGAAAGCTTCGCTTGATCGGGTACTCGACGTAGTTATCGGAGGGTGACCACCCTATGTGCAGACTATACGGCATCCCAAGGTTCTTTTAGGGGGCCCGAATCTTCCACAAAAAGGCGCGCGTAGATAAGGGACTATGACGGAAGTATGGGGGGCCAAGAAAAGTAGAAGGCTCCGTTCTTTCCTTTGAAATGAGAGAAAATCGGAAAGGAGGATCAGGGCGAGGATACTGCCTCGTAGAAGGCTGGGGAACAGAAAATTCGTCGCCTCATCTTTTATAAAAGTGATTAACATTAAAAAACGGGCCGTCCTAAGACTTCTCGACCTTGGACAGAGCTCCTTTACTCTCATCTCAGGCTGGGGGGGAAGACAAAAGAAAATCCCTACGACGGGGAGAATAAGAATAGCAGAAAAGACTATTCCTCTAGAAGGGGAAAAGTCTCCGAACATAACTCGTCTCACGATAAGCGTGAGAGTCAAGTGGGGGGGGGGGCTGACGTGGGGGTCTTAGAAGGGAGCTTTGATGCCGCGCTAGTAGGGAGCGAAAAGAAACGATGCAGCTACCTTCCCTTGCGCTCGATCATAAAAAGAGCTCCCAAGAGATACAGAGAAATTCTCGGGGGAAAGGAAAACTACTATCGAATCCCTCGCGGATCAAAATTAAACGTCCTCCTTCGAGAAAGCGTCCTTGCCGACCACAGAAAGGAATATAAAAATTACGTGGAGGGTCCCGCCGGGAAGGAGAAAAAAAAAAATAACGAAAAAGGAGGGGTCTCAACTTAGGTGATCCTCCGATCTCGTTAGATAACGGGAGAGGGAAAGCTAGAGAGTTCCTATCACGGGAAAGAAGACTACGGTGCCAAAGAGGCCACGCATCACTTAAGGCGGGCCCTCGTTGAGGTCAAGAAAAAATAGAAAAAGGAGTAAGATGGGAAAACTGCGACAGAGGTCAACTCCGGGAGGAAGCCGATACTCGACTCCTTTTGAAGCATCTCTCTCAAAAATGAGAGGGTAAAAGAGAAACGGCTTCGAGATAGGAAGGGGACTACGGAGAGAGGTGTGGTCGATCGTCTATTTCTAAACATTTGCTCGGGAGGTAAATCAACTCTTACGAGGTGCTTGGACCTTTGGGGGAGGGCCACAATTCAAAAGCTTCAAGGAAATATCATAGGAAATTAATCAAAGGTGAGCTCGGCCAGTGCTTTCGATCGAAAGCCGCAGGACCGATGAAAACTGAAAGAAAAATCTACATACTGCAGGATGAAGGGAGGCATGGTAAGTACGCCTATTACTCTCAAAGCGTATTGGGACTCGAAAGGAAGAAGAAAGCAAAATCTAAAGCGATTATAAAAAAGGAGGACGGAGCGCAAGGACAAGTTCGGCTGCTAGGACCGTCTCGAGGAAATCTCTAGCTCTTCATCGAATCGGTATCCTTCCTGAAAAGGAAGAACACTGAAAGAAAAGAACAACGAAAAGCTTGAAAATGGAGGCTTATCGTGCCTGTTCGAAAACGAGATCAGCTCTGACTCTACAGAAAAAGAAGGGGAGCTTGAAGATCGATCGGAAAGCTCAGAGAAGAAAAAATCCCACTGTTCGCGAAGGATCAAGTCTAGTGGTGCGAGCTCTTGCAAAGGGCGACTTCCTCAGGGAAGGGAAGATGTAAGAAGCTTCTGACTGAACTCTACGTATGGCACTCCTATAATCCTCGCACGCGAGAATTTTACCGGACTCCGAAAGAATTCGGTATATGCCTCCCAAAACACTCCTTCGGGGAAAGGAGGTGCGGGAGGCCTCTTACTCTGTGAAAGAAATCGGCTTCTTCGGCAGAAACAAAATCGGCAGCAGGAGGAGACTGCACAAGGGAAACCTCTTAGTTAGACATTGGGTCTCGGCTGCCCTAGGCCGACGAAAAACGTAGGCGCTGACTCAAACGACGATGAGTGCCAAGTGATCAAAAGAAGGGTGTCTTCCAAAAGAATCCACCGACAAGCTGGGCAGTCGGGATCGAATTTGGCCCAAGGGGGGGGGATACGCCTGTCGGTGGGAGGACAGGGACCCGGGAAAGAATCAACCCCGACTAAGAGGGATTCTAAGGAGGACGGATACAGGAAGGAGCCTACGAAGGAAGCCACGCTAGGCTTTCAAACCACTCGGAAAGTAGAGATCCTTTTTCATAGACGCTCAAGGAGTAAAGGGTCCGACTGAACGACAGGGGAAATTTTTAGGCTAAGGAGAGGCGGAAAAAAAAATGTCGCTTCTACACGAGCACTATAAACGTTCCGAGATGGGCGCTTTATGTGGGCGCCTGAGACAGAGAATACCGTTCCTTCCTGAAGAACTGCCGATCTGCAAGGACTCCATTCTGCGTGGAAGATCAGGAGAAGCTCTCATTCCGGGTTGGAGCGAGTTTAAAGGAGGGGTGGACAGTCGGATATCGTTCAAGCATGCAGGCGCTCAACTACATCTGAGAAAGGGGCCCGACCCAGCGCTCGAGAGGGGAGAAAATGGGGACCTAGAGGAGTCTAGGGAAGGCAATGTCTCCGGATAGGGGGAAGGAGCTCATAAAAAACAAAAAACAACTGGAGGACTTCGAAATAAAAATTTGCCTGAAACGCAGCGGTCAACGGCGACTTCAAAACGTAGCAGGAGAGTAGATCTCTCTGTCTGGGTGACAAAATAAAGTCATTCTTACTGAAGAATCGCCGACTCTCCGGACCAGGAGGTTTCGAAAAAAAGAAGTTCCGAAGATTCTTTAGACCGAATCTACCGAATTGGACGCCGAGGTCGCTCTTTCAGGAAGGTCGATCCGTCAGGGGGTTGAGGGGGGAGAACACTTCGGGGGAAAACCCGCCAGAAGCGTCCATCACTTCTGCTATTATGACTTGGTCCAGGCGTCAGAGAGGAGGGGCCTTAGAAAGGGAGGGTCGACAAAAGCCGAGAAAAGGAAAGGACAAATCTGGGTTCGTCGAACATCTCGGCGCGCCGTCTTGCAGGACATTTGCAACTGTAGGCGGGGACTCCCGGAGGAAAGGAGGAGTAAACGTCGAGAGTAAGTCTTGTTTTTTCAAGAGTTTCAGGAGAAGGAGGACCTAAAAACTCTGCATCCTGAAAAAAGGCATGGGCAGGAGGGGGGGTGATTTATCTTACTAACTAGACGGAGAAGATCAGAAGGGGAGAGAGTCAGAAGAACTACCTCTGGGAGGGGCTCTCCGTCAGGGGGTAGCTAACTATTGGTCAAGGGGGATTACACGTTCAGGATTAAGGAGAAGGATCTTTCCATTTTCTTGATGGCCTGCTAAGACGGAAAAGAAACGATCGGGGCCTCAGAGGATATTTTGCATCCGTGGCTGAGGGAGTTCGAATAAAGCCAGGCGCCATGTGAGAAAGAGGATGGATCTGCGAGAGCTTCATCTTTATCCGAAGAATCTTTTATATTCTAAGGAAGAAACAGGAAATGGGGGACGGTCAGTCAGAGACACGTGCAGAAGAGACTGGAAAAGTTGCCAAGAGGGGAATTCACACGAAAGATAGATACTTCTTCTTATAAAAGACCAACGACTCCGACAGAGGGTCCTCGGTGGGTCGGCGACGTAGTCCGAGAAAGCCTAGGGGGTTCTCAAGGAAGTCCAAAAAAATGTTTTGTAAGGAAAAGACGTTTATTGCTTCTTACTGAGGAGCGGGGGGAGTTCAAAACGCTTCTCGAGCGAGGAGGACTGCCGGGAGCCCAGCAAGAAAAAAAAAAGTTCAAAAAAAAGTCATCAAGAAGCCTTTCCCGAAAAAATGCTGCTTGAAGGAATGCTGAACCGGCCGAGGATAACGGCGGAAGCGCATGACCCGAAAACTCACTGTCTCCTTAGGGAAAATTGACCAGGAGTATCTGTCATCAAAATCGCCACACTCGAGAGGGGATCGAACGACGAAAGACATATAGCTCTCTCCGTCGGGGGGGTCCGAGCACTTTACTCCAGCCCGGACTGAGGAAATCTTCAACGGATACGTGACAGGTACACTGGCTCAAGAGAAGGGGAAGAGGGGTAACTCTGGAACGTAAGAACGACGGTCAGTCAAGGTGATGAGCGCCGAGAGAAAAGTGGGAAGGTGAGCGGACATAGAAAAAGGGGAGGGAGACGTGCCACTGCAGAATCACTGAGAGCGGCGTCGCGGTGCATCGTTTTCTGAATCGGCTGAGATGGTGGCGGGACAGCAACGCGGCGTGATGCGTGGACTCGGAGGAGGGGAAAAGAAGCCTTCCAAGGGGGTATCTCGGCAAAAAGAGGGGATTCCGGCGAGAAAGAGAACGAAAAGGGGCGGAGACAAAGAGTGCTTGCGATAAGTGAAGAAAGGAAAATATACCGGGGGGAATCCGAACAAGTCAAAAGGTCGGGGACAGAAAGATTACTGCTCTAGGGGAGGTGGGACAGGGAAGCCCGCGCATCGTCGCGGAGAGGGAACGGTATAAAGGACTGAGAACTCAAGGGAAGGGTCATCCTGTCGCTCTATGACTACGGAAGGATAGAGGCTAGTTCCACCATCGGCTATCCTAAACTAGAGAACAAATATCGCGCTCGGTGAAACTGCGTGAGCGAAAGGAATGCTACGTCTGAGGAAAAAGATCAAGCTAGAAAAAATAACAGAGTACTAGTTCCAGACGGCTGACGGCGCTTATCACAGGAGGAAGGGAAACACAGGATAGACAAACTTCTAATAAAAGGCAACCCGAAGCGCTTCAATTGGGAGAACGAAAAAAGGGAGCTTCCTAACGGGAAGAAAAGAAATTTTGGGGAGAGAGAAAGAATGAAATCAACTCGGGAAGCCTACGAAAGCACCGAGAAGCTCAAAGCGCTGTTCGCATGAGGGACTCCTGTGGAGGGGGGGGGGAAAAAGACTAGCTTCTGACAAACTCTAGGATCTCTCCGGACTCTTAGAGAGGGCCTAGAAAGGAGTTCTGCAGCAAGCACCTGGCCGGGATGCGAACTGAAAGGAAGGGGGACAGAGGGGGAAACCATCGTTCTACCTGCGCTGAAAACGAGAGGAAGATCAAGAAGGAGATTGTAGGGGGAGAGAAGACACCGGAGAAAAGAGAAACGAGAATCCTGAAAAGCAAAATTCGTCAACATCAAAAAAAGACCATCAAGCCAGAACCGAGCTGGGCCCGGAAGGTCGCTGATCTTCTTGAGGGGGAAAGGGGAAAAACGGGAAGGATTAACCTCGGGAAAAAAAAAAAACCCACTAAGGAAAAAAAAAATGCCTCCTTAGACAGGGGAGGAGGAGCATCGGGGGATGGGGGCCTCAGCCAACGGGAGGTCGGATACGAATCTTTAACTAACTCTCCATTCTTGGGAACGAACTTCAATGAAGGAAGAGGAAAGGAAAGAGGGTCTAAAGAAAGGAAAATCTGATAACAATGTAAAGGAGATGCTCTTTCCGGAAAGTGGAGTCGGGTTGAATAGTCTTGCTCGTTCGCATTCAAGGAAGAATTACGATGAAGAGGGAAAATAAGGAAGCTAAGCGATTCCATCCGGATCACAAAGCAGATAAGGAAGGGTGTCTGGCGTAGGGCGGAAAAACATGTCGATGTCCTTGATTATGAGGAAAAAGAAATACTCAACTAAGAGGGCCCTCAAAATCGGCTGGAAAAGGCTAATTCGACATCTTTTAGAGAGGCGTTGTGAAAGACGACGCGCGCTCGGCGGGAGAAGGGGAGATCATCTCAAGAAAAGAAGAGGAAAGAAAAGGGAAGCTACGGGAGAGTACATGGCCGTCTTCCCTCGACTCCGTATCAAACGAGACAAAGGGCCAAGATGCGGGTGCGTTGAAGGAGTGTCGTTTGTATGCGGGGAGGTGGGGGGGGAGCATCTTATCAAAGAAGCAAAACGGGAAAAAAAAGACCGAACACTAGAAGGAGGACTTTATTCCGTCCCACTCCTTCATGAGGAGGAAGGAGGAAAGAACTTGGCTAAAAGCTAAGGAAGGATCGGAACTGTATATACTCCAAACGAAGCTTATAACCCGAAGAATACCGGCACGAGACAAAAACCCCGCGAGAGGACCTTTTGCGAAAAAAAAAAAGCTTTGTCGGAAGAATCTCGTGAGCGTCGAGTGGAGAGGGCCGTAGTACCGGAAGCCGCCTCGTACTGGAAAAAAAGCTAAAGAAGAGAAATGCTAGAAAACATCCCGGCCAGGGGGGCCATCAAGTTAGAAAAATGGAGGCTGGCCCTGTAACTAGCTTCACATTCGCAGCTATGAGAGGGTTCTTCGAAAAGTTCCCTTGTAAGGGGAAAGGAAAGGAAACCTCGTTCCATCACAAGAAGAAACAGTGGTACCCCCTAGTCCTTTCAAAAAGGGTCTGGGGTAAAGGGACCTCTGTGCCAGTCTAGTAGAAAGAAAAAGCAGGTTTGAGTATATCGTCCGTAAGTTGCTCGTGTTTAAAAAAGGAGGGGCGAGAGGGGAGATTTAACTAAAGGGAAAAAACACCGGAAAAACTGGAAAAAAAAAAGAGTCCATGGGTGAGGGCGGGTCCGCCTATTTTCCCGGGGATAATAAAACAACAAAAAATCTATATGCATCTGGTTAAAATCTCTCTGTCCGAGGGGGCCGCAAGGGAAAAGGTATCCAAGAAGGCTCCGTTAGTAACGATCTCATCAAGCGCAGGGGCGCACTTCCTAGTCAGTTCGTAGTCCTCGATAGAGAGAGGGGAATAAGGGAAGGAAGACAAAAGGGTTTTACAACCTTGGCGGCCTTTTAAAGTCCGGCGTCTCTCCCGGACACACTAGATCACGAAGTCGTGGGCTTGGTTTAGAAAGGGAGAAAGGTACAGGCAAAGAGAAATGCCTGTCTACATCCGAGTAGAAAGAAAAGGAGTTATAGAGAAAAAAAAAAAAAGAGCCTACCTTTCTATCCGATAAAGCTTTCAGTCGAAGAAGCGTGCTCTTTTGGTGGGAGGCGTGGAAAGGGGTATAGAAGATTCCGAAGGGGTCTCCTAGAAAAAAGAACACTTGCTCACTCCCTACCTGCCAGAGGCGAGAAAACAAACGGTTAGCAGGGAAGAAAGCGAAAGAAGAAATAAAAACAAAACAAGAAGGGAAGGACTGCCTCCGGCTCCGAAAATAAAAGGATCTCTTCCGAAGGAAAAAATACCTGGGAGTAAAACCTTCCGAAAAAGAGTACTATTAGGTGGAAGGGGGGAGACCTCTCTTCTCTAGACAAACCGCGGAATTGGGTCAGATCGTTGCTCCTCTCAAAGGCAAGGAGAATTCTGAAAAAAAAGGCGCTGTAGAGGTCACTACAAAGAAGAGGGACGTCCGGGGGAAGTCGAGCAACCATATGGCAATGATAGAGTATCGAAAAACAAGGAAAGCGACTCGTCAATGTGAAAAAGGAGCTAAAGAAGGGAAGGTTATCTGAAAAAAAAAAGCATTCAAGAAGTCTTCGAAGAGAGAGCAGAGGGACGACGTCGAGTATCGCGTCTCTGGTGCATGCAGGGTCCTGGGAAAGTGCATACATATGTGTTTTAAAGGGGCCAGGGGAGGGTGCTTTGGGGAAGGGGGCCACAAGGGAAGAACTTGGCACGAAAAAAGTAGCAAATCGCCGGGGAACTCGAGGATCAACTCATTGAAGTGAGTGAACGCTCCGCGTCAAAGCCCGGCGGGACGAGGATTCATCCTTCTATCATGAGAAAAAAAGGAAGCAATGGCCTATGAAACGGAGAGGGGTACGGCTCCGCCGAAAACGCGTATTGTTTAACGAGAGAACGTAGTAGGAGAAGGGTATCTACTCGTTAAAAGGGAAAGGAGGAAGCTGAAGAAGGGAACTGCTGCAAGCGTGTGATGACTAGAAGAGAAATCGGGAAACGTTCGCTCTATCCAACTCAACGTCGCCAAAAAAAGCAAAACAACGAGCCTCTCAAGAGAATGTCAAAGGAGATCTGGAGAAAAAAATCTGCGAGAACCGAGAAATAGAGGACTAGGAACCGAGAAAAAGGGGGCTTATCGACTCCGGGGAGGAAGCTATCTGTCTGTGCAAAAAAGAGACAAACTCGTAATCGTAGGAGGGAAGTCTCTCGTCGGCCAGGCCCCGAGAAGTCCTAAAGGGTGCTCAAAATCTAAGGGAATCCTCCTCCTGAGAAGAAAAAAAAAAAAGACAAGCGCGTTCGCTATGTGAACATTTCACGGCTCGATCCTTAGAAGGAGAAAAAGGAGGAAAAAAAACGGCCCGCGAGAGATCTCGGAAAGAAAAGTCGTCGACAAAAAGCGTGGCCTAGGGATGCCTAACGGGCTAAAGGGGGGAACCGAAGGAGGACGCTCAGGATCTATTAACCAGTCAAGAAGGGACGAGTTCGGACGAGGAAAGAAAACCTTCTATTATCAAGGTCGAATCGGACTGATAAAATTCACCCAAAAATTAACAACTCCCAACCGACCAGGAGGGCTCGGCTGTTCTGAAAAAGGGGAAGCACTAGGGAAATCGGTGGGAAGGAAGGCTTTCTAGGGGGACTTCCTCCCCCAAAGTATACTGGGAAAACCCAAGAAAGCTCGACTTCTACCAAAAAAGAAGGAGGAGAGAAAGAAAAATTGCTTAGTAAAAAAACGAGAATAGCTTTTTTCGAAGAGGACCTCAAGAGGGGAAGTCAAGGAGGCTACGTCGCCTAAAGAAAAAAAGGGATCTAAAGGTCCAAAGCCTTAGGTCCTACACTAAAGGTAAAGCTTATCATCGGTTCGCCGGCATGGACAGGGCGGGGTTCAGGATTAGGGTAATAGGAATTTGGAAGAGACGGCCAATCGAGAATCCGTTCCGAGGAGAGCGAAATGCCGAAAGAGCCGAAGGCTAGGAAAATCGGGATCCAGAGGGGCCCGGGTGGGCGAATCTACAATAGGTCCCAGGACGAGGAGGGCGGCCGCATTCGCCTAAGATAAAGAAAGAAGGGAAAACGGTCTAACAAAAAAAGCTCTGGATCTAAGCGGGGCGATGGACGATGTCTACTCGAGATAAAGTAGAATTCAGAAGCTAAGATAAACAACAACACTTATTAGGAAGAGATGAGATAAGGTCGACAGGAGGGGGGGGAGGGATAAAGCTCTTCAAGAGGGGCAAAATCGTGACGGAGCAGAGGGGGCTGTCTAGTATAAAATCTCTATGGAGTTAACGGAGGGCATGCGGACGAAAAAAGATAAGGCAAGACATCGCCCTAAAATGTAGAATCCGGTGTAAGAGTGAACTTTATCCGGAGAAAAACGACCGCCTTGGACGTTCCACTCCTTCGACGGCAGGAGAGCGGATCGTCAGGTCGGAAAAGTTCGATTGACGAAATAAGAAAAACCTCCAAAACGAGCACTAGGAGGTAGGATTCCGGGGGGCCTGCCAGGACGGGAAGACCTGACGAAAAAGCTCAGACGTATCAAGAAGGAGTCAATACTTGAAAGGAGTCTAAACGCGATAAAAAAAATGAGACGACCGACATCCCTCGAGGGACCAGAGATCGTAAGGAAAAGTGCGCCCAGTCTATTCACGTCAGAAAGGAGGAAGAGGCTCACTATCACTATGCAGTGCATAAAGGAGGGTCTACATGCCGAGAAGAGGGCCATCCAAAAAGAGAACCCGAAGAAAAGTTCTGGTGGAGAACTAACTAAAGGGGGGGAATGGCGAAGAAGTCGACCTTTATCATCCAGGGGGATGAGCTGCAAAGAGGGGAATTACTTCGAAAGGGAGCTATGGAGGGGGCACCTAGGGAAGGTGACTAGCTCTGAAGGGGACAGTTGCTTTCTGAGAAGCAGCAGAGGGCCCGAAGAAACTCTAAAGAACTTCATAATGGTTACCGAAGTGGGCTTAATGAGAAAAAATCCGGCTCCGGAGGAAATGGTATCAGGAGGAGAACTGACAAACCGGGGATGCTCGAGTAATGAAGAGGGGGAATTTCAAGGAAAGGGTGGTGTACTTCAGAAAAGAGTATAGCTACTAGGAAGCGGTTCCTTCTAAGTTCAGGCCGTCATAAAATCGACTATCTCGGACATCTCGTGTCAGGTGAAAGAGGAGATCAAGAAAAAAAGACAGAATCGATTCGAACCGGCGTGAATCTCACTTCTCCGCTGTAGAGGAAACAGGCCCATGGAGGGATCGCTACGTAGAGGAGATCCCGTGCTCGATGGAAATCTTGAGAGTATTTGGGGGAGTCGTGCGGGAGGGGTATAGCCGTAGGGAAGGGAATGCAAAGGAGGGGAAATTATTCCTCGAGAAACGATGCAGCCTACCCTGGGGGAAAAAGAGGCATAAGGACATCTCCGGGAAGAACTCTCTATTCGCAGGGAAAGGAGGCTACCGAGAAAACGCGAGCTCGTCCCTCAGGAGCGATTGAAGAAAGGTAATACCGCTTAGGAGGAGAACTTGCCAGAAAGAAAATGACTTTAGAGCCTTCGGTCGATCTCCAATCCGTATGGGGAGAAAAAAGGGCAATTCGTGTGCTCAAGATGTAGAGAGCCAGGCATTAGGACGCGGAGCACCTTTAGGGGAAGCCCTGATTGGGGAAAAAAAACCACTCATCACGAAAAAAAATGCTTTCCCCGAAAAAAGAGGAGAGGTCGAAAGAAACCCCAAAAGCGACGCGATCCTCGAGGAGAAAAAGGGATGACTCGCCGATCAGGAAAGGAAGGACATCTAGAAGAAAAGAGATCTGTCATCTCACCTAAAAACGGCGGGCGAGAGCGGTGAAAAGGAAAGCGGATCGCGTCGCGTAGAAGGGAATGGCTGCGAGGAGGGGAGGGGAAATCAAAAGGATTCCTTGAGAGAGGGGGGAAAGGATGCCACAAGGAAGATAAAAGCGTTCCGTG
>Ga0179593_1603811_pt1 | contig 11485 bp, 12 predicted proteins | sample CZODoug2_1_08_16_FD_185931 | JGI IMG/M metagenome (GOLD analysis project Ga0179593, IMG submission 185931) | Vadose zone soil fungal communities from Angelo Coast Range Reserve, California, USA - CZODoug2_1_08_16fungal (PacBio error correction) | ecosystem: Environmental > Terrestrial > Soil >...
CGCAGGGGAGAAGTTTTGGCGAAGGAAAAAAGCACACTGTTTAGGGAGAGGGAAGCAGAAACAGTGTCCTGCATTTTCATGAAAGAGAGGGGCGGGCCGGCAAAGGAAGAGCCTCAAATTGAAATCAGGAGGGGAGAAAAACTAATGGCCACAAATCAGGAGAACTCAGTGCGGAAAGAAATCTCTGCGCAACGAACATGTGTGAAATAAGTAATCGAGCAAGGGGGGATAACAGGAAAAAGAGCCGGAGTCCTTCCCAAGAAGGGCCTCAGCCATGCCAGCAAAGAATCCCCTCAGGGGATCCCATAGAAAAAAACACAACACCACCGCTCAACCAGAAAAATACGCCAGCATCAACAGTGGTTCTCCCGCTGACCGAAAAGGCTTCTAAGGGAAACCATTACAAATATAAGAAAAGGTAAAAAAGGGTCAGGGCAGGTACGAGCTGGCTAGGGGGGGAACACTCATCCCGAGGTTCACTACAACGGGACTAAAAAAACGGAAGGGAGCCCACAAAAAAATTCAGTCTAATATTAAAATCAGAAAAAAAATGAAAGCGACGGGGACGGAGGACAAAACAGGACAGCACTACGCCATCATAACGACCACCGTACAGTGACTGTGGCTACAAAAACTGTCAATTGGGGGAAGAAAGATCCCCAGGGGGCAAAAAAAAAACTTACAAGGCCCCACCCTGTCGAGCCGTAGAGCACTTCATTGTGAGGGCTGTGTATACCACCTTGCGTAACTAGACCCAATGAGGTTTCTCCAGAGGAAAAAGAGAGATCGTTAGAGGTTTTGACTTTGAAAGGAAGGAAGGGCGAGGGGAGGTATACGAAAAAAGAATTAAACTGCCACTGGTATTGCGGTGGTCCAATTGGATCACCACCTAGTATTCAGCTAGCTGTATAGGCAAATTCATGGCATACTAAGGAAGGAAGCAATGTTAAGAGTATGGGGTTGAATTGGGCTAGGAGGGGGAGAAGAAAATAGGCCCGCATTCCTAAGGATCGGTATCTTAAGTGACTCAACATCATGTCCGTACCCGAGGAAAAAAGATGAAAAAGGGCGAAACTGAGCACCGGGACCAGATAAAAAGAGGTTGTCAGGAAAGGAAAGTGTTGGTGAGGGAATTTAAAATCTCCCTACCAACAATTATTGCAGGAAAACGACGGGGAAAAAGGAAAAAAAGTCGAACCACCTGGAAGAGACCCATAACCAGAAGGAATTGTGCACAAAAATGTTTGAAAAAAAGGTGGGCTAACTTAGGAAGGGGAAAGGGAAAAGATTCAGACAAATCTATCACCGACCCCAAAGAGTCGTGGTTATATGGGGCAGATGCGGAAGTGGGGGGGGCGAAGAAAACAGCATTCAATTGTATTACAAATATAATCTCAAAAAGCAACTCACATTCCCAGAAGGGAAGGAAAAAAAAACCTGAAAGAATAATTGAAAAAGATCCTAAGATCCCAAACACCAGGGGGGCCGGGGTTTTTTGGGAAAAGGATCTGATTCCCTAGAAATGCCCCTGGAATGCTTCGGAAAAGAAAGCACGGTTTAGATGGCTCCCTGTCGGGGGTCACCGTGGGAGGGCCCACCACTCACCCTCATGAGAACTTCCGCCCTTCCCAGAGCATGACACGCCTCATGAGTAGCACACACTTATAGTCCCACATGTCGGAAAAAGGAAAATCGGGAAGTGCAAAAAAGTATGGTCTACCACTTTGCTACTATCGAAGCATGCTCCGTGAAAAAAATAAGTTTTCAAACATTGACTCAAGTAAATACTTCTGGGTAAAAGGAAAACAAATGGGGAAGGGTCCAAATTGGATCTTGAAAACGTCAGAGTCTAGTGTCAACCCCCAGCCCAGGAAAAAAAAAGGGGTGTCACCAACTCCGCAAGCTAGTATTGGGACCCGGGGAGGATCGAGCCCCTCATCCGGGGAAAAAAAATTCAAGGAACTGACCCAAAATCCTGCAACACGGGGCAAAAAAGAAAAGTGCGGGCACATCAATATCACGAACTCTCATGACAGGGAGTGAACAGGCAAGGGTCAAGGTCCTAAAAAAATGGATGCCATAAGAAAGGGGAACCAATCCCACCTCTAAAGGGGTTCAAAAAACAACGAACCTGTGTCTGTTTGGGGCCCGACCCTAAAAAGCAGAAGCTTGGCCATGAAAAACAAATTGCCTGCAAAAATCCTTAAAATATAGCGAGCATTAGTAGGTGGTTGTACGCCGAGGTCCAAAACTGTAGGGGGACAGGGAAAGTCCATGGACACAACCTGTGTGCGGGGAGGGAAAAAAAACTTCTCTCTTACAGAGTGGCTCAAAAACATGAGCGGATCTCCTACTCAAAGTGTTAAATCGGGGGGGTTTAGAAATTTGCAGAAAGGGTAACCGAAAAGGGGAAGGGAGAGGGGGAGAAAACAGCCGCAACCTATAAGAGCCGACAACTAGATGGTGAATGGCCATAAGACGAAAGACCATCAAGTTAGGAAAAAAAAGAACCAGGGGCAGAGGCCTCTCGAGTTATGAAAACCACCCGAAAAAAGTCAACTATTGTTTGAGAACTCGACCAGGGATATTTCAAACCAATCAGGGACAGGAGCTCAAAAATAAGGGACCGGAGTGCCGATGTCATGACAATCTTCCTTACAGAGACCAGACCCCAGGGCGGCCACCTTGATGAAGTAGCTAAAATAAGAAAAAAATCAAACTCTGGAGGACGACCCTTGCCATAGAGGAGGGGGCCTTGGTCCCAAAACGCTGAAAATAAACTTTCGTATCAAGAAAAAAGAAGTTGAAAAGCGGGATCTTAAGTCCACAAGGAAACACCCCACTTCATGATGGGGGAAAAACACTCACTACAAAAAATGGCCATTCGTCCAAAAGAAAAAAGCAGGGGATTAGAAAAAAATCTCCTCCTACACAAAACAACGGGTGATCAAAGGGGGGGAGGAGGGAGGGGGGTAGTGACCGTCACGGCCAAGGGTTTTTTTGTCAAGAGTTGGTCAAAGGAAAGGTGTGGGTGGGGGGGGGAAATCGTCGTGCTTTGCAAAGCCAGGAAAGAGGGGAAGAATTATGTCCTTCTCTACGGTGACTAGTGATCCCTTGGCACACGGAGTCGTACTCAGATGGGGGGGGTGCTTAAATGATGGGCGCCAAGAGGGTTCGCATGCTCGGTATGAAGAAAAAGGTGACTACACGGGGGGAGCGCGGGGGACGGACTATTGGAAAGACAAAAATAAGGGGGCGAGGGTGTAAGGGGCGTGAACCTTTTTTTTAACCGGAGAAAGGTCGTAATAACGGGAATGGCAGTCTGCACCACTTGTCGGGATAACAATTTGGGGGTGATGTGAATATGAAGTAAAATAGGGGGGAAAAAAAGGAGATAGGTTTTGCTGGGTATAAAAAAAAATAAGGCGAATGCTTGGGGGAAAAAGGGGGGGGGGGGGTAAAACTTGTCCCAACTGTTGCTTCGGGAGTCGCAGGGAAGGGCAATGAGGGGTCAATAGTGTGGGGGGGGGGGGCCACATGGCTAAAGGCCAGTTGGGAACATGTTGGCCAGCAGGCACCGGGGAACTATATGGAGGTGATAAAATGCAAGATGAGGGTAAGCTGCATGAGTGTTTTTCCGTAGGGGGGTAAGGGTCATGTCCAGGGGGGTGGTTATGTTTACCACCTCCCTGGTTTGTAGGTGGCTTGCCAGAGCCTAAAGATTTGGTTTTCAGTTGCACCTTAAGCTAGGTGGAGGTGGGAAAATGGTCGATTGTTATTGGTCTGTACCTTCACCGTTCCTCTCGAGTACCTAGACAGGAGTTCACCAGGGAAGGAGTGGGGTGGGGTTCGCGGATCTGTGTGTCGTGGTTCATGTCGGACGGGGGGGTACCGGTTCTGCAAGATCTAGGCGTTATTCACTTGCCCCCGCACGTAGGTGTTTTGACACGGGATGGCGGAAAAGTTTTAGCAGTGTCGGTGTCCTTTGTGGAGGAAGACGCAGGGAGGGTCTCGCACTAGACTCGATCGCCACTGGGGTCTCGGCTAAGTAAAACGGGCACAAAAACGGTCTTGGGAAACATTCGGAGGTGTTCAAGCATGTAGTGAGAAGCCGAGAAAGGGGGGGGCGTAAGGACAGGGAAATTCACGACTTTGGAATGGGGATAAAGAGAAGTTTTGCCGGGTCAAAGGTGTCCTTTAGCCTTTTGGCAACATTCGACCTGGGTGGGCTCTAAGGATGGAGGCAATTCTTTTTTAAGGAACATCTTTCGGAACTTGTTTGTGGGGGATCGATAAAAGGTGGGGGGTTCGATAAATTTAAGTGGGACTGAAAAGGGTAGACTTTTCTGGTCTTGTCAGGGTGGTTTAAATTTGTCCATTGGTCGAGCGTTTGGTGTGATGTCCTAAGGCCCTCTGGGGCAAAGGGGTACAAGGTTCCCTTTCTTCGGGTGGGCTACAGGAATAGTAAGGAGTGGTGATTTCGACGTGAGAGGCCCTCGGCTTTCCACCCGGGCCCCACTTCCCACGGGCTTGGAATTCAGAATGTCCCGTACAAGCAAGGGAGGGGGGCAGTCACGTTCGGGAAAAGGTAAAGTGGCAAGGGATAATTACCCGGTGGGAGGAGAATTGAAAAGGGTGGTTAATCAATTTTGAATTTAGATGCAAAAAAAGAGGCAAATGACAGGAGGGGAAAGCGGTAACCACTCGGGGAGGGGGGGGGGAGCCTCATGGGGAAAAAACGGGGGGCCTTATACACCTTGTGGGGTTAAGGGAAATTTTGGACAAAAGTTTTAGGGGGGGAGAAGAAAAGGTTAGTTTCCTGGGAAACAGCGTTAAAGAGGTGGACATCTGGGGAATCTTGGTGGGGGTGTAGAGGAGATCAACCGATTGAAACCAAAGGGGTAGGCTTGCTTAACCTTGGAACGGGGAGAGAGGGGGGAAGGAGCACCTGGTTTTGTCAGCAGCTTCCTGGTTACTGCAGGGGAAACAGGTCGCTAAAGGAAAGGAGTCGACTGAATAGGAAGGAAGCCGGAGGGGAATAGGAATCAAAGAAGCAAATGTTTGACATGAAATACCGGTCAAAGTGGTGGGGGGGAAAGGGTCCGCACATATGGTACTTGAGTTCCATAGGGGGAAAGTCGTGAGGACTGTAGGGCTAGCTGAAGTCAAAGATGGGACAAGAAAGTCAACCGCATGGAAGGAAAGGGGGGGGGGAAAAGACCCTCGGAACCCACTTTATAGACAGTGGGGCAAAGTACCCCAGATGGGGAAAAGAAAGTCAGTTGGCTGGAACGAATTAAAAAAAGGAGGAATCAGGAAAAATGGGGAGAAGGGATCCCTCCCCCTGAAAAAGAATTCTCGACGTTTTGGGTACACCGTTTTCGAAAAGTTTGTGCGAAGGGTATGAGGACCGGGGGGGGTCATTCAAGCATGGAACGTGGGCAACTCTTTGGGGCTTTAATTGGGGTAAAAGAGGACCCAGGGGAAGCTGCAAAAAGGAAACTTGGCTGGCTCCACTTGGTCATATTATCCAGAAAATGGCCAACCTTTGGGGTAAGGGGGGGACATTCAGGATACAGCAAGCACTTCGAAAAGCCCAGGCGCCCTATGTCCATTCGGGAACCAGGCCACTGAGGGGGCTGTGCAGAAGAGCTTGGGGAATAGGACGCAAACAAGTAAAGCAACCCAATTGTAAGAAAAATCGATGGCCGAAAGGTTGAGAAAGCTGGGGGGAGGTGTTTTTGTGTTGTTGCGTCTCAGGGTATGACAACGCCCCTAGGATGGGTTTTGGGGAAAAAGAAGGGATAGGATTACCTTTAATAAACTGGAAAGACTAGGGAGGCTGTATGAGGTGGTGTGACCACCATGTTACTTGAGGGCCGCGCAGAGGGGGAAACCTATTTCAAGGAGGAACATAGTTGGGCTTTGAAGACCTAACGGGAAGGGGGGGGCAGGAATGAGGCTTCTTGCCGGGGGTCTCTGATTTCCGCGGAACCACGTCAAAGCAGAGTACAGTCCACGGAAGAGGGGTCAATTGGGTCCTTTGAATGAACTGAAACAGTGGCTTTTGCCTGTACGCAAGATCCTGGGGGAGACTTCTCAAAAACAACAGGGGAAGATAGGGGGGAAAAGAGGGCTCAATGTGCTGACGGCTATGCTTCAATGCAACAGACATGTTCGACGGTAACGTAACATGGGGACCGGGGGGGGGGTGGGAAGTCCAGATTGAAAAGTGAAGTGGTGGGAAAAATAAGAGAAACCAAAGGCAAGAAGTCCCAAAAAAATAATGTACTCATGGCCGGATATTCCTAGAGAAAAGATGGACAGACGTCTCGGAAAAAAGGAAAAGAACCCGGGTCTTCAACTCAAGGCACAATGGGGGCCGAACTCCAAAGTCGTAGCCATGAAAGCATTTCCTTCAAGGAAAGGGGACTAAAGCGGGGGGAAAAAGGGCAAGGAACAAAAAAACTGGGCAAGGGGGGGGGGTCTAAACATAACGAAAAAACACCAAAAGCGACAACCGCTCTCCATAAGAAAAAATATGAGAAGGAAAGGGGGGGGCTTTTCTATTGGGGTCTAGTGGAGGGAACGGGGGCACAAAGAGTGGCCGTGAAATGACAGCGCTAAGGGGAAGATCATCTAAGTGACACTCAGGATATCCGACCACCACTCTGAAAAAAAGAGGCCAGGAGCCGAAATATGCCCCCAAGGGACCCGCTTCGGGAAGACTTAATAAGACATCATTAAACGAGTGCCCGCCGTGTTCCAAAAAGGGGTGTGGGAAGCATCCGGGGGTGGAAGAGAGGGGGAAAACCCTGAATGAACACCTGGACAGAGGGAAAAAAAGGGGGACACCGTGGGGAGAATGAGGGTCGACCCCGGTTGGACCATAAATGCATCAAACTCGGGACGGCCTTAGGGGGATCAATGGTGTACGGAAAACGTCTCTAGAAGGTGTGTTGGGGGAAAAACAATATGCAAAAAAGGGCCCACTGGTCGGAGGGAAGGGGAAGAAGGACCCAAAAAAGGCCGCAGCAGGTCCATGATCACACTATAAGTACCATAAGTTTAAGTAGAAACAGGAAAAGTATTTCCATGGGGGGGGGTCATAGAATGTATACTCTTAAACGAAAGAAAAATCAGAGGGGAAGAACGAGGAAGATCCGTATGAATACGACATTACCCAGTCAGATGCAAAAAGACAAAGGCTAAAAAAATAAAGAACAAAGAAAACTCTTTGGCAAAAGACATGGGGTTGAACAATTACAAAATCAAACAACCAGAATTCACAAGGATCCAAAATTTTTGCAAAAAGGACTGCATGCTCCGTACCGGATACCAGACTTTCCGCGTAACGGGGCAACTAAAAGCCATAATTTTTATTTCCCACCCTTTGATGACCAGAACAATTGTTTCCGTGCAAAAGGAAAATCACCATGACCGAACCAAATCTCTCCAAAAAAGAGAAAAAAACCCCCCCTCTCCCCTCATCGTTAGTTGGTTGAAAACCTCATGGAGAACAGGTCCTGGGGGTTTCTTGGACGGGGCCGCCCGGGAATATCAGAGGTCCCCTTACTCCGCCTATGGTATCCCAATCAGTTGGGGGCGGAGGGGGGGAGTAGAGAACGCTGAACCAAAGTCTCCTTCAAGGTGTCACGTCTTGGTTCCAGTGCGGGGGACAAGAATCTTCCAGAAAAGGGGAGGGCTATCTGGTTAGTGTACATGTCCCCTCTTCAGCACGCATCAGACAATGCCGTCCGGGGTGGGTCGTCTCTTATGGAGGAAGGTTTGGCAGGTTATTGGATGTGAGTGACCAGGGGGCGGGGAGTCGTTTTGATAACCGTAAATCCTGGGCCCACAGAAGGGATGTAGCTAGGTTCCTCACTGGTCCGTTGACGAAAGGGGGTTGACCTGCTTCCAACAAAGACAAATACTGGAAGAAAAAAAAGTCCACCTGAAAAAGGAAAGAGACTAAGGAAACGTAGCAACTATTAAGGGAACCCAAAAGGACATTGAGGAGGGAACCAAACATATAACTTTTCACAGGAGGTGTACGAAAGTTGCTTACCCCTGTTCTGCACATGCATGAGATGTTGCAAAAGGAGAAAAGTCACGGAAATTCCAAGTTTACTGCGGAAGACGAAATGCGGATGGGGGTCGCAAGGGGAGCTTAGAGGGAAGAGTGGCATAGGGAGGGGAAAACGAGGGTGTCAACAAACGAAAAGAGCTCAGTTTAACTGAAAAGGGGTGAGAAAAAAGTCAGAATGTACGTGAAAACCTGAAACGTGACCAAAAAATAAATGCCACTGGTAAGGAGGAAGCATGGAGTCAACAGTCCGCAAAGAAAAAAAATGGGACTCAGGCAGTAAACGGCAAAGGTCATGCAGAGTAATACTGAGGGAAAAAAGGGATTAAGGAAAGAACCTTCCAGGGGGCTAAGAGGAGGAAGAGGCCAAAACACTGTCCTGCAAAAGAGATTAAACGCTATAGAGCGAGCAGCGGAAACATATATTGGTGAATATGAAATCAAGTGAAAGTGGTATGGAAGGACAGACCTGGCAAGTTGCCTGGCAGGTTTCTTATCGCACAAAAAGAGGAACGTTCCCAGGGGGAAAAAAGGAAAGTACGCAAAGGGAATAATTGTCTTCTAGGGGATAACAAACTTGAAGATTAGTCATTTGGTAAAAAAACGCCACCAGAGAGATCAAAAGGGGAATCTCACAGGGGTCAAAAAAATGTGGAAGGTATAACGGAAAGTTTGTCCGACTTCTCTACGTATTAAGACTTGCAAAACCGACACACACAAAAAGGGGGGATCACTATTGGGTTCGAAAGAAAAAAAAAGCGAACCAGATGGATAGGAGAACACCCTAGAGCGAGGAACGAATAGCTCAACAACATAAAAGGGAACCAGAGGTAGGAGGAAACAGTGCGTAGAGGGGAAAACCCTCGATAGCGCCCAGAGGTGAAGGAATACTAAAACAGCCTCAAAAAGAAAACCCCTGGAAAGAAAAGACCCATCCTACCATAACAAGCATAGGGTGCGAGAAAGCCGCAGGAATATCTTGAGATGCTCTGGACAATCTGAAAACCTCGGGAAAAACGCCAACGTCATTATATTTAAAAGTTGAAAAAGGGAACCCGTTCCACGGACAAAAAACCCGTAAGTCCTCCATGGGAGGGGATTCTTCATTCTCTCCAACCAAAACAGGAGGGATTAAAAGACCTCCGAACCTGGAGGGCTGGGGAAAAGGGGGAAGAATGGGGCCGTCCCCTCTTGTTTTTACATGAGTGTGATCAAATGGGGGGGTTTCCTAGGGGATAAGGGGAATCTTCGTGTCTTGGATCTCAATCTGTCAGAAAGTCATGGAGCGCCTTTGGGGAACTATACGGGGCCTTCGGGTTAAAAAAAAAAGACTAGAGCGTCCCTACCGGGAGTGAGCTCGTAGCGCTGTCAAAAGCGGGTACAGGATGGGAAAAGCACGAAGTGGGTAAAAGGGGTACGAGGGGTGAGAGGGGAGTCTGATAAAGGTGTGCACTCTCCATCTGGGGGGGGGAGGGGGGAGATAAGTGAAGAAGCGTGATCCACGGGTAACGTTGTGGCCCGTATGTCCTAGGTATAACAGTAGAGAGTCAGGACTGTCACACTTTTCAAAGGGAAAAGGGTGGGATTTATGAGGTATGGTTGGAGTAGAAATAGGGGGGTTGTCGGGGTCTGCAAAATATTCGAGACTTTTTTATAGTACCAGGGGGGGGGGAAGAAACTTATAAGAAAAAAAAAAAAGAGAAGGGGGGGGAATGGCTAAGTTCACATGAGTTCAAGTTTTTGTTTGGGCAAAGAGATGTCGGTAAAACCTGGACCAACCAGTACAGTGGGAAAGGAAAGAGTACTCCGTATTGAGAAAAAGGGACCCCGGGGGGGGGGGAAGAAACTCAAGCAGAGAGGTTTAAGTATAGGGGGATTTTGCAGAAAAAGTTTTGGGGAACCCCGGAAGGATCAGGGGTACTTTGGAAAAAAGGGGAAGGAAGGGGAAGAAAGTATATGCAGGTCTTTCATAACTGAGAGTAAGGCAAGGAGCAGGGGGCGTGGGGAAAGGCTGGGTTTCAAGGTGTGGTTAAAGGAAATCTCATGACCGGGGGTGGCCGGGCCTGTGTCAGTAATATGTTTTGAGACAGTCAAGTCTCTTGTTCAAAAAAAAAGGGGGGGGGGAAAGTAAAATATCCAAACTTGGAGGAGGGGGTGGAACAGGAGTAGGTGTTCTGAAGAGTTCAATAGATGAAGGAGATAATAGATAGTCGCAAGGAAAAAAGTGGGTATGAGGGGGAAGGAGGACCTTTGGAGGTCAATGGTGCATTAACCTGTGGCGAACCCTCAAGTGAATAAAAGGGGGGTTATCCAAGGCGGTTTGGGTTAACATCTGTCCAAAGGTAGGTTGTAGCCTCACAAAATTAGGGGGGATAACTTCATGTATTACTTCCTGCCTATAAAATGAGGGGCGGGATGTCTTTAAAATGGGGAGGTGGTGGTTGAATAAGTTCAAAGAAGTTACAAATGACTTGGGGTGATTCGTTATAACTGATGGGAAGGCCTGGGGTACCATAGGGATGGAACCAATACCGATAAGTCGGTTCTCAGTCCAAATAAGGGAAGCGGAAGGGTGGGAAAAATCGATAATGAAGAAAATTTGGGTTGGGGTGGATTAGAAAAGTGGTTAGCTGTTCAGAAAGCACACAAAGAAATCTGAAAGGATGGTAAACAACAAAAAGTTCGGGGGATGAAGGTTAAGCTCATTGGCACGGGGAAAAAAGGGGTGACTTATACACCATGTTGGGGGGGTTTTGGGGAAGACTCAATGCTGGGAGTGCAGATTCCAGTCTGGTTTGCATAAAATTACCGGACAAAAGTCATTTTTTGGGGTGGGTAGGGAAAAGGAGACAAAATGGCTTCATTGCAAAAAAAAGGGTTCGCTGGCTGACCAGGTAAGAAAAGGAACTGTTGGGTTTCAAAAGCAAAGAAAAAAAAAGGGGAGGTCAGGGCCCATAGGGGGGGATCTGCGTGGACGTTGGAAAGAAGAACCCCCTTAAAATGGAGGGTGCCAGAAAAAAAAAAAAAAAATAATAAGGTTGGGGGGCACAACTTGAAGAAGTCAATTTGGGTCCTGATGCGGTCAGGCTTGCTTCCAGGTGGGCTTGAGGAGGGGGGGGTAGAAGATATACCAGTGCAAAAGGGAAAATAGTTGGATTAGACCATAAGCCCCCCCCTCAAAAAGGGAAAAAAGAGACAGTGGTTACCCAAGGGACCAGAAGGCAAAAAAAAGTTTGGCTGGCCCAGAGGAGCCCCTAGAGAGGGTCACGCACGGTGATACCAAAATCCCCCTGCCTGAGCTACGCTCGACAGGGGGGGTCCTGGGTCAGGGTTGCCAGGGGTGGGTCGGGGGCCATGACAGGATTTTTAGTCATTCTCCACATTCCAATGTGGACCAAA
>Ga0179593_1692378_pt1 | contig 11485 bp, 18 predicted proteins | sample CZODoug2_1_08_16_FD_185931 | JGI IMG/M metagenome (GOLD analysis project Ga0179593, IMG submission 185931) | Vadose zone soil fungal communities from Angelo Coast Range Reserve, California, USA - CZODoug2_1_08_16fungal (PacBio error correction) | ecosystem: Environmental > Terrestrial > Soil >...
GCGAGGGTCCCTGAGGGGGGGAGGGGGGGGGATTGGAAGAACGCCGGGGGGAGAGGGGAGAGTGCGAGTCTAGAAACGTCGGAAAGGTTGGGCATTCTTCGCCGCAAAGACCAAGAGGGGCGTTCTTTCCGGAGGGGGGGAAGAACCGGAAGAATCTCTGGGTATGGAAGGAAACGCGAGCTCCAAAGGTGAACAAAGTTTTCGCCTTCCGTGATTCTGCGCGAAAAGCTGGCAAAGGAAAGGGGGGGATTCCCTCAGCGACCCTCTGGGGGGGGCGTGTTTTTCCTGTTCAGGGGAGAGGGACGAACGCACTTTCAAGTACATGAAAACCCACGCCAAAATGACACAGCAATGCAAAGGAATCCATCAAGGGGAACGGTTCATCCGTGGCCTGAAAGTGGCCCTGGGAGAATAAAAACATGGCCTCGAGCCGTACCGGTTGACCGCCTTGTAAAAAAAAAGGACACCATCAGGGTGTCGGCTTAAGGATTCAATCCGCAAAAAAAAGGGCAACGCCAAAGTGGTCCTCCGAAAGAGCTGCCGGGGGGGGTGTGGGGGGAGGCCGAGAATCCTTCGAGAATAAGCCAACGCTTTTGGGAAGAGCCTGCCAAGGAAAGGGACGAAAGGAAGGGGGGATTGGGAAAAGCCAGCTAGTGTGGAAGAGTGGGAAAAAGAACCGCCCTTTTCCCGGAAAAGAAAAAAAAAACAAACCGGGGAAGCAGTAGAAAAAAAAGGGGACCCACTGCCGACGTTTGACACGCTGTCTGCGCAAAAGTTAAACAGTTCGCCAGGGGGGGGGGAAGAAGGGACAGCTACTAAAGCCATTTCTTTTGCGGGGGGACGGTCGAAAGAGGGAAAACAAAATACCGGCCAGGGGGGTCGGTAGTAAAAGAATGTCATGCGACCTCGACCGATGTCGAAGGACCCATGCGGCGGAGAATTCGCTCCTCTCGCATGAGGCAGCTCTTTTTCAAAGGGGAAGACAAGGGGAAAAAAGAGAAACGGCCAGGAACCCTCTTCTGAGAAGCGTCCCCATTCGAGTGAAGTTGGGGGGTTGGGGAGGAAACGGAGCCACCGAGGAAAGAAAAAAAAAAAGGGAATTCGAGTTGGTAGCAAATCCCAATAAGGGGCCACACCCCGCAATTTTGTCCGATCCATTTTTAAAAAAAAAAGGACGGGGGCCTGCATGAAACAACAAGGTGCCCGGAAGGGGGAAGAGGGACAGTCAGGTCGAGCAAGGGTGGGACAAAAACGGATCGAGGCCAAAACCTTGAGGGGGGTCCAAGGCGATCGGCCAATCCAAGGTCGCCGGAGCCCCGACGGGGGGCCAATCAGAAAAACCTTGAAGGAAAAAAAAAAAAAGGGACTCCAGGACCCGAGGGAAAAAAAAAAACACGTCGAGGTGGGCAAATGGGGCCAGGGGGGTTCATGGGTGTCCTAAGAAAAAAAAGATCGTGGGGCCATGAAGAGGGGGCCCGTCGGGTTAAAAGCCGCGAAAAAGGAAGCTTTACTATAAAGGGGGGCACTGGAGGTGAATCAATTAAGAAGGGGGGAGGAAACTACGTTTGACATTACCCCTGGAGGGTGGGGGTTTGTTGGGGGTTCTATGGGGGAGTCATCAGTGTGGGGGGTGGGGCGCATCAAAAGGGGGTCTGTTGAATGCATTCAAAGATGTAGAGGGGTCGAGCAAAATATCCAAAAGAACGCGGTGAAAAGGGGGTTTAGGGCGGGCAAGGGGAAAAAAAAGAAAACAACCGGACCCCTTTCCAAAACAGCTTATCGTAAGGGGGGAAAAAAAACCTGAAAAAAAAAAAAGGTTCGGGAGGGGAGGAAGGCCGTTCTCCTTTGGAAAAGAAACAAAAAAAACGCTTTCATTCCAAAATCTCGCTTTAGCGAAAAAAGACCGGGGGATCCGCTGAGGCGCTGCTCTTGGAAAGAAAAAGAATCGTTCCGACAGAAGGCACGCCGGGAGAGGGGCGCCGTGTAAAAAAAAAACTCTGCAAGGCCGGAACAAGTAGGCGGAAACTCCCTCCGAGAAGGGGGGTTTGGCAAAAGGTTTGCACCACAAAGAAGGGGGGAAAAAAGGGCCACCGAAAAAAAAAATACAACATTTGTCCTCGGATGCTAATGAAATGCACGAAGGAAAAACGCCCCCTCAAAAAAAACGCCAGCAGGTCAAAGAGGAGAAATTGTAGGAAAACCGACGTGAAAGCGAAACACTGAAGAAAGCGCCACAAAAGGAAAGCCAACAACTTGCCCGGAAAAAGTTGGGTAAGCACGGGGCCAGGTAGCATTGGGGGGAGGGGGACGCTTGAACAGGGCCCTTTAAACGCAGCAGTGGGTCGCAGACCTATACTGGGAGATGGCTGAAGGGGGGGAAAAAAGAGATGAAAAAAAATATGCAAAAAATCTTGAAGACGACTTTAAAATTCTCTGGGGAAGAAGGGAAATATAACTTCAATTTCAGTCAAAAGGGGAAGGTACTCGGGGGTGGTCGCAGACGCCAACCCCTTGGAAGCCGGACGATCATAAAATGCCCGTGCCAGGGGAGACGGGCTGAACGGCAAAAATTTGACGAAAATGGGTGAAAAAGGTTTGCTAGGATGGGTCGCTGGGGGGGGTACTACGAAACCCATACAAGGAGAGTTGTTCGGCAAAAAAAGGAAAAAAAATAAGAGGGAAGAAAAGAAGTTTACTTCCGAAAAAACAAAAAAGCGGCTACTCCACGTACAAAGAAAGTTCTTGAAAAGGAGGCCTCTAAAAAAAAGGGGGAGTTCACAGGAGGCGCGGGTCGCACGCGAGGAGAAACGAGCAAAAAAGCCCGGCACGAGCAAAAAGGAAAAAAAAACCTAACTAAGGGAGTCGGTAAATCTGGGGCTGGGACGGGGAAAAAAAGGCAAGCAATCAGCAATCCCCCGGACGACGAATAGAAAAAAAAAAAAAAAACACAACAAAAGGGGAAAGAAGATAGAAAGAAAGGGAACGGTTCGTCGGGGGGAGGTACAAAAAAGCCGGCAACGTCCCCAGTAACGAAAAAGGCCCGAACACGCGGCTTCAAAAACGCTCGTAAAAAGCCGCGGCTGTCGGAATCAACTCGCGGACAAAAGGAGGGCAGGTGGCGTGTACTTGTAGATGGGCCTGGAGGATGTTGGGGGGGGAGGGAAAGAGGGTAAGAAGGGGAAAAAGGAGGAAACGTCCCTCGAGTGGGTTGGTGGTCGTGAGAAACCGAACAAGAGCGAAATTTTGAGGTTGAGGGGGAAAGGAAATTCAAAAAAAAACAGCGAACGAAAAGCAAAAAAGAAAGGCTGGTAAAACGTTCATGCCTAAGCCAGTAAGTCCACTCCGGAGAAGGCCAACAGGGACTCGTACGGAAAGCTCTCCCACAAAAAAAAACGGGTAACGATTATAATTCAAGGAAAGGGGGGCAACATGTGAGGAAAGTACTTCCCAAAAAAGGAAGGAACCACGCCTGGCAATCTGACCCCCTCAGGAAGAAGGGGGCCTTCAACAGGGAAGCCAATCAGTGACTCGGAGGCGCCACGGGGAAAAAGTCCGTGAAAAAAAAGGGGACCGAGGGGGTCCCAAAAAAGGAAAATAAACGCGGCCCCCCCGGGAGCAAGAAAAGGGAGCACCCGGGCAAGGAAAAAAATGTCCAAAGATCTGTTGAAAGAGAGAATAGAAAGCCCTACAAAAAAAGGGAGGGTGATCAATTGCTAGACGGGTAGTCTAAGTGTAGTAATCAAGGAAAAAAAAGAAGGAAAAGGGGGGAAAATTATACGGCCTAAAGTGGTGCTTCTGTGGGGGAAAAAGGGACAATGTTCCGCAAAATCACCCTAAGAAGGGGGGACCGCTACAGGGGAAAAAGACCCGGGAAGGGAGTCGCTATTGGTCAAAAACGCCTGTAGAACGAGGGGACCATGCCCTGTCCACTCCTCATTACATGCTTCGGGGGGGGGGGGGGGGGGGAACAAGAAAGGGGGAAAAAGAAGTTCGTGTAAAAAAAAGTACGCCCAAAGTGCCTCTGCAGAAAGAGGAAAAGAAAAGAAGGGGGCATCCAAAGGCGACCGGAAAAAAAAAGAGCCTTTTCCAAGGATGGTCAGGAAGGGATGGAAGCGAAAAAAAAAAGCACGTAACTCTTGTCAAAGAGGAGGGTTGGAGGCGGGGTCGAACCGCGAAAAGCTTGAAGCAAAAAGGCAAGAAAGCACGGAGAAAAAAAAAACTGATGAAGTAATTAAAAAAGGGGCTTCAAAAACATATCAAAATACGAAAAAATTTGATGGGAAGGGGCCACCCAGGGAGTCCGTGTCGAGGGAGGGGAAGGGGCTCGTAACAGAGAAAAAACTCAAAGGGGCCACAAGAGACTTTACTTCACCCCTCAAATCCCGGGGGCAAAACTGGGGGGGGACCCCCACGAGGAAAGGACGGACCTGCCCCAAAAAGGGGAGAAAAACGACCCGGAGCAATTCCAGGTGTTCGTCAAAAAAAAGGAAAAAGTTCGGACCGTCGTCACAGGAAAAAAATGTCTTGCCGAAGCCTGGTGCCCCAAAAAGGGTGCTTCAAAAAAAATCGGGGTGGAAGAAAATTCGGGAAAGCAAGGGCCGTCAGGCGGGGGGGAAAAACCTCCCCGGCAAAAAGGTGCAAAGAAAGTACGAAGGAGCTTTGCTCAGGAGGATGAAGAATCGTAAAGGAGCTGAGTTGGGGTTTGCCCAAAAAACTCGATGGCTCGGCCAGATTTAGCAGCAAGTGGGGGAAAAAAAAAACCAGCTCATGATCCCTACGAAAGGGGGGGGGCAGGAGAAAATGGGATTGAGGAAGGGGAGAAAAGGGAATCCGAACCGGCCCGAGCGACCATTTACCGGGGAGAAGCTGGGCCCCCCCCCTCTCTCAGGGGCGCATCGAGGCAAAAAAAGGGCCGAACAACTGGAAAGAGTGGTGGCAGTGTCCAGGGGTAAAAAAAAACAGAAAAAAATCCCCAGGAGCAGTCGTATCAAATCGAGACCGACGAAAAAAAAAATTTTGGAAAAGCTCTTGCGCAATAAAAAAAAAAAAAAAAGGAAAAAAAAAAAGAAAGAATGGGGGAAGCTTGGGGAGCGAGGACTGGCGGCGGACAAGTTGGGTGCGAAACGGGACGGTAATGAAGGGAAAAACAATCGGGTCACTACAACCTCTTGGAGGCAAGGAAAAAGAAAAGCATTCGTGGGTCCTGGAGTGGGGGGGGGGGACTCCACTCAAGAAAAAGAACCGAGCAGAGTCCTTAGCGAGGAAAAAAAAAAAAAACCCAATCCCACAAACCTCGCCGCGCAAGTGCTTGCGGAAAATGTTGGGGGGACTGAGTCTAGGAAAAAAAAAAATTGAGAAACCGGGAAAGCCCCCGGCACAACGGAAAGCTCAAAGGGGACTGGCTGCAAGGGGAAAAAATTAAGAAAAGAAAAAAGTATGAATTGGATGGCGCGAAAAAAGGGCGTGTGAAAAGTGTTCCTCCTTCAAGTTGCAACGTGGAACGGAAACAACCCCCATACCGACCAAAAGAAAGGGGTATTACAGGAAAAGGAACCATTCCAGAAGGAGAGAAGAAGAGAAACCTTTTTGGGAAAAACCAAATTTCACCCGTTGCCGCCAAAAAAAGGGAGCCGCGCCGGGGAAAAGAGGAAAAGGAGGGACGTCTTGCAGACAGACCAGACCCCCTTTCCAGAACAGACATAAACCTATACGGAATAGCTTCGGCCAGGACGTGCAAGGCCACGCCCAAAAAGGAAGCACGCCTGTCAGCCCCAGAAGAAACGGAGGGGAGGGGATGCTTAAAGGCAGCGCTGGGCGGGGAGTGGCCGAACTGCAGGATCAGGATAGGATTCTTGCGAGGGGGGGGAAAAATGCAGCTTTGACACAAAAAAGGAAAATGTTCTTGACGTAAAGCCGGCTCAAAAAAAAAAAAACTTAGGGGAAAAGGCCGCGCACGCACAAGGCACAAAAAGAAAATGTTTCGTCACGTGCCTTCCGTGGCACGCTCCTGGGGGAAAGAAACTCGTGGGGTCCCAAATGCTCAAGACTGGGGGGGAAAAGGGGGGGGAGGGGGGAGTACCCTATTTTTGCCTCAAAGCCAAACAGTCAAACCAAGCGCGAAACAGCATGCCGCCCAAAAAAAAAGGGACGTAACTTTTTCAGTTCAATCGTGCTACCCTCGGGAAGGGGCGCAGCCAACCCGCAACAGAAGAAGGGGGGTGCAGGCCTCAAACCCCGCACAGCAGCCTGGGGATACGCCTTTCAAAGAAGACAGCCAGGGAAAAACGCCAAAAAAAAAGGGAAAAAAAAAAAAACTTAACTGATTCTACAAAGCCAGACTCAACGGGGGGGGGTTGTTTAAAAAAATCGGGCCTCGGAAAAAAAAAAAAAAACATCCTCGAATCGGTCCGTCGTGAGAAAAGGCCTTTCCAGAACTCAAAAGAAACGGCCTGGTCACGTGACCCGTCCACTCCAGCGAGGGGAAAAATCTGATGATCCAGAAGAAAAAATTCCGGTCAAGGGGGCAGCCAACAAACCCCTGGACGCCTAAAAAGCGCTTGAAGGAGCCCCAAGGATCGGTCGTGGGACACGCGAATGAGGAAAGGAAAGGTGTCGCCAGTCGCCGAAACGATGCCTCGAAACTGCAGAGAGGTCTTTGCCGGGGCGGGGTCGGGTTGGCAAAAAAAAAAAGGGACAACAACCCAACGGTGTTTGGGGGAAAGGGCGGCAAAGTACCAAAAAAAGCGTGCACGCGAATTTCCCCAACGCGAAAAGAAGACCGAGGCGGGGCGGGCGAGGAAAAACATCAACTCGAAAGGTCAAAAAACTGAAAAGAGAAAAAAGTTCAGTGGAGCAAAAACGCCAATAAAGAGTAAAAGCCGGCTCGCCCTCGTTCCTGGGAATGAGACGATGGGGGAGAAAAGGGGCCCCATGTGGGCAGAAACAAGAGCCGTCGCGAGCCCTGTGGGGGGAGAGTGGGACAAATCCCCAAATCGGGAACGCCATCTAATTTGGTTGGAAAAGGGGACTTCAGGGGAGTCGTCGAAGCGGAAGGGAGGTGGCTGAAGGGAAGACGGTCGTTCCAGGTCCCAAATGGTTGGCGTAAAAAAGAAAGTATGAGGAACGTCCCCAGTTGGGGGGTGAAAGCGGACATCGCCAATCAAGCTCGGTTTTTTAAAAAAAGACTAAGGGGGAAGGGGGGCAAATCGTAAAGAAAACAACCTTTCACGAGACAGGAGCTGAGGGGCAATGCTTGGGGGGGGGAAAAAGGAGACACCTTGTGGGTCGAGAAATTTGAAAAGGGGGGGACAGATGTTTGCGAAATACTATGGGGAAAGATCGTGTCCAGGGGGAGGTTCCAAAGGGGGTAAAAAGCGGCCTTTTTAAGACACGGAGGGGAACTTGACGGTGCAACGGCGATGAAGGACTTCGTCTTTGAAAATTTTGAAAAAAGGGGAACCTTAGCGTGGTGCCGAAAGGACCGGAAATAGGGGGTGGTCAGATGGGGCGCGCCAGGTGGGAAAAAGGCATTCAGAAGGTAAGATCAAAAGAACTCCACCTCACAAGTCCAAATAGGGGCAAGTATCTCCATCCAAAAAGAGGAGCGACCACTAAAGGGAAAAGCCCTCTTTGGAGGAGCGGCCCTGTTCGCAGGGAGAACCTCTTTACCCTCCCACCTCCGGGGGGGAAGGAGGGACGCAGCGGGAAAAAAGGAAACTAAGAAAAAAAACCTGGAGAGATTCTCGGGGATAAGAAAGAGTAGTTTAGGACCTGCAAGAAAAGGTTCTAAATGGAGGAAGAGAAGAGCCGGGGGGGGTGCGGCAATCAAACTCATCCCAGATTAGGGATGTTTGGCAAAAATGGTTTCCAGGGCCAGAAGGGGGGCCCGGGAAAAAAAAAAAAAAAAGAACCCGCAGCCAATTTTATCAGGGATTTGAAAAGGCGCCCTCGTAAGAACCCCGCCCTAAGGGGGGAAGGGGAGAATGGAGGTGACCTTTCCCTAAAAAAAAAAGGCGGACAATTGGAAGGGGTCCTGAACCGATCCAAAGGGCAAGTTGGGCGAGCCGGTGAAGGCCCGTTGAGGGGCGCGGGAAACGGGCCTGGAAACGGAGAAGGGCCACCAAAGAAAAGTGGATGAGAGGGAGAAAGTGGTGAAGCACAAAGTGCACGAGAAGATGGCCGGAAAAGAACTGTAAGCCGAAGGGGGGGGACGACCGAGAAACGGGGGGCCCCCAGTGCATCTAGAGGGTTCCTCGCCGGACAACCCTGTGGGAGGAGAAAAAATACTCAGCATCCCCTTAACCGTGGGAAAAAAGGAAAAGGGAAAAGGGCGAGGACGGGGGGGGCCCTTCTCCAAAAGTTAATAACCGGCGGCCCCTGGGAGGCTGGGCAGAGAAAGTAAAAGGAACAAAACCTCAAGGATGCAAGGGGTTTCGGCAAACGGAGGGGCAACCACGAAGAGGAAAACTAGGTTACTTTCGGAAACACGACGGGCCACGGAAAAATATCGTGACGAAAAGTCGAAGGCCCTCTACAGAGAAGCGAATGGGGGGGGAAAAACCCCTAACCAAAACCAAGCTAGTAGAAAAATCCGCCAGGGCGGCCGGCAAGGAAAGATTTTAAAATACGCCCAAGGGGTCTAAAACGAGCTCGTTACTGGGGGGGGGGGAACGGCGGGGAGTAAAAGCAAGCAAAAAACTTTACTCATGTCAAAAAAAGAGGGAGAAAAAGAGAAAGGAAATATTATGACTTCGTAGGGGGGGCGTTCGCGTGAAGAAAAGGACCCCAAAAAAAGGGCCGTTCGGGGGAAGGCGTGCGGTAAGTCGAAAGCACGGGCCAGGGAAGGACTTCGGCGGTTTCGGCGAGACAGGTACTGGGGGTAAAGGAATTGCTGGTGGTATGTTGTAGAGGGGATAGAGTTGAGGTGGGCTTGGGCGGTCAGGAGGTATAAGTAAACGAAAAAAGTTACAGGGGGGATCGAGTGGTTGACAAAAACAGGTTTCGAAGCAACGCGACCGACATTTATGTAGGGTCCTTTCAAATATCAGGCTAGGGGAAAAGTTCGGCACCTCGGCAGGTCGGAAGAAAGTCATCACCCCCGCACGGTAGGCAACGGGCCAGGAAAAAAATCGTACCGCAATCCAAAAAAAAGGGCCTTTAAGGGGGGAGGGAGAAGAGGGAAGGATTTTGCCCATGGCCCGGAGCATCATGTAGGGCAAAAAGCAAAAAAAGGCCCAGGTCTTACAGGGCCGAGGGCCAGTCCGTAAGCCCTGCTTGCCTTCAACCCCTTCGCATATCATCCCAGTCAGCGGCCTGAGGGCAAGGGCCGCATTCGCGTGACCAGTCCAGCAAAAAAAAAAAAGCTACGCGGGCCAAAAAAAAACCAACGTGCCCTTCAGGGCAGGATCAGACCCGGGAGGGAGGGAAAACCTCTTTGACCGCCGGAGAAAGAAAAGAAATCGAAGGCAGAGGCTAGACGGGGTACCCCTGGAGGAAATAAAATGAGCCAATTTGGGCGGACACGATGGGCTGAGAAAACCTGTGCAAAAAGGTTTTCCGCAACATCAAGAAGAGGGGCGGAAAAAAAGGGGGGAATATGAAAAGAAAGAAAAAAAGGCGTTCGAAAAAGTTTCGAACAAAGGGGGCTCCGGTAGAAAAGGGGCATGGGAACGAAAAAAAAGAAAAAAAGGAACAAGGTGGTCCAAAAGAGAGCTCCGTCAGGGTCGGGGGGGGGGAAGCCCCATTTAAAATTTGGGAAAAAAAAGGGGAGAAAAAGATAAGTTGCAATCCAAAAATAAAGGTCGACAGAATCTCAACGTTGTGGGGAAGTGGTAAATCCGAAGGGAAGGGGATGAAAAGAAGGCCCGCTTGAAAGAGGGGGAAGACCTGGGGGCAGGGGGGTGTGGATCTGTTGCGGGAAGAAAAGACCTACCGTCTTTATGCCGGGAAGCTTAAGAAAAAGCCTGCCAGCAAAAACAGTCCCCCCCCCAACGGGGAGGGGAATCTCAGGTTCATGGGAAAGTGGATAGCAAAGAACTAGGGCCCTTGATTTCATAAAAGGGAAAAAACAACTTATGACTACCTTTTCGAGAGGGCGCTCTGAACCGAAGAAACAGCCCCGCTTTCCCAACGAGGTCTTGATTCAAGGAAAAGGGGGAAAACATCATTAACAGCCCTGGGGCACAATTTTGGCCAAACAGTGCCTCTAGGAAAAACCGTCTGTCCTGAAAAATCGCTCCTGCGAAGGTGTTTGGAGAAGACTTCTGCCGCCGAGGTAAAAACGCCAAAATGTTCGAGCAAGGGGGCCCCCAAACGAACGAAAAAGGAGGGGGACGCAAACCATGCGACCCTGGTGCAAAATGTGGGGCGGGCCCTTCCGGCCACCCTGGGGAGAAGGCCTGAAAAAACCTCGGAAAAAAAAAGGAAACGGGGGGGAGATAAAAAGGTAGAATGCGGGGGGTGGGGATTCAAGGAAAAAACTTCGTGATCAGGCCGAGCGGGCTAAGCAAGTGGGGCCAAAGATAAGGCGGCATGAAGAAAGAAGGGGAACGTCAGGTGTTGGCGCGGCTTCAAATGAACGGGGGCCGATCCTCAATAAGGGGGGGGGCTAGGACAGAGAAAAGGTCGCTCCGAGTAAAGTCGAGTATCGCCGGAAAAAGGAAAGTGGGGGGGACGAAAACGAAACAAAGTGCCGAGTTGGCGTTCGCTGTGGTGGAAAAAAGAAAAGGAAAGTCCGGCCGCAGGGAAGCATCTACCCGACAAAATTTTCAAGCGCTGCGGAAAGGAACGGTTCAAACGACGGAAAAGGAGAGAGGAAGGGGGACCGTTTTGCCCGGTTTGTGGGGGGGGAGACGGCGGAAAGAAAAAAAAAATCTCGAAGGGAAGGGGAAGGGCCCCTGTCAAGCCGGCGGGGGGTCGCCGTTCAAGTGAAGGGGGAAAGGGGAAGCCAATAAAAAAGGCCTAGGTCAACAAAAAAACCAAAACGTGCGTCGACCAGCGAAGGGTTGACGGTGGCGGGGGTGGTCAGGGGGGGGAGAAGCGAGACGACCCATGAAGGGGGAGGTTCCTGTACAAGGGGGGCCCAGGACTTCGGTCGCCTTGGGAAAAAAACCCCTTCTGAAAAAGGGATCAAGAGGAAAAGGAACCAAGTATGATTGATGTGCAAGATGGGGGTGCAAGTGGAGCGGGGGGGGGGGCACATGCAATTTCTTGAACGGCAATAGGGAAGCAACAGAACCGACCCCCAAAAGGGGAGTAGCCGGAAAAGCCTATTCGTGCAAGAAGGCAGAAAAAAAACTGGGTGCCGCTGAAAAAGATCTCGAGGACGGGGGCCCCCATCCATCGGTAAGCCGCGGCCGGACGAAAAACAACCCAAGAAGAAGAAAAAAAACCTTTGCCCCCCCTGTAAAAAGAGGGCGCCGGACGAGAACCAATAGGTCAGATTCATCCCCGGCCCCGCCCACCAGAGCGCCTTCAAAGAAAAGAA
>Ga0179593_1694994_pt1 | contig 11485 bp, 13 predicted proteins | sample CZODoug2_1_08_16_FD_185931 | JGI IMG/M metagenome (GOLD analysis project Ga0179593, IMG submission 185931) | Vadose zone soil fungal communities from Angelo Coast Range Reserve, California, USA - CZODoug2_1_08_16fungal (PacBio error correction) | ecosystem: Environmental > Terrestrial > Soil >...
TAGCTAAAAAGGGGGAAAAACTAGGACTAAAAATGATGGGTAGACGAAGACTTAAGCGTCCCCACGAACCTGGGACTCAGTATACTGAGAGTGGAACTTCCGACGGCGCTCCAAGGGAAGGTTGCGGATAATAACGAAAAGAAAGTAAAATTGCTTTTGAAAGGGAAGGAAATACTCTACGACTGGAACACATGCAATCGTAAGAACCAAACATTTCAAATATAACTCATAAGGAACATTCTACGAGTCGGAAAGGGGAACAGCCTTGTCCTATTGAGCAAATACGACAAGAAACGGTTAAAAATCTTTGTGAAACAAGGTCGCACGATAGTGTCTCACACCTGTAGCCTCGAAAAAGCGATGTTGCGGTCTACTGGCAAAAGGGAAGGAAAACTGAAACTGACGCGAAGGGGAGGTCTCTTTCTTAGTAAGAACCAGCGAGACGTAAAGAGAGAATCGCGATTTGGGGAAGGAGGGGGGAGGGCACAGGGGGGGTTTTTCACGGCATGCATTCTCTGCGGGGAGAACGAAGGAAATGGCCTCGTGGTTCATTTCTGTTTGTACGGGGTGCGATTCGCTCTCGGGAGACAAAAAGGTTTATTCAAGAGAAGACGACGAACCTCTAATTACCGGTCCTCCGCACGAATGCCCTACTTCTGGACTTACCATCTCTCGTGGTTCCTCATGAGTTAGGAGGAACGCTACTATTTGCAGGAAATATTGAATTTAAAAAACCGACGCAATCGAGCGCGGAACAATGCTGGATCGAACGGAAAGGGGAGGAAAAGGAGGATACCGAGCAATCAGGAAGCCTCTTTATTCGTGAAGATTTCCCCCGCCTTCCGCACGCTCGAAATGGGGAAAAGGTTTCCCTCAGTAGAGAAATTGCGAAGCACGACCCATCAAGGCGTTGGTGGGAGGATGCTGGGACACCAAAATCTTCCGTTTTGGCCCAAACTCCGCGCCATTTACGGGGTGGAAAGTGAGCGCATTGCAAAGGGGGGGGGGAGCAAAGGGGAGACTTGAACTGCGGGGGTTACGGGATCGAGACCAGAAGGCAGGACTGAAGTAGCTGGGGAATGAATGGTGGGGAAACTCAGGCATCTCTGAGGGAAGCCAGTTGCCCGGAGTGACGGGGGGTTTCTCCCTGGGAAAAAAAGGAAATCCAGTCTACAGGGATAGGGAGAATCCTGGCGGTACACAAGGTGGGAAGCTACGGAAAGAGGAGAGCCTAAGCGGGGGAGGGTGTTACAGCGGGCGGCAAAGGTTTGTGGGTGGCGGAGATGAGTCTTAACCACCCGAACAAGCCAGGGAGGGGGGTCTGGACTGTGATTGAGCGTCAAAACCGAAAGGAGAGAAGTGAAACAAGCAGTGGGGGGAGGAAAAGGGGATCTCTCAAACAAAAAGTAGGAGAGGGTCCCATCTAAGGGGATAAATCACGCTTGTTTCATTACGGGAAGCTCTGCGGTTTAGCTAAAGGAAGCAGGAACATCCCCACCAAGGGTAGTGGGGTCAGAACCGCACACGCTACACAGGGAGAGAAAGTATCGGCCGCAGGGGGGGGGAAATACCATGCGGGAAGAGAGGGCCGATCTTGAGTGGGGGGCCCGCCGGATTACGGGGCCCGGGAGAGGCCTAATGTTACGAAAGGTCCGGTGTTCCCTGGCATCACTGGCAAAGGTCAGCCATCAGACTGAAGGGGATTGTACACCATAAAGGAAAAAGAGGTTCGAGTTGAACGAGGGGGTTTCTCCAGATCTTCGACACCCCCCAAGAAGGGGGGGGGGGGGGAATGCAAGAAGTTCCAAAATCGGCGGAAAAAAAAATAGAAACAGGGGAAATCACCTCAATCCACGCATCGGCCTCGCGAGCTGGGAAGGTGAAAAAGGAGATTATTTGTTACAAGAAAGGAAGACCAACGACGGAGTAGGGAGGACTCTCACTGACTGAACAGGAGAAACTTTTCAAACAAAAAAATGCGAGCTGCGGGTAAACGCTTGGAAAGGATAAACTGTACTCGGGGGCAGAGGGATTTAGTACTGGGAGGAAGAGGAGTTTCAATGTACACAGAAGGGGAAGGTATTGCCCTCGGGCCTCCTACGCAGCTCGACCTCGTTCTGAAAGTCAAGGGGGAAGTAAATAAGGAAGAAACCGGGTAGGGGGGGAATATAAACCCGCTGAAGACTTGCGGAAGAGCATCATTGGGAAGGGTTCTGCTGTGGGCCTGAGCGGTATTCTTCCTTTTCTAGACAAAAGAGTATTCGATCCTCTCCTCTCAAAGAACCAAGAGGAAAGCCGCAATGCCCTGGCCTGGCCTCGAGGGGCTTCAGTCTCGGCCGCTCTGAGACTTGCAAGTATTCGCTTCTCTGGGGCTCCCCCAACTCTTTTCTCGACACCTAGAAACAGGTTTTCATCTCTCGGGGGGGTGTCTAAAATTGTGAAAACAAAAACATCACGGGAGGCACGTCAGGGCTTCAATACCGCCCAGTAAAGCAAAAAGCTTCCTAGGTAGAGTGTCGCCAAAGAAAGTCACCATATTTTGCGGAGACTTGGCGGTGGCCAGGACCCGGAGGAAAAAAAAAATCGGGAAGGAGAAGGGGAACACGATACTTGAAACTAAAAAACATCTGTCTAGGGGGGCCGGCGGGCGCCGTATGGCAAAAATGGGAAAACGGGAAACCGCCATTTCTTCGGGGCAGTCAAGACAACGTCTTGGGGAAAGCGGGTCAGGGGGCCCGCATTATCTAAGGTATGAAAGGAAAAAAAGAGGGAGCGGAAGTCTTTCCAAGAAACGAGAAATGCACGGAGTACGGATCCTAAAACAGAACGGAGAAGGGGGAAAAAGGGAAGGAAACCTAGGAGCAACTGGAGTCATCGGCAAGGACTGGTGAAATTGATTCCGGCTTAAATCCACATCGTTGAGTCGGCAGCCGTCGATACTTTAGCGGACAAAGAAACTTCAGCGAAAAAGACGGGTGGGGGAAAACCCGGAGGAAGAACTGCGTGGCCAAAGGACTTCTCCAGGTCCCCATCGCCTCGTGAGAAAAAAATAGTCAAAGGTAGAAAGCAGTCCGAAAAGAGTCTACTATCACGAATCGATTTTCCAGCCGCCTGAAATACGACGAAACGCGTCAAAGACGCGGCAAGCTGGGGCTCGCTATTTCGAAAGAGTTCAGAACTCTATTGCGGCTTGACTGCAGGAGGGGGTGAATAACGAAGCAACTGACGGCCCCTGGAGGAAATCTCATCCCCTACCTCGATAAGAGGGGGGCGTTTCTCACCGGGGGGGGGGGAGGCAGTCCATACTGGCATAGGAAAAGCTATTCTGCAGGGAATCGGGTCTTTCTGGGGAGTCGTTTGGCGGGATGAGTCTCATCCGACCGAGTCGTCATATCGAAAAAAAGCGAAAACAGGCGAAAAGGTCCCCACATACCACACGAGAGATACGGGAAAGGTGACCCCATCAAGGTTTATCTTGGGAAACCCCCTCCTTCGGGACAGATTACGGCAATATTGGGGGGGGGGGAGAAGGGGTCGAAGACAATGCGTACGATTCTAGTTAAGCGGATGTCTCACCGAGTTTTCTGTAGCGATAACCGGGGGAAGACGGATAAAATCCAGGGAGAAGAGGAAGGGACTGGGAAGGCCTTCCACAAAAGTTCATTTAGACCAAGAGGGGGGCCTGAAAGTTTGTTCAAGGACATGCGGAAGTATCGATCCCAAAGCTTGGGGGCTTGGCGTAGGTTGACACAAGGGCCTTTTTTAAAGAAGACCAAATCGAACGAAATTTGCGGCGGGAAAGTGAGGTCCTTTTTCAAGGGGGGGAGGGGGCGTGGAAAGCTGGAGGCAAGGAGTCTGGTGGGAAGTGATCATCGAAAGACCAGAAGGCCAATTTCCCCGATTAACTGGAGGGTAGGGTCAACCTCGGCCGCGGTGGGCCGACGGTGCCCGGGAGGTATTGGTCTAAACATTGGAACACGGAGGGGATCAGGAGCATCGACCGGCGAAAAAAAAAGGAGGCCAACCTTAGAGAGAGAAGAAGTATCATGCACCCACGCAACGGGTGGTGACAGCGGCGGAAAAAGAAACGTTAGGGGGGGCGAAGACTCAGACCCGATCAAAGTACAGAAAGCGCTGGGGGATGGAGCGGGGGATTCTTCAAAAGGGGGTCCAAGTGAAACAACAGTGCGAAAGTTGAGAGGATCTCAACAACACGGGAGGAGGATACCTTCGCAGTTTTCACTGGAGAGATACGGGTGTGCAACAGCCAAAACCCCATCAACAACCAGCAGCGGATGGTAGATGGGCGAGACAAAAATACACCGGAAGATTAGAGAGCCGCTCACCACCTGACACAGGAGGGCGATAGCACAGCTGGGACAGGGTGGGAGGAAACTGATTCTCCCTGGAGACCTAATTGGAGGAGAGTCTTTGGTTATGTGAGAAAAGGTCGAAGCGACCCAATGCGTGCACTTACACTACTCGTCCGCTTGGACTTTCCCACTGTCCGAGACCCTTCGACGAAAGAAATTCCATTATCGATGGGCAACGTTTCACCGGAGGTGATTTCGGATCTTCTCTCGAGAGAACCTTCTACTCCGGTGGACAGTTCGCGTGCTTATCCACATGGTTGCGCCCCCGAGGTCCTCCCCACAGTAGGGGTTCCTCGAGGAGAGTCTCCGCCGGAAAGCGTTAGTCCTACGTTACGTGAGGATTACAGCGGGCCTCCGCGGGGGGTTGGCGTTCTCTATGTAGTATCAGCACTACCGCTAGGCATTGGGAGGAAAAGGAGAGGACCGCAAGCCCCCCGATTGGGTTAGCTTAGGATCGCATGGAATGCGAAAAACTTTGCACATTCGGCTGTGCGGAGCCAACCGTAAAGGAACGGCCTTCAACTAATAAACTGACCTTAATGGAATTTCTTTTGTCATTTCTTCTCGTATCCGGCTTCCCGTTAAGTCAATTTCGAATGAGGAATCTTCCCCGAATAGATCTTTCTCTATCTTTACGCCCTCTTGGTACCTCAGCACTGTGGGTACTCTCCCTCTATCTTTTTACGTACGCACTAGGACCTCCCAAACGATCGGAGAGTTCTCGCCTTGGAAATCTTTATCGGTGCGGAGGGTTTTCTCTTGGGGTCGGAAGTTCCGCGACTTCTCTTTAGCGGCACTGTGTACTGGGTGTGGAGTACGACGTGCCTTCAGGTATAAGCCGACTGCTGTGGACCCACAAAGACCCAGAGACTAACAAAATAAACAGACACGGGACATGCCTCCAATCCCAACTCTTCTGTACACAGAGATTGCCCTCAGGGCTAATTACTCGAGCACAAACGAGGGAGGGGGGGGAAACGTCAGGCTGGTTGATTGTGGCATCCAAGGGAGGCTTCAAGTTCTTACAACGCCGGGGCGGCTCACCATTACAATTCACAAGCTCTTTTTACTAGGGTCAAAGCTGCGCCAAGAGCCGAAAATCGCGGGGTCAACAAAGGTGCAAGGATGGGATGGAAAAAACCGAAAAAAAAAAAAAAAAAAAAAAAAAAAAAAAAAAAAAAAAAAAAAGGACACCAGATAATCTGAACTCAGGGGAGAAACTGAAGGGGACGAGCTAGGAATCTTTTGATAGTTGGGGGGGGGGGGGCCAAAGGATCTTTCTGGTTTAGAAAAGATTCGCTATTTTAACCACATGCGGCAACCTAAGTTCCGGGGGTCTCTCGGGCAGCCGGTGGTGGGTATCGAAGAGGGGGAAGCAGTATAGAGTGGCGGCCCGAATTAAAAAGGGGGGTTTCCTCGGGAAAGTTATTAATACACCAGGGCCGTGGTACGACCCGGAGCATCCACGGAGAAAAACGGATGATGAGAAAGAGGGAGAAGAAAAAAGGATCTCCCTCTGGACCGGCAAGGAACCAACTTCCTCCTTCAAACCATCGGTCTGAAGCGAAAGGTCGGGAATTCCACTGGGGCCCGCTCTCCAGCCACGGAAGACTCCGTGGAGGTGAGATCAAAAGAAAAAAGGACCTGGCGTGCCAACTGAACTCAAAGAACATCTTTGCCGTCAGCCAGCTACACCCAAACTCTCAGCGATAGGAAAATCCGCAAGTGGAACTAGTAAACATTTTCGCGTTGGGCCGGAAAAAACGCTTCAAAAGCTGTTTGAAAGATTTCGACGAAGAGGCTAAAAGGGCACTCTAAATAGGCGGCGGCGGGAGTAAGTGTGGAGTTCGACAAATGACGCAATGAAAGGGAGCAGGGTCTGGTTCTGGCGACCAAGCACCCCCCAACCACTAGAAGGGCAATTGTGCATTGGCCCCCGCTGGGGTGGAAGTCCCTCGAATTCTTCAAGGCAGGCTCTAATTACACTTTTCGGATTTTCCTTCGGGGGATCTGTCGGGGTGCGAGTCTATCATAGGAGAAAAGGAGTAAGGGAAATCATCGACCCCTCCCTAAGAACTCAGGGTTACGAGAAGCACGCACACGAAACGGCTAGTAAGCCTAACCGTTGAAGGGATCTTTGAAACAAGCGACGTATTAGCCTTTACACGGATGTACGGTCTCCGATGGAAAGTCACCGATGAGGCTGGCCTATCTGTAGAACCTCTTTCTGTACAGCGGATCCCGAGCCTCCAAGAACGACGCGTGCGCGTCTTTAACTTTCAAAAAAAGAAAAAAGGCTCCGCACGCCGAGACAACCGAAAGGGGTACAAGGGCATTTCATAATTGACATCTACAGAAAAAAACGGGCTTTGGTCAGGTGGCCTCAACATAATCTGCCGTTGTTCAAACCCCCGAGAATTTGGGGGCCATGCGGGGGACTATAGAAGAAGGTTGCGGGTTCCACCGACTCTTAACTGAAGGCCCAAAATTACTGTTTACGTGAAAGAAGAGACGACAGTACCTTTTAAAACCTAAATGTCGGAAAATGGTGGTGACGCCTCCGGCTCTGTATCTTCCGGAAAAATTTGAGACGTGGTTCAGACAAGGGGGCAAACGACCTGAAAGCCAAAAAGTACCTTCAAAGGGCGTCCCGGAACCGAGGCGACGAAATCCCCGGTCTAAGGTTCAAGAAAATCCTGCCGTTGTCGGGGGGAGGGGAGAGAAAAGACAACTATACAGTATCGGTGGGGGAAGTTTGTGAGTTGAGCGTAAACACCGGAAGTCTGAGAAGTGAAACAACAGCCGGGAAAAAGGGAGAGAGAGCAACAACACCCAAGAAGGAAGGAAGAAGCTATGAGAAAGGTTTAGATAATCGCACGGTTTTACGCTCACTTCCAAGACACAAACCCAACAAGCGGTTATATCGGTTCAGGAGCTCAGGGACCTCACAGGAAAGAGATTCGGGGATTGTCACCACCAAAGTCGACGGGATCGACGGAAGAGGCCGAGCTGGTGTGCCAACGCCGGGGTCAATAAATCAAGATGGTAGGGGGGGAAGGAAGCGACCTCAAAAAATAAACCACAAGCGGCCGGGGGAACCCACCAGAAAAGTACCCAGATGTAACTTTCAGAAAAAGGGACTGAAGGGTCGTCAAGATACTTCACAAAAAATCATTTTGATTCAAGAGGCCAAAAGCGGAAACCAGCAGGAAAAAAGATAAAAAAGTCTCCCACATGGAAGCCGCAAAATCGGGCTGGGTGAGGGAACAGAGTCAAGTGGGCACCGCAAACCGAGCCAACGAACGTTGGGGGATCGCACTTCGGAATGATCGGACTTTTGGAAACAGGTCGAGCGGGCGAAGTGGGAAAAGCCTGCAAGGAATATCAACGTCAAAGTAATGGATTTCTTCTTCGCTCGGTAATGGCCAGGAAAAAATGCGGGCGAGGAAAGGAACCGCACCGCTCTCGACGAAGTGACGCCATCGTTCTGGGGGTAATGTGTAAATATGATCTTCCGTCGAGTGAGGGCCCATCGGAAAAACGAGATGATCTAACGGTAAAACTTCAGAGAGGGTGCCGAAAAATAAACGTGGAGGGTGTTAAAGGGCTTGGTAGATGATTAGATCCCTGGGGTGACCGGTAGAAAGACCACACCGCAAATCCGAAAAAGGACAGTACCTACTAAAGACGTGAAAGGGCTCCCCGTGTATAATTGAGGAAAATGATAAGGGGAAAAACCTCTGGGCGAAAAAAAAAATAGGTATCATTTTGGGAAGGTCTGGGTGATTTATTTGTGCCTCAAAAAAAAAAGAGCTTTGTAGGCCTTTGGCAAAAAGCCGCCAACCAGGGAAGTGCCTCAAGCCTCAAAAATCAAAGAAAATGTTGAAAACTCTGCGATAGAATGGAAAGGAGATTGGCGGTCCAGGAAAAAGGAGGGAAGGGGGGAGAACCGTTATATTAGTAATCTGGGGGAATCAGCCTCTCTTTGGGGGGTCTTTGAAGAATCTTGGGCTAGACTTCCAAGATTAGAGTGCTTTTCCGTACTTACAACAACTCGGGTTCCGATGAGTCCGCCACGTCCTTGGCAGCCGCGTGAAAAGGCACCAAGGTCTCGAATGAACCTCGGGTTGAATGAGGGGGGGACGGGGGAGAAGAAAAAGGTCCCGTTTTCCGATGGAATTGTAAGAATCAGAAAATCTCCTCACAACAGAAGTAGGGGGATCTAGTCCCGGAATTAGCATCTCCCAGGATCCGACCGCTTCCCCAGCTTCATAGGGTCCGTACGTAATATAGTGTCCCTCTTCAAGACGATCTCATACAGGAAGGGTCGGGGGGGGCGCGGTCACGAATACTTTCTGGGCCCCGGGAAAAGAAATTACGGTTGGGGGGGGGGGGGGGGGGGGCTACGCTGTGCCGAAATCGGCCAGCTAAGTAGACCAAGCAAAGATATCGCTATCCCCAGAAGGAGTCGAAAAGATTCGCTTCCAAAAGGCCGTGAACCTCAAGAGAAAAGACTAAAGAAAAGGTGGCTATTTCGGCCGGGGGCTGAACCTGTCGAACGAAAAGCCATTGAGGCGGATGTCGAAGAGGGAGGGTCAAAAAAAAAAACTGAGGACAAAAAAAGGTTGGGGAGACCAGCCACCTCCAAAGTCTCAAACCTCGAGACTAGGGTGCTCGGTGGTCCAAAAGGGGGGGGGGCAGAAAAGGTCATCATAAATCACATGGCCAAATGCCGGGAGTCTTAGGTCATGGAGGGGGGGAGGTTTGGAGGGCGGATTATCACTACGGTTGATCATCGACCCACGAAAAAAAGCCTAAAAGTGGGCAGACGAAGCCAATTCAACTGAGGGAAATGACCAGGTGGGGCCGATTTTAAATCAAAAAGGAGGGGAGATCCAGATGCGTCAATAGGGGTTCCAGACGAGGGGAGCTTAGGAGAAAAAGACTCTGGTTAAAGGGGAAGCGGGGGTATCGCACCGAACTTTACCCGATAGAAAAATCCCGGGCTAGGAAAGCCATCCGACGAGGATATGGGGAGCTCTGAAGGCTTTCAGTTGAAGGGTAGGGGGAAATCAAGAAAATGGGGGCGAAAAGTTTCCTCCATTGAAATGAAGGAATTGATAGAAGGAAGCCCAAGACGTTGGGGGGGGGGATTCGTGAGCAGGGGGGAAAATCCAGCCAAGCTGCCGTTGTTCAATACCCAGCAAGGTTTGGCGGCCATGCTGGGATAGGGGAGTCAGTGGACGCTGGTTTCACGATTTAACGGATGAAAAGATTCTGGAAGTGGAGAATCTGGACTACATAAGGAAAAAATAGAGACTTTAAGCGGGAAGATTGTTAAGTGTCAAAGAAGCTATGATGGGCCGAGAATTTCCCGTGAGGGGAAAGGTTTAAGGGAAAACGAACCTGATCAAGTCTGAGAAGAAGCCGGCCCAAGGTACCTCTGCCGAAGGAAGACTCCCGTCATCGGGGGGTTTAATGGCAAGAGAAGCTGCGGGCGTGTGGAAGGAGGCGAAACCCGATCAACATTCCGCGGGGGGGTAAGGACTGGGAGGGGGGAAAAGTTATGGCGTCAAAACACGAATCTATTTAAATCTGCGAAAGGGGGGAACGCCTCAGAAAAAAAAAACAAACGTATTAGGAAAAAAAAAGTTTCTGGGGGCAATTAGGGGATTTGGGAACTCTCAAGCCGGGCAGACAACCATAATATGAAGATGAAGAGAAATGAAAGGAAAACTACCGGGGGAAGAGTGACGACAGCTTTCCACTCACCAAAACTTCTGGACTTGAGAGAAGGTGATGACTACATTGTTGAACAGTCCGGCTGCCGCACCGGGACAGAATTAATACGGTCAAGGTCGTTTGTTATAGAAAATGAGAAGATCGTGCGCATCATGAGGCTGCCGCGGAACAACAGAAAAAACCAGCTTCCTTCGTGGGAAGGTGGGCAACGGAAAAGGGATGGGCCGTCAGAAAAATCGAAACTTCACCCAAAGCATGTGGGCGCCGCCTTTCCAAAAATCGCAACAAACAGAGAAAAATCTCCAGCATGGCAAGCAAAAGTTCGAGGGGGGGCGTGAACAACAGGAGAGGGAGTTTCAAAGAACAACGACCGCACCAGGGATTGTGAGGGAGTTGGAGGGAAATGCAGATGCGGAAAAGTTCGGCAAAACGTAGGAACTGCACGACACCGGGGGAAGGACTTCAGCGAATATAGCGCAGCGGACTTTCGTGCGGCGAGGGAGACGCCCAGTAGGTTGGAGAAGAAAAAACCGGCCGATCCCTCCGCCACGAAAAATGCCTCGTGGCGGAAAAAAAAAATAAGGGGGGACTGCCCAAGTAAAAAAAAGGCCCGTTTTAATTAAAAGGGAAGGACCACAACGAGCTTAAGGTGTGACTCGAATATTGACATGGTGTCTTAGCGGAGATGAAAGCGGTAGTTGCTAATTATTAGATCAAGGGGTTGGAAAAGGAAAAGAGCCCCCTCCCCAGAATTACCAACTACTCCTGGAATTCCAAATTCGGAAGAACCGTCGAGAATGGGGCAGGTTCACACCGAGTGGCGAACTGGGGGGAAGGGGGGACAAATCGCGTGAGAAGTTGAACGGGGCTGGGAGGTAGATGCGAAAGAACCAGCACGGATCCGTCGGGATGGGGATTCTAGAAGGAAATGCCAACAGCCGAGTGGGTGAAAGGGGTCTCACCCGAAAGTCACCCAGGTGGGGAAAAAAATTGGGAGGTGGCGCAGCCCAGGCTGACAAGATAGTAGCAAAAAGGTCTGGGTTCGCTTATAGGGGTACAGTGGTTGGCACTGGCGATGGCAGCAAGGGGGGAAAACGGGGCTTTTCCATGCGTGCCACGACATTGACGTGGCAAGTGAATGGGACTCTGGAAAAAAAAAGCCAAAAAAAGGAAATCGTAATCAGGGCGTGCGGGAAAGAACCGCGTGGAATGCGGAATTCGAACAGGGGCTTACTCCGGGAGCAAAAGGATCCTCAAACACGGGTTATGAAAGGGAAAGATCCTTAAAGCAAAAAGAAAATCGGACCCGCCCGGTGCGTCAGCCAAATGACCACCAGCGGTTGGTTCTGGGGAAACGTCGATACTGATCA
>Ga0179593_1289417_pt1 | contig 11484 bp, 12 predicted proteins | sample CZODoug2_1_08_16_FD_185931 | JGI IMG/M metagenome (GOLD analysis project Ga0179593, IMG submission 185931) | Vadose zone soil fungal communities from Angelo Coast Range Reserve, California, USA - CZODoug2_1_08_16fungal (PacBio error correction) | ecosystem: Environmental > Terrestrial > Soil >...
CCAAAAGAAAAGAGGAAGGAGCAACGGCACCGGTTTGGGAATAAAAAAAATACAGCCAAGTTGGTTGGTAAACAAAAGCTGCCCCTCACATTAAAAGTGGTCAAAGAGGAGAAGCATCGACGTAGGAGAATAACAAAACGGTGTAAGGAAAAAATAGAGAGAAAGTGGCAACCAGGAGGAGGTTGGGCTGGTCGCGAAAAATCGATCAACGTCCGACGAGGTAGGCGAGCGTGTTAAAAGCCAACCGGACTAGACGGAGGTCTGAAACGACCAACGGCTTGAAAGCAAGGGAAAGAAACGCGGAGCGTCGTTCAAAAAGGGGTGAAGATTAGGTGGTGGGGGTTTGGGGTTTGAAACAAGACAACAAGGAGGTAAACAATTTGGCCAGACATAAAGATGAATGTGATTGAAGTACGGAGGAGGGAGCGGTGAAGCGCAAGTGCGAAACTCGAGCAAAAGAAAACGTTCAAAAAGGGTTGGAGAACAATTAGCACGTAGCGATGGGAGAGTGAGAACACTCGGAAAAAGTCACGACGCGGCATTTAAAACATTTCTATTGAGGCAAGAGGGAGGGCATGGGTGGGATCTCTAAGAGCCAATGATAACGGTGGGTAGGGGCATGAAATAGCCCCGTTGCAACATCATTTTTTCTCATTTCCATGTGGAGGATGAGGGAACAGCAAGTTGCTATGAAAGAGCTGATACAAGTGAGCCGTCACCTGAATAACGGGCCTTTAACACGAACAAGAAGAGTTTTTAAAAGGGAGAAAGTCAAGCAGAAAAACGCATCACGACTATAGGGAAAAAACTCCACCGGAAACGATGCAGCAACTTTGCACAAGGGAAGATTTCATCCGTGCACTGTGGGGGAAAAAAAAAAGAATGAAAGAAATATTTGTCGGCATGAAAAAAAATTCGAAAAAAAAAGCGCAGCTTTGGAATCCACGCGAGAAGGGGGAAGAATGAATCTCGGAAAGTATTCTGCGGCATGAAACCCGGGAAGGGGGAGGGAGAAGGAACGGAAAGTTCCTTAGACAGTAAAAAACACGGACAGTGGAAGGGTTGTAAAGCAGGGGAGGGCACGGAGCGTTTGCAGCCATGTAGACTGAAGCGAAATAGGTGTGTGCAAAAGGGGGCAAAGGGACAGACGGAGTGTCAATCGGAAGAAGTGGAAGGAGCGCAGCGGGAACTGGCCCGAAAATCCGCACAAGAGAGGGAAAACATTAGGGGGGGGACTTGGTTTTTGGACAGACAGCCGTCAAAAAAAAAAAACCTTGGACTGCACGATTCCAACCTGGAATGGACGCGTAAAGCCTAGCGAAAACCGAATAAATCAGCGAACTGCCGGGGCCGGTCAAGGGTAGGGCTCGGGGGGGGAACTCGAGCAAAAAGAGGGGCATCGGTTTTGGGGGATTCATGACTGATACACCCTGAAGTATCCGGCAACGAATTGACCGCAATCGACCGATGAGAAGCTACAGCATATGAACGATGGAACGCGAAGCACAGAAAAAGAAGGCAGGCAACGTGCTGCCAATGGGGGGTTTCGAGAATGGGGGCCGGCCGGGGGGAGGTACAAATGGAAAAGGGTAGATATGGGGAGAGGTGATGAAGAGCAGTGACATGATATAATAACAAATCAAGGGGGTAAAAAAGCAGGTAAAGGGAAAATAATGCCATAAAAGCACGTGAATTGAGAAGAAGGAGGATAACCAAGTTCACAAGGGAAGGGGGGGGGGGTAACAGGGAAAAGGCTTGAGACGATTTGTCCGTCTGTCCCTCTGCGGGTGGTAGGGGGTCGAACCGCACGTTTTAGGGCTCCAACCTGGAGCGCAGAGTAATAAGGAGAAAAATCTCTCAAACAAAAAAAAAGAAGAATCAGACTGTCCGTCGCTTTGGCAAGAAAGCATCATGCTTACCGGGCGCCAGTCTGGGCGAAAGGGAGAAACGTGCGGTACGTCGAAGACCCAGCAAGTTTACAAAAGTCAGGGACGTCAAGATTTCCGGTCAAGAATGGGGGGTCAAGGAGTTCTCCTAATCGAAAATCAGGACCTGAAGGGCAACGAAGATGGAAAGGCCCATGATGGTGTCCACCGGGGGAATCAACTCGGAACATGATTTTCGAGATCTCACAAGAGGAGAAAGAAAAGCGCTCCTGTTAAATGGTTGAGTACCGGCAAAAGGAAACCATCGCACACCTGAAGAACTTAAAACGTTGACTGGTAGCCCTGGGGGCGGGAAGATTCGCCGCAACTCGAAAAAGAAAGTAGTGGGAGAAAGTCGCACATGTCGACCAAAAACGTTACCGGGGGGGGAAATAAAGACTTATCATGTCGTACTAAGCATTCTAACAAAAAAAAAAGGAGGGAAAAGGTGGGTGGGCGTCTGTGCAAACGAACAGACACTCAAGAGCAAAAAAAGGGGCAAGGAACTCAGGGGCGCTAGGCTTGACGTAGGGCCATGGACAATGATAAACATTTCAGCAAACTGAAGACCTAGTCGTACCAAAACAAAACCAAAAAATTTGGAGGCAAAGAAATGTGATGTGAAGGCAAGGGAAGCGCAACCGCCACTACGCCGTACTGAAAATGAACAACCTGATTGACGAAAACCTCATGTAGAAGGGACAAACTGCAAAAAAAAGAAAGGGAAGCAAACGGCAGTCGGGGGACAGAACGGCAAGCTCCGGCCACTACTCGGGAAAACAAGAGAGGAACGGTGGCCTAGAAAGGAAGGACCATCGGCCGTGGAGAAAGCAATGAAGCGAGGACGGGTGGCGTGCAAGGATAAGAGGGCCCAGTAGTAAAATCGCGGCAAAGCGCGAGAGAGTGCAAAAGGAGGGGCGGTAGTAAGGACAGAAAAAAGAAGGGGACAAACGAAAAAAAATCATCGTCAATGAAGGTCTGGCTTTCACCCAAGGAGGGGAAAAGTATCAACTGGAAAAGGGCTGCATCTTTTCCTGGCGGGAAAGATCTCAATTTGATTATACTTCAGTCAGCGCCTCAAATCAACTAAAAAAAAGATAACGATGGGTAGGGGTACAGAAGACGCAAGGAAGGAGTAGAAAGAAGAGAACAGGTAGAAAAGGAAATCCAAGCAAAACGGAATGGGGCCACGGACCTAGGTACCAACATCTTCAATAAAACCACAGAACAGCAATGCTTCCACGGGGGAAAGGGGGCAAAAAATAAAAACGCGCGAACCCGGAATAAGAAGGGAAGATAGAGGGAAGGCACGCGACTTCTTAAAGAAGTGCTAGAGGGTCCCAAAGCGACGGGGCGAATGGAGCAAAAAAAAGGAACCGCAAAGCCTGGAGAGTCCATCGGTTCGCATACTTTGCAGCCGGAAAACAGCGTACTCAATGAACATCTGCCAGAAGAAAACCGCTGGGCAATTGAAAAAGGCGGGGAGCAGGGGGAAAACCACAACAATACTAAGGAATATAGTGGGACCGACGCAGAGCTGAAGCGCTGGAAAAAAGGAAAAGAGGCGCAGTCTAGAAGGAGGGCCACGCGAAAAGTGCTGGGGAGGAAAAAACCTACCAACTCCCGCTCTGAAGTGGATCTGCCTGGTTCGCAAAGGAGAAAAAGCGAAGAAGGGATGTGGCCAATGGCGCAACTACCCAGTTTCCGGAAAACCTTGGTGAAGCGGAAGAAATAATAAAGTGCGGAGAATAAGTGAAAGAGGTGAACAGGAGTGGCTTTGGGGGGGGGGGGGACAAACTTTGCGAGCTCGTAATTATCAAACCGGGAGCGTGACTGCTGGAATAACGGAAAGAAAGGCAAAAACAAAACAACGGAAGAGGAGGAAAAGAAGGAAATTCATCAGAGAAATGGGCAAAAGAGCAGGTGTGGTATAGAAAGAACTCAAGCAGTGTTTGACAAAAAAGCTGCACACCAGGAGGAGGCAATAGCGACGGGAACTGCTTGGTAGTATAAAAAAAATTTGCCGCATCTGTGCCAAATTGGCCAAGAAGCGAGGAGGAGGGTTGGCGGAGAGGATGGGCGAGCAACTACTGCGAGTGCTGAGGGGGGGCGCCCAGCACAATCGAAACTGGGGAATCCGGAGCGAGAGGGAACAAAAGACGCCCTTGGCATGAAACTCCAGCAGAATTCCAAAAAATATAGTCGCGATCGGGTGGTGTGTTTTTAACCAACAACAGAGCCGGACACAGGGGGGGGAAAAGCGTGAAAAGGAAATCGGGGGAAGGGATTTCGGGATGCGCGAAGGCAGGAGCAAAAGGGGCGAGAAGACGTGACGCGCCACTAACGGGAAAAATTTGAGAATACGCCCGAGCCGCGAGAAATTGCGGTTAAGAAGAGTCTCCAGGCGGCATTTCACGTTCATCGAAAAGAGTGAGTGGAAGGGGGGTTCTCGAGTCTTCGCTGTAAAACCGGGAGCAGATGGAGGGGAGCAGTGCCTAGCCGCTGGGCCAGCAATGAAGAAATTCCGGTTTGAGTCTGCTGGAAGAAAACCTGTTGACGATTACATCTAGCGACAGGGAAAACACCTTAGCGGAATAAAAAAAACAATATACAGAGTTTTTTCTGAGCAGGCGAGCGGGGGGAGGGAACAATAAAATTCTCTTTAACGTCCAAAAAAGGGACAGCACGTGACAAGGTAGATTGTCATCCTTGTGCCATGTGAAAGCAGCCAGAATGACTAAACAGGTGGGGGGAGCAGAGGGGAGAAACTTATCGAAAGCCAAGAATTTGGGACAAGAACGCGCCAGGTTTGTAAAGGAATCAGAGACGGTCCCATCTTAAACACGCAAACGACTGAAAATTGGCGGAGAAAAGTAAGTGGGGATAGACATTCTCGTCACAACGTAGGGGGGACACGACCGAGGGCCAAAGTGCAGGAAAGGGGTGAAAAAAAATCAAAGAAATCTGGGTTGATGTGGGGCAAACGTTGCCCCGTACTGAGTCAAGGTAAAAAGGGAAGCAGGGTTCACCGCATCGCAAACGGAAGTGCTCAGGCAAAGCAAAGCCAAAAAAAGGTAAACAAGGACGGGGTCCTGGGGGGGGGGAGGGTGCGCACTCCGGCGAAGTGAGCCCTGGGACTCTGCCAAAGAGAGCCGACGTCAAGAAGTAGCTCCAACAGGGAAAACTTTCAGGAAACGGAAAAGGGCACAAACAATTGGGGATGGGGGCTGAAGGGGTGGACGCGACGCAAAAACCTTGTACAATTTTGGTTTGTCTGAAGAGAGAAAAAAAAGGAAATAAAAAAGGCAAAAAACAAAAATGCAACGCCATGCGAAAAAAAAAAAGAAACCTACTAAAAACTCGCAAGCGTATACGAAGCTCCGAAAAAGGGCCTATCCCACGGTGGAGGCAGAGAACGGTTTGTGGGAGAGGGCCGGGAGGGTCCTGCAAAAATTACGTAGGATCGTGTGTAAGAAGAGTGATCCGGCAGAGGGGCAAATCATGGTACCACTCAGCGATCCGGTGGACACCAGAGAGGAAGGTAGAAAAAAAAATTGATGTCGACATTGAGAGTAAACGCCGGGGGAAACAGCATTGCATGGATCTAAAAAAGCTTGAAGTGAAAGGGGAGGGGGGGTCTGACGGAAGACGGTTTTAAGCTCAAACCGCCTGGGAGAGGTACAGCAAGAAAAAGGGGATACAAAAGCGCCGGACATTCGAGATAAGAAAAAAAAAAAGAGAGGAAAAATAGAGAAGCGGAACCTGGAAATCTTTTCCGAGCTATCCTGCGGAAGCTCCAGATGGCGGGAGGCAAGAACACCTTGCGTACTCAACAAACGAAACACGCAGAGAAAGAAGTGGCCGTATTAAAACGGAAGAAAAATCAATCGGTCCTGGGTGGCAAGGCTTTCCTCCTAAAGAAATCAAGATCCGTTGCCGGGACGGAAGAGGGAAAATGAGGTGGAAAAGGGTCGCTGAGGGAAAAAGGAGGGGGGCGTAAAAAAATTGGAAGCCCCCAAAAACCCAAAAAATTCACAACCTGTGACCGGCAAAGCCTTCAATAAAAAAGAAAGAGAAAAGACCTACCTCTTAATTGGTTTAGTAAAAGAACCATCGCAAAACACCGGACTCACTGCAACTTTGCAGAAAACCAAGGACTCGTCGGCCGCTAAGATTTCAGCCTTCGTTTATCATCTGAACTAAGGCGGCAATTTCCAGGTAGGTCGAGGATCAGTCAAGAAAAAGCCTGAACCACAAAAAAGAAGGTGAGGGTTTGAAGCGAGAGAAACCACCAAAAATACCCAAGCAGGCCGGGAAGGGAAATGGTTTAGGAGGTTAGAATAGACGACGGAAAGGCCCCGGTGGCCGAGAACCTCATCAACGTAACACGGAGCGAAAAAAAAAAACAGACACGAACAATGTTGCACTGGAATAACGCTTGGTTCGAAGGAGGGCCGAAAAAAGGCCCAAAACTGCGGGAAAACTGCTAAAAACAGAAACACGCAAGTGTACTGGAAAGGCCCAAACAAAATCAACCAGATTCTTCCACGCCAGGTGAGGGGCAGGGGGAGGGGGGGGGGCTAAACGGCCCAACCAAAGGGTGGAAACAAAGAAACGGAAAGGGGGACCGAGAAAGTATAATGAAATCGAATTTGCTGTCTATCCCCGCAATTCAGGCCGGGTGGAGTGAGAAGACAGAGTTCCATAAATCTAAAGCAAAAAATGCGGAAGGGCAAGATTCAAAAGGGCGTTAGTTCCGCCTATAAGGGGGGACAATACCTGGTCATCATTCATCAGACAAGCACCCTCTGATCTAAAATTCAAAGACTTCAGATTAAGGGACGTCCCAGGAGAGGGGGATCAAAATGGGGGATGCGGTAAAAATCTCCAGGCTCAACCGAAAAAAACGTCGATTGTCGTGGTTAAAGCAAGAGAGGGGACGGCTACTCAAAACTCCAGAACAGAAAAAAGGGAATTGAAGCAGGACAACGGAAATTTCAAGCCATCTGGTCACAAAAAAGTCGCGCAGCATAAAGAACCAGAATAGGGCATTCAAAGAAGGGGGTACGCGGACTCTCATTCGCAAGGGAACTGAAATAAAGAAGGGCAACAAGCTATCACTGTAAATACCGGGGCGGAGGGGAAATTAAACTTACCGGGAAGGACTAGACGAACCAGAAGAAAATGGTGAGAAAAAAAGAACGTCCGTCCGCTGTCATCGATGGAAGGAGGACAACTAATTATAACTGGAGAAGGGAAAGCGCGAACAAATATCAGGGAAAGCATTTACTGGGGAAACGCTTGACAGGTGGCCGGCGCTTCAGGAGGGTAAACAAACCAGAATGAAAGTTATATATGGAACCGACTCGATCAGGAGCTGGCGGACAAGGAGAACCGTTCCTTCATATCCCCTTGGAGCTAAGTGCATTGGACGGGAAACCGCATACGACCCCACAATCGAGGAGTGGACAAGAAAACAAGTGTTGCTGAACGAGCAAAACGCGAATGAGAAAAATTGACACGTGCATCACGGGGCAACTTTAGGGAAAAGTGTTATAGAATACAGAGGATGCCAAGGGGTAATGATTGTCAAACTACTGAACCGATGAGGACGTTTGGGGGAAAAAACGGGCGCGAGAGGAATGAAAATCCAAAAAAAAAAAATGGAGCGTTCTCTGAATGGACGAGGATGGAAGGAGCGCGAGGGAAAACAACAAAAACGGAGGCGAAGGATATCAGAAAGGAAAAGTCAGAAAACCGGGAGAATGGAAATGCCGCGCTCGCCAATTGTTTGGGAACAAGACTTGCAAGCAATAAAGGGGTGCAGATGTCTCGGCAATTAAGGAGGGTAGTCAAAAACGGTAAAAAACAAACGGGAAACTGAGATGGACGAAAAATGGCCATACAGAGATACATTTTGAGGGGGGGGCAAAAAAATAGACATGAAGCGAGGTCCGAATGTGTAGAACAACCATTCGCGCATCCGTATACTATCTGCGCCAGGATGCCACGGAGGAACGGAAAAAACTCCGCGAAAAAGATGAGAAAAATTGCCGATGAGGGTTTGTTGGGTTTGGGACAAAACTCTCGCGCCTGAAACAGGGGGGGCCAACCGGGGGAAAAGAAAGGCTGTGATTAGGAGTGCGCAAGGGTTCCGGCGCAAGTTCGAACAGGAAAACTCGGCTGACAAAGCGCAGGGGGAACTGCTTTAACAAACCTTGTCGAAAAAGCGCCCGAGACGGCTGGGGAACGGGAAGAAACGGGGGGAGTAAAAAAGACGATTCAAAAGCAGATTCGTTTAAAGGGTTGACAGGGGTTTGAAAAACGCGAAAGGCGAGGCACCGGGAAGCGAGTCGTGGAAGGGGGAAAGCAGAAACCGTGGCTACACAGTAATTGGCGTGGCAAGGGAACTTTGGGCAATGATGAAAATAACGTTTTGCGGAGGAGCGCTTGAAGAAGGAGACGGTGCAACGGGATCAATTAAGGGAAAACCAAAAAAGTTAAGATTTTGTGACTTGAGAGCGACGCAGGAAAAGGGGAAGAACATGACTAAGAAGGGGAAAGTAACCGGCAAAGAAACTGGGGGGGAAAAAAGAATGGGTCCTCTCTAGTAATTGGGGCAGCAGCCAGAAAAGAAAAAATGTCGGGGAGGAAGAGGGAGGGGGGGACGGCAAATCTGCACCGCCCGAGAAGAGAAATCCAACGAATCAGTGCCTAATCATTCCTCTCAAAGGCCCAGTTCAGGAGGACAAAGCCAAACCCCCAGGGCAGGAGATACCGCAGGGACCGGGAAGGGCGGACACGGGGATGAGGGGGGGGAAGAACGGAGGGACGGAGAGTGGCAGAATGTCAAAGTAAGGACAAAGGGAGGTGGAATTTTGGTTCCGGTTGGCCCACTGCGCGTGTTCCAAGAAGGGGCCATTTGGAAAGGGAGCTTCTGGGGAGGACGAAGGCAAAGCCACAAAAAGCCTCCACATTCGGGGGTCGTGTTTTTTGCGCCCAGGTCCGGTGCGAAAGGGGTCTCGGCCAAATGAGAGGGGCCGCGTCAGCCTAGCTCCAGACGATAACCGGTCACGGGACCTGCAAGATATGGGAGGGTTAGCTTGGAATGTGGCTACTCAACACCTTGAAAGAGTGTTGTTGATAAGAAGAGGAGTACTACGAATCCAGAAGATACACAGCAAACGAAATTGCCGATGTTCTACGACCTACGAAGTCATACTAAAGATGGCGGCGATTCTCGCAAACAGGGCGAACATTCAAACGTTGCCCTGAAAAAAAGGTGGAGAAAAGGTTTGCTGTGAGGGGTCTCTGGCCGGAAGCTAAAAGGGAGTACGGGGGATTTTTCAGAGGGGGTGAAAAAGTGCTTGAAACGGCGGAGATTCGTCAAACAAGAATGGGGAAACAGCAGGGATGAGCGGTGACAAACCCAACGGAAGACGATCAGGAAGGAAAAGTAAATTGAGGTCTACAAATAAGAAGGTAAACCATCCCGAGTGGCATGAAATGCCTACTCCGTTGAAAAAAATACCGAGGTTGGGTGGGAGAAGGAAGAACGGTTGAAAGAGGACGACCAGAAGGAAAAGGAGACGATAGGGTAGCGGGAAAAAGCGACGGACAAAGGATCATCTCTCACCCCAAAAGTGGGGATGAAAGATAAGAAAGAGGGACGGTCAGCTTGGACGCTACTCTACCTAGACCGGGGCAAGGAAGGAAGAGAAAAGGGTAGGGGTACGAACAATCGAACACGAACCCTCGCAATAGGGACAAAAAGGAAAAACAAGATTTTCCAGAAAGTAGAAGGGGGTCAAGCGGTGTCCTCCGATCAATCAATTCCTTAAGCCAGATCGGCCGGAAAGGGAAGGGGTCGCACCGTGAGCGCGGCGTGGACAAATGGGAAAACTTTAAGGAGAAGCTGCCGGAGAACACACTCGACTACCGCGGAAAGGGAAAGTGGCCTAAGGGAACTGACCACCAAGCCCAAAAAAAAAGGGACTAGACTCGGCAGCAACGTTTTGCGGACAAGAACGCGTCGCCGCATACGCAGGAAAGGAGTATTTCGTCATCGTCGCCAGGCGTAATTTCGTTGCCGGAATAGGGAGACAGGACTTAAAAAATCGGAGGGAAACAACCTGTAAAAGGGTGGAGAGCGAATTTCCCACGAATGCCCACCATAACCGAAAAGCCAGGAAAGCCAAGTTGAGTAACCCGGGGTTGCGGAATGCGGGTAAAGGATGAAGAAAGTTTTCAACGAAGACCAGGGAAGCAAACACGGACGAATAATCTCCAAAAAAACAAGAAACACTCACATGTGGGGTCTGCAAAAGCGGGGTTGGGAGGGATGTGAGGCGGCCAAGGGAACGAAGTTAGATTCGTGCAACTTGCGGCACTGAGAGCAAAAGACGCAGTACATTCACAACTGAAAAGAAACAAGAGGTCCAGAGCGCGTCTTTGACAAAGGGGGCAAATTCCGGGGAAGAAGAAATAAACAGGACGTGTGGCCTATGAAAGGTATAAGTAAAGAGCAGTCTGTCAAAAAAATCATTCAGTCCGTGGCGGAGAGAATAATGGGGACCCATGGAAGATGCCGGATAATTAGAGGGGGGAATGGAAGGGTAAAGCTGATAGGGCGGGAAAGGGATTGCAAATGCCAACAAAAAAAGTATCGGCATTCTTTCTTACATGTCAAGGCACAAAAAATTAAAAAAGGAAAGGTCAAAGAGGGGGGAACGCTTGCCGGGGGAATTTCCCCTGAAACGAGATGTGATGCTGTCTGCGCCTCCGGATCAGCCGAAACGATGGGGAGGGGTTCCAGGGGGATCATGGAGATAGGGAGGAAGCGATCGAAAAAACTTTAATGCTCATACATCAAAAAATATGTCGGTCGAGAAAACAGAGAAGGCTCCATACGCAAGGAGGGGTGCTTCCGCGGGGAAGACTCCGAGACAATAACTCGCAAACATGACACTCTGGCAAAGACGCTCAATGGAATGAAACTGACGGCCAAAATTCTTACTCCTAGAAGTGCGAAAATATCACCACTGCTACGGGGCGAAGTTGGTGAGAAAAAGGAAAAACGTCTAGGCCCGCGAATTTTCGAAACGAAAATTGGGAGCCGGAATCACGTCTAAAAAGAAATGAAATTCATTCAGCATGAAATGGTGAACCTAGGCCAAAAATTGGGGACGCAGGTCTTCGTTAACCAAACAAAGAGAGAAAAGAGTTTCCAAGGGGGAGTAAATCGCGGGGAGCTTGCTGCCAAGCTAAGCAGGGCCATGCAGAGCGATCCTAATCACATTAATTCCCCGCAGGGGGAGAAAAATCGCAGAAACCGCGGAAGGGGGATCCATTTTTTTTTCGGCGGGACCCAAACGGAGAAAAAAAGATGAGGGACAAGATGGTCGGACAAGAGCCAGGTCCAGGAAACCGGGTGATCGAAATACAAGAATTCCAGAAAAAACTAGGAAAGAATGGAAAGTGCGAACTGGGGGGGGAAAACCAAGGCGGGGAGCGCGGGCATGAGACAAAACCGGGAGAGGTGATGGACGGCGATGCTTAA
>Ga0179593_1319917_pt1 | contig 11484 bp, 17 predicted proteins | sample CZODoug2_1_08_16_FD_185931 | JGI IMG/M metagenome (GOLD analysis project Ga0179593, IMG submission 185931) | Vadose zone soil fungal communities from Angelo Coast Range Reserve, California, USA - CZODoug2_1_08_16fungal (PacBio error correction) | ecosystem: Environmental > Terrestrial > Soil >...
GCTGATTAATTGGGGGGAAAAGGCCTTAGTGGGGGGGAAAGGTAGCAGGAACTGAAGAAAGGTGTGGGAAAAAGAGCCAATCAACTAGTATGGCGGAGGGGAAAAGAATGAAAGGGTGCTGAAAAGAGAGAGAGTCATTAATATCAAGTTTAAGGGACGGCACTGCGATCGGATATTACGTGGGTCGCGGGGGGAGTTTAAAAAGAGGTCGATCTTGGAGATCCCTGGGGCTGGGTCTTAAGAAAATCTGAAAGGGAAAGAGAAGGATCAAGCGGAGGTTGCTGCTGGAAGAACGAAAAAGTCTGTACATCAGAAAAAGCGGTGACTATCAATTCAAGGAGGAGTGTTGAGGGTGGAGTCAAGCGGGAAAAACTGAAGTGGGGGAAAAAGGGGTAATGCTTTTTCAAAGGGACCGTCTTCATTATGCCCTGCTTCAAATTGTGATGCACTTGGGAGAGAACACTCTTTTTGGGGAGAGAGACGCGAAAAAAAAGCAGAGGGGGGACTCTAAAAGAACACGAGGGGCTTCCATTCTTTCATCCATTATCCCCGGGGAAAATTTGTGGTCCTCCGCCGAAGACGAGAGAAAGTAATGGCGGCATTTGGGTCGTCTAAAGATCAGAAGGAGGCGAGAGACTTGTGGGAAGGGGAGGGAACGCAAGAAAAGGTTACTAAGTCGACTCGCGTGTCGCTTAAATGCGGGGGAAAAAAAGGGCAAGTCAAGTAGGATCAGAGTGGGGGTTCCAAAGGGTTGTGGTTGAATAAAAAAGGAGCTTCGGGAAACAAAAAAAGACTTCCTTGTAACAGGGATATGCGGGTGCCATCTTGGACAAAACCAACATCAAGGGCAAAAAGGAAGCCATTAATGAAAGGGAATATTGTTGAAGGGGGTAGCAAGGGAGGAAGAATACTCTCAAATACTGGGATGGACATGTGGTGGGGAAGAGGAAAACTTTTTGCACAAAGCCAGAAAAGTTTTTTTAACGGGAGAAACTGTGCAGCCGCTCTGGTCACATCATCCGAAATTGACAAAAGGTCGCGGACAACGAAACCATTAGAAACGAGAGGCTGAAATTCCAGGGGGACCGATGAAAAAGGCACGTACTCCTTTTGGTTTAGAACTGGCACTCAATGAGAAAGGCAATGGGTGAAAAGGGCATCGAAAGGAACGGAAAGGTGTCTGGATTCGCAAAGCTTTCAAGACAAGGTATTACGGGAGTTCGCGAGGAGAGGACTAAGACAACACGACCGCCAGTCGGGAAAGGAAGCGCGGGGGGTGAGGGGGTTGCTTCTAAATGTGGGCGTGACAGGAGCCGGGGACCACGAACGGTCAAGGGGGGGAAAGTTTGTCGCCCGCGAGTCGAACAAGGCGGGGCCAGAGAGCGATGGAAGGCTCTTTCTAAAGACCCATCGGTCACTGCACGCAACTTGGGGAATCGAAGAAATGCTGGTGAAAGTGTCGTCAAAACAATCAAGAACAATATTTAGGGAAATACTTCATTGGGGGGGGAAAAGGGGTGCGAAACGTAATTAAGCGGGCTCACGAAGTGGGACGCTACGAGGGGCAGGGGGAAAAAGCATGAGGGAAGATTCCCCCTCAAGGTTCTTCAAACAGACACCCCCAGTTAAACCTAGCAGCTGGTCGTTCGGTGGGGAGCAAAAAGGGTGGGGGGGTCCCTTAAGAGGAAAAAAGACGGAGAAAAGTAGGGCTTCACAGGTATAGGTCCTTCGCGAGATGGTAATACGGGGTTGGGGAAGGGCGGAAAAGCAGGCAAAAGAAGAGAATTCTGTCCAACACGAAGACTTGAAGAACGCAGGCAAACGTGGGAACAGGTTGAATCTCCCTTCCGTGATCGAGAATGGGGAGAGCAAAGAAAGGTTGTTAGGAGAGAAGAAAAAAAAAAACAAAGAAAGGGGGATAAAAATACAACACGGGATGTTGGGGCAAGACACTGCTCGGGATCAACGGAAACGTGGGAAGAGCAATTCAGCGGAACACGGGCGGGGGACAGAGGAGGATCGCTTTATTCTAATTGGGAGAACATAAGTACATTTCAAAGGAACTGCGACGAAACTCGATCTTATGCACCAAAGAGGGGCTTCGAGGGACCGTATTGGGGAAGGTGGAAAAGAAATACGATCGAAAAAGCCCGGCTCATGGAAAAGCACTGTCACCTACCGACAGCGTATATGCCGGGGGTGGGGGGGGGGGATAAAGAACGGGACGATTAGGGGGTGACATCATGCAGAACAGGGGAAAAAAAAACATCCTTCTTGAAAAAGGAAAGGAAAAAAGTGCAAAATATGCCACAACGGAAAGCTCGATAAATCTGAATAGGACGAAAGGTTTGGACGAACGGTAAAATGTGATACGATAATTTACACGTTGAAAAAGAACATGAAAAAGGAAAAAGGGCCTGAAGCCAAGACTCGCCCCCTAAAGCGCTCGATGGGAACCAGGGGCAAGTGAGGGAACACTACGGGCGAACAAAAGGGGGAAAAAAAAAAACCGCCTCCCGAAGGGAAAACAAGGGGTAAACACGCCGGGCAGACGCGCAACGGTGGCAAAAGCGCCTCAGCTCGAGATGGTCCTTAGGCTACGCAAGGTCGAGTTGAACGTCAAACCAACTTGTGAGGGAAGATTGCCAGGGCATGGTGGGGGTCGAAATCAAGCAAAAGACTTTGAAAAAGGGGGTGGGTGTTTGTCTTACGAGAGCATATTTGCCGGTGAGAAGGTACCCAACAGGGGTATTCTCTTGACACATCGGGCAGATTCCGACTCGCATCGCCTACTAGAGAGATCAAAAAATGTGAGGGGGGGGGCCCAGCGGAGAGAGGAAAGAGGATGGGGAAAAAAGGAACGTCAAAGGCTGAAGTGCCCAAGTGTCTACGGCGGAGTCCACCACAGCTACGCAAAAACGGTTTCCGCAGTGCCCCAGGAATGAACCAGGGGGGGACTTATAGGGCGACTGAAAGAAAGAAAGACGCAGGAAGTCGTTTTCCAACGCAAGAGTCATGGTCACCCAAGGAATTTGCCCAAATAGAAAAGAGAAAGATTGAGGTACCAGGAATAGGGAATATGGACAAAGAAACGACGCAAAGAACCACACGAACAGAAAAGAATGTCAAAGTCATTCATCTGCCTGAAAATGACAGAAAGCAAAGACGGAACTAGCGTACCGGTCGGAGGAATGGACAAGCAGAAAGAGTTCGGGACAGAAAGAACTTAAAGAGAAGAGCTAAAGAGGGAGAGGAGACAAAGGGGGGGGGGGGGAAACAATGAAATCCGCGCGGACGGCGAGGCCAAACAGCACGCCCAAGAAGTGTCTCTGAAGACCAGAAGGCCCGGCCCATCGGTCACTTTTATGCCGCGCGCAAACATGCTGGCGGGAGGCGGGGGAAAAGAGGAAAAAACGGACCCGATAAAAAAAACGTGGGAGCTTTGAAAGCGGGGAATCGAGGCGCCTCCAAGGCACCGCCACCAAGAAAATGCAGAAGGATCCGCGGAGCCCAAAGGCTTGAATAAGAAAAAAAAACCCAACCGAAGGGGAACGAGTTGAACGTAAGCGGGGGAGGGAGGGGTAACAGATCCTTATGTCGGCCATCGCCCGATCAAATGCACGAGCGCGAAAGCTGCCTGAGCAGCAAAATAATTATCTCCAAGGGACTTTCGCGTATCTGACAAAGAAAGCAGCCAAAAAGGAACTCAATTAAAATGGGGAAAAAAGAAGGCCGGACGCGATCAAAGAGAGAGAGAGGAGGGGGGTACGAAGGGGTCGTCCCGTTAATCACGCTCCCGCCATCTACGAGGTCTCACCATACAATTAACAATAGAGCCACAACAACTTAATAAAAGCGAAGAGAGCCTCTCTTCTCAAAAAAAGAGGGGAGAGAAGATAAAAAAAAGGGGGGACGATGATAGGGGAAAAGTCGGATGGGGTGTCTATGTATCACTGACCATTGAGCCGAGGAGTAAACACAGAGGGGCCGGTAAGGGGAATCTTAAAATCTGGACCGAGCGAAAAGAGGTGATCGCGAGCCACAGGGGAGGAGACGGGGGGGAAGGGGAAGGGGTGCCGGCCCAAACCATGTGTTGTGGGGGGGTTTTCTTGGTGAAATTTCCACCGAGGGAGAAAAAGCGTGTTCTTGAAGGAGAGGAAGGGCTCAGTATTCGCGACATGGCACCCTTCCATGGGTGGCGAGTATAAACACTATAGGCGATTAAGGGGGGGGGGAAAACAAAACACGCTACGGTGAAATATCCCAAGGGAAACGGTGGGGGGGGGCGGGTGGGAAAAAGGGAGGAGTTATCCCTGGATGGCGTTCCTAGGAGGTGAAGGCAGGGGATTAGCTTAAAGGGGGGGGATCACGGTGGGGATCCGGAAAAGGGGGTTACGAGGAGAGAGAAAAAACGCAGACATGGAGGAGAGTCGACGAGGCGTCAAACTTAGAAGTTCCAGGAGCATAAGAGGGCAAAGGGGTGGAGTGTGGGGGAAACCTCGCATAGGGGGGGAGGGTCGGCCAGTAAGGGAGGGAAGTGTGGGACGGGACCGATACTGTGAGGGAGGACTAAGGTAATGATGATACGGACGAAAAAGGGGGAGATGGACTTCAGGAAAAAACAGGGGAAAGTAGCAGAGGCCGGAGGGAGAAAAAGGAAGGCATGAAGGAAGGGTGAAGATGAGTTTAGTGGCGGCCCTACAGCTTCGGTGTTATACCTAGCCGGAGACTCGGGAGAGTATAGGCAGGCCCAGTCGTTTCCTAAAAACTTCGTGGCAAAAACGCAGTAAGGATGACGGGAAGGGAGGGCAGTACTGGAGGAATACGACAATAATGCATTCCTGGGTATCAAGGGGAAACCTTCGGGGGGGACGCCTCCGGGGAGAGAGTTGGGGGGGGGAAAGTGCAAGCCGGTTCGAAGCTCTGGGGGAAAGACCAAGGAAAAGCACGACCTAAAATTATAGAGCACGAGGGGATGATTAGAGGAAGGAAGATGGACGATGCCAAGCTCATAGAAGTTGGGGGCTGGAGGAAAGTCCATCAAAACAGGGATTCTATCGGGATAAACACACGGGGAAAGAATTAATCGCGGGTCATGGACTCATTCGCAAAGGCAAAAGGCAGAAAAGAGACAAGTGAGGTAACGGGAAAGGAAAAGAACTTGTGAGAGGAAAGACGCCGCACTATCTCGGAAGGGGATCCTCTTTTTGAACCTCAAGTCTAATCCCGAAAGTCTGCATATAATTTAGGAAAAGTGACTCGGGAGGGGAGGGGAAAGTTGGGGGGAGGGAAGGGAAAAGAAGAATGGCCTGTGCTCGATCGCGTATAGCGGGAGATGGGGGCAGGGTTCAAAGACCCTGAAGAGAGTTAATGGGCAAAAGGCACTGATTCTAGAACGCGTACCGTCGGCCAAACACGGCTCAGAAAGGGAGGTGAAAGAAATATACGTTTAGGAGGAAAAGGGTTTGACGGGTGGCGACCGGATTTGTGGGGGGAAAAATGGGAGGAAAAGGGGGGAAAGAAAACGAGGGGGGGATCCCTGGATTATCACCCCTTCCAGGCGGCAGGGAGAAAACTCCAAAACCGGAGAAAGTATCCTCCTGGAAAGAAAAAAGGGTGAAGCAACAGGGGGAGGGGAACTCACAGGAGGGGGAGAAAAGAGTAGATCGAGGGGGTTCAATTGGAATACGTACTTACGCGAACAAGAGTTGTTTCTTCGGGGATGCGGAAGGACCTTAAATTTACTAGGGGGTTAGGGATCCAACGCGACTAAGGGGGGGAAGAACGTAAGAGTCTACGGGGGGCCTGAATGCATCGCCCCGGTAAGGAGAGAAGGCGAGACCATCACCGTGTTGGGGGGCTCTCGAAAAACCCAACGAGGGGGAGGGGAGAAAATAGAGGAGGAAAAGGGATGGTAAGAAAGGAAGTCAATGAAAGGGATATTCATGCGCAACGTAAGGAGCTGACGTTCTTCAGTATTCGTTGGATGACGAACCCAGAAAGTGCAAGGTTCAGACTGCGACATCAAACACAACACCTAAGATTAAACAAACACAGGGAGGACCGTAGTTGAAGGAAGGGAAAAAGAGCTCAAGAAACCAGAAAAAAAAACTCAGTAAAAGAAGGGGGGAACAAAAGAAAGAAGCGGATAGGTGGAGGGCGCCGACGGGAAGGTTGCATCTGCGGGTGTCAGGTACCCGCCCGATTGGAACCAGCGTGAAGCAAATTCAAAAGGTCGTCACAACGGACAACTCTGAAGGTCTGCCTAAAAAAAGGGAGAGCAAGTTGGGGGGAATAAACAGCGTCTCAGGATGGAAGGCGAGGGGCAATGCATCCACACCGATGAAGGTAGCACGCCCGACAATACGGATCTCGAGCAAGTCAAGTTGAGAAGAAGAAAAAAGGAAAAAAAAAACTACTAAAGGGGGTCCTCCTTCTATAGCAGCCGGATTTCGAGGAGAATTCAAAGCGCCACGAGGCGTTTTCAATGACTCTCAAGAGTCGGCTTCCCCGTAATCCTTTTCGATAGCAAGGTGAAGGTTGAAGAAGCAGCCCCCGCGATTTAAGGGGGTGGGGGGTGACTGGGTCAAAAGATCGAATCCTATGCCGGGATGGAAAAGACAACAGGAAGTGTGAAGGGAGCTTGTAGTGAATCTTCCTCCTCGACATCACCGACTCCTAAGGGAAGAATGTGGGAGGGGGGGGGAAAAGCACAAATCGCGGGGTAAAAGGAAGGATTACGAGTCGGGGACATTGCCAAAGTGGTCCGGTGGTGCACCCTCTCGACTGCCTGACACACATGAAAATGATTGGCGTATGACGTCTACCTTATACCCGGAAAGAGACTGACAAGGCCGGACGTGGTGAAAAGAAAGAGGGTTTGCTCCAAGGGAGGGGGGCCAACAGATACGAAACGGAAGAAAGAAGTAGAGAGGCAATCTCCGGGCTGAGCGCCCTCCCATTTTGCTCGCAACGCTGTCAAAGAGACTGAACAAAGAAAGACCTGGCAGAGGGGGGACGATCGGGTAGAGAAGAACCTCGAAGAGGAGTTCAGAAACATTCCCGTCTACACGGGACCACTGACTTAAGAAATGATCGCCCCGGAGACCCTCGGGCGAGTACAAACATCGCTGGGCAATCGGGGAGGTCGAAGGGGGACATTACCGCCGGGGGGAAGTAAGATAAGTCTGGGAGCCCGCACCCAGCAGGACTTTGCTTCTTCATCTCAAACAAGGGAAGATCCCACGTGGACATCCAAAATTTGAAGAGGGCATCCTGCTCGCAGACATGCAAACAAGAACCAAAAGGGACTAACAAGGAAAGTACGCCTGAGGGGAAGGAGAGACCAAATAAGGGCCTCTAGGAAAAACCGTCGTTGTGCTCTGTCAAAAAGGAAGGTCTTCACAGCAAAAAACTCTAGAAAGCTAGCCGGGGAGAAAGGAGAGCCAGATCTTGAAAGGGAAAAGCAAAGAGAAAAGGGAGAAAACGCTGTCTTAATAAAGATAAAACGCGCCACCCGTCAAAAGGCCATAGCGGAACCGGGGAGGGAAATCAACGGGGGTGGGAGCGGACCATGATCGATAGAGGGGGGGACGGAGGTAAAAGGAAGCAGTGATGGAAACAGAAGAAAGAGGGGAAGCGGAACCACCTTACTCTTTTCGTCCGAACAACTACGGTCTCAAGAAGAAGAGACAGGAGAAAAAAAAAAAAGAGTATTAAAAAAAAGGATGGGAAAGAGGGAGAAAGGGGTGGGAAATCCGGGGGGGGAAAATGGGGTCAAAAGGAAATAGTGGGGTATCGGTGGTTTATACCTAAGAAAAAAAGGAGGGGCTGTAGCGCAACAAAAGGGGGGGACCGGTACGTGAATCGTAAAGAGGTAGATCAAGTAAGAGCACTTGAACGCGACGGGCCACAGGGCGAGCAATGGGAAGGGAAAGGGGAAGAATGTCGGGTTCATATAGGCGTGGTCTTAGGGACTTCTTGCTGCTCAAGCAAAAACTGCGCGGATCCTGTTAGGAAGTATCACGGCGGCGCAAATGAAAAGGAATGGGGTTAAAAAGAAAGAAGAAGAGGTGCCCATCAACGCGAATAAAAGCCAGCGGCCCTGATTGGCATGTAGGAAAAGTTGCCGACGCAAGGATAGGTTAAAAAATGGAGTGGATGGCGGGGAAGGGCGCAAGTAAAGAAAAGGGGGTGGGGAAGGGGCACTTGTGTAGCTTACTGGGGTTCGAGGGACGACGCAGTGCTATCTGGGAATACCAAAAATGGAAGGAAAGAAGGTCATGGCCGGAAAGCCGGGGAGGAGGGTTGGGTTTGGGAAATCGCGTACTTTCTCATGAATTTCTCATGGGGGGGTACGATACGAATAAGCGTGAGGGCTATGACTCTGTTAGGTAAGGATGAAAACGAAAGAATGGCTAGGGAGAAAACGAGCTCGGGGGGCAAGGGGAACAGGCGTTCAGGTCTCATGGGCAAGAATCTTTGGGCCAAAAGTTGGTTTAAATTGGGGAGGTTGCTTCGGAAAGAAGTGCCGTCTGTGGAGAGAAGGCTGACAGGTTGCGAGGAGGGCGGGCCAATCGGGGGGCAAAAATAAGTGGGAAAAAACTCTTATTAAAAGATTTGATGTTCTCCTGGAACGACATACGCAAGAGTTCAAGGCAATGGGTGTGAGCGGCAAAAAGGCCTATGAAAGTTTTTTCAACCGCCGGTAACACTGTGGTGGGCACGGGGGGGGAAGGACCGGGGTCACCTGGTGGGCATCCTATGGATTCTTGTACACTACAAAAATATCGAGCGGGCCAATGAGCAGAGGCAAGAATGCAAGCCGCATGGGAACAATAAGGGGGGGCGGAGGGGAAAAATCAAAAGTGGCAAAAGTTGAAAGCAAAGGGTAACAACAAACTAAACGGGACTGCTGCGCGTCAGGCACTGGTAGAGGAGACAAGTGGAAAGGGCGAAGAGAGAATGTGAAAAAAGGGTACGAAGACCACTTCGGAGGCGGAGGGCTGTTTGCTCACAGGTTTTCTTCTAGCCCTGCGGCTTCGGATATCGGGGGAGGACCTAATTGCGTGGAGGGAGGGTTGAAGTGGGGGGACGAAGTATATTCAAGGGAAAGGGAATAGAGAGTAGCGGTTTAGTTCAAAAGCCAGAAGTCAATGAAAAAAGAAAACGGGGTAAGCGTCGGAAAAATTGTACGGGGCTGAAGGAAAAAACGCGTCCCAAGGGTAGTCAAACATATAGGGTAGAGATAGTGGGGCGGTGGGTGGCGACCTAGTTTTTAAATATGAGAAACCGTGGAAGAACGAGAAAGGGGGGGAGAAACCCGTCTTTTCAATGAAAAATATGACCCCTTCCTGGACCACCTAAAAACGGGAACTATCGCGGTAAGTCGGTGAGGAAAGTGGGCCTTTTACCCACATTAAGGGGACGGTCAAAGGTCGGGTGGAAGTGAAGGAAAGAGAAGGAAACGCGAAAAAAAAGTTGGTGAATCGCTGATGGGATGCTCAAGAAAGTGACGACGTCGGTGGGTCGTAAGCCAAACAATACGAATGAGAATCACGAAAGAATGCAAAACGGGGAAGGCCAGAGGAAAAGTTAGTGGAGTATATTGGGCAACCATCCCTGGTGGTGTAGGGGAACAAACTTAGGAGATGGAAGAGTATAAACACTGGAGGTGGCCCCCAGTAGAAACTGAGAGATGAACGGCGAGAAGGGGAAGCGTAACCGCTGACCCACGTAGTCGGCGGGATTACAACACATAAAAATGCAAGGGAGGGAAGGCAAAAAAAAAAAATCAAAAACCGAGGGAAAAAAAATCTTAGGAACGGAACTGATCTCATCAGATGACCGTCCAACTCATGAAGCAACGGTTGGCAAAAACCGACCGACAGCGTAGAACCGGGGTGGGAAAGGGGGGGAACGAACGGGGTGTACAGAAGGGGGGAAGAAGGTACCCGCCTCAGTAAAGGGCACACGCGTACTGCCAGTTAAAAAACACTCTGAGAAGGACGGATCTGGACAAAGCACCTGGGGGGAAGCCGGTGGGGGGACCACAGAACGTAACAACTATAGGGAGGGGCTGTAACCGATGGGTATTTAGAAACCCCGCGGAAAGAGAAGCGCGCAAACCCAAATTGAATCTCGGAGACAACGGAAAACCTTCAAATGCCACCTTAATACCTCCAGGACGTAAGGAACAAAAGGGGTTCGGGAAAAAAACACGCCTCCGAAAGGCGGACGATGAAGGGGGGGAGGGTAGAAAGAAATGAGAGGAAAGGAATAAAATTTAGGAAATGGCAATGCCTTTGCTACTGCTTACCCGCGCTTTCCTTTGGGTTAGGGGAACGATGAAGAATATCCTAGTTTCCGTGGGATACGGAGGGGGAAGGAGGGCCAAAGGATTGGGGAGAAAGGGGCAATCACGCCTCCGCTAGGTCAAGACAGCGCTCGATCATTGGTGGTGTCAAGCAAAAATCGGAGAAAGGAGATGAAACGGTGGAAAAAGGATGCAATGCCCAAAGTGTCTAAGGAGGCGTGCACAAAAAAAGAAGCGACAGTTGAAAGGAAAAAGACATAACCAGGAGGGGGCGTATACTCGAAAAAATACCACAATCGCCGTCATTAACCGTCTTTTGGAAGAGGTTTGGGAATGAAGAGGGGGGAAAAACCTCTAACTCCCTTCGGAAGGAATTTGGAGGGGGGGGTTGAGAGTATATGCCACAAGTCCGTCTGATCAGACCACAAAAGCCCAATGGGTAACACCGAGTGAAAAGGACTGGATCGCCAGTAGGGAGAGACGAAGGGCACGAAGAGAGGGACCCGTCCAGTCTTAAAGCTAAAGCGTGCTTTTTCAGCTCCTGACGTCCTACGAGAAAACGCTGATCGCGCCGAAATGATCAAAGACGAGAGAAAGCGTGCAGGAAAAAGCACAGAGGACAGAAGGAAAAGGGCTCCAGGAAAAGGAAAAAGTCGCTCATCGTCTGGTTATTAAAGGGAGAGCCCATTCGTGGTTTCGCTAGAGCGAAACCATCGTAAGATCCCAAAGGGTCAGAAAGGGGGGGATAGCATCCTGCCGGACGCCTCAAGAGCAACCTGGGGAAAAAAAGAAAGCCAGCTAAGAAAGAGAGAGAGGCCAGGACTTGAAGCAGCACCATCAAAAGATCTGTATTCACAGGTGCTGGCGTCCAAGACTCGTAATTCTATTGAGGAAAAGCCACCCGGAAGAGAGAAGTCGAAGAAAAAGGAGAGACCGAGAAAAGGGAAAAGAAAAGCTCTCCCCGGGACGCTATCTGCTCCCAGACGTCCCTCCTTAACGCATTGACAATCCTTGGACGCGGAGGGCGAGACGACTCAGGAGGAAGAGGAGGATTTTAAAAAGAATGTTCACGGAAAGTGTAACATTGAGGGGCCAGACCCTCAGGAAGAGGGAGAGGAGTAGGGGCTCAACCTTCTCTGCGTCCACTACATCGCCCCTCGAAAACCCTC
>Ga0179593_1341171_pt1 | contig 11484 bp, 13 predicted proteins | sample CZODoug2_1_08_16_FD_185931 | JGI IMG/M metagenome (GOLD analysis project Ga0179593, IMG submission 185931) | Vadose zone soil fungal communities from Angelo Coast Range Reserve, California, USA - CZODoug2_1_08_16fungal (PacBio error correction) | ecosystem: Environmental > Terrestrial > Soil >...
CCCTTTTAATTTCCCTTCAGGGAAGTGAAGTCATTAAGGGCTGGACACCACACACAATCTTTTGCGAAGGAGATTGAAGGAAGGGCTAACCTAAGTGTGCTTGGATAGTTGAGAGGGGGAGGGGGGCATAAAAGAAAGCTGAGAAGGGTAATATAGGGGTTCCTGTGGGTCATCGAGAAGAACCGGGAAGACACCAAGGGATTGCATAATCACCAGGCGGGGAGATCCCGGGGAAAGCGAATAGGAATGGGGTGAAAATCACGCTGTGCATTTTAGCGCTGTCCGGCACCCGAGAACACACTAGGGCTTCCCCGGGGGTGGGCGATTTGACATCAGTCGAAGAGGAGAAAGATAAGTCGTACGGCAGAAGAGAATCCGGCATATGGCGCGTCTGTTTCCCGAGGAGGTTGAAGGACTAGGCGAAGCGGGGAGGTTATCATCGGAAAATTCCTCACCATCGTTAAATATCTAAGTCGATGCCTACTTCGAATTTGCCCCCGGTCGGGAAAAACAGTCTTGTTCTGAAGGTCTAAGGTGTGGGTACGAGAATCTGGCGTGAATTAACCAAGCTGCCGCGGACTCATTCCCTGAAACGATTTCCGTCCAAGCGTTTCGTGAGGAGAGTTCAAACATTTACGCAGGGGAAAGGGGCTCATTTCGAAGGATTTACATTCTGCATAAGACGCGTGAAAGGGAAGTTTCATAAAGTAAAACGTTTGATGAAACTCTGCGAAATTCGGGAAAACATAGCGCCGCAGCGTCTACTCAATTCGGGAACGTGCCGCGACCTCCGCTGAAACCCGGCAAGTTCTACCGACGCCCGCATGGTAGTTAGGGGAATGGGCAAACCATGGCACAAAAAGTCATCCGGCAGCAGGTAAGTTGAAAAAACCGACCACCCCATACCTGATTGTTCATTACCGTGTAAAGAGCCATCAATCAAAAATGCGTGGAGTTTAAATAACCGCCTTCGTGGGCACGAAAACGAGGCGGCCCCCGCGCTAGTTTCCACAACAACAGCACCTTGTAAGGGAATCCATAAATGGAGTTGGAGTGCCATGAGCAACCGTGGGGACGCCGCAGGGGGACGCATTGTTCACGCTCCTTCCCCGAACCCAAGCAAGCCCGGGGTGGAAGGGCGCCTTAATTCCTAAACAGAAAGACATAGCGAGCATAAACGAAAAGGGTGGGCAAAAAAAAACCACATACGACGCTACAGTCGCCTGGCTACAATGAAATCCCAAGGGGAAGCAAAAACAATACTAGTAGAACAGGCACCAGGGCATATGTCGGCTGGGTAACCCGAAAGAAATTTGCTATGAAGTTGGGCACTGCCGACAAAAAGTGCCCACCGGCCATCTCTGCAGACCGGGGGACAGATAGCACGTTGACTATTATTAGTTGATTCCGATTGGGGGCACTATTGGAAGCGGACATGGTATCTGGGCCTGGATAATCGAGTCTGAATAAGACTTGAAATTTTTCAGTCAACGCCGCCGGGAGGGGTAGATAGGGCCGCGTCTCTTGGGGTGATGGTTCTAACCTTCTCTAAAGGGACTTCAACAAGGTAGAAACTTAAAATCGCACCAAGTCTTCTCCGCATAAATAGGACAGGCGTTCGATACTATAAACAACGGACAAGAAGAGAGAGTTGGAACCTAGGACTAGGGCGTCTATCAGGCTTATGGGCTGAGGTCACTCAGTTCAGCTGTCGCCAGAAGGGGCCAGCATCTTCGCGAGGAAAAAAGGGCACGAGAGAAAAAGGCGTGACGTCGCGGTTTGAGCTCCGCGGGGACGGAAAAAGCAAGAGTCTTCACAAAACACCCGCGGCGCTCCAAGTCGAGCAATATATTCGTACCTGCTCCTCCTGTCCCAAAGAAAGTGATAATAGTACCGCACAGAGAGGGTCAACAGAGATGAACCGGGGCACTGGGTGCGCACGGGAAACGTCGCCTATCAAGTCCCTGAGAGGAACGCAAAGAATGCAAAAACGGGGAGGCCTCGTATGAACCGGAAAAAAAACCCTTCCCGGGGACTGGCGGGGCAACCTTAACCATCTAGGGACATGAAAGGAGTGGTTGCAAATCGGGGGGATGCTACCGGGGAAAGATTGCTGGCCCAATTAGACAAATGCAATCGCGACCATGATGGGAGAAAGCATGGGAAAGGGAAAAGGCGTAGGCGAGGCACGGTATGCGAGCCTGAAGGTTAAATCAAGTCGCGCCTATGATGGAAGGAAAAGGCGTTCGGTTTGGGAAACGAGTCGCGAGGGGGGAGGGATAAGACGCATATGCTGACATGTCAAGGAGCTTCTGGCAGAACTTAGGGGTACCTTACGATACTAAAAAAGCAAGGGTGAGGGGGGAGGGGCACAAAGGGTTAAAAGAGGCAACTTGAATGGGCAACAGTTTGGGTTTTCTTACCTAACTCAAACTGGCGGCGAGACCGGGAAAAGGCGTTACAGGCAGGAGGGGAAACGCAAAAAATTCATCAGATAGAGATCAGCTATGGCCAGAGTCATCGTTGGGAAGAGACAAGTTTGGGTACTACTTCTTCAAAAAAAAACTATTGTCAGAAGAAAGGAGGGCCGCGAAAAAGGTGCCTGCCGTGATGGGGAACGAGCGTCAACGAATAATGGGGGAAGCGAAGGTTGCGAGGAAATGCCTTCCTTGCCGAGGGGGGGACGCGGGATCATCTATGACCAACAGGGGGGCTCTGCAAACGCAACGGCACATTTCCTACAGGTGCTCCTGGAGATTGCCCGCACAGGGGCTGTAAGGGGCTGAGGTCGGAGGGAAAAAAGAGGATCCGAAGAAGAATCCCCTCCTTCCGGGAAAAAAAGAATCGGTCAAATAGAGGCGCGCCCGCATCTAAAAAAAAGAGAGGAGGTATGTGAGGCTAAAGGAGCGCTTGACAAAGGAGATCCTGGGCATCGCCCACTTTTTGTCAACTGTGGGAAGATAAAAAAAAAAATTCAAAGACTTATTGAAAGGGGTGGATAGATGTCGCCGTCGGATCGGAAGGAAGCGTGTGGGGGGGAAGAAAAAAAAAAACCTTTGTGTTCCAACTTCGAGTTTGCGAATGGAGGACAACAGAAGGGGGAGCGTCTCTGTGAACGAACGTCGCACCGAAAAAAGACCCGAAAATTTTTAAAAGAGAAAGATCACACGACCTGCACAGCCGGAAGAGGGAAAGGTCTCCACTCAAATTCAAAAGAAAAAAGGGTAGAGCAAACACCAACGGAGGTTGAGAAGAAAATCCTGTTAAAAGCAGTATTGGGAAGAAGGTGGGGCCGGTGGACGATAAAGATCCCCACAAAAACAGTCGGAGCGGAATTTTCCTGAAAGGGGTGCGAAAAAAGGGGGATGGGCCGACCGTAGTTAACACGACTCGTCGTTAACTAGGTCAAGAGCGAGAACACAGGACCAAATGAAGTACCACCAGTGGGGGGGCTTAATCACCAAACCGGGGGACGGGGCCCTAGCGACATCCTACGCGCGAGGTATCAGTCTTTGGGCATTGTTGAAAAAGGCACAAAAGCGGACAAAAAAGGGGGGTGGGGGCGAGGAAGGTGAGCGAATTTGTTACACATAAAGGGTCGACGACAGACAAGGAGACAGGGGCGGGCGCGCAATCTTCGAACCTCCGAAAAGGGAATCTGTTTGACGGGGGAGGGTGTGACTGAGGAGAAGATAAGATCATCGTCGCAGACAGTCCAACCTTCATCTAAAAATGGGGGAGGAATTAGGCACCTTAAGGACCTGTACAGGCGGGAGGAAGCAGGGAAAAGGTGGGTCCGGGGGACATAGCCTGGCGAAAAAATCTGGCATTACATAACTCATGCACTGCAAAAAAGAGCGGCCTCTGTGCCTGCGTGGAGGGGGGAAACGTCACGAGGGGAGAAAGCGAGTCGAGCCGAGCGTAGGAGGAGGATCAGTTGAAGAAATTAGAACCCAAACGAGGAAGTGAAAAAAAAAGCATGCTAATCTGGAAAGCAGCAGAAAGATTAGCTTCGACTCAGGATCGCTTCCTTCTCCGCAAAAAAATAACAACCCTGTCGTAAAGAAAGAAAAGCGACGGGGGGGGAGAGTCACTAATTTCAACTGGAAGAAAAGGCCCCAGTAGGAAGGGGGGGACCAACGCACAGCCTGTGAAGAAGATCAAGACGGTTGAAAGGAAGCACAGCAGGCCACCCGCAGCAAGCGGGAGGGGGATATCACTGACCAGAGGCGGGGCGAAAAACGAAGCCTGCGCATCGTTGCCATCAAAACACAGACGACGGGTTCTCTCAGAGCCAAAGGGGGGGGAAAAAGGGGCAAGAGCCCCTACAGGGGGAGAGGAAACTCATTGGGTACGAGTGTTCAGCTCATTCTAAAAAACCAAAAAGGTAGATTGCAGGATATAGAATTGGCAGGAGGAAAATAAATACCGATGATTTGCAAAAAAAAGAGGGGATATGAGAGGGACAAAGAGTGACCCAAGCAAGGGACGCAACGGCACCAAAGGAAGAAAGGGGTCACCGCGCATATGTCGGGTCGAAAAAGGACGGGAAGGGAGCACAAGGAGAGGTTTGGGGACAAAAATTCCAACAACGAATCTAGGAAACCGTTCAAGAAACATCTAGGCGGTACTAGTTCATCGTCCGCGCGAATTAGTCGCATTTCCGCAGAAGGGAAGAAGAGGAAAACGGGCCAGGAGGCCGGAAAGAAGGGGCTCGGGAGTCTTGATTTTGAAAACGCAAGAGGGGAAATCTGACCGAAAGGGAGGATAGTGGGGGGGGGGAGTAGCGAAGGGGGGCCTATCCTAAAGTCAAAGCTTCCGCCGATGTTAGCAAAAAAGAAGCAGAAAAGAACCGTCGAAACACGGGGCCAAGCGAAGGAAAACCACACCTGAAAGGGGGGAGAGATTGACGCGTGCCCGGGATGCGAGGGAGTGGGCGAAAAGTCACACAGTTTCTCTGGAAAGAAAAAAGGGGGGGGAAAGCTTCCGAATAAGGACGGGCTAAGAGCCCCCAAAAAGGATAGAGGTCGATCTTGCAGGGCATCAGGCAAGTTGATCAGATTCGGCCAAAAAGAAGGACTCCTCCATGCAAAGAAAGAGGGGATGCCCCGAGCAACCCTGAAGAGGAGGGGAAAGGATGAATAATAGTAAAAATATCTGGGAAAAGATGATTTTTGGTGCCAGTTTAAAAGGAAAAAAAAAAAGAGAAATTCCGCTATCGGTAAAAAAAAAGAAAATGGGACAGCGGAAAAGTCGGGGGGGGGGGGGAGAACGTTTGCCAGCTTCCTTGCTGGGAGGGGGGAAGAGCGTGCCGGAACCAGAATAGACGGAATGGAAAGGGAGGGGGGGTGAAAAATGAACCGTTATGCGCGTATGGAAAGGGCTCAACTTAATAGAGCGCGCGACCCTGGGGCGGAGGAGAGGGGAATGGAGAGCGTGAAAAAAGGGACGTCGTTCGAAACGGATGCGGCGGAGACTAATTTTTTCCATCAAAGGAAAATGCGACCAGGAGGGGAGTTCATTGGGGGACCCGAGCGCGATGGAGCCTTCGGGGGGACCGAAGACTCGGGGGAGGAAAGTCAACCAGGAACAGGGATGGGGAGAGGAGAGCTGGGGAGGAAAAATTTTACCGTCTACGACTCTAAACTCAAACCAATGTTTTATGGGAGGGAAATGTGGGAATATGACAGCGTCCGGGGGGGGGATGTGGAATTGAATGGAAAAGGGGGGGGAGTGATCCCCCAGCAAACGGGTCGTTCGCTTAAAAGGAAAAAAGGCGCCGCAAGACCTAAAAGGGGACGGCTCAAAAATGATAGGGATCTCAGTCAGGAAAAAGATGACTTTTTTTTCAAATGCCAAGGGGTGGCCTTTCTTCCCCAATGATCACGCGGAGGAGGGAATACCTCATCGCGAAAGAGGAGAGGAAGAAGCAGTAAAGAAACTGTGACTAAACGAAAGGCCCGCGGACAACGCGTGCTTTGGTGAAGCCGGTCCTTGGGGTGTTAAGAAGGAAGAAAAAAGAATCGGAAAAACCCGAAGTCACTCGCAAAGAAAAGTCCTTACAGGTGCCTGTAGGACACGCACCTTGTCTGGTAGAGGGTAGGAGTGTCTCTTGATGTCGGAGAAAGATCAGGCGTGGAACAGGGTCGAAGAACCGAAGTCGGGAAAAAAAAAAGCGAAAGAGAGGCTTCGAGCGCACCCCGCCGGGCCCTTCATGTCGGGATGGGGAGAAATGAAAGAGGACCCCACTTCGACATACCTGGGAGAGGAAAAGGAGGGGGAACTGACCAAGAAAAAGGCAAAGGGGCCCGCGACGTAGATGCGCCGGAACCGTCGTGGGGGTTAAGAATAAAAAAAAAGGTTAAAGGCGGGGTCCTTGTTTGACAGAAAAAAGAAGAAGCTCGGTGAACGACGTAAAAAAAACCCAAAACATTCACGGGGCAAAATTGCAGATCTCCCGTGCCACACGAGTTGGTTGAGCAAAGAACCATTCCCTGCTTACCAGGGAATTAACAGGGAATGTGGGGAAAAAAAAAGGGATTAAAAAAATAGCTCACGCCCGGGAAGGGTGAAAGGAAAGGAAAGGTGCGGGGGGGGGACGTGAGACAATTCAAGAAAACACGCAGTCCTGTGCTCGGGAGAAAAAGTCGAAAGCCCCGAATTGGCTGGCTTGCGGAAAAGTCGGTAAAGGCTCTTCTTTTACTATCGGGGTCAGGGGCTCGACACGGGAAGAAATTCTTATACATGGGGTCGATCCGACGGAAAAAGAAAGGGGCTGTGGGGCCCATCACCTCTGGAAGGGGGACCCACAAGCGAACCAAAGTGGGCGAGGAAAAGATAGTGGGGACACAGAGCATAAATCGACATGATGAATTCTTGGCGGGCGCGAGAGAAACAAAGAGGGCGACTGGTTTTGTAGAGGAACGAGGGGAAAAGGAAAACGACTGATGGAGAACGTGCGGCAACGCCTTGCGATCTACAAGAGTTGCGCGTATTTCAAAGAAAGGAAAAGGGACCATTCCATTCGAGGGAGGGTGTCGCTCGAACGGGCCGAGAGAGAGGCAACCTTACTCATAAAAATTCAGGAGACCGAGGAAGTTGGGAGGGGCTCTCGGGTGGAAAAAAACAGTCAGGAGGGGAAAGCTCAGTGGGGAAAGAGAGTATGCATATACCGGCTTAAGTTTGAAGAAAGAGAACCAAAGGGGGGGGGGAGGAAAAAAAAAATAAATGGCCAGGGAGGGGGGCTAAACAAGAAGAATACGCATTAAGGAGGAGATAAGCCGCATTACCTAACAAAAAAGGTCCGGCCGCCCAACTGGGAAAGGTAGGTCAAGAAAGGGGAAAGGGATTCAACGATACAACAATCCGGTCTAAAAGGGGTAAACGTCCAGCAAATTGCTTCGTGGGATGAATCCGAGAAAGTCAGCGAAGCATCCCAGCCTCAAAACGCATGTAAGGTGGGTCCTCTTCCGGACGAAAAGAAGCCTCCAGCGCGCTATCAGGGGAAAAAACCAACACACGCCGTTGCGCATGAAAAAAGCACGGCTGGGGGCACCCGTAAGAAACAGAAACGTTTCACGAAGGCCATTGACGAAAAGTGAACGCTCGTCTCCAGAACCTCGGAAGAAAAAAAAGAAAAAGGCAGGATATAAGAAGTGTTCAAGGAATTGGGACAGCATCAAAGTCAGCAAACCTCGGCAAAACAGGGGCAAAAACAACGGTCCTAGTCCTCTACTGAAAAACTCCGTGCTCGCCGACGCAAAGGCAAAGGCGCCCAATACGAGGAGAAAGAAAAAAAAAAAGCCAGCAAATATGTGGGGATCACCACGAGCGGAAGGGCATCGGGGGCGCTGTTGGCACGGCAGAAAAAAAAGTCCATCTTCAGAACTCGTCCCAATAGGAGGAAGAAGGAGAAAATTCATTTCTGAAAGAAAAAACATGGTTCAAGCGAAGGACGGCAAGCGAGCATCGCCTTGGGAGGCGTAAAGCAAAGAGGAAGAAAGTCTTGAATTTTGGCGCAAAAGAAGAAGGGGGATGGATCGAAACGAACTCCTATCAGTTGGGGGAGGGGAAAAAGAGATGGATGATGACGCAATCAGGAGGCACGGTAGCCGCGATTTCGAAAAGGAAAAACGAAAGCAGCCTTGCTCGCCGATCGCCCGAAGGGAGTAGTTTCCAAGAGAGACCACCAACAAAGGGAAGGAAAAAAGGGGTGGCGGAGGTTAGATGGAGCAGGAGAGAGGGTGCTCGCGGCCTACAGTTGCATTGATTCAAGAAAGGGTAGACGGAGTCAGCATCATTCGGGAAAAACCAACCATAGCTATTCGGTTAGGGGCGATAGGGAAGGGGAACGTGATGCAATCAGAGGGAGGAAGGGCCCGCGCGCGAAACCTCAAGACACTAGCTACGGCACATACGCAGAAGGAAATGAGAAAGAAAAAAGTACTTAAAAAGATAGGTACCGGACTAGAGTGAAGTGAAGTTGTGGGCAAGAGCCAACCGCGGAGATCAAAGGAAAAAGGATGGAGAACAAACAGAAAAGATTCCGCTTGGGGGGGGAACTCAGAGGGGAGGTTTTCTCCCATGGCAAGAGGGAGGGGAAAAATGCGACCAGCGTAAAAAGACCGTGGTGCAAAATACGTATTGCGAGAAGAAGATGAGGGGCTGCCAATTCTAGATCCTGCCAAAGATGGGGGGTCATGTGAAGAATGACGTTACACTGAGGAAAAGACTCGAAAAACAGGGAAGCTCATGCAAAGAAAAATGGATCGCGCCTATGACGACACGGAAAGGTCCGTGTTTGGGGAAACGAAGCGGTGTGAGTGACGAAGAGAAGGTTAAACCTGACAGGAAATCTTTGGATGAGAGAACTGACAGCCTGCTATGGCCGCGAATGAGATTATCACCGGAAAGCAGCCTGGAAAATTTTCCTCAGACAGGCAGGGATTAATGTGAATTGGTGGATAGAAAAAAAACGGGACGACAAAAAAGAAAACTTAGGCATGCGGGCGACCAGAAGGATCTACTCATTAGAGGGGGAGCCAAGATCAGTATGTAAGCGTGGTGAAAAAGGGGTTCTACTTTCTTAAAAGATCACAAGAAGATGGAAATAACGGCGCGCGCGGAAAGGGGGCGATCAGTGAAATGTCTTTGAGAAAGAGGAAGAAAAGCCACGACGACGTGTGAGAAGGGAGGAGTCGGTAAGAGGTTGGGGGGGGGGTCGCCGCGGATCAGAGCCGGGAAAAAAAGGGAACTGCACTACGCAACTAGGGCGAAAAGGTAAGGGGGAGAGAATCGAAAAGTAGTAACAAAAGGCGGGGGGTTTTTGTGTCGAAGGCTGTTGCTCAAACGAAAAGGATCGAAATGAGACTTCTAATTCAGTCGGAGAGGAAACGGGGGGAGGGAGTAACATAGCGCCAGAGAGGGCTAAGAAAAGTAAACAAAAAACCTGGTACGCCGCAGAAAAACATATTGGCGTCGATGCCGGAAGAACGTCGCAGAACCTGGGCTCGCCCAATAGGTGGTCGGGTTCACTTCAGGAGGTCAAAAGGAAAGATGACGACTACGGAGGGAGGTCGCCGTCGGGATCGGCCAGTCGGTGGGGGTAAGAATCCCCCACGTGGGGGGGAAAGTCGTTCTAAGCTTAACTACCCTAGGTAAAAATCTGAAAAGAAAACCAATCCCCCAATTCGAGGAAAACGGGCAGGAATCTCCCGTCGCACACGACTGCGGTGGGAAAAAAAAAAATGTCAAAGGTCTCCAACGAAAATGAATGACAGGAAGTAAAGAAAGAAGATAAAAAAAAAAAACAACTCGTCTTCTTAGAGAGAGGGGAGAAAAGGAAGGTTTGAGTACTGTATCTTTTAGTGTGGGACCTTCAGGGACGGGCTGCATCCACCACAACAGAGGGGTGCTTCCGGGAGCCTGAAAGGGGGGAGAAAAGCCCCGAGGGGATCGTTGCTACCTTTGATGTAAAGAAAAGTACCTGATCATTGAATCTCGAACACGGACCGAGGATACAATTGGTTGGGTCTGGACAAAAAAAAAGTACGGGGCAGATCCCGACGGGAAAGGGGATCGAAATGTTGCCCTCCGTAGTTGGGGTGGGGGAGGAAGGAACCCCTGACCCACCGTTGTCGAAAATTGAAGGCGGGAAGTGTTTTAAGCAGAGCAAAAAAAACCCGAAATGGGAAAGGCCCTGCCGGGCGGGAGCCCGACGGCATCCATAGGCGCGGCCGGGGGTTTCCCGACGGAAAGAAACGGGTCACGCTACCTTAATCAAGAGTAAGGCAGAGACAGCAACCGCCGGAAAAGACTACCGGCGTGACGGCGAAAGTGAAAAACCTTTCAGCCGTGTCTTGCGGGGGAATTGGGTCCTCTGCGCTGGGAAGAGGAACAAACTCCCCTGACAGGCACGGAGAAAAAAACGTAGTGCCGAACGCGATTTCTGTTTGGAGCAAACGGGGAAAAACTTCACCATTGAAAAAAAGGCAAAAGGAACAAATAGGCTGTCGCAAGAACCAGGGAAAAAAGAAAAATTGGGATGCAAAAAAAGAGCTGACAATCTGTCCAAAGCTGAAAAAGGGAATATAAAGTCTACAGGATGAGGAAAGGGGGGAGCTCGACTTTCGCAGCAGGCCAACAAGAAGGTGAAGCTCGCTGGAGGGGTCACTACAGTTTCAGGAAAAAGAAAAAAAAACGTCCGAGTCCAATAGGAACCAAAACCCAGACCCGGGTCGAGGTTGCTACGGGGCATCGGACCGCAAGGCCAAACGAAAAAATGTGAATGTGAAAATTCAACGAGAAAAAGGGAAGAGAAAGGCCTCATGGCGCTAAGAGCCAAAGGTAACATCACTCCTTTGTCGCAGAATAAGGGTGATTGTGTATTGGAAATGAGCACGCCAGCAAGTTGGCCGCATGTTTTTACCGGGGGGGGAAACTAAATGATCCCATGAAGAGGGAAGAAGGAAGAGTGCATTATATATATGGCAGAAATCACACGGGCCCATAGAGATTGGGTGAAACCAACAAACGGTCTAATGTACAGCTAAGGAAAGGTCAGCAGAAAAAAAAGAAAAGACACATCCGGAACTTGCAACGGGCCACAAAAGAAAGAGACCATGAACAAGATGCTATTGTTCGGAGGGGAGGCAACCCGCGGACTACGCGGTTGGCACGCGGGAATAAGTGCCCACAAACTTATCTCTAGAAAGAGGGGTACCAAGAGTCGGAAAAGAGTCTTAGGGACAGGCTGGGCAGGATCCTCAGCGAAAAGGCCTGGCTCGGCCTGTGAGAAGGGGGAAAGGAGGGCTCGAATAAGAATTGGAGGTTGCAGCACAAAAGCCGCCTGAAAAGAACAAATGACTCTTGGGATGAGGACGAGGATGCTTCCATAAGGGCGGGGGCTATCTGCAAGTATGTGGACCAGAAGATGGAACGAAAAGAGCAGTCACGTTGACCGCACCACGTAGGCAAGGTAGTTCA
>Ga0179593_1358353_pt1 | contig 11484 bp, 16 predicted proteins | sample CZODoug2_1_08_16_FD_185931 | JGI IMG/M metagenome (GOLD analysis project Ga0179593, IMG submission 185931) | Vadose zone soil fungal communities from Angelo Coast Range Reserve, California, USA - CZODoug2_1_08_16fungal (PacBio error correction) | ecosystem: Environmental > Terrestrial > Soil >...
CAGTTACCGGACTCAGTAAAGCAAACAGACCGGTGCCACCGGAGAAAACCGCACACAAAAAAATTTGTTGCCACAAAAGGAGAGGGGAGTGCTGGCCAGGCCATGAACGCATGTTTCCCCGGGCAATTTGGGCCTAACCGGGGAAACAGGCATTTAGGGGTTTTCAAAAAAAAAGGAAGGGGGGCCAGATTGAACAGGTACTGAACGGACCTCCAGCAAAGGAACAACCGGGTCATAAATAAAACGAACAAAGTGCCACATGGAGCAGAGTCAGAAGACAACTTTGACAGTCCAATCGATGTGGTTAAAGCTCCCTGGAGTCAAATTCAAACCATGCAAGAAGACTGTTACAGTTCCGACTTGAAAGAGGGGGGGGGCACGGAGGTGGGTGGGGGACGAACGGGCAGGGTCTAAATACCTCTTTACAATACATCACGGAAAGGAAATCGGGGAACAGGAAAAAAACACAAAAAAGCCAACAACACCGCTCAAAGCTCAGGGCAAAGTGTGTCAAGGGGTTTTGTGTTTGCCCAATGCCCCAGGGGCACTGAAAAAAGATGAAACCGGAAGGACGGGAAATAACGGGGGAGTAGGTCGGGAAGTCAAGGGGAAAAGAGGGGGGCCGGGGGAAGGCGGGTGGGCAAGGCAATAACAGCAGAAAAAAAGTATTTTGAAGAAGAAGGGGAGGGGGGGAGCGAAATAGGGCTACTAGCACACAGATTTATTTAAAAAGGGTAAGGACAACAAAAGCAGGGGCGTGAAAAACAGGGGAAAAACCGTTCAGGGGTGCACAAAATTACCTGGTCCAAATGAACCCCGGGGGGGACAGGGGGGGTTCTGAAAAAACTAGAAAGTATACCAGAGACAGAGAGGGGGGAAAGAGACCCGGACTGAGGTAGTTGGGGTGCGGGCAACTCTTGACCCGGGCAGGGGTGCACGAGGTGGATGACTTAAAAAAAAACCTCCGTGCGCGCTATTATCTGAAAACGGGAAAAAAGTGGAAAACCAGAACCCCAGGCGGGCAAAAAATGGGAAAAATCAGACATTCAGTAACGTTCAAATTAAATGGGGGAAGTTGGGCGTCGGCGGTGCCGGCGAAGGGAAGGGACGGTCTACAAACACGAAGAGGGGGGGAAATAGAGAAAAAATTCAGATCATAAATAGGTTTGACACTGAAAAAAAGGGTTAAAAAAGGACAAATGGTCGCACGGACAAAAAGGACATATCAAAGGAGAAAGGGAGATCTGTGATGAAAGGACTAGTGAAAACATCGCTTGCCCAGGGGGTTAATTGCCGGGAATGAAAGGCAAATATGAACCATGAGGCAGAGGAACAAGGGGAGGAAGAGTAAAGAATCCGCCGCTTAATCTTCAGAGGAGGCAAAGGAGGAGGGAGGTTTGGAAAACCGTGTGTCGATCCGACCAAATGGTTTAAAACCATACTTAGGGGCAAAAAGACTATAAAGGGAAAGATCTCTTATTCTAGTGGGTATTAAACAGAAATTATTTAAGGGGGGGAGGGGGAAAAAAAAAAGAAATGAATCTCCCGCTGGAGGAACAGCCCATATAAAGCAAGGTTGGGGGCAGGTCACATGGGGGGACGTGTAAATTTCACAATGGAAAAGCGGAACCGGGGGAAGAAATGGAAAACCAACGGCTTCCACTTTAATTGACACGTTGATAAACAGAATGGTCGAAAGTGGGGGGTTTTAAATTTCAAAGTTGCCGTGAAAGGAGGTGAAGGGGGGGGGCGAAAAGCCCGAGGGTGGTTCACCAAAGGGATTTCTTTCGGTGGGCCACAAAGTACGGGGTAAACATGGAAGCCTGAAACAAGATGAGGGGGAGGCCAAGGTCAAATGGAAATACGGTCACTTCAAGGGAAAATCTCCTGGATGGAAGGTTAAGAGGCCTTCAAAAAGGGGGGGCCGGTGTCCGACAGTTCCCCTCGTACCTGGGAAAAGAAGACCGAAGAAAAAAGGGGGGGTCAATAACAGAGAAAAAAAAGGATTGGAAAGGATAAGGGGGAAAGAGGTTAGGAGGAGTATTGTTAAAAAAAGAACGCGCCGCATGAAATGGGGGGGGGGGGGGGGGGTTAGCGGGGGGGGGAGAATATTGGGGGGGAACCGACTAATAGTAAAAGGGGGCAGGTGTTCATTTCCACAATTGGTCCTCAGAAAAGAGGTCAGGGAAACAGCAAAACAGATTCTCGAAAGGACACCGACTGTTTAGGGAAAGACAATTTGGGGGAAACAACCGAGTGGGGTGTTGTTTGAGGGAAGGTTTGCAAGGTTTCACCAGTCAAAAAAAAGAAGGGGATTGTTTTTGTTCGGAGGGCAAAAATGTTAGGCCGTATGGGGGGAACAGGGACCGGCAAGGGTGCAAATGTTCAAAAACAGGGGAAAAAGGCCCAAGGGAAAAAAAAAGGTCCCTCGAAGGTGGGGGATGACGCTTCGAGAAAACCACCAGAACACAAATAAAACACAAAGGAGAAGGGGTCAATTCCCTTCCCCTTAAAGGTGAAAAGAGTTTGCGGGGATGGGGGGAAGAGGGAGGAGACCGAACATCAACTTACTTGGGGAAGTGGTAATGGAGAGGGATGAAAGGACCAGTCGGGTCACCGGTCGGCTCAACCAAAGAGGAAGCGGGCGGGCAAAAGAAAACACTAGTGGGAGACTAAAGGCCGAATAAGGAGTGTTAGCAAAGGGAGGAATTTAAAGGTGGGGGGGACAACAGGAGGGCATGGGTCTTGTGATGCAAAAGGTTTTTTTGGTTGTTCAAGGCCAACGGGGGCGGGCAAAAAAGGAACATTTTTGGTGTGAGAGCAAGAAAAGCAACAGGGAAATTGGAAGAGTGGAAAGGGGGGGGAACGATGGAGATTGATCAGAAAATTTTTTGATGGAAAAGGGAAACAAAAACAAAAAACAACCACAAAAATACACCGTGTGGGGGGGGGGGTAAAAGGAGGGGGGCTCAAGAGTGGGAAAAAAAGGGGTTTGTCTTCTTAAAAATGAACTTCACCCTAAAAAATAGGTGGACAGAGGACTTTGGAACGAAAAGGGGGGGGGTTTGCAAAAAGGAAAACGAAAAAAAATCTGCAAGGGGCGTGGGGAAATGGGGGGGGGGGACATCGGGGGCCTGGTTTTGGGGGGGAAGTCTATTGCGTGCGCCCCAAGGCAAAAGTGTTTCACATTTAGGGGCCAGGGGGGGGGGGGAAAGGGAAAAAAATTTGCTCGCATGTAATCGAAAACTAACTAAGGTCCGTGATGCGAAAGGAACAAGGACCCCTGACCAAATAAACAAAACAAAAACAAAAACTGATTGAGTGATACCGAAACACAGGGGACACAGACAAATCACGGAACAATAGGTGAAAAAAAGAAAGATTACAGGGAGACCCTTTCGAAAATAACAGGGGGGGAACCGAAAGGAAAACCAGGCAGGGGAACACAAAACAGACCTCTCACTTATTCAAAAGAAGGGAAATCCACGCACGCCTGGAGAGGGTAAGCTTGAAAAAAAAAGGAAATCCAATCGGGGGGGGGGACAATGAAAATCAGTGGAAAGGGGCAATGAAAGAAAAAATCATATAAAGAGAAACAAGAGTGACAAGAAACCGGTGGAGGTGTCGTTTTTAAGTTGGTCACAGAAACCAAGGCTATCCAATGAAACTAATCAGCCACGTGTGAGACAACAAAGTCAAAACCCCAATGAAGGGGTGGAATCGCTCACAGAAACAACAAAGGGGGGCGGGGTGAAACTGAACGCACCCGTGGTGGGAAAAAACAAAAAAGGTAATAAACACTACCAACAGCGGGGGAAAGAACCGTACTAAAGAACAAATATAAAACGGGGAAATTTATACAAACCGGGAAGGGAGACGGACAGGGTGGACGAAAGCAATACAGTTGAACTCAGGGAAGGACCCCGTGCAACTGGCATGAAAGGATCGCATTTTCCAAAAAAAATTATCAAAACAGTCATGAAGGAACGAAGTCACTAGGACCACAGACACCAGAAATAAAAAAGTGGGAAACGGAAATGAACGGAAGACGGGGGCAGGGGGGTGGTTAGGGGGTTTCGCAGAAAAGGAGGTACATCCAAAAAAGGCGGAACCTTGGGAAAAATGGGGGGGTGGGCTATTGTAACTTGGGGGGGGGTGAAAGGGCACTCGTGCACTGAACCTCCTAATCCACAAACAATGGAAAAAAACCCCCAAGGTCCCCACGGAGGGGAACCATGAAAAGGAAATTGCAAACCCGAAAGCCAAAAAAAACCAAGAGTTTGGGGGGGGGTCAAAATGAAGAGGGAAAAGAAAGGGCAGGATAAACAAAAGTGGTGCTGGGGGCCCGACAAATAAGTGGAAGGGAAGGAGCCTGGGGGACAATATCGTAGGGGGGGAAAAAAAAAATATTGTTGAACAGAGAAAAAAAAAACCCACTTTGGAAAGCAGTGGGAGAAAAAAGATCAAAAAAGCCTCCTCAACTAGATGGGGGCGCCCTATTTTTGAAAATTGGTAAGGGGGGGTCTGACAAACAAGGGGCTGCGGAGGGGAAACAAGAAAAAAAGATGGGACCGAGAAAACTTCGCCAATGGGGACCGTGGCCCGTAGTGACGCTAACTTGGAGACCTGGTCAAGAAAAAAGCAAGATGGGGGGGGACCGAGGCCGAAGGGGGGGGACCGATAACACGTTACCACCAGGGTAAATGAAACTCGGCGGGAGCAATCAAACACTAAGTCAACGACAAAGGGGACAATCAAAAGACCAGGGGGGGGAATATGTGGTAACTCCTTAACACTCAAGGGAGGTGGGGTCATTCGGGGTCTTTAGAAGGTACGCGAAAAGAGAAAGGGAAAGAAGAAAACCATGAAAAGGCAAAACACAAAGGACGGGGTATGGACGGGCCGCAAAGGAGTTCAAATGAGTTGGTCCTTGTGGGTCAAAAACTCCCCAACTGAAATCGCTTCACCCGAAATAAGAAGAAAGAGAACAGAGTGGTAGCCTGGGGCGAAGGAGGGGGGGTTTTAAAACCCATTGTGGTGGAAAGGATATACTGACACGTAAGCCGCCGTCTTTGAAGAAAGCCGATCTTTGAAACAGAGCAGGAAATTTGAAAGTTAAGATCTGGGGGTGCACCGCCAAGAGGTCCAGGGGGGGAATCTTGGAAGAGTTGGTGGAGTAGCCAAGAACAAGGGGGCAAACTCGCTTTCACTAGAGAAATGAACGCAGACGCAAGGTCCTCCTTGATATTGGGGGAGGTCGCTCGGGGAAAGGTAAAAAAGGAAGGGGGTTGAAAAAAAGTCGTGCAAACAATCCTACAAGAGGGGATCGAGTGGGCAGATATTAAAAAGCAGCGTCTGGTGTAAGACGGTGGCAGATTCAAATATAAAAAAAAAAAGAACCCAAACCAAAACAAACCTCATTGGAAAAAAAGAAAAGGGGAAAAACGGGCGATCATCGGAAAGTTGCAGACCAAAAAAAGGGGGGGTCGGGTCCCTTGTTCCAAAAGAAGAAGAAGGACCCTGAATCGTTCCCTCCGGAGCAGAACGCGGAGCAGAAAATCCATCAAAATCAGCAGGTGAGGGGGGACCCGAGCCGGGTAAGGAGGTAGTGTTTCAGAAAAAAGTTGTGCCGGAAAAAAAGCGACCAGCCATGATGTTGGGAGACCCAGACAAGGGAAAGTTGTTCGAAGCGGTGGATAAAAAAAAAGACCTGCGGGTGTTCGTAGAGGTGAAAGGACGACCAAGAAGGAGGCAAATCCCCAGAAAAAATAGGTTGGTTATTCCTTTGCCAACACAGAAGGGGTACCCGCCCCAGGAAGGAAGGGATAACGAAAAAACCATGTATCGCGTAAACTGCCGGGGGAAGGGGGTTCAAGGGATGTTCAGAAAGAATGAACACAAAAAACCAAAAAAACTGAAAACCAAACGAAGATTTGATCAGGTTGGCATCAGGAAAGTGGGGGGTGGTTCGGCCCGAAAGTACGGAAATGACTTAAAAAAATCGTCAGGCTTTAAGAACAGGGGGGAAGGTGAAAAGCTTGCAAAGTCAGGCGCAACATTGAAAGGGGGGTGAAAAAGGGACAGAGGGGGACAGAAATTAGCATCGCCGAAGGGGAAACGTCTTGGAGGATTTGGGGACCAATTTGGGGGGAAAATGGTCCGTGGCGGTTAACAGGTTTTTTGGGGAGGAAAAAGAAGACTGACACAATATGGAAAAAAAAAAAAGAGTTTGGAAAAAGAAACCTGAACAAGGGCACACACACAAAACTTGAAAATGTTTGAAAAAGGGGAGGTGCCGCCTGCCAAGGCATCAAAAAAAGTAATAATTTATGATGCCGGGCCAGCCCAGAAGTTCTGAGGGAGTGTCAGGAAAGAACTTAAGCAGGGTGGGGAAATGGTCGTAAAAAAAAAAAAATTTTTTGTGCCCAGGGGGGTTTTCCGTGCCCTCTGGAGGGACTTAAGGGACGGCAATAAGATAGACTCGAAAACAAAAGGAGTAGGAAAAAAAGGAAGAAAAAGAAAAAATTAAACCAGCCTCAGAACAAGCAGAGGGACCACGCACGGAACAGGAAAAGTCCAAAACATTGGGGTATTAAGAAACAAGAAAACTTGAAATTTTGTTCCAAGGTTGAATGCAGGGAAAAAAAGGGGGACCTCAAGAAAAAAGTTCACCCTTGGAACAAAGGGGGGAAAAAATGCTGGCAGCGAAAAAGAGGTCAAAAATGGAATTTGAACTATGTTGTGTCAAAAACCCAAGGATGGGTGGGTGAATAATTGGACCGGTGAAGGACGCGAGGGACGACAAATCCGGGTTCATCCACTCAAGAAAATGTTCCAACATTGTCAAAAACAAAGGGAAAAAAACGACAAGGTTTGTCCAAGGTACGAAATTGGGGATATATCGCCCTAGGGCGGTCAACATATTCGAAGTGTATGAACCCCGCGAAAAAAGAGCCGGTGCAACGGACGTCATAACGCAGGTCATAAAAAAAAGTCGACGATGGGAAAGTAAAAATTTAAAATCGAAGAAAAAAACCTCTGAGGAGAAAAAAAAACAAGAGTAACGCTCTTTAAAGAGGGTTAATTGTGGTTGGGGCAAAAGGTCTGGACGGGAAAATCAGGGAACCGGATCGAAGACCGGGGAGGAAGGGACGGAGGTTGATCTATCACTGTGCAATATGCGGGGAACGGCCAGGGGGCAAAGGCAAAAATCAATAAATTAGTCAACCAAAAGATTGGTCAAAAAGGAAAAAAGCGGCGGGCGGCCTGTAGTCTAAAAAAAAAAGAGAAAACTGAAGGTTTCGAAAAAAACGCCGTCGAAAAAAGTTTACAACCGGAAAGAACGAGGGACAGGGTCAATCGTTCATAAACTGGGGGCACGCAAAAACTCGCAATTGTCCCAAAAGTCGGAAAAAAGGAAAGAGACAGGGACCTGAGTCAAAGGGGGGAGGCCCAAAAAGGGGAGGGATTTCCTATGGGAGGTAGTCACGGAGAAAACCTGGAAACGTACCAGGTTAAGGGCAAGGGAAAGGAAAAAAAAACCGAAAACCAGCGGGTCTACTTAAAAGATGAAAATCGCACGGTAAAGCATGGACCGGGGTCCCGGGTGCTTAAAAAAACTTCTGCCCGGCGGAGAAAGAGGAGAAAAAAAATGAACGGCAAAACCCGCGGAAGGTGAGTTTTTAAGGATCCCAATAGAATTCACAATCAAGGTTGCTAATGGTTGGAAAAAAAACATGGAGACGACAAAAAAAAGACGAACCGAAAAAAAAGTCAAAGGAGAATGGAAATGACAGGTCCTGCACTCAGTAGAAACGTGACAATTGGGGCCGGTGGAAGGGGTTTGAAAGGAAAAGGATGACAAAGAAGTGCCAAAATGGGAAAGCAGCGACCAACGGAAGACTTACGGCGATGAAGAAGAAGACAGGAGATAGGATTGAGGATGTTGTGACCTTGAGAGAACAGGGAAACAAAAATGGTTGAAACCAAAAAAGGACAGAAACCGAGGAGTGGCATCTAGGGGTAACGTTTTAGGGTCAGGGGAATGGGTATGGAAAGAGAAAGAAAAGGGGAGGTGCATTAACAAGAAAGGGGGAAGAGTCCAGGAGATGGTAAAAGGGGAAAGCTCAATTGTGGTGCTGGGTGACAGGTGGAGGGAGGCACTGGGGGGTTGACACATAAAAAAACGAGCGAGGTACTTAAAAAAGGGGGAAAAAAGAAAAAAATGAAAAGTCCTCATGGGGAGGTTTGTAGCGTTTGTAAGGTTGAAAAAACAAACAATGAAGCCATGGTCAGTGGGGTGAATTTGATTTGCATTGTAAAAGGCGGGGTAAAGAAAAGAAGAAAGGTAATGTGGAACAATTAGGTGGTGGCTTGTTGCAAAAAAGGGAATACGTCAAAAATGTGCGGGAAAAGGAGGGGGAAAATCAAAAAACGCTTTGCTTAAGTCCGACAACGGGGAAGAGGAGTCAAGGAAGGGGAAAGGGGCGAACGTATTGGAAAGTTATGACTGCACAAAAAAGGGGGGGGGGGGGGGGGGTGCAGGTTGGGACACAAATTCAAACTACACAATAAAGAAAATGGAGAAAAAGAGGTATAGGGGGGACAGGAGCTTTGTTGTTCTTAGATGTGGTTGAAGGGACGTATCAAAATTGTTGTTTGTTTTAAAGCGGTGGGGGGTAGAAAATTTTGGGGAACGACAAAGTGAACCAGCGGGGGCACGTCCTCCGGGAACTAGACGGAAAACAAAAAAAGCTTCTGGACTCGAAAATCAAAGTAGAGGAATTGGGGACACAACCGCTTGGGGGGTTGCGTGGGAGGGTTGGAAAAGGTTAGAGGGGGTAAGGTTAAAAAAAGCCATTATGGGCAGTTGGGGGTGAGGGGAGGACGCAAAACCCAGGGTAGGCGTTGAAACGGTCTGGGGGAAAAATGGAATGTACCACCTGGACAATATCCAAGAAGGTATAGCAGTGTGGGGGGGGGTAGCAAACACGCGAACCAGAAACAACGACCGATAAAAAAAAATAGCCTCAAGATAAGTTTTGGTTCACCCTTCTTCTAAATTAGTAGTTGATGTCCCCGAGGGGAAATTTGTGTGCAAAAAGAAAAGGGTCTTCACAAGGTGGCAGAAGTATTTATAAGGGGGGGGAAAATGGAAAAGTCATGATGCAGGCTTGAAAGAACTTCGGCCGGGAGGTAGAAAAATTCAGAAACGGGTCTTCCAATACCGAGGTGCGACTAATTGTCGAAAGTTTTACCTTTTAAAAAAGTCATATACGTGGTTCTTTACAGGGTCGAAAAAAGGCTGGTCGGGGTGGTTCACGGGGGGTTGGGACCGGGCCAACGGGGGGCGGACATGATCACGACTTGGGTGAGCCGACAAAGACGGGGAAGGGGAGGAAGGGGGGGGAACCGGTGGCCAGGATGGAAGGGGATTATCAAGCACTCTTGGTAACAGAACAACAACCGCCAAAGGACAGTGTTTTTTCACCAGCGGTTGCCCCGGCAATCTGAGGGGTGGATTTCAAGGGAACCTTGGTTCCAACCCGGATTGGGGCAAAAAAGGGAGGACTTGGTGGAAGAAGGGGGAACAAGGCACGGACCACAGTCCAGGGTGCAGGTTGGGACAAAAAAAACGTCAGGTGGGTTTGGGAATGCGAGGAGTCGGGGGGAGCACAACGAAGGTTGTACCATTTAGGTGAAAAACCACGGTATAACATTGGTCACTCAAAGAATTGGGGGGAAAGAAGAAAGGGGGAAAAAAAGGTGACCGTGAATGACCGAGGGAGGGAAAATAGGCTCGAGAAAAAAAAACAACTTATGTAGGAAAGAGATGAGATAAAGACAAAAGGGCATAAAGGGAAAGGGTGATCAGAATTCTGTAGATTAGAAAAATACCGGTAAAAGAATAAAAAAAAGAGGGTGGGGACGGAAAAAAGCCCTCGCCATGAAAAAAAACGCACGGGAACAAAACCACGCCTGCTGTGACACGGTGGTCCGAGGCAAACCAAGGGCGCAAAGGAATCGTCAGGGGGGTTAGGAAAAAAAAAGGGGAAACAAAGACAAGGGGAAGCAAAAACGCCGGTGGGGGAACATCACCGTTAGAGTGGTGTGGTTTACTTTGTAAAAAAGGAAACTTGGGGAGGAGGGAAAAATCCTCTATCGGCAAACGGTGAACCCCCATGACAAAGTCTCTTGTGATAACAACAAAGCGAGGAACGAAAGGAAAACCGGTTGCCGGACAAAAAACGTGGAATCAAAGAACAACAGCCAGGTTTGAAAACCGTACGAGAAAAAAGGGATATGAAAAAAGGGACATGTATAGGAAAGCAACGGGGATGTGAAGAAATGCCACTAAGGGCAAGGGGGAGCGAGCCGACGGGAAGAAGGGGGATCCATGACACAGAAATTGGGGACAACAACAATTATTCACCACATTGAAATTAAAAAAAGGACGGTTCACTAGGAAACACCATACGCAATAGGCAGAAGGGGGAAAACGATCGCGAGCAAAAGTGTGATCTGTGTTTCAACGGGGTGTCAGACTAATCGGTCAAAAAAACAAAATGGAGGAGAAAACCTTCTGGTGGAGGTGGGTGAAAAAAAAAAGAACTATTGACGGAAAGAAGGAAAGAGCCTACATGACAGCCAAGCCAAAAAATTAACACCGGCGAATGACAGAGAAAACGTGCAAAAAAGAAAAAGCAAAAAAAAACCAACTCGGTGGGTAAAAAGGTAAGAGACACAGAGGGGCAGGCGGCCGGTGGGCGTTAACTCTTAAAATCTTAAAAAATTAGGAAGTAAAAAGAACTGGGGGTAAAAAAGAAAGCGTACGTAAGGGTCATGGACCACCAGAAAAACACTTTGGATCAAGGCTTTAACATGGAAAGAATACCGCTCCAAGGAACCGAATGAAAGAGGTTCTCTCACATGATTTTGAAGGGGTTGGGGAGGGAAACCTGGCATGCAGAAAAAAAAGGACCAAAACAAGGCGAAAAGGGGGGTCAAGACCACAGGGAGAAGGTTTGGAACCAAAAAAAGGAACCGTACGAAGCACGGGGGAGACCTGGGAAAAGGGAAAAGAAACGAGGGGTGGGATGGGGACATAGTCAACGGACCTGAATACATCCTGTCCAGGGGAAAAAAAAAAGTACAAGCGGGGAGGTAAACATGTACCAGCACACGTAAGGACAAGAAAAATCAACGGAAAAAGGATTATCTGTGGAGGCAAGAAACCCAGGTAAGGGGAGGAGGGTCAAGGGTTTTGACCCTACCGTAAACGGGAATTGACTGAAAAAAAAAAAACAGGACAACAGAAACACAAAGCGTGGGGAGACTGGAACGCAGAGATTAGGGTGTGAAGGGTCCACTCAAGGGAAAGAAAAGGGGCTGGACCCCCGATAGAATAAGCGGAGCAGCAAGGTTTTGCGCTGGATAAGTGGGTGTTTGAAAAAAAAAAGTGGGGGGTACGGAATTCAGACGGGA
>Ga0179593_1519328_pt1 | contig 11484 bp, 12 predicted proteins | sample CZODoug2_1_08_16_FD_185931 | JGI IMG/M metagenome (GOLD analysis project Ga0179593, IMG submission 185931) | Vadose zone soil fungal communities from Angelo Coast Range Reserve, California, USA - CZODoug2_1_08_16fungal (PacBio error correction) | ecosystem: Environmental > Terrestrial > Soil >...
GATGCGAAAATATCAAAACGGTACTTGGAGAAACGTCAGCGTGCAAAAAAGGGGGGGGGGGGGGGGACCTAAATGGGGAGATCGGGATGTGGGGGGGGGGGGAGGCGGTCTGTACTATAAGATCGATAAGTAAAAGGTCAGGGTGCAAAAAAATTCAAAAGCAGGAGGGACGATGAACTCGAAGCAGGGAAAAAAAAAAAGGCACGCGAGCGAAAGGGGAGGGGCAAAGAAAGCCGGCCAAAACAGGGCGTGGAGAAGGGAGGAACGAAAATGTGGAAGGAGGGGGAAAGTTATGCCTGTGGTAGCCTCACGGAGGATCGCTGGGGGGCAGGAAACTGGTCCAGGTGTCCGCGAGGAAAGGGGGAAAGAGAGAGAGGGAGCGCTTGCGGGCAAACCCTTTCCGGGGGGCACAGACTAAGGGAAAAAAAAGATCATCGGGGCCGATACAGAGGATAGTAATGGCTTCAGGAAGGAAGAAGGAATGACCAAAACCGCCCCGTGTTGGTCATGTAAGATTAGAGTTAACTGGCTCGAGGAGGGAACGGTGAGGGGAATGGGGGATGGGAGGTGTGAACGGTGGGGGTTTGGGGGGTTAAAACTGTGGGGGGCGGGGGGCGGAAGAGTGCAGGGGGGGGGGAGCGGGGGGGGAGGGTGGCCTTGGAAAGTGCGGTAAGAACAGAACGCGGGGTTAAAAAAAAAGAAAGGCGCACTTAATCTCCGTTCGCAAGACAGAGTGGAAAAGATCGGAAAAGTGTCGGAATCTGGTGAAAAAGGGGGAGAAGGATGAAATACTCTCAATAAAAGAAAAACAAGGTGCCAGACAGGTGTTGCCGCGAAAGAACGAGAAAAGGGCAGGGAACGGGAAAAAAAGAGGTATACCAGTCAGAATGGAAAGAAGGATCGGGGTCTGAGATCGTGAGCCTGAGGCGAACCCGCTTGAAAAGTTGATATCCTCTGGTAATGGAAATAGGAAGTGCCTGAATCTACATATGTTAGGGAAAAAGGTCTTCAGGCGGGGAAAGACAGAACCAGAAAAGGAAGATTTTCGGGTGGAGGATCCAGACCATACTCTGAAGTAAGGACGGAATAATATCAGGTGACAATACTAGGCGAACTTCTCTAACCGGGGGGGGAGATGCAACGGAGTTGACCAAAAAAGGGGGAAAGCTCTTTAAGATAGGTTGCTCGAAAAAAGGACTCTGACAACTTAGAGGGGCGGGGGGAGGGGAAGTGTCCATTCGCGGTGGCTGCTGGGCAGGTCATGGAATAAAAAGAAAGAAATCATCAAGAAAGGAATTAGACATCCCAGAGAAATGCCTACCAAAGAACCGGCATAATCCACTAAAGAAACCACACCCCCAGGGTTGTGCTACCACTCCTGGAATTAGGGAAAATACGGGGCAGGGCTACGGGCAAGAGATATCATCAGGAGCGGGGGTCAACGCCATACAGTATAAAAGCTAATCTATGCGAACTAATCGAAGTACACACTGAGAGAAGCACCCTAACTAAGGGGAAATGGAATTAACTATTGTAAGAAGACGGCAACTAAGAAGGGGCTTTCAGCAGAGAGGTCAAGTATCAATTGGTGGAAGAGTCACCTACTTCAAAAGCAGAAGAAAAACGCAAAAAAAAAGGGGACCCTTACTACGCAAAAGACGCAGAAAATACGAGGGCCTATCAAGAAATTACGAAGGGTGGGGTGCGGGGGCGAACCGCACCCGAAAGGAAAAACTATCAAGGGGGGGGCTAGAGGAAGCAAGTGGGTCAGCATTCACCAAAGCGGAAAGCCATTCTCCGATTGAAATAACTCGGCCCAGAAAACATTGGGGGGGTTACGCAAATGCAAAAAAAGACAAGTATCCTACGCAAGTACAGAAAAGGGGAAAGCCCGCTCACAGCCGTCCAAAAAAAAAAATCGATCACACCGGGGGGCAAACGGGCGCTAGGGAAGCGGGTATGAGCGTCGTGGACGTGAAGAAACAGCGCAGATGAAACAAGTCGCAAACGTGCGGAGTGGTTAAGCAGCAAAAAAGAAAATATAAGTAAGGGGTACGCAAACCAGTCGAAAGCTCGCTTCTGAACCAAGGGGGAGACAGAGTCATTCGGGTTGACACAACTGATGGCGATGCGCTGAAAAGAAACAGGAAAGACATTCGTGAACACAGGGGGGGAGAAAGAAACGCGGGTGTCAAGGATTGATATCTGGTCAAGGGAAGAAGAAAACCCCGAACACGCATGAAGGGGAAAAAACGCGAATAATTGGGAACTACAAAAAAGTTGAACGGCAGACGGGGGTGTGAAGACGCCCTGCTAGGCGTGCTTTCGAAGGAAAAGTCAGGACATCTAACCACGAGAATCACTTGTGAGAAGGCCAGAAGACCATTGGAAGCCAGTGGTCCTTTAGGAGATGAACTCACCATCTAAAAAAAATGGAAGGGAGTCAACAGGGCGCAGGCGGGCCTTACTTAAGGGGGGGTAACCTAAAAAGGGAGAACGCAAAAGGCAGAGCGGATCGGAAAAAAAATAGCAAACAGGGCAGCAAGTAAACTGGAAAAAAAAAAGGAAGAGACGGTGAGCCTCAAAAAAAGAAACGTGCGGGAGAAAGTTACGACGCTGATAAGAGCGGCCTCGAGCTCTGAACTCAGGAAAACACCCGACGCGGAAAGACTCAGGCGGAAAAAGAAGCTATCTTCGTTCAGAAGGGGAATAAGACGATATCCAAAGAACTTCATTAATCAAACTCTACTAAGGAAAAGGAAACTAGATAAAAAAGAGCGGAAAAAACACTCTAACTGAAGTAACCTTAATTCAATTTAAGCCGTAGCACTGGGAAGACTAGGGTGACTATGGTCCTGACGTTTGGTCGGCGGTCCGCATAAAGATCTTTCACTGCCATTGACGACCACACAGGGGGATCCTCGACGGGCTTAGCGCGTGGTTCCTACTGCTGGCTGAACACAGTGAAGACGGAAACACTCACAGGGTTTCTCCTGTCAGAGAAAAAAAAAGCTACTTGCATGAGGGGAACGAAGAGAGGGTCGGGAAGACTCGAAAGGGTGGTCTTGGGTCACTCGGAAGCATGGACGAGTAGGGCGACTCGCAATGAGAGACTTGGGAGGACGTGGGCCCTCGCGGGCGCATCGGATCCCTTTGGTATCACGGACAGGCGCCAATGGGACGGATGAGAAGGAGGAAAGCGGGGGCGTACCGGTAAAGGGTCGCAAATGAAAAACGAGGCCATCATCGCGCCTACCTGCTGGAAAGTTAGAGAGAAACAAAACAACTAGGAAAGATAAGCAGCAGGTAGGAAAGATCGCAGCACGTAGACTCGGTAAAGGGCCTTACCGGGAAAATCTAGGAAAGCGCGGCCATCGGTGAGACGATGGTGCTTCCAATGAGGGATGCGGACCGAGGAGACCGTACATCAGAGGCAAAAAAAAGTGCGCGTCGGCGTGCTCGGGGGCCAGCCCAGACTAAGAGTTCAAAAGCGTAGGAACGAGAGTCGAACCTCCGAACGTGAGGCGGTAGTCGATGCCAGGGGGTAAATAGGGGGGCCGAGTTGATCATTCGTCATGTGTTGCGGGTGGCCACCCTTAGGCCCGAAAAAGCTATCGCGCGTAGAGTCTACCTAGAAGTGGCTCGTTTGAAGAAAGGGCAAAAACGACTACCCGGAAGCGGCTACGTGCCGCACAAAAGTTACTTTCAATAACGTCGGGTCAAACGGGCTACGGAGAAGGTGAGGCGCCGCGCCTCCTGGAGTGTCGCAGGTGGAGTCTGGCCTCGGGAAAAAGTCGGATAGGGCCAGGGGAGAAGGAGAGGTCTCCGGGGATCGGCTTCGACGGGTGCTGAGGGATGCCCATAAAATAATAGTCGGCCGCCGAACTCATCTGGAAAAACACAGTTATAGAGGGGGGGTAGATCAAAGGCGGTCTGGCGTTCTGGGCGGAACGTGCTGATCCGGGGAAGGTCCATCGCCTGCGCCTGGAGAGGGAAACGTAAGGCTTACTTTTACTTCGGAGAAGGAGCGAGGCGGGGGCATGACAAATGCGAGGAAATATTGGAGGGAGCCCAGCCAAGAAGGGGGGAGAAAAAAAAAAAAGGGCTTATTGCGTAGAGTGAATTCGTTCTCGAGCGGGATGGGATTCAACAGGGACAGGGCGATACACCGGACTTTGGGGGAAATACATTCAACGCGGATCATGCAATTGGGTGGACAATGCGATCGGCCACGAAAAAAGGGAGTCCGAAGAGGTTGCGGGCGCGGGAATCGATCGGGGAACGTTGTCGGGAGAGGTTTGTGGGGAGGCTTCCGGCAACAGGCTAGGTCCAAAGCGGACCGGCTGGTGGCTTCCTCTGTGGGACCCCCTTCCTCGAGTCGGGACAAGAGCATTCGCGGCACGCAATTGTTGGGAATCGATCCCTTTGCGGAGTAGGAGCTTGGGGATCGAAAAAAAAGTCTCGGTGACGACGCAGAACTAAGGGAAGGTTCGGGGGTAAGGGGGGGGCGTGACAAGGGCGTAGGCTCGAGGCAATGCGCGACTGGAGAGGGCTTCATGGCATTGAAAAATGCGTAAGAGGAACAAGAAGGACGAGAGTAATTCGTTCTGTATAGTGTCGTAGGGGGCAAGTGGGCGGTCTGGACTGTATGTCATATCTGAATTTTACGAAGTCAGTAATTCCAAAGCTTGGAGTTTTGGGGTCCTCCGCCTTCTTCACTTGGGGAAGATGGGGGAAGACGGTCGGACGATGGGCCTTGAAAGTTAGAAAATAAATACGGGCTGCGTACGACGACCCAAATGGTATCGGGGGAAGTCGAGCCCGGGGGGGGAGAACTTGGGGGGGGGAGTGGGGACGGCTGGGGGGTTTGGTAAGTTCGGGCGAGGCGGGAGGTCGTCAAGACGAAATGAAAGCAGAAGGGCGTGGCAAGTCTCCACGCTTACGAGGGGTCGGGGGGGAATCTTACTCCGGCTTTCTTTTGCTTAAAGGTGGGTTCCGCGAGAGCTTTGTCCTGATAAAATACGCCTTTCTGGGAGGTGATCGAGGAGTCAAACCACTAAGTATTGGTGATACAAATGGGTACGGGGCTCCCTAGGTAGTATACTGTTTTGAAATTACAATAAGGCTGTGAACGACTGGCTTCCTCGTCCATTGGGAGTTCACTTGGATTGTCGCCTGCGTGCGGGGAGGGTAGCAACTAGAATCCAAAAAGAGAAAAGAACTACACCACCACCATCTTGAGGATTAAAACTTCTCCCGAAGGTGAAGACTACTAAAAAAAAATATATTTAGGGAACCTGCATTCTGGATAATCTATAATCTCGAAAAACTCTTATCGTAAAATATTGACAAAATTTCCCTATTGAAGAGAAACCCATGGTGGGGCGGGGAGGTCAATCCTCAAGGTTTCGCAGTGAGAGACATCCCGTGACGAAACGATCTTCTCCAGGAAGACTAACAAGATCAAGAATAAGGAACTCCTTCCGCAGGGGGAGAAGTTACTCATTTTACCCCCCAAGGCTTCAGACAGAGAAATGGCCACATCGACGAAATGGAATCTCCCAGACAAGGAGAGAATCTATCACGTTCCCCATAATTGTACATAAAGGCGAGCTCTAACTTCACAACGTCTTGTCGTAACAAGAACATTTCTGCTCGAAAATGAAAGAAGACAGGGTCGTCATAAAGGTCTAATACCGATTACAGCAAAACTCTTGTCTCTTATAAGAAGAAAGGTTTGCCCGTCTCAGGATCCGACATCCATGAAAGTAAGGGCCTTCCGTCGGGGCTAAGCGAAGTTCGGTTCTTGTCCAGAAAGTCGAGGACGACAACAGACGAGTCTCCATACTCTTTGGGGAAAGGCGTCACCTAAACGGGTCAGCAGGGGGACTGCCAGATGGGGCTTTGGAATCCAAGAGTACGGCAATCCTAGACCGCCTTCAAGACATACCTCAGCAGATGGGGGGGGACGCTTCCACCGGACTTTTTCGCCGGGGCTTAAAGGAAAGAAGGAGGTGCATATCACTAGGCAGAAAGAAAGCTTAACCATTATGAGAGTCGGCTAGGCAGGCATTTGAGTGTTAACTAATCCCATACCGTTCTCGGGGGGTAGATGGAGACTCATGCTCGCGCTGGGTCATAATGAGAATCGGGTGGTGTCACTCTGGGGACTTCTGAGCTGCCTACTTCTTGAGGTGGGGACATGTAAGCAAAACTAAAAGCAGAAGAAGATTCAAAGGCGGCATCGAATAGAACGAGGATGGAAAAAAGGTTCCTTAATGAAACGCTACAAAAATCTAATAACAACAAGAAGGGGAGGTAAGCCTTCAATTACTACCGTATAGGGGGGACATCCCTAATATTAAAGGGGAGGGGCACACTCATGTGGGGGTCGGCATCGTCGCAAGCGAAAATCTGTCTAGTGCCAGAAGCAAGGTATGGCCAGAGGAGGAGGGATATCTAAGGGCCCCCACCTCTCGTTCTTGAAATCTCCTTCTTTAAAGAAGAAATATCTAATATGTCGCCAATCTCCTCCGGGTCTCATTTCCGCGATAGAATGCGGGGCACGTCCTTAAGGTTTCCGGCGAAGGGAGGACAAGCTGATCGGTTGAGATGGTTTGCTAAAGGAAGGTAGTATCCGATTCAAAGTAGGGAAAGGCCTACCCAGACCTTTCGGCTGAAGTTATGGAGGGTGCTTTAGCGAAATAGCTCCAGGGGAACAAGGGACTTCGAAGATGGCTTCAGGGAGCGGAAGCATTCGAAAGGACAAAAGGCGAACGAGTCGAGCAAATTACGGTTCAGATCGACATACTGCGGCCGGAAGACCCAAAAGGGAGGAAAGAGAGAGGGAGAAAACGGAGAAGGCTGCGATGTCACTAAGACGTTGGGTAAAAAGAGTCCCGTGTCAGCCGCTCCTTCGACTATGGAAAAAAGGGGGTTCTGCATTACTCGGGTGCCTCGAGCCAGGGGGTGAAGTGAACTCGGAAATACGTTAGACTCCCGCATCGGGAAAGAAAGGAGGGGATCTTTCGTCTCCTCTCAAATGCAAGCTAAAGGTTCCCCCGGCCAACGTCGACGTTTCGTTAGGAGAGGACGATTAAGGCGTCCCAGGAATTATGGTAAAGGGAGTGACCTTAGGCCCTCCTTATTCGGCATGGCTACTTCTTAGCTGTTGCTTGGCCACCCGAGAAAAAAAAACTGGGGGGGGCTTCCTTAGGGGGTAAAAGGAAAGAGGGTTTCGGAGAGTTTGACTACATGTGAGAAAAAAACAGGGGGGGGGGGGACGCCTGTTCGCGACTGCATAAAAAAAAGGGATTGAAAGCAAAAACCCGTTAATCTCGTCGGAAAACCCCGTCAACTCGTTAAACTGTTCTTCAAGCCGAAGGAGGGGGGTGGGTTGATGGGGTAGTCCAGGGGGCGCCAGCGGAATGCCTGGATATGAAAGGCCGGCTGCTTCGGGAGTAAAGGAGACAAGAAGGTCCGGGAGAAACGGTGCAAAAAAAGACCGCAGTCCGAAAAAGTTTGGAGGGGGGGAGGGTTGTCAAGAAAGCGACAGGTCCTTCTTCACCGCTACCGGGAGGGTTCACGCCCTGGCGGCCTTCGCTTAGCATACGCGGAGGGGTAACTGGATTCTTCGCAAGACACTTGGAATGAAGAGGCCAAAGCGAAAAAAGGTCAGAGACTGGCCCAGACGGCGATAAACCCATGGGAGCTGGAAAAGGAGCGAGAACTACTTGTCAGGGGAAAAATCGGGACGGAGAACGTAGGGGGGCTGCGAAAGATACAGGGCGAGCAATTCGGTTAGGGAAGGGGAAAAAAACCAAGGTGCTGGGTCTCCGAAGGTTGGGAGGGGGGGAGTATGGTTCCAAGAACCATGAGCTCAGCTGTTGGACTTAAAAAAGCGGCCTGATCTGGGGCGGGAGGTAGAGTGGGGTAAAAAGAAAAAGGATTAAAGGGATAATCACTACCTTCTTTTCAGAAATGCACCTTCACAAGGAGAGGGCCAGAAGGGTCTGCAGGTGCGAAGGCACGCAAAAGGGAAAAAGGGGTGTCTTCTATCCGAGTGGGAGGGTAGTAGCTATGCCGTTGGAGGAAGGAGTGGTAATCGAGGAAAAGAGGCGGGGAAATATTCTTCGACAGGGGGGAAAGTCATCGTCGTATATGTGGGGGGAGGGCTGGGTTCGCATCCCTTATACCTTCTTACCATCAAAAAGAAGGGGGGGGGAGGGGTTCGCTCTTGTTTGGGAAAACTTGGAAGTAAGGGATCCCCTTTTGAGAGTCGTGGCTGTCTCAAGTTTCGAGCAGAAACTGACTTGGGAAAAAAGAAGGGGAAAAGGGGCGTGGATGGCATCCAGGAACGGGGGGTTGTCCGAGTGGGCGGGTGTCCCAGATCGCGTCTGTCGACGATCGTGCACGAACTCCTCCCGACTGCGAGGGGAAAAATCTTTAGAGAGTAAGCCCGGACGGAAGGGGGGGAGGGCCGACGTTGTACGAAAGGGGGGTGGGTTCTCTCGCGTGGGGGGCATGGCGGCGGTTCTTGCCCGCAAGAAAGAAAACAGGCGCCAATGACGAGGGAGGAGAGTGACCGCGGTAAAGGGGTGTGTGTGTTCATTCCCGTTTTCATTAACACGAGGAGTAAGCTCCCCAACACAACGGGTGATGAAAGAGAATAATCCTCCTCCTAGGGGAGGTCAACGTTTTAAAATAGCATAGGATAAGGGTCACACTAGTTCTTCCTCTTCATTTGTAGCACTTTGGTCCTCTCCTTCGGGGGGAAAACAAGGAACCGACGCCATAAAAAAGAACTACAACCCCGAAAGAACAAGGAGCCCAAGAAATTGGCTTCCACGGCACCACGATCAAGCTGGCGGAAAAGAAAAAAAAAAGCGGCGGAGGGATCCGCCGCAAGGCGACGAGGGAAGTTAACAAAGAGAAACTTCAAGGTCTAAGGGGGAAAGGCCAGAAGGGTGTCGGTAGGCGGCAAGTACAAGGTGTCTCTCGAAAAGGAAAATATAAAAAAGAGCACAGGCCACGACAAGTCATAACGTGAAAAAAAAATCCAGCAGGTTGCTAAAAAAGCGCATTTCGCAGGCCATGAGCAGAAAAGGGAAAAAGAAGGAGAAGGAGCCGCGATAAAAAACGCTGACGCCATTTACGGCCCGAAAAAGTGAGCCAGGAAAGACTGATTACCCTCTCCGGTTACGTCATCTACTCCCCAACAAAAAAGAAAAGAAACCCGACCCGTGAGAAAGTGCTCTCAGGACGACTGAGAGGGTAAGACAGGAGGGCAAAATATCATCCCATGCAGGATCTGCTTAAGACGGTTTCAAAAAAAACAAGGTAACCTAAGAAGGCAAATATCCAGGCTCTAAGGAACAAGACTCCGGTCCGTTTCACTCGCAGGGAGAAAAAGGGCTTGAGCCATACCGCGGGGTGGGGAAGGCTACGTCACCTCACTGGGACAAGGGGGGTGTCAATTCAGGCATGACATTACTTAAAAGACGATAAGACACGAGGGTCAGGGAATAATCAGAAACAGGGGGTCTGGGTGAAGGGTTACGCTCCTATGAACGCTCATATGAGGCCGACGCAATTACGAGACGGCTAGGAGAAAATTCAACGTACTACTCTCAAGCGGGGACGATCCTACACGGTCGCGTAGAAAAAAACTGTCATCGCGGGGGGTACCTCACCGAGATCAACTGTGGTCTGAAAAAGTCAGCGGAGGAGCTTAACTAAAGGGAAGAATCGGAGAAACCCGGTCATCCGAGGGGACGACTTATCGTCCGACAGGCGCCTATTGCCTGAAGAAAAAAAAACACACACCGTGCGGCGGCGAGACCTGAGGGGAAGTACCTTATTCCCTTTGTTGCAAACCCGGCGATGAAAACGGTGCGGAAAAAAAAGTTGGTAGGACTCGTCAAAGAAGACCTTTAAGCAAAAGGAGCGGCATCCAAAGCTCGCCACGAGCGAGTCGTAAAAAGCTATCGCGGAGGCCGGGGCTGGAAAAAAAATATCGAGAGGTTCGAAAAAAGCGCCCTCCGGGGTTAAAAAAAAGGGGGGAAGAATCAAAGCTTACTTTCGGTCAGGGGGAATTCCGACTATAAACGGGGGGGACTATACTCTAAGTGGAGAGTGGGCACTTCTGATTACTTGGAAAAGGCAAAGGGTCCGACTACCCGTGGAAGAATCTTCTATCGGGGGGGAGTGCTCTGGGAATCTAACCGGTCAGGAGCCAAGGGAGGTCATAGGGGAAAGAGATCCGGAGTAAGGACTTAATTCTACCGATTCGGCAAGGGGAGATCATGAGACTCCTGACTTATCATTGAGAAAAAAAAACAAGAAACAACGTATTATTATTAAAGGAGAGAAAAAGTGATTGTAGTGCTGCGGGGGAAGAGAACTGGGATAGACTCATTAGAAAAATGGAAGTAACCGCCGCTCTTATCAAGACGACCAATCTGCCTAGCGTTCGAATACACAGAAAGATGAGCACGCTAAAACCTTAAAAAAAAGAAAAAAAAAATCAACATAGCAGAAAATAAAGAGACGCGCGACGTGCTGCTGAAATCCCGACCAAAACGCTACGATTTGAAGGGACTCCGGTGCCCCAAATATCTGTGAGAAGACTATGGGGCGCTACCCCTCTGAGGTAGCCTGCCGAGTAGTGGCTTGTCCAGAAAAAAAACCTGCTCGGCCACGCCTCTATCTCCCGGGGAGAGAGGAATGATCTATGTGTGGGAAATGTACGAAGGCTCGACGAACCTGGTCTCAAGCCCAAAGGAGTTGTTGTAAGGGGGGAAACGTTTTCTGAGGGAAAGGGATAAATGTCTTTAACTTATGAAAAATGTCTGAGGACTCCTCCGAGGGGATTGGAAAGGGTTTAGGCGTATTCATGCAAGAAGAGGAGGATATGTTCCTGAAATGGGGGTAAGAAGGTGCTTAGGAATTTTGACTGGGCGTTAGGCAGAAGAAGTCGGTAATCGCAAGCGCGGAACTTCGCTTTGCGTACAAGTTTATCCTGATTTTATGATAACCGGAAAAAACTAAAATGCTACTTTGGTCACCACGAGGGTAATCGAATTCTAAGACGCTACCGTCGCTGAATCGGTGAGGAGCGGAAAACGAGCGTACTTTGGGAGTAGGAACAGCACTTCGCTTCAGGAGAGTCCCGGCCCAGAAGAAAGCCCATGGGGGGGGAAGGCGTTCTTCTCGGATGGAGAGGGAAGGCCCACGATAACAGGGGGCTATCCAAAGGCAGTGAAGTGTGAAGCTGGAATTCTCGCCCTTGTTCGTCGAGCTGTGGGAAGACGAGGGCGCAGCCTTTTTGTCCCTTAAGAGGGAAGAGGGGCAGAGTGTCGTGAGCGTGGGGCCAGCTTGCAGCTTCACTGGAGAAACGCGGCTTAAGAGCACAAAGGCAACGGGCTGAGAAAGAGTATCGTCCTTTTCTGCACGAATAAAGTTGATTGGTCTTCTAGGGAAGCC
>Ga0179593_1683546_pt1 | contig 11484 bp, 12 predicted proteins | sample CZODoug2_1_08_16_FD_185931 | JGI IMG/M metagenome (GOLD analysis project Ga0179593, IMG submission 185931) | Vadose zone soil fungal communities from Angelo Coast Range Reserve, California, USA - CZODoug2_1_08_16fungal (PacBio error correction) | ecosystem: Environmental > Terrestrial > Soil >...
TCACGCCTCGAGCCTTCTCAAGAATACGCAGGACGTCATCGGAGAAAAAGAAAAGCGGATATCTCCTCAAGGCAGGGGAGAGGGGGGAGCAGAGTTGAAAACCAACCAGGCGTAGCGGCAGCAAAAATCTCAACATTTGAAGCTAAAACTGGATGCTATAATTAATCGTCAAAGGAAAACACCCCAGGCCGAAGGACCCTAGCTATGAAAGTTGTGACTCCCGGCTAGCGGAGCTTCATCGCACGCCCCTGGGCCAATAATCAAAGGATGCCGTCCTCAAAAATAAGTGAGGAAAGGGGCGCAGAAAAAATAAAAAATTCATACGCGAAACTCGTCGAAACGGAGAAACGGCGGATAGGTATCGGCAAGGATCGCTAACGCTTCGAAGGGTCAAATTAATCTGTTGCCTATCTCATTTCAGAAGAAGAAAAAAGGACCAGGGGGGAAATCGGGAACTCTCTGGGGACCACCAATCAGTGCCTGAGTCCACGCCAGAGACGCCCGCAGTTCAAAAAAGGGCCTGAATCCGATCTAACGACAAAAGCCCCAAGAAAAGAGGACATGGCTCAGAGGGAAAGCAACGTGAACTCTGGAGAATGGAAAGTACCAAACCACCCCGCCAGAATTAAAGGGTGGGCGATTCCTTTGAACCAAAAAGGAAGCCACCCAGAGAGGAGAGGAATCTAAAGACGATAAGAAATCAACAACAGCAGATTGTAGAGGGGAACCAAATCTCCTCTCGACGACCAGCAGGCAAACGTCCGCCAAAGTGAGTTGCGACAATGAACTTTTGACCAGCGGGGGACGGGGGTGTATCAACTAAATACGGCCGTTAGAGACAAGGTCCGCTAATCAGTCGACCAGCCTGAACAGTATAGGAAGAAGGACTGCTACCCAGAAACGTGAGTACAAACCGCAGCGTCATCAAAGGGCGGGAAAAACCGGACTGGGGGGGGGGAAAAAACATGGATCAGAGTTCAGAGGAGTACAGTGATGTAAGTTTGCGTCGCTTCAAGGTCAGGGCACGGCATGCCGTAACTACCAAGGCGTCATCGAACAGGGAGGGCCCATACAGAAGAGGAAAGCATTCCTCCGACAAACGGGAGAAAAGGGGACGGGAGAGAAGCAGGGGTACGGAGGAAAAGAAATGGTAATTTCGTGGCAGTGTGGAACTCGAGGTTCAACTGTGAGCGACTGGATCTATGGGGGATGGGAACCCGGTCCGGCAGAAAGACCTTATGAGGCACTCTACAAGGGGGGGGGGGAAGGGGTGGTGCCGCGGTTCCTCTCTTAACGGAGAGAAGACACAAAACAGGTCGAAAAAAGTACCTGCCTGCTTGAGACATCATTAACGTGTGGAATCTGAAACCGGGTGGGCCGCGGCCAAAAATTGGATGAAGCGCCCCCTGACAAGCCATTTCGTGTCTTCGTTGGAATCGGTTCGGAGGCCGATCCGGTATTCTCAGGGGGGGTCCAAGAGAAAAAGGGGGGAGTCCTCTGGAGATCGATTCGATGCAAGAAGCAATTGGGCGATTCCGGCCTAGGGAGAAGAAGAGATCTCCAAAGCACACCAAAAGGGGAGGCAAAATACGGATGTCCACAGATTGAGGCCTCATTTTTCAGACGGGTTGAAAGAAGGACATTTCAAGTTAAAATGAAAGCAACTCCGAGCAGTAAGGTCCGCCAGAGAACGTAGGACATAGAAGGGGAAGATTCAAGTTTCCGTGCTGAAGCATCATGGAAAAATCTCCGACTAAGGGGGGGGACGAACAAATCTTTTCGAGCAAAGAATCGGAATGGGGTATGAAAAAATAAGGAGGGGGAGAGTTTCGGGAAAAATCGCCACCGCAAAAGGGGGCGAAACAACGGTCTAGGGGATAGCGTGAGAGGAGGAGGGAAGGCATGGGGCCACGCAGGACCACGGTCGACATTCTTGGAAAGGTCAATCGTCAAGGAGTATGTATATCGGACGCGAAGAGGCCTAAAACAGGAGGCCTAATACAGAGAAAACCGGGAAGATCGCAGGACCTGCTCAGTGAAGCGTAGTCGGTTGCCACGGGTCCCTAAAGAAGACAGCTTACACCGGAGGGTCCCTAAAAGTGTGGGGAAGACACGCAAGGCCAATCCGGTGCTCTCATCACCGGAACTTTATCCAGGGAATTTCAAGAGGGAATTGATCCGCCTCCGTTCGCTGACGATGAGAGTGTAAAAGAGAGTGCGTCCGACACAAATTGGTATGCCGTCTGGAGAACGTTTATGCACAAAAGCGTTCCCGTTTGAACTGGCGGCTGTGGGAGCGGTTAAAATCTCGATCGAGGGGCGAGAACCACGCCGAAAAAAAAAGCCGGAAATTCAACTAAGGGCGGGGGGGGGGGGGGGGGGGGGGTGTTATAGCGGCCTGCACCAAGGACGTGCAGGCATCGCTTGGCCACCAAGCAACGACGCACGGCAGCCAGCTTACACCGGAATCAGTCGAACCGAAACTTAGCTTGCTGCAAAGGGACTTGCGAAGGGAAAAGATTTCAAGGATAAAAATTACAAAAAGGGGTACTCAAGTCAGTCAATTTTGTTTCGGGTTCGCGAAAAACACCCTGTAATTGGGGAGGGTACAATTAACTCCATTAAAATTCAACCGTCGTGTCGACAGGGGAAAAAAAAAAGGCAAGAACCCTTGTAACATAAGCCAAAAAGAGGAAGACAACGGTATTGTAAATCAGTCCAAATGGAAAAGGAAAGGTAAGACTCGACACAACACCAACGAAGGAAAAAGAATTCTGTTAAATCCCAACGGTCCGACATCACTAGTTAGGGGGATTACTTAAAAGTCGCAGCGAACCCAGAGAAAGGGGGGGGACTCTCGAGGAGGCCATACACAGCAGGGGAGAAAGGAGTTACCGAAACCTGATTAAACGGAGGTGGGGGTTTTGGGGGCCCGGGGGTATTCCATGACAAGGGTTGCCCAACCAGACTCTCCACGCGGCAACAACGGGCTTTGCACTGAGACAGCTTCGCTTGGGTGTTCTGCAGAGGAGGGCAAGGGAGTGGATGGGAATTTTGTTTTACCACCCAAGAGCGCAAAAAAGAATACTGGCACAGGCCTCTAGCCATCCGGCTGAAGTGGGAGAGGCGTATAAGGGGGGGGGGAATTCTTCAACGGGCTGATCTCGAGATCTATATAGAGTACGCACGCAAAGGGAAAGGCAACTTTTTGTCGATTGAAAAGAATACGGGAAAAAATTTAAGGAGGTGTAATGCGGGGGTGACTCTAATGCCCAAGATAAGATTGGAACCTTCACAACCAGGAGAAGGAGAGAGCCTCTTAAGTCCTAAGAAGGAAAATAGAAGTCATTGTCCTGAACCTCGTCAATTATCGGAATCCCCCGAGGTGTCTTACGGCTTTGAACACAATTAGACCGACACATCGATCATGTGGATTCGATTCCGAGAAGGAGGGGGGGAGGTCTAGAGGGAAATTAGGCAAGAGTGGGAAAGTCTGGGCGCTCGGGCCTGAATATACAACAAATTCGTCTTTCAAAGGGAAATTTTTCGCAAAAAGAGGAAGAGGGAAGTGGTCCTCCCGGCGGCACTCATACGATAGAATCCCATCTCGAACGAATCATCGCCTAAGGAAAGGGTGGAGGTCCCCTTTGCTATTTTCAGACGAAATCAATATCGGACAAAGGAGTATAGAAAAACCTGGGAGTATTTGGGGACCTCAAGGGGTGGGGGCACAGGAGTTTGCAAGACATCGTTATGATGCAGCACGCAAACACTCCGTGCTGAGGACGGAAAGATTGTAATACTTGAGGGAAGGGAGGTTAGCTCGCTAGTCCCTGCGGCCTCGAAACTGAGGCAAACGACCGGAAAAAATTGATGTGAGGGACACTTCGATCAGGAACAGAGAGGGAGTGTCCTCCGGAAAAGCTCGATGGCTAGAAATCATCGTCAGGGAACACGGAAGGAGGAATGTCAGTCTCGACTAATCTAATTAGGGGAAATTGACCGTAGTCGGTCCATAAGGATACGGCCGGGAGAAAACTGGATGGGAAAAATGGGGATACGGAATTACGGAGGAAGAGACAACATTGTCTTAGGGGGAAACGGACAAAACTTTCAAATGGGAGGGAGAAGGAATTCGAAAACTAAGTTGCTACTTCGGAAAGACCTAAGCTGAGGCATCCTAATCTCAACGACGGCAGGGGAGCTGTGCAGCGCACCAAATAAATTTCGTGGTGGAGCCTGACCGAGGAGAAAGAAATAGGAGAAAAAGAAGTGTCAGTCTCGGGGCATTGCCCCAAACCACGAAAATAGGTCTGGGAGCTCCATCGAATAGAAATAGTGATTCTTCGTTCTAGCAAAATCTATCTAGGGGGGGAGGGTGCGGACGAGAGTAGGGGAAAGGGCCTGCGTGCCCCGGAATGGGAGAGAAGAAAAAAATGGCATAAGCACAGAGGATCTGTAAGAGTCTTGAAGTAGGAGCGAAGGTAAAGGGGTGACCGAACCGTACAAAGGCCCGGGGGATTAAGGGGTGGAATGGTTGGAGGAGAGGTGCGACGGGGGAGGAAAAGCCATTAAAGACGAACCAAGGTCTAACCCTTGCCGGCGTCGTTTTTTGCGGGAAGGAGAGGCGGGAAGGAAAGCACGGGACGATCTATTCGTTTGCAAAAAACCACCCGCGCACTATTAACTCAGAAGTGGGGAGGAGAGGGGGTCAGGAGGGGGGAAAGTATCTTATGCGCAAACCGGCTTACCAACTCCTTACTGTTACACCGCGACGAGTAAGGAGGGAGGTTCTACGGGGGGAAGGATGCGGGCGTACACCGGGTCCTGTCTAAAACAACAACGAAAGATTCTGAGGGGAGCGCTGTGTCAGAGAGGTAAGGTGTTGAAAAACTAGAAAAAAAAGGTCTCCCTGCAATTGCCTGTCTGCGATGAGTGAGCTAGCGGGGGGGGGGTAGAAATGACCCATGGGAATGCGCGGTCGGGAGAAAGAGCAGCGTACGGGGTGTTTTCACAGCGCGGGTGAGGAAGGGTTCGCGTCAAACTGTGGGCGCTGGCAAGCGCGAGGGATTGGTAAGGGGAAGGCTGAAGAAGAAGGGGGGAAAAAAGGGGGGAGAAGTTAAGCCGACTATCCCAGGTGGACGCGTAGGTCGACTGGGAGAATGACTTTTGGGATTTTCGGTAGAAACCGGACCCACGGAGAACGTAGGCGTCAGTGTTGATCTTCAAGGCGGGAATGGGGGTAGCACGGGGCCGTGCGAGTGACGCTGCCTCCCTTGCTTTCACACAAGGTTCCAGCTTCCCTCTGGGATCTCGACAGGGGGTGGGAGAAGGGGAGGCGAAGATTTGGAAAGACTTTCTCCTTCAGGGAAAGGGGTCTCGCTAACAGGATGGTCGTGCAAAGGAACGAAGACAAGAAAGGGTATTCTATGGGCGGGGACAAGGCCGAATACGGACGGCGGAGGGATTGAAAGTTGAACTGGGGACGGAAATTCGAAAAAAAGAAGGAGGGGAAGGTAAAGAAGGAACCAGTTCACGAGCTCCGTCAGGGCAAGAATCTGCCAGGTCGGATCGCAGAAAAATGTCGACTCACTGGATTAGAGTTTCGCAAAGGGAATCTGACCAGAAGGAGGGAGGGAACGGAACACTCCCACGCAGACTGGAGAAAAACAGGGAGGCAACGGCCCAAAAACGATTCGAGCCGAAAGAACTGGAATGTTTTACGCAACGGGGGGGGCGGACAGGCGATCCGCCGTAAATCGCGAAAAAGCAAAGTCCATTCCGTGAATACACGATCTGCAATACTCTGAAAAGGGAAAGGAAAGCTCGAAGACAAGTCAGGAGGAAGGGAGAACGACTCAGGTTGCGAGAGACAAAATGATCGTCGCGTTCATGGACTCGACCGCGGACGCAAAACCCTTCATCAAGTCGAGATGGGAAAGAGCTTCGAAGAAATGAACCAGGATGGGGGTTCCGCGCTAACCGCAATTAAACGCGGTCCGCATTTGGGCTCAAAGAAGGAAGTTGAAGTCAAGGGGAAAAAGGACAACGCCACAGCCTCCTCTGACGTCAGAGATAACATCAAGTGCAGAAAAATACGTGGTTTCAGGTGCAATCAAGAGGACCTGAACGAGAGACAAAAGCCCGAAAGAAAAATTCTTTGATTTGTCTTGGCGGCGGGGACGAAACCAAGGGCCATCGCGTTCAAAAGAAGAGAGAGAGAGGTGAAAGAGGGAGGGAAGGTTCACCCAAGAAGGTAGGAACAGTACACGTCATATGGACGACCTGCGAAAAAACAACTAAAAAAAGAACCGCATCCAAGTCGCACAGAAACTTTGGCTCATGATCGGCATGTATCTGAATAGAGAAAGGAAAAAGGTCCAAATAAGAGAAGGAGGCCAACTTGCCAGGGGAGGCCTAAAATTCTGTACTACCGAGCACGAGACAGGAGGAAAAAGTCCCACGAACTCAATTTGGGGTTCAAAAAAGGTGGACAGTAATCCGAGTCCAGGACAAGAAATCAGGACAGGGAGGGGTTTGCTTCAGGAGTGAAGAAGGGGATGCAGTTCAAAACTAAAAAAATCGCGTGAGACAAGAAAAGAGAGGAAAATTAGCGCCTTCTAATCATAAAAACGCTTCGCGGTCGGGTCAATTGATGGGAGCTTGCTCGGCACCGGGGTTTCGTGGCCGTGCCCCCCGGGACACGGTTCACCTTTACTATGATCGAGCGGGGGTTTACGAGCGCGAAGGTCCGGCTGCAAAGGAAAGGTTTGGTGACGCTGACGACATGATCTTTATGAAAGTAGGCGGTCTAGGATGCCTTATTGGATACACATCAAACGACGTCTCAGGCGTCCATGAAAAGGGGGGGGAAAAAAAGGGGTGGTGCGATCCCTTGGAAACGCACCCAACCGTATGATGCGCAAAGTCATCAGGTCTTTGCCAGAACACATCAGGTTGACGAAAGAGAGTAGGCATGTAAACACTACGAAAAAGGAAGGGTAAGAAAAATCGAGTCGGACGACGCGTCCAAAGCCGGGACAGTTGGCGATGGGACGCATCGGATGATGGGAGAGGAAAGAAGAAGAAGAACACTCAAGGGAAAAGGAGCCTAAGAAGGGAGATTTAGCCAGAGGTGACGTCCTACGGTTACGGGGGGGGGGGGAAGTGTTTCTGAGCCAGGGCGAGTCCTTAAAGGGAAAAAGGGGGAAGTGAACCAGTAAGCACAAGGTCAGGGCAAGCGTAGACAGAGGGTCCGGACTAAGCCCGGCATAGGAAAAAAGTGAAGGGCCAACAGCCATTCTCTGAGACACCGGAGGCCACTAGAACAACCCTTTGAGAGGCAAAAAATTCGTTTATAATCCAGATTGGTAAAGAAGGAAAAAGAGAAAATTAAAAAAAGAAGGGGCATCCCCCCAAGATTTCCAAAGGGCTTCTCGGGCACGTCGGGTGCCGCCTGCGCGGACCATTCCCAGAGAAAATTCTGCTTCAATCGGAGTTTGGAAGGATGAAAGCACAACGGTACAAGAGGTGACTAACTAACCTCTCATGCCCAATCGAAGGACTGATAACCAGAGTTGGTAGTGAAACATTTTTGCACATACGGAAAAGAGAAAACCTCTGCGGATGTCCGGGAATAATTGTCTCTTCTGGGACACTTTCTGCGCGAATCAACGAATGTGATACCATGGATGGTGGGGCTTCGGAAAACAGCCTTTTAAGAAGGGAGGGATGCCCCTCGAGGGGACGCAACAAAATTTTTATAAGCCGTTCGACTAGGGAAAACCAGTGCCCCGGGTTGAACTTTGGGCGGGTGTCGTGCGATCGAAGTCTCTAGATCTGAAGAAAGGGAAGCAAAATCCAACGAAGCGAGCAGCAATTCAAGATGATGTGGAGAGGGCCGGCAAAGTCTGGTTTGGGGGGGGAAGCGGGTCTTGGAACAACCACACTCCCACTCACCGCGGGATACTCCGACAACACCGAAATCTTCAAGAGCCAGCAGGGGGGGGGCCGGGGATGACGAGGCCTGAGAGTCATGGATCATCCGGCGGAGATTGAAAAGGCAATAAAATGCAAAAAAACATTAATGAAAGAAAGAAAAGGTTCAATTTTTCGGTAACTCGTCTCCCCTGGTAGGGGAGGTCCCTCCCCTTGGAAAGAGGGGAAGGCAGGGTCGCAGGCGCAGGGGACAAGGCGAAGAATCAAATACATCTTTCTTGTCGGCCTGGGAGGGGGGGGGAATCAAGTCAAAGCATTAAGGAAAAACGGAGTACTAACAACAAAACGGGACTTCTAGGACATAGAATCGAACCGGATGTATCTGTCTATTTACAGGTCAAAAATAATCGCAACCGCTAGTCAGGAAGGAAGGGTATAAACATGGCTAGAGAGACATAGCGACGTTTTGAACTCTAGGAAGGACAAGGGGTAAAGAGAAGTACAGGGGTAGAACCGTTCGCTCAATTGAAGAAAAATGGCGGTAAAAGGGATACCGTGTGGGGGTGTGAACACTGTTCTTGCAGTCACTGACCCTGGAGCACATGACTTTCCATCCCAAGGATTTGCCTGCTACTTTCAAGGTGGAGCTGAACGAGGGGGAGGACGTAGCTTTATTTGGCGGTGTGGGGGGTGGCGCAGAGGGGCGTCAAAAAGAAACTTCCTTCTCAACGGAAAGAAGCTCTTGAAGGGGGGGAAAAAAAACGACGTCGCGGCTGGGGGATGCGAGAAACTAAAAGAGCTCGGTTAGCTACTACATCTCGAAACCGGTACGCTGGGTTGGCAAAGGAAAAGAGGAAGGAGTTGCCGGACTCTGGAGATGCCTTTCATGTAAAGAGGAAAAGAGATTCCGTAAAAAGGCGAAATTCCAAGGTCAAAGTTCCGGGGAGAAAGGGGAATTGGCCGGAAAGGCACCTTCTTTCCGGAAAAAATCCTCCGATGGTGTGAAGCTGGAATTAGGGACGGGAACAATGAGGGAGCGCCAGAAGGGCGTTGAAAGGGACTCGCGTTTGAACGTGTACAGGGTAATTTGCTAGTCCCGACAATACCACTCTGAAGGAGTGACCTGAAGAAGGAGTGCGGGAAAAAGGGGGGGGGAAAACGGGGACGGACATGCCGTTGAGAAAAAGGACGAGAGGCAACGAGCGACCCGGCTTGTGGGGCCCCCGTGCTGGGGGGGGGGGCACGATATCACAAGCGACCAAGAAGGGAATTTGAAGAGGTGGGGGGGGCAAGGCGTTTGTGAACGAGGCGTGTGCGCCCATTGCGGGGAACGCGTCAAAAGCATGATGATGATGCAAGGGAAAAAAGAGGGGGCGGTCTCTCAGAACGGGCTCGCCTTGATCCGTGCGACATTACGGCGAGAAGCCCTGGGTCCGCAAAAGACGGAAGGAAAACCGGCCGGAAAAAGGGGGGGAAGGGCTAGGGTCCTTGAGCTCCGGCGTTGCCGGCCATGGCGCCGGAGGGGCGCATCGTTCCGGGGGGGGAGAGATAAGATGGCGGATCGCCCACTTGCTTCCCAAAGGCGGTCGTAATCGGAGGAAGGGAACCTTCCGGTCGTCGTGGGGGAAGTGCACAGAGGGAAAGGAGGAGAGCAAAAACGAGTTCGCCACCATTCTGGGACAGACACACACCATGGGCGTGACAGGGAAAGAGACCGTCCTGTTAATGAGGCAGGACGTCTAATTGTGCTACTTAGGGAATCATCGAAGCGAGTCATCTAAAACGAAATTGTCGCCGACAGCAGAAAAAAAAAAGCGTCTCTGGGGGGGAAGGGACGGATAACGCCAAGATAGTCGCTCAGTACAGTTGACATTTTGCTCAGGCGGAAAAGGACGACGTCCAGGTCTTAGCTCCATCAGGAGAAAAACGCAGGGGATTTGTAAAGTCGGAGGGACGAAGGGGCGAGTACGGGGAAGAAAAAGGGCTTGTGCAGCGGGGTACGAAGGGTCAAACTTGTCCTACATTAATTTTAAGCAGACGAAAAAGAAGGCGAAAGGGGCGTGTAATATCTGAGGGGGGAAGAGGGGGGATGGAATGGTGGGACCAGGTGAAAACAATCCTGTGGTGTATTGCTGGGACGGTTGAGAAGGGACTGGGATGTTATGGAAGCCAAAGGTCCGAGGAACACACACTGGCAGGCGGGACGTTTTTTATGGTAAAGGGTCCTCGGGAGAGTTGTCGATCAAGGAAAGCGAGACGATGACACAGTTAAAATGGGGGGGCACCTTGGAGGACTCGGGAGGTGTCTCTACGCAGGGAAAACGTATGGCAGTGATTGCGAGAATAAAAAGAAGGGCGTTTTACAACTGACTAAAGAAGGAAGCTAAGTCGCTGGGAACTCTGTGGTCTGAGAAATGGGGAGTCACCGCGGGAGAGAAGGCAAAGACCCCAACGAAAATTCCGAGAGGTGGGGTGGTCCGCGGTTGAATTGATGAGGCACCGGAAAATACGGTCGGCAAAAAGGGAATTGCTTGAGACTCGATAAGGACGATTCTTAGGGGTGGGGGAACTAGGGAGGGTACCCAAGAGGGGCGGACTTTCTTGATCTCTCGAGACGTGGGGTGGAAGAGAGATTCGCCGGGAGAGAGTTTTCATTCAGGGGGGGGGAAAGAAAAAGGGCTACGAGGAGAGGGATGAAAATTTTGGAAGGAAACTACAGGAAGGGTCTCTATCCAGAAAAGGCATGGGGGCGCTTTCAGGTTGCGCCGCCGAGTTAAATGACTGTTGGGATTGAAGCGATCAACGTCCGAAACGAATTGACGTGGAAAGAAGGGTGATGTTAGCGACACTTTCAGCGGCGACGGAAGGACGCCGGGCTTAGCAACATTGCCTCTCATGGGGCGGCGGCGAGCGACTTTTGTGCTTTAGGAAGTTTTGGGGGGGAAAAGAGCGCTTCGGGGGGGAGAGGTCTTGCTCTACTGAAACAGGTTGCGGGGGAAAAGTTGGGCTACATCGCTCGAAGAGATTATCTAAATTCAGGGTTTTCGCGCGACTAAAAAAAAGGGCGCATTCTACGCCTGGCTAGAGCTTTAGTGGGATCAAAATACAAAAACAACGTATGAGGGGGGAATATGATATATTCCTCCTTTAAAAGGAGGGAAGGAGGAGAAAAGTGTTCAGTAGGGTTAATCACCTAATTCGTCAGAAGCCTAAATGGGAACTGTCTAGTTGTAGCGTGAAAAGCAAATTGAATGAGAGGGAGCTCAACAGAAGGAAGTGCCGAAGGGGGATTCTAGACCTTAGGATCAAAGGACTCCCAACCATTGCGCCAGTATGGGAAGTGTTGTGACCGGTGCTTACAGAACTGCGAAAAAAAGGGGATCAATTCAATTAAGTACGCTATCGTCAATAGTCTGGACCTCGGAATGCAGGCGGAGAAAAAAATCCAAAGAATACGCGGCTCGAGAAAAAGCGCCACCTGAGAGGAGGGCTCAAAGGGAAGAGGCGAACGGTTCTTCCCTGGGAAACCCGAGGAGCGCTTTGCCA
>Ga0179593_1703655_pt1 | contig 11484 bp, 9 predicted proteins | sample CZODoug2_1_08_16_FD_185931 | JGI IMG/M metagenome (GOLD analysis project Ga0179593, IMG submission 185931) | Vadose zone soil fungal communities from Angelo Coast Range Reserve, California, USA - CZODoug2_1_08_16fungal (PacBio error correction) | ecosystem: Environmental > Terrestrial > Soil >...
AACGGGTACCTCGGGTCCTCTGGAACAGTTTTAAAGGGGTGAAAAAAAATCGCATTCGTCCCCGGTTCGGGCGGAAATTCAAGCAAAAGGTCCGGCGTGACGTAAAGATCTATGAAAAGAGGGGGAAATCGCTTACTAAAGCGAAATCAGAAATTTCTGAACGGCTGACAGCAATCAAGACGAGGAGGAATGGTCAAGGTTTGCAAAAAAAACCGGTAAAAAAAAGGCGAAGGAGAAATTGTGATTAACTTCAGCGAGGCCTGCATGCCTGACACCCCATGCAAAAGAAGGAGGAGGGACAGCGTCGGATCCTCCGTCGAAAAGGCGAAAACTTAGGGAAACGGAAAGAAAAATCTTAAGATCGGCAGGGACACTCTGAGAGGGGAAAAACAGAGGAAAAGAAAGCTAAAGGACGACATGACCCCTTGGATGGTAGAGGTCGAAATACCGTCCCAAGGAAAGGTGAGACAAGCTTAAAAAGGGAGAAAAAAAGTAACTCGGCCTGGCCGACGTGTCCCTGGTCTTTAACGGGATATACTTGATGAATCAAAAAAAAGGGGAAGCCGAACATCCGCTAGAGCGCGCCAAGGAAAGAAGGGGGCAAAATCCAGGAGGAAAAGAGGGGGGGTCCAAAAAAAAAATTTCTGGAAAAAAAAAGTCGTGTCCCGCCCGGAGGCCTATCTTTTTAAAGCGGAACGGTCGTAAAAACGCATGGATCCAGCAAAAACGGCACAAAACCAGAAAAAGTCCCCAAAGGGGAAGAGAGGAGAAGGAGTAAACCTTATAGCCAAAACCTGACCGGCCCGTGCATATTCCGAGATGGCAATTTCGGCCGAGAAACAACAAGACTCGCCGTTGCACCTCGGCCATCCGAAGAAAAAAATTCAGGAAACTTAAAGGGAGGGTTCTAGAATGGAAGCGGGGGCGTCCACTCCGCCAGAAAAACGAAAGAGACGAAATCGCCCTGCAACATGGTTACGGGAGAGGGAGATTTTCAGGACTAATCTAACCGCGCGCTGTTCACGAGGTCCGTGAAAATTCGTCAAAGGAAAAAGGGGGAACGCGGCCGGCCGAGCCCCGGCGCTTATGATCGCCGCTGTCTCGTCTAAGGAGGGGGGGGGACCCAAGGATTACGGTATGATCAGCGGATGGAGGGCCTGCTGGATTTACCAGGGGAGTGGAGCCCAAAAGGGGAAGCCTAGCCATGAGAACCCAGTCGTGAGCAAGGCTACCAAGGGAACCCTTCCTTTGCGCGGAGCAAAAGAAAAAAGATACTCGAGAAAGGAGTTTTCAAAGAGAAAATTTCGAAGGGTGGATGCTCCCTGAAAGTTATAAGGAAGCAGGACAAAACCTAGGGAGCCTCAGAGTACGTGGAGGAGCAGGTCCTACGGAGAGATGGAAAAAAACGGGAGAACACCGGCAGCAAACATGAGATCCGTCGAACGGCTATCCTGGAACTCATTAAAAGGAGGGGGAGAACAGATCATTGGCGCAGACGTCGAGATTAAAAAAAAAGGAGCGGGATAATCTTATAAGGGAAGAAACCTTCAAAAAAAGAAAATTGACCGGTCCGCAACGCGCCCAGGGATCATGCAGACGAAAGTTGCCCGCGCCGCGGCCGCAAACATATAAAGGGGCTGGTCCATACCTCTGCTCAGCAACGTGCAATTCCACGCCATGGAGAGTGCCAGGAGGCCCTTGAAAAGGGGGAGTCTAAAGTCTGATCGCCGGTTGCCAGTTCCTCAGCGATGAACCTCCCTCACCGGCTGCGCGCCCAGAAGAGAAACAGAGGCCCTCGACATCATGCGCACCTTGGGGGGCCCAGAAGGTTCCATGGAAGAGTGCACATGTGTTCGGGAGAAGCCCTCTAAGTCACAAAAAAAGGAAAAAAACAAAGCTTCCCTACAGGTATAGCCCGTTTGATCACGCCAAAGGGGGGTCGCAAGGGAAGCTATAATAGATTGCCGCCGAGCTTTGAACGTCATCGGGTCGGGGAGTGGGCCTGTCAAGAGGATGGGGGCTTGCAAAACAGGCAAAGCGCATCACCTAGGTCGCGTATCACTTCGAAAACAAGTGCCCATTCGTCCAAGAAGTATCAAGAGCTAGGAATTCTTGATCACTGGAGGGAACCAACCATCAAGGGAAGGAGGTCGCAAAAGAGAAAAGTAAAAAAAGAGGAGGGGTCCTCAAAAGGGTCTCGACCGGCGACCAGAAACCAATCATGTCCCAAAAAAGCATATCGCAAAGGCTGAGGGAAAACAACAACGGAGGATTAGGGAAAAAGGGTGCGAGTTATGACTTAGGAAAGGGCCTTTGTTTTAGGGGATAAAAAAAAAAAAGAATGACGACGGTCGCCAAACTGTGAAAAGTGCGGGGACCGGCACCGGGAGGAGTCAAAAGGAAGCGCGGGGGGGGACGTTTGCCGAAGCCGAACAAAATCAGAATACGTATGCGTTCAGGGGAAAATTTTCCAAAAATGAAAAAAAAAAAAAAAAAACGAGTGAAGAGACCGCGACCTCGTGGAGCGCTCCCTCACAAGAATGCGCAGACCTACGCAAAATGCTGGGGAAAGCTCCAACGAAAACTCGCTGCCGGAACTCGGCGGGCCGAGAAAGCTGGGAATTGTCGCATTAAGGAGGGGATGCGCAAAAAAAAGGAAAAAACCCTAAACGCTGCTGGCCGCAATAGAATCGAAAAAAGAAGAAAAGGGCACCGTGGGTGAACATCTGGAGAGAAACCAAAAGGGAGAAGTACGCATCATGGGCCAATCTTCGGCAGGGAGGCCCTCACGCCAGAGATGGACGGGCCTACCGTGCGGGTCGAGGAACTCGGGTCAAGGGCGCAACTGCAGGAACGAACGTCTACGGAGTATCGATGCTTATGGCGCAAGAATGCGTGCAAGCACAGGGGCTGTGTAATGCGAAGCATCGTTGCCGATGAGGGGGAAAAAAAGAAAAGAAACACGGAATCCTTGGGAGAATTCTGTGGAAACAAAATGTAAAATGGAATGGGGAAAAAAAGGGGGGGGGACTGAGGACCCGCGGCCGCAAGAAAAGAGTTGACTTCAAATTCTCCTCTGAACTAGCGAAGAGGGAAACGCAAGAATGCGAGACTAGGACGCAATTTGAGAAGGAATTTAGAGGGGAGGGAAAAGGAACGCAAGGCTCCGATGCGAGCATCCTGTTTCACTTGCAGTAGGTGGAGTCAAGGAAACCGGGGAGGAATCCGGAGCGCGCCACGGGACGTCGCGTGAACGCCCTTAAAAAAAAGGAAAGAAAAAACTTTTTTCTTCTGCAATGAAGATTGAGCAGCAAAAGGCCCAAGAAAGGGCCTCAGGCACGCTATGTCTGGGCAACTCTGGAACTAAAGAGTTCGACTAGAAAGAGCTGTTGGAAACGGTTTTAAAAAGGTGAGGGCTCCCGATGGGTGTCCGCCCGGAGATAGGAGAAGAATAAAAAAAAAAAAGGGTCAGGCGCTGAAGTCAATACGTCAACAATGAATCGCGCCTAATTGGGGAGGGCCGACAAAGAGAACCGGAGGTCAGAGGGAAGCAGCGGAGAGGTAGCATCTTCCACCCTCCGGCCCACTGAAGGGATAAGAACTTGGGGACGGACTTGAATACTGATACTCGTCTAAACACGCGGCGTAACGAAGATTGAAGTAATCAGGGGAATCTGGAAAAAAAAAATCTTCTGGGGCTGGATCGGCGTGGAACGAGCAAAGAGGATTTCTCATTCCGTTCCTTGGCATGACCGACGATGTCCGAAAACCTCCGGGTGAGCAGGTAGATTACCACCTCCAGGGAGGAGAATTTATGCACGTCCGGGGCCTCTGGGGTCTATATATCTAGAAGGAGATCATAGGAAGTCATCAGGGGATCGTTATGAAAGGTTTAGTTCATGGGAAGGCGGAGGGGGGGACAAGAAGGGAGATCGCCCAAAATCCGCAAAACTCGGGAGGAAAAAAAAACAAAAAGGCAGCGTCCGGATCGGAAGCGCGACATCAGTCGGGAACCCGGTCCGCTGCCGATAAACCTGAAGCTGATAGGGGAAACGGAAGTTGAGGGGAAGAAGAGAGCCTCTATCGCCGGCCGCAGCGGGCCGTAGGGGGGAAAACAGCGATACGAAAAGGAAGACGCTAAAAAAAAATTCCCCAATGTCGACCTCTTCGGAATCCACCAAACATCCCCATGAAAGTGGTAAACCAGTGCTTGAACGTAGGGAGCCTAGCACATTCCGAAACCATGGCTAATGGAGAACCCGCTGTTCAAGGAAGGACCGACAACATAGAAGAAGTCTCCTAACAAACGAGGGGAAAGCCTCTTGAACTAAGCTGAGAATGAAGCTACATGCTAGCCGGGAACAGGCAAAAAACCTTCGAAAATCGAAAAGTAAGGTAAGGGGAAAACAGAACTTATACCAAGTCTCTTCAAGCCGGGCAATTACACCATAATGCGTTCTGAAGGGACGACCTGCACGAAGAATGGGGAAAGGGGGGGAGGGGTTTGGCGGTCATCCGCCCCGTAACCGGGGCACGTAAGGCGATAAAAAAAGAACCACGGTTAAAACCGATGTTCCCTTCCAGATCTTCTAAACCACAAAGGGATTAATCTGAAAAAAAGGAAGGAAGAGGGCTCCTTGAAAAATGAAAGATAAAGGTTAAAAGATGTCGCTCGCCTTCGGTAACGACGCGAGGGACAACAAAGGCCAAATGGGAAAGGAATGAACAGAACCTGATCAGACTCCAGGATTTTTAATGCTATCCGCTACGGTCCACAGACGGACCGTTGTTGGGAGACTTGTTACGTTCTCACGTCGAAGTTCTTTTAAAGAGGTGGTTCAGCCGGGACCACGGCTCGCATGTCGTGGATCAACTTCACGAGGCCGGCGCGGCCTGCTGAACCAGGAGGATCGGCAAAAGGCAAAGATAGGTTGAGTCTGTCCGGACTGGCAAAAGGTCGGAAGATAAACACCCAAGGGAAAAAAACGGCGCGGAAAGCCGCTCAACGCAGGACAAGACCAGACCCGGGGGATTAGTGAAAGAAGGGCCCGATGTCTACCATGACTTTCCAGGGGAGTAGAACTTAGGCTTCGAAAGGAAGGAAGGTAAAAAAAATAAAAAAAAAAAAGAGGGATGGGACGATCCCGCAACAATTTGGAGCCGCAAACGAGAATCGCGCGGGACAGGAGGGGAGACGAGAGGCCAGAAAGAAAGAGGAGATGGTGTCGAGTCCTCTCAAGCTCTGCGCTCGCTGGGCCAAAGGGGAGTTCAAAAAGAATCAAAAAACCAACCTCATGCATCAACAAACACCCAACAACAATCCCCATCGGGCCCGACGCGAAGGATCCAAGAAGAATTATCAAAAGGGCCGGGGGGCTCCCGGCCCTTGGATGTTCGCACAAAATGCACGGGGAGAGGGGAAAGCAAAAAATGGACGCCGCCGTAAAACGAAAGGTGCTCGGCAGAGGTTCCACAAATCCGACCTATGAGACATCAAAAAATTAAAAAAGTAACCGCCCCTACCGGTCGGGCTTGAAATCGCCAGCAACATGATTTCGAGGAAAAAGGGTCCGGACCATCTGGGAGCAGAACCGGGAAAACACAAACGTTATCCCGCAGGGGTCGGCGGAGCCCGCGGCAGACTGTCGAGCACATGCGAAACAGAGGTCTTCGATTGCGTCGTTGAAACTCAATTCTGCATAGGGGTGCGTCAGCAGAAGAGGGGAAAGGACCGTTAAAAAAAAAAGCGAACGAGCCGTATCGTAACTCCCGCAAAAAAAATCGTTGAGGAACGACAAAGGCAACACTCGGGCGCGGAGCTACCGCCAGAACATATCTTAAAAAAAAAGCGTCAGCAACGCGGCAAGTAAAGCGGGTAACTAAAGCCCGGGGATCATGGAAAAAAACACAAAAAGGGAAAAGCAAAAGATTAACACGAGCTTGCCGCGGACGCGGGGATCATAGCACCAGCCTCACAGTATTAGAGAATCTCAAAAAAGGAAAGAAACTCAACGAAGGATCATGTCAAACCTCTTTGCCAAATATGAGTAAGGCGCGAGGAGCTCCATTTCTCGAGATTCGGGCGCACCCTTGGACGCGCTAGGTGGCTAAAAGAAAACCCATCACCTTCGAGCGACCGGAGGTTCCTCGCAACGGAGGGGCTCCCCAAGGAGGACAGGGGTCCCAACCTCGGCAATGCTCGAAAAGGGGGACCATTACCTCGCACATGGGAGGGGGGGAGAAAGTAAAGGTAAAAAAAAAGAGGGATCGGGATCAAGGGGAGAAGTGACGGTCGAGTTAAAGTCGGCGCAAGTAAAAAAATCCTTCTGCAGAACCTCTGGCAAAAATTCCCATAGGAAAAAAAAACCAAAAGGAAAAAATGCCCGTACATGATCATGCAGTTGAGGCCCCGCTGAAAAAAGCCAAAACGGGGGGAAGTTCGAAAGGAATCGGTAAGAGCCCGAGATTGGGGGGGGTTTTTGGGGGGGTGGGGGGGTTTTGGTTTTTTTGGTGGGTTTTTTTTGGGGTTGTTGTTTGTTTTTGATCAACACAGCAGCGGGGCGTCGCGACCCCGACAGAAGCGAGCAAGAAGAGAAGCAGAAATTTTCCGGCAGAGAGTTCGTGAGCAAAAACTGTGCCCCGGTCGGCCCGAGGGAAGGGAGGAAATGGCAGAGAAAGCGAGCGAATAAAAAAGGGGGTCGCGGGGGAGGAGCCTCCAGAGAGGGACAACGTAATAACGCCTGTATGAAGGGGTCCAAAAAAAGGGGAAAGGCGAGCACCGGCAATGCGAAGGCACCCATATTAGCACAAAAGCTCACCCTCGTCTACCGTCAAATCGGCAGAGGAAAAAAAAAAAAGCCTCGCTCTACCGCGACAGGTCAATCTGCCAAACAGATCTCAAAAAACTCCAAAAAGAACAAATGAGCTTAAAATGTCGCTCTGCAGCAGGGACATGAGGGTTGGGGGAAAAGGAAATCTACCCCTGCTAAGGGGAAAAATGAAACTGTCGCGGGAGAAAGGTTTAGAAACCCGGAAAAATAGTTGAGAAAAAAACCCTTCTCATTGTTCCCGAAGCCGATCAATCCTGAAGAAGCCCTTACGGCGACAGGCGGGAAGGGAAAAAAATGGAATATTGCCCTATGAAGGGCGAAGAAGGAGACCCCCTAGAAGAAATCGAAGCTGAATCATCTAGAAAATTCTCATACAAGAAGGCCGACCCGGGGAAAGTCAAGAACACAGCCCTCGTCAGGGGACCATCTCAAAAAAAAAAGGGTCGGTCTGCTGGCTGCGCGAACCAAAGCCACAGGAGATTCCTAGGGGAGCCACAATCGAATATACCGAGGAGAGGACCTGGGCAAGGGGGCTAGTCAGCGTGAGAGCAATCCAAAGAAAACCGAGCATCATGGGCCGCGGCTCCGTCTTAATATGTGAGTAATGGCCCGGCTACAAGGAAAATCAAAAGGGAGGTCGAACCGGAAAAAGGAAAAACCAGGGACGGCGACTGAGAAAAAGATTCAGAGGAGAAAAAAAAAGCCGAACTGGATGCAAGCAACCTGGGCTGGAGGTGATCACTCTTGCAAGGAGGATTCCAAAACCATACAGGCAGTCCCGATCGGGGGGTCGCCTCGAGGAGGTGAAAGGGGAAGAAGGTGAAGAACTGGGTCGCTTTTCGCCGAGGGGTCATAAATCGCGGAGGTTTCGGAAATTCACTCTCAGTAGGGCGCGCCTTTTGCGCGACCGTACCTGAGGAGGGGCGAAGAACTTTGAAGAATGAGGGGAAAGAATCCTACGGGCTCATTCGTGTCAAAAGCAGAAGGGGATGCGTCGGGGAGGGATTTAGAAGAGAAAGAAGAAAGGAGGGCCAGCTCGTCAGGAGTGAGAAAAAAGGAAACGAAGGAAAGGGGGGGGCTGCTGCCTGAATCCCCTAGCTGAAAAACCGTCCTAAGGAAGGCAAATCGAAATCAGATTGCGCGCCTATTGCAGGGCGAGTGCGCGGCCGCAAGATGCCATGGGGTAAAAGGACGGGGGGGGCGGGGCTAAACGACTGGAATGAAGGATCTTTCTAAGAAAAAACAAAAGTCCCGCCCAGACCGGCATTGTAACGCTGAACGCACATCGATCAAGGGGGAAAAGTAAGAAAAGACCGAAACAATAATTGGGACGAAACAGCCAAAATCTACCCGGGGGAAGGAAAATAAATCGCAAAACACGAGGCAACTGGGCCCCTCGGCCGGCCGCGACCTTACTGGCCGGATTTGCAAGAACGGAGAAGAAGATACTAAGAAAACAGCGTCGCGACTTAGCCCGGAAAGCTACGAGGGGAAGGGCTCTTTCCGCTCAAAAAGGGGGCTCGGCGTGACGAGAGACAAATTCTCTTCCCTTGCGAAGAAAACCGAAGCCGTCGGTTAACGCGAGGGGGAGGCTGCGGAAGGAGTTAGAATAGCGGAAAATAAGAAAGGGGGAACCTAAAAAAGGGGGGGCGGGGGGACTGCCTCGGCAATAAGTAAGGTCGATCGCCGTGGGATCGCAAAACAAACGGAGTTTCCGGGGACGGGGAACCTGGGGGGGCTGGTGACAGAGGCCACGCCTCCAAAAAACATCAGGCGGCCTCAGGAGAAAAAAACCGCTCGACTGAGACTGACAAAAATCTCCTTCTGCCATGCCGACCGCTCCCGAAGACCGGAAGATGTTCGGGCGCCATGGGAGGGAATTCCGAAAAAAGCCGCCGAAAGAACGGCCACGCGGCCCAGGTAAAGCCGGTTAACCTACGACGCATGAAAAAAATTTAAAAAGGCCCGTCATTGAGAACAGAGGGCATCACCAGATAACCGTCCATTTCCGTACTAACGAGAGAAAAGGGTTACGCCTAAAGCGCATTAAACTGAAAAATTGGGATCTGCACGACGGTAACGTGTCGAAGGAAGACAAAACTAAAAGAACTGATAAGAACGCCGGATATGGGAGCCGCGAACCGGCCGCTCTTAAATCAACAAACATCGACATGCAGAGAGGGGGAAGAGCTCGAGAAACCGACTCTAGAAAGGTTAATGCAAGTACAACCCGTCAATCCCCGATGGGATGCGCCGTATCGATCGGAAGGAACCCCAGGGGAAAGTCGGGCAGGGGACTTTACGAAGTAATGGATTTTGCAGTTGCCCCTCCAAAGTTGCAGGTCAGGGTCTAAAGGAAAATCGACCACCGGGGAAGGAGGAAAAGCGTTCAGCATACCTCACAAACAAAAAAACATCGGAGAAGGAGATAGGGACCCCGCGAGGAAAGAACGGTCCGATTCGGCTGCCCCCGTGGGACTTCCTTTCCCATTCACCATCACACAAATGAAACGGGAAGCAAGAGAACCGACCTCCTCGATTCAGACGCTTCGTGGGGGAATCTATCGCTAGAAGCATCGTACTTTGGCGGGGGAGAGTGACGTTAAGAAAGAATCTATTTTCGAAGGTTTCGCGACGCCGTCAACCGGAAGGGCAGGGCTGTAAGCGAGTCAAGGTGGTCTCTAAAAAGCCGGACCCCAGTCGGCGTCGTAGATTCTCTCTCATCTATATTGTCGTACTGCGGAAAAAAGGAAAACTTCCGGAAAATCCGGAAGCATGCTGGCGTCTCAGTTCAAGGACATCTGGGACGTCAAGAAAAAGACCAAAAAGTAAAGCCAGAGGTCGACATGACGCTACATGGCTTATTCGCCGGAGGGACGATACCCGAAAAGGGTGGCCGGCTGGCTTCGGCGGATAGCGTATTGAAAAGAAAAGGGTCACATCGTCTACTCAAAAAAAAAAGAAAGGACTGCGAAAAAAAGCGAGATGTGTCAGCGGCTCTCCACGATCTACGCAGGGGGGACCCGGGGGAGCTCTTAGAGCAAGGGCAAATTCATAACGAGAAAGGTCCCCGAAAGGTAAAAAATTTAAGACAAAAAAAAAAGAGAAAAAAAGAAAAGAGTAAAATCGAGTGAATCCGGAATGCCGGCATTATCATCAACCGACCCGGCCCGTGCATATTGAAGGGAGGTTGCCAAATTTGATTAAGCAAAAACCGCAAAGTCAATCCAAAGGAAAAGAGTGCGCCAAAGAGGTCCACCCCGGGACCAAAACGGAAAGACTTTGCGACTCCCTTCGGAGGAGTAAGCAGCCCACAGCCACAACGACGAGAGGATAAGGAGGGAAAGAAAGGTCCAAAATCTGAAAAGATTTTCAATACTCGCGAAGGGGGGGAAGGGGTGGGGGGTGTGTGGGGGGGGGGGGGTATCGTCGGAAGACGTGCTCAAAAAACAGGGAACCAGGTACCGCCTTCCGTAAAAAAAAGGGCCCTACTAGGCGCTTCTTCTGCCGGGCAAAAGAGATGCTGGGTTTCACTAAAATGATGCGCGAGTGTCAAAGGGGGGGAGATCCCGTAAAAAATTCCGGGTATGGGCTTAGCCGTATCCTGACGAGCTGAAACCAGAAAAGACTTTTTAGGCGACCGTAAGAAAAAGTCCTGGGCGAAGAAAAAAGACCCCGCCCACATAGACTCTATATCCGTCTATGAAACGCGCCTTCGTTCTGCAAAGTCAAAAGGGGCATGAAAATCACAAACCTTCGCATCCGAAAAAGACAAAGAGGGGAAGGACGCGCGGATCCAAAGAAGGAGAAGAAAGTAAAAAAGAATGAAGAAAAAAAGGCACGAGCATCGGACGGCCGATTACCAACGAACTAAGGAAGGCATTGACGGTATCAAATTGCCGCATAAAAGCTGATGTCCGGGTCTGGAAACGCGCAGGTCGCGACCTTGAATAAGAAAGGGAGAAGCTCGTCGGCGGGGAAAAGGACCCAGGTCATCACCTTCCGACGCATAATTTGGGGCCCCCGCTCAAAAGGAAAGGGATCGATGAAAAAAGAAGAATATGCCAGGGGGGGAAGGAACCTTAAATCCAAAAAATGAAAGTTTTTAGCCAGTTCGAACGTGAAAAAAGGAAAAGGGATAAGGCGTCGATTCAGTGCCGGGACGTCTGAGTTGCAGTCGACGCGCTTGCAAGACCATGCACGAGAAAGAGTACACCAGGCGACCCCCAAAGGTAAACTAGAAAAGGCCACGTCAAAACATTTGGCCGGGAGAGCCCGCTGGCCACACGCACAAAGGGACGGGGAAGCTTCCGAGAATGACGAGTTAAAAAACAAATGCGGGGGGGCGTGCCCCGCCGCAGCAAGAGTCCAGTCTGTCTGCAATCTTGGAAAAGGAAAAATTGAGCTGCGACAATGCCGCGGGTATCGCGGCAGCAGCGGGATCACCGCAAAATAACGAGGTGCAGGGGGGAGTCGCCCGGCGAAGGCAACGCACAACCAGTTCTGGAAAAATATGAAGAGGCTGCAGTAGGGGAGAAGGAGGTCACAAAGGAAAAAAGTGGAAGGGGACCGGTCCTCACCCTACACTTAAGGGCGAATCAGCCGCGGTTAAAAGAAAAGGAACCTGAGAAATGAAACTGCCCGCAGATCGAAG
>Ga0179593_1232497_pt1 | contig 11483 bp, 7 predicted proteins | sample CZODoug2_1_08_16_FD_185931 | JGI IMG/M metagenome (GOLD analysis project Ga0179593, IMG submission 185931) | Vadose zone soil fungal communities from Angelo Coast Range Reserve, California, USA - CZODoug2_1_08_16fungal (PacBio error correction) | ecosystem: Environmental > Terrestrial > Soil >...
ACTCCGGATCGACATCGGCCTTAATGGGTCACCTCGAGACCGGGGGATCGAAGATCGAAAAGCGGTTCGGTGAAATCAAGTAAAACGGGAGAAGAACAAGCGGTACTACATGGGTGGGGGTCGGGGGTGTCAGCGAAGGGTTTACTTTGCAGGCATTGTGAGACAGCTAGTTTGACAAAAGAAAAAAATGTGAAACGCATCCCTCGGCAACGTAACTCCCGGACCTGGACTGGGAAGACGTCGCGGCTCAAGCGTACAGCAGCGTCCACAGGCAGAGAAGTTAACGGTGGGGGAGAGGTTATTGGTGTCTTAAAAGATCTCAGAAAAATTCCAGTTCACAACTGGACAGAAGACTAGCATTCCCTAGGCTTGCCTCGATAATCTAGAACTATGGAAAAATAGCTCAGAGGGGTTTACAAAACCAGTCTCATACTTGCATGAAGAAGCACCGTCAGGAGCAGAAAGACGCAGCCGGCTGCGAAACGGTGTGGAAGCACCACATTAGAAAAGGAGTTGGAGAGTGCCTTAGATCCAAAAAACTCTGTACACAAAGGTGGATCACGTCGGAAACGGGATGAAAGGTGAATTCACAAAGGGGGCCAGCGCTGACCGCACCCTCTTATAAATCTTCGTAGACCGCCAGCGCAGCAAAGAAGTAGACAAGGGCCTGGTCAAAGGGTCAGGAGGAGGAAATGGAAGGGAAGAAGAACGCGAGGGTTCCTCGGCTTGACCGGCGCATCCGGTAGTGGGGTGGAAGGCAAAATTAGTCAGCCCACCTAACTGGAATAATCGAAAAGGAAGAGGAAGCTATGTCTTGCATGGGGCAGAGGACGTCGGCTGGGACAGGGTAAAAGACGGGGGTCCCAAAGGAATTCCCGCGATGGCGCGCCGACTCGCAGAATAACAACTGAGGGCAGTTGAAGGAAGACGCAGGGGATGCGGACCGGCACGGACACCATGGTCCCTGGAACCAACGTTTGCCACCCCGACACATCAGCAGGCGGAATCAGAGAAAAATAGCACCTCTAACCAGGCCTGCCTAACACGTAGGGTCAGCCTCCGCGTGTACAAAAAGGGACGAGGTGACCATGCAACTTGAAGACCCGAGTTGGGGAAAACGGGAAACGATTTTCACGAGAAACTTCAGAGGCCGGACGGGGACGCTCAATAAAAGAAATCCGCCCTAGACATTGACCAGGCTTTCCCAGCCAGTGTTCCCTCGACGGGGATTGCATCCAAAAACGTTAAAGGAGAACCAACTCCAGAAAAATCCGGGAGTGTTGGGGGGGAAGAGGCGAAAGTGTCGCCTTAACCAACACGGAAAGCCGCTCCATAAAAGAGGAAGCTAGGGAGTGGATGAACCAAAAGAATCAAATTCTGCAGGTAAAAGGGTGAGAATGGGTGTGCGAAGGAACTAGGAGCAGCTGGGGGACAAAGAGATATAACGAGAAAAAGGAGGTACAGGAAGCGTAAAGAGGCGCCTTTTCCGAAGCTGTCGAAAAAGGCGACTAAAACGGGCTTGTCTTTAGACGACGAACTCCGTAATTTCGAGGAAAAGTCAGCATCGGCGGAAGGCGTGGATGTGTTGACATTAACTGCTATAGTGGGAAAGTGAAGGAGGGGCCTAAGAAGGAGGGGCGGGGAAGCGGACGCCGCTGCCCCCGCAGCTTCTTGTGATCAAGTAAACGGAAGAAAGGGCACAAAAGAGAACCGTAATTGCAGACCCAGAAGGCCAAAAATATCGGAGGATAGGTCCTGAGCCGGACACGGGAGGGCGGTGAAAAACCCGCACCAAACGGAAGTCAGAGTAGATCGGGGACATTTGTTCAGACGTCGTTCGTCTGAAGCGGGACGCTGCATGAAGGAACCCAGTTCAGTACAAGTTCAAGATCGACTGCGGACTATGTAACCCTTAGAAAATGCGTGGCGCTGAAAGAAGAAACCGGGAAATGGTGCCCGTGTCCATCCAAAACGCCGGGGGGGTTCACAAGATCGTCTCGCTGACGAAAGAGCAGGTATTGTGAAAGAAATCAAACACACACTGAGGAGGAGGGGGGGAAAAAGAGGGCGCTTAACAGGCATTAGTACAAAAACGAGAAATGAGACCCCGGCGTCGTCTCGGTGGACGGAAAAAAGGGGGGAACACGCCGGGTAGGTGATGCAGCGACAAAGAAGGGGATCCAAGGGGAATCAGAGGGACACACGAAGATCTGCATGTCCTGAATGGCGTATGACAAGGGCTACCAGATCAGACATCGACGCAGTCTTTACACGATCAAGAGCGACGGGGAAGGGCTGTGGGAACCGAATGCCCGTGGAACAGAGCCGTACGATACATCGCAATGGAGGCACGGAGCGTGTCGGAGAACGATCTGTAAGAGGCTTCACCAATAGGAAAGACGAATGGAGGGACGTGGAATATAACGTACGACCCAGACGGAGGAATACCCGCCAAGTAAGAAGGTAAGCACAGCAACCTTAAGGTATTAACGATTAAGGGGAAATAAGAAAAAGGAGGCGTCGTTATCAATGAAAGGGTGTCCGCTCGCCGAGAAGTGCGACAAATCCGAAAGGGCGGCAAGACAAAATGTCCAGTGCGGTTTCTAGCAAAAAGCTCCCGTAAAGGAGGAAGAGGAACTTCCGCTCCAAGAGGCACTCGAAACAAAACATGCTGAAAAAGAGAACTTCGAAAAGATGCGGAGGGAATGAAAATCAACTGACGATTCGGTAGGGATGGCCATAGGGGGGAGGAACGGGGCTGCGGTCCACGACAAAACAAACCTAAACGTAAGCCCCAAGGCAATCGGACCCAGGGATCAGCTCACTCCGCAAAATGTAATCCAGGACAAGGGAGGAGAAAAGTCATAGGGCGTGACCGATATCCCGGAAAAGAACGCGAGGAATCTCAAGAAAAGCTGGGAGCTGGTCCGTGACTTGCAAGACCCAGAAAGAGGGCCGTGCTGCTAAAAGCGCAGTGCCAAGGGTCAGGCTGGGGGGGGGACCCGGAGGGAAGGCCGAGGAAATCCTCTGGGAGGGGAAAGGACTCGAGGAGAGACTTGAGAGAGACAGGAGCAGGTGGTGCTGGACACGGGATTTCCGGGCCGTATGGTCAAAAATGAAGAAACTGAAACCGAAGAAAAGCCGTAGTAGCGGAAGTTCCCTCGGGAGGCTTGTAAGAATCGGGAGCAGCGAAAGCGCGGGACCCGAGAAAAAGCGTGGTCGATCATGACGGAAGACCAAAGGCACTGCCAAGATCGCCATTCCTAGTTTAGGAGCAGGAAAGGATCAGAGGAAAAGGTTCAACGTCCGACCACCGGGACAACTATGCAGCAGACCAAAAGAAAAACCGCGAGGGGGACTCGAGGAAAAGAAAGAAACAGTGACGGCGATACCGCATTGAAGGGAGAACTCACGGACTCCAACCATTGACTACAACCGTAAGGAAGCGCACAGGCAGAATGTCCTCAACTTATAAAATACGTTGAAGAACCAGGAAAAAAGGGGGCCCAAGAGAAATGACCCGCCTGACACAAAGGTTGAGCATCCCAAAAGTCGCAGATCCTCCGTCGTCTGACACAAGAGTGGGAAAAAAAAATAACGACCGTCTCAGAACAGGAAGAAGAAGCCGTCCACGAAGGTCTAGAATGCGGCGCCCGCATAGGGGGAGGGACGTCGTAGCTAGTCCCCTAGGAAAAAGATTCGATATCAAAAAAGCATACCAACAGAAAAAAAAAAGGCATCTGGTCATGCAAAAAATTAAGGCCGAGAACCGTGCACCAGTAAAAGCGAGACTAGAAGAAGAGGGAGAGGAGTCCAGCCCCGCGACGTCCACCATATGCTTTAAAAAAAAGACAACCCTGCGCAAAAAACGTGGCTCACGGACAACAGCGAGCAAGCAATCGAATACAAGTTAACGAGTTGTCCATCAGAAAGCTGCCGAATGCCCGAACTATTTAAAAAGGAGAAAAACGAAGAAACCTTTCTAGGGAGGCTACGCAGAAAGGCCCGTCTATTCCAGCCGACTCCAAAAAAGTTAAGACCAAAAACGGTCTTCCCTATACGCCCCAGAAAAAGCGCCGGGCCGGCCCAAAACCTCCGAATGACAGCTTGAAAAACCTCAACATCCACCGCTAACCTTTGACCGAAGGCGCTGCCAGGCGCAAAAAACTATACTCCACGCTTCGGTCCAGCCCGACCACTGAACCGTCGGCGGATGGAGAAGAACAAGGCTCGCGGATTCGCACTGGCCCCTTCGAAGAGAAAACCCGTGCAACTTAAAAAAAAAAAATACACCACGGAAAGCGAATCTATGAGACAAAAAAAACAAACGAAGAGAATATGGCTAGCCTTCCTGGGGTCTGGGGGGGGACCGCGACGACAAGGAAGGAGCAGCAGGATCAACGCGGAAGAAGCCCGGAAGAAAAGGGGGGGCAGGGCTCTCAAGAAGCGCAAGGAACGGTCAACCGGGCCGGCCAAAAGAGGGGCAGTGACGGTACTAGTGGGAAGTAGCAGGGGGAAAAAAGATCCGGTCCCCGAGTCGGGCAGTGCAGGAATGTGCTGTGACTAAAGGGGGGAACTAAATCTGCGGCTGGGGATGGAGCTCGCCATGAAAGGGGGAGGGTCACCTGTATCCAAGTGAGCATGAAAGCGGGGCTGAAGACTTCGAGAGACGAACTGGTAAGCGGAACTCTATCATAGAACTTGGGGATTGGGGAAGACGGGCGCCCTAAAAGAATATTCAGAAAAGGCGGAGAAAGCGGAGACACAATAATGGGTTACCTTGTATTCGATTACCACGGTGCTATAATTACTCACGGAAAAACTGTTGATAGAGAAAGGTTGTTGAAAAAGAAGGGGGGAAAGAATAGGTTTTTTGAAGCGCAGGGGCTGATAACACTGACCAGAAGATCGAAACGCCCTGACTGGAAAGAACCTGGACGAGGCCCGGTTGCAAGCAAAATGATAGGGGCGATCAAACAAGTTAACTGGTGCCGCCGGTTATGTGGCATACGGGTGGATGCGAACCGCGTATAATTGGCAAGAAAAAGAAACTGGGCAGCCGAAGGGACCTCCTACATTCTCGCGAAAGAATGGAGGGAGTCGATCGCAGCAGTGTAATGAATTTACAACACACTCAGGCTTGTGGCACCTGAACTAAAACGCGGCGAAACGCAAGGTCCCTCAAAGGCCGGGAAAGGGTGGGCTTCAGCAACAAAGAGGGGACGGTGAGAGGGAGAAGGCCGTGGCGTGGTCGGCGAAACATAAAAAAAAAGGGTGAAAGAACAATTCAGAAAGACGGCGGACAATTGAGGAAACCTGGCCCGCAAAATGAAAAACAGCAACCAAGGCGTAAGATAACAAGACTCGTATAAAGCGAGCGCAGAAAGACCAAGGGAAAAAAGGAAGGTACATTTCAATTAGAGGACATTAAGCAGACGTCGATTCTAGAGTGAAAAGAATAATCCGGGAAATTTGGCGAAGGTTAACATGAAGTGGAGGTCCGGCGAAGAAACCTCTTTGCCTCACATTCCTGAGGTAAAGCAAGAGGCGGGTGCACGAGGCAAGAAAGTCTCTGGCAGGAAAACTCGTTTGAAACGCCGCCTGTGAAAGGTACCGAGAGGGGGCGCGAGGAAGAAGCGATAAATTCTCAACTCTATGCCAAAATTAAGCTCCGAACGGCTGGGCGGCGAAGGGGTACAACGGCACCGCCAAGGGAAAGGACGGGCAAACCGGAAAACCTCAAAAAGGGCAAACACCAACGCACAGCAAAAAAGCCTTCAAAAAAAGAGGCGCTGAAGTAAATTCCTGCACAGCGGGGGAAAGCGGACGGAAATAGTGGCAGCACAGAAAAAGCGGCGATCAGCCGTCTAAGATCGGCAGCACTTCCATCTAGGGTCACTGCGTGCGCGGCCTGTTCTCGAGTGACTGATATGGCTGGAGACACGAGTGCCGGAAAACCTTGGGGTCCCACCAGGCCGGCGGGTGAAAGTAGAAAAGGTGGCCCCTGAGAAGGCCGTCACTAGACTGAACCAAGGTCTTGGGGGGGGGGAAAACCTATGGAGGAACATTAGAAGCTTTCGTGCCTAATGAAATTGACCAAAGAAACGATAAGGAAATAATTGCCAAAAGTGTCGCATGGGTGGCACGTGAGCTAATCGTCAGGGAAGAGGTTAAAGGAAGGGCTCTTGAAATAAAATCAAAAGGAAAAGCCAAAAAGGGGCCAGTGGCAGTGTAGACTTACGACGGACAAGCTGTACGTTATGAACCGCGCGCGGATCTTAAGGACACATTCACGTGTACGGGGGGCCTTAAAGGGAAAAATTATACTTGGAGGAGGAGAAGGAAATCGCGGCCGAACAGGAGCAAGACGATCAGCAAAAATGTCACGAAAAGGCCGGCTATTGTGGAGAAAAAAAATACCAGAGAAAGAAGAATGCGACTCAGTGACATTGAGTCTAGTCCAGGAGGAGCTGAAGGGGAAAAGGGAGGACACCCACCGTCCCATCGTCCGTCGGTACTTGTTAACATTCACGGCTTTGTGTTCAGGGGCTGATATGGTCTGGTCATGCAAAAAGGCGGTCTCCCATTAAAGGCCGCTTGCAGAATATCACCCTGCGTGAGGAGGTCCCACAGGGGGACACTGATCATGAAAAAAGACCAAGTCCGGTGGTGGCCGAAGCCGCGCGCCGTGGAAAACGGGATGCGCGAAGCAAAGCGGGGGTCTGGGTGACTATAAGACTCTAATAAACAACCGGGGTGGAGGAGAAGCTGCGGCAACAACCGAAATCTTCTCCAAGGGTGAATAAAGGTTACATCCAGAGGACGATTGTGGACGAAAAACCTCACCCGCTGAAGATGTGCGTACAGCGACCTCTGGCTCAGGGGGTACTCGAAGACGAAAAGAGATAAAATCCGGCATAAATTATAAAGCGTATCACACGTGTCTTACATTCAGAAAAAAGAGAACAAAGCCTGAACTGAACACAAAGAGAGCACGACGAGGAAGGGCGGGGGCCAACCATACGGACAATAAACGCTACTCCTCAAAACGGAAAGGGATAGGCGACGCATTACTGAACCTGAAAAAAAGAAGGGTCCATTGACTTAACCAAAAGGAAAGCCGAAGGAGGAAGGGAAGTCTATCCGTAGCTGGGAACCACCCTAATGAAGTAGCCCCTAACGTAAGCATCACCGAAATTAGTCAGAAAAAAAAGGAGTACAAAAAATATATTGGACTCATACAGCGGAGCCATCATTGATTCACTTAAAGCCGTGTAAGTCGCATAATCGTCGAAAAGGATGCAAAAACAAATTTCCGGCGTTAAGCGAGCTAAAGACTAGGGAGACGGGGGAAGCGCCGATGAATCCAAAGGAAATCGAACCCCCAAGGCGACAGTGAAAAACGATCGTTGGATGAGGAATAGGCAGCGAAAGTGGATCTCGGCAGTGACAGCGAGTGACATATGTTTGGGATTTCGAGGGTCCTAAAAAAAAACCCAAAGGTTCAGGGCCTAGTGGACGGGCGGCTAAAAAAACCGATCAAGAGACAAGACAATATGTCCAGAAGTGCAGAAAGAGACAAAATACCGGGACGAGAAAACCTAGAAAAAAAAATCTTACCGGTCACGCAAACAGCTGACCGCTCAGGCAGTGGTGTGATATTGAAAAAAAGTCAAGTGCTGCTCGCAAAATGGAAAACTGGGTATGCTGTCCACAAAGACGTAAGATGAATCACTGTCAGTCCAGTACTTGTACAGGCGACCATGGGTGACTCGGAGTCTTGCGGGCTGGTCTAGGGGCCGTGGCAAGGGCCGTAGCCAAAGGTGAACGACATGAACCGAAAAGCCCTTAGTGGGTCGGAGGGAGTACAGAGAGTGATGACTGAATCTCGCTAAATCCCAGAGATGAAAAAACACGCGGAAAAAGAGTTATTCCCCGGAAAAAAGGGCCGCCAGATCGAGTCTATCCGGAAAGGGCACTTGTATGAAAGGAAATTAGAAAGTCCTGTTCAACAGAGAACACCTGAACAAAAGACTCCAGGCACGCCGAGACCTAAGAAACACGGCCGGGAATCGCCGACATGGAACCAGTAATATCCGCAGTGATGTCTAGGGCTCTTCAGTGACTCGAAAATGGGACTACTAAGGGTGAAGGTGATCGGGCGTAAACTGTACTTCAGAATCCGCGGACAATGAGAACACCGGTTTAAGGGTAGAAACGCCACGCCTTCGACCCAAAACAAAAGGTGGGGCATTAGGAAAACAAAAACACAACCGCCGGCCCTGGGCATATAGATCAATAGGGGGCGAAGGGCATGCACAAAAAGAAAAGTTCGCATAAAGACGAGACCTACGAACAAGGGGAGCTATCGGGGAGAGATCTCCCTCAGAGGGCTGTACGTCGGCACTGAAAGACTGCCCCGGCACTTGAGACCATCTCAGGAAAAAAAGCAGGTGCACAAGGACCTGGTACGTGCTGCCGAAGACGCTTTCTGGAAAAGGCCCGCTCGGAGAGAGAAAGTGACAGCGCTAGCGCACCGGGATAGGGCTGCTAAAGAAACATAGAATTCAGAAGCTTATAAAAAATGCGCATCCACCCTAGCAACTAAAAAGCCTAAAGAGGCGTCATCAAAAATGGCATCGAAGCAGGAGACATAACTTTTTCATCTAACGCTTAAACCGAGGAAAAGGGAAAGAGAAAACACGCCCATAAATTCGAGGGGAGCCGAGCGACGACAAATAAGAGAATGGAGACTCTGAAACGCCCCGACGATCGAAAAAGCAAGGGGAGGAACGTGCGAGCCCCCCTCTGAGAAAAGGCGACAGACCCAGCCAAAAAAAGAAATGTAAGAAAAACTCCCAACGGGTCCTACGAGAAAGACCGCCGCTAAAATCCGTTCCCCATTATCAAACCGCCGAAAGTGATGGAGCCCTAAGAATACCCGGCCGAGGGGAGTATCAGCGAAACCCTTTCGAAAACTTACTTGAACTTCCGGGCCATAGAGAAAAAAGAAAAAAGTTACGGAGCGAAAACAGACCACGTATAAACGGAGGGCTAGATCTACTCATCAAAACCTGGGGGGAGTGAAGAGATCTAGGCTAAGAAGGGGGGAAGCGCTGTGTTGTCCCTCTCCAAAAAGGGAGTAAACATAACAGAGGGTCCGAAGACCGTAAGTGACCAGGAATGGTTGTCTAACCTCCTCTCCTCACAGGCCGCCGTGTCGAACGGCGGGTGCATCAAATAAGAGCGAGGTGACTGCATGGGCCCTCAATGAAGAGGCAGGGGACTTGGGGAACTACGGTTATAACAGGGGGGTTCGGTGTTTTACAAGGGATGTCTTGAAAATGCGCGGGACTGGCGGAGGAAAAGGACGCTGGGAACCATGGAGGAAAGGGTAGTCCTTTCTATCGTGAGTGAACATAAATCGACCGTTCTAGGACGTACACTTTCCGTAGAAAAACTTCGGCGAAAAGAAAAAGGGGCGTGGCTAGTGTAGAAAAACATGCACCTTAAAATCTCATCGGTCTGATTAATAGGGTAGGGGAACTGGTAGTCGTCAAGGAGAGGATAACTCAGCTGGTTCGAAAGACTTAAGTTCGTAGGGGGGGAGATGGGGGGTTAAAAAAAGACCCTTGTTGATCGAGGATGACGACGCCTCATAGAACTGAGACCTGGAAGGGGAGAACGGGGATAGTCAGGACAGAGCTGAGTCGGATCAGGAAAACCAGGGTCATGGTTCGCCGTGACTGGTAGGGAATCGGGAATCGTAGACAGTTCCGGATGCCAATCTTGGCAACGACTTACAAAAAAATACTCCCTAAACTCGAGCAGCGATGGGCGGACAGCTAGACAGCAGGGTATTGAGAAGGTAGTCTCAGGAGTGATGGAAAGAGCAGCGGGCTTAGAAGCTAGACGCAGGCCTCGGGCGATAAGAGTTTGGGCGCGCAAAACACCGGGTTACGGAGGAAAAGGAACGTGTCAGTTTTGAAAACGCGCAACAGGGGGATAAAAAGAGCAAAAGCGGGAAAGAACGGTGAGGGGCCACAGGGCAAATGCAGGAGGAATCAGACCTACAAAAGCGAGTCCAGGTCTCGTAAAGCCGAGCGAACACGAAACCAGCGGGAGCCGGAAGGTCAAAGCGGAGCGGGGCGAAGACCTAAAAGAGATTCTCCTGATGACGGCGCACCGCCAAGGGGGTCGCGTTAACAGTGAGCCTTAAATACAGGGAAAGATCCGCAAATACGGTGCAGAAAAAAAACAAGAGTCTGCGTGCACAGGCTTAAGAGAGGGGGACTACCAAGCCGGGGGAAAAGGCATGGTCAAAAAGTCTAGGATCAGACTCTCGAGTACGAAACGAGGGCAAATAGCAAGGCTGAGGAGGCAGGTAAGCCTTTCACCTGCCGGAAAAAAATACTTGACCTTTCCAAACAAACCGTCCCAGAAACACAAAATCAGCACAGAATCCCCGAACCCAACCGAGACAGTCATGGAAAACGCGAGGACAAACGAAAAACTGGACCAGCACTAAGTTCCAGAGATTTCGTCAACACGAAGCAACGTGGCACAAAGACATCTCTGTACTCGGGAGAGAGACAGGTCTCGAGGAAGGCATAGCGGCTTTCCTCAACTGGAATCAAATTTCCGAAAGTGTACCTCTTCGGGAGGCGTATCCCGTGTCAGGACGAAGTAAAGAAGAGCCCGTCGAGGTTTGGTAGAGTAACGAAAAAGGGGAACCCGAACCCATATGACCTCCAGTGTACAAAGAGAGTCAGGTGCCTCGAAGAATTTCAACCACGCCGATCACTATGGCAGTTCAAAAATGGAAAAAGGTTGGAGGAAAAGGGGATGAAGAGCACTGAATATTTCAAACGCGCGGGAGATCACGGAACCTCATGGGAATACAAGCCGCCAGGGCGGCAGCGGTGAAGAGAGACGTGAAAGAGCGACAACGTGCAGGGAATGGAACAGACCTCTCCCACTACCCTTAAGTGATACGAAAAGTGACAGAGTGTAGGGTAATTGGAAGGATGTACGGTGATTAAAATAAAATCATGAACTGAATTATAGGGAGGGGCAGACTCCTAGGATGGTCCGAGACGGATCCGACACCCAGTAAAAAGACACAGGTAAGCTTTATACCGGAACTCCCAAATTACTTACGGCGTCTCCCGCGGAAGGGGGGCAAAAGGCCTGGCGGATTCAAAAGTGCTACCTGTAAGCGGGTGGCTTGACACAAAAGTCCAAAAGTCATACTTAGCGTGGCAGGAACGTGAGGTCTTTAGAGGTAATAATCTGGGTACTACTACTCAGTGAAAGACGAGGTTCTCCCGGGTAAGCCAGAAGGAATGGGGGACTTCGTGGATGAGATTCCAAGGGGAGAACTGTGAGAGGAAGCGAACAGAGGGGGAAGTTGGGCCAAGTCCAAGCCAAAACACCGAAAGAAGGTTATCGGGGCTTAAGCAGGAAGAGGTATTGTTAATCGA
>Ga0179593_1349640_pt1 | contig 11483 bp, 19 predicted proteins | sample CZODoug2_1_08_16_FD_185931 | JGI IMG/M metagenome (GOLD analysis project Ga0179593, IMG submission 185931) | Vadose zone soil fungal communities from Angelo Coast Range Reserve, California, USA - CZODoug2_1_08_16fungal (PacBio error correction) | ecosystem: Environmental > Terrestrial > Soil >...
AGTGGGTAGGAAAGAGGGGCAAGGGCGATGAGCGACCGGGCAAAAGATACGGGTGCCTGGCGACTCGTAGAGGTGAGTTCTGGGAGGCCGTGTCCTCTTGAGAGTAGTGTAACAGCAAATGGGGCGGCGAGGGAAGGAAGAGAACCTTGGGAGACGTGCAGATAAACAGGAATGAACGTAACCGAGCATTGTAGAAGGCCTGGGTTTGAGGAGGGTCACGGGGCGGAGGGTTTCGGCCCTAAAGGGGACGGGAAAAAACCGGGGGGGTTCACTTTGAGCTTCGCAGGAACACGGCGTGGGAGCGAGCCGTGCCAATAATCAGGAGGCAAAGGGAAATCTAAAAAGAAATATGCTACCACTGACCTGGAAAATAAATTGGCCAAGCGCCGATAACTCGTGGGGAGCAGGAGATAGCATTAACTCCATCAGCACTGGTGCTTCTCAAGAGGGATAGTCCACCGACACACCATCAGAAGTATATTGTTCTGCACATTCTAGTGTCAGGAAAGAACATCAAGGGGGGCATGTAGGGAGGTGGTAGAAAAAAACGAGGGGGCACCGTCGCCACGGGAAGTTGGAAGGGTAGGCGTGGATATTGGAGCATCTCGCGTGGAAAATGTGTCGAAGGGAGACAAATGGGGGGGAAGAGGTGAAAAGGAGGGATGGATAGCAGTACGGCCAAAAGGGGGGGGGGGCTGAGGAACGTTCGGGAGGCGACAGTAAGGTCGCTAGGAAAGTAGCCATCTCGCCAAGACGTTAAAACTAAGCAGCCGGGTCACTAAGGACGGGTGCTGAGAGGGGACGAGGGGGGGGGGGGGGGGGCAAGGGGGGGGAAGAAGTGGAAAGGAAGGACAAGGAGGAAATCCGTTGGCAGATGTATCACGTAAATCTCGGCATTAAACCCGGTTCCGCTGGAAAGGACACGTATGGACAGGGAGACCGAGAGGTGGGGGTCTGTAATCGGTCACTTAGGTGGGGGTGGGCGGAGAGGAAGATGCGCCGCGTGAAAATACTAGGGGAGAAAAATCGTATGACGGATGACGGGACAAGCTGATATTAAAACTAGGGGTCTGACCGACTTGGGAAAACGTTGGTTCCTGGAAACAAGAAAGGGGAGGGGTTCTCATATCAGGACCGTTGAAAAAACAAGAGCGGGACGGTTGCTAGCGGGTCGGAAAGGGGGATGTAGGATAAAAAGTCCTGGCGGGAGGGAATCACGATGAAGCCCGAAGGTGGTTCGGGGCCCTCGCTGACAAAGGTGCTGTGCGTGCGATTGCGGCTCATACGCAACCTGATCTAGACCATCCACATCCCGGAGGGGGGGCGAGGTCATGTGGGTAGGTGGGGTACGTATAGCCCACTGTCCGGGGGGGGGGGGGAAGGGGGGATAGGGTTTCGGGGATGGGGGGGGATCGGGCGAAAAAGAAAGCAAAGGTCGGGGAGGAAACAGTTACGTCTTCTTGGTCAAGGAGACGGGGCCATTTGATGTCGGCGGGTGGAAGACGGAAGGGCGCGGTGATTCCAGCTGGGAGAAAATAATTGTGAACGGGGCTACTTGATCTGGAAGGGGAAAGCAGCTTCCAAGGAGAGAAATCGGGGGGCTTACGTGGAAGGCGGTGAAGGAATGCAAGGAACGTTAGCAGCAATAGACGAGAGCCCTTGGGAAGGGGGAGGAGTCACTCCCATGAGGAAAAAAAAAAGAAAAAAGGGGTGTCGAACGGGCGGTGAGGAGCAAGGGAAGGCTGTCACGTCAAAAAGAAACTCTTTGACACGAATAGCAGAGCCTGTAGGGGAAGGCACAGCAGGATCTCTTCGTCGATAAATGGGTTCAGAAAGACCCTCAGGGTAAGCATTGGTTAGCGGTCTGAAGAAAGAGAGTAGAAAGAGATCAAAGAAGAGGGGGACAAAAACAAGGGCGAGGGGAAGTACGAACCCCGAAGGAGTAGGCAAATTTCTTGGACTAAACCTCGAAAAGGGAAAAACAAAGAAGGAAACGAAGAGCTCACGATTATCGAATAAGCTTAACGGTCGCCAAGGGAGGGATGGGGAGGGAGAAATACTTGCGGCTGAAGGTTCAATAACCATGTCCTACATTTCAGGGGGATGTCCATTGGGGGACGGAGTTTTAGTACAGGGATGTCTCGTCGGGAGCGAGGCGCAAACAATGATTATAAAAGATAGGCGTGTCGGGCGCGAGCGATACCCTCAAGAGAAGATAGTTGAGGAGGAAAGTATGTAAGTGGAGTCTACCGGGTCGAAGGGGGTTGAGGAAGGCGACAGCTCAATTAAAAAGAAATATTAGAGGCAAGCATAGATAAAAAACAGACTGTGGGGAAATATATAGAATTCTGGGCTAATCGGGGAAGGGCTGGTAGAAGGTCGAAAAGTTTGTGGTAGCTAACTAGCAGAACTTGGAGGACGAAAAGGGTGATCGGATTTCTGGTATCGCGGGGAAAGGCCGTTAGGAAAAAAGCAGCCTCAATTTGAGAGAAAAGCAAGGAAGAAATAAGCAAGACCCTGTAACGCCCACCATGGTGCCAAGTCCCTTGTGGGGATTCATGGGGAAGTTCAGGTATCAGAATGTCCGATTTGGGTCGCATAGAGGGGGGGTACAAAGCAGTCTAAAGTACCGGAGGATAGCAGTGGCTGTGGTTTGGTCCTGGGACCTGGAAGAGTCGCGGGGTCTGTCACCGGGTGGAAATTGCATGGCGGGGCAGGTAGATGGAGAAGGGGGACCTGGGGGGGGACAAACCTGCAAGGGGGTTGCGGGTTGTGCAGATCTCGATCTGTTTTCGAGAAGAACCGTAGAAATGAGGGTCTTGGAAGTCCTCTTGGGACGTACTCGGCGCCATGAGGGGGACTGGGCCTCGGGACCCTCCTTCTCGGACGTGTCAGGGAGATGGGTTGAAGGGGCAAGAGTAACAGGTCAGAAGAAAGGCGTACTTCTGCCATAATCTGGGAATTGGAAAAAGGGGGGGATCGGTAGCTGTAACCAGGAGATCTCGTATGAGTGGGGAGATGGAGTTTTCAACCTGGGGTCACTGTGGTAAGGAGAGGAGATTACGGGGCACCTTGGGGAAGGTGAGTGAAGAAAAGCGTCGCGCACGCTTACTTTGAAGGAATCGAAGGTCAGACTGTCAAGGGGAAATATCATTAAGCCGGGGGAGAGTGAAGAAGAAGCGCTGCTCAAAGGTCGAAATATAAGGGGGATCGAGGGTGTATGGGACAGTAACAGGGGCCGGATTGTTGGGAAAGCGCTATCCTGGTTTGGCTTAAGGGGGACCGCAGAGTCAGACCGGGGGCGAGGGGGAGGATCGCTAAGTCAGTCTGGGGGCTCTTGGGAAGGGAGGGGGGGGAAGAGGGGGAGGCGGGGGGGGGACCGTAGCAATGCAAGGGTAACAGGGTCGGGGGTTGTGTCAGTCGGGTCGATCGCGTTTTGGGGGGGGGGGACTGGGCGGGGTCAACGAGGTTTAAGTGGAGGGGGCACGTCGTTGGGAGAAAGGAGGCAGCTGGTGCATTCTCGAGAATGATCGCGGGAATAGCGGGGTAGAATACTGTCGCTGGGGGGGTTCCAAAAAGTTCCGGGTCTCAGGAGATATAATGGGGGTGCTGGGGGCGAAGGCTCGACTGAGGAAAGGTGGTAATTGCGGGAAGGCGAATCCTGGTCTCTGATTATGTCCGTGGGCTTCGGGTTCCTTTGATGGGGGGGCGTGGGGGGGGGGAGAAAAGGGGTGGAGGGGGGGGAGGTGGGGGGGGGGGGGGTCGCATCGGTGCTTGGGTCTGGGGGGTACTTGGGTTCCGACTCGACTTAAAGGAAAGGCGGGGCGGGTGTGAAGAAGAGGAGCGGTAACAAAATGGAGGAGGGGCTAGAGGGGACTACTCCGCGAGGTGTCATGGGGTGTTTGCGTGACGGTCTAATCCGGGAACCGGGAGAGTTTAGGGTCGAAGGTCTAACCTACAATCGGGTCAGGGGAATTCAGAGAAGGGGTGTAGAAAAGACCTTTGTCGAGGGACTCGCCAGAAAGGTTGGCTGTCAGTGGGAAGAGAGAGATAGAAAGGAAAACTAAAGAAGAATAGGGGGAGGTTGAGGGGCGACCGGTGGTACGCTGCGTTTGTCCGTAAACGGGAAGCCATGTATCAAAGGAGGTAACGGAAGGGAACGCAGGAACTCGAGTCGTGACTGGATATTCTTGGGGTGGGAGTGGGAGGGGGAAATCGGGCGACACACGGTGGACCACACAGAAAGATGGTCGGGCATTATCAGCACTGACCGGGGGAGCAGGGGGAAGATGCTAATTTTATGAAAGGGGAGTGTCGCGGAGGGGGGGAGCGGGGGCTCGTGTTCTGCAGGAGAAGGTGGAATAGTGCGGGTCGCATTTGCGGAGCGAAGGAGGAAGGACGGGCCATGGGCCTAGGACTTCGGGTCAGGAGAGAGAGAGAATTGGGGTGGGGTGGACCAGGTCTTCTCAAACTCTGACGTCAGGAAGGTGTGAGGAAAGAAGACGGGGAAATGGAGGGACAACTGGTTGGTGAGGGTGGGGCGGGGAAGAGTGCCTGTTGCAAAGACGGCGCTGGCACGGGCGAAGGTCAAAAGGGATAAGGGGCGGCAGGGGGTTAGGGGTTTGCGGGCCTTCTGAGTTAAGAGATACACTCTATTCGAAAGGCGCGTAAAGATGATATGGGGGGGGCTAAGAAGCCCCAAGCAACGAGGGGATCTGTGATAGGGGGGGGTGGCGTGGAATGAGCAACATCGCAATAGGATGGACTACGGGCTTCGAGCATTCCGGGGGCAGCGGAAGTCGAGAGGGGGAGGGTCTGCGACCGGTGGCCAGGGTGCGAAAGTCGGGGGGCAGACATGCATTCGGATCGCAGACCCAACCAGTTACCAGGATCCTAGGGGAAACGAAGACTAACGGAGCGACAGGGTGAAAGTAAAACTCAAGGGAGAAGGAAAAAGACGGAGGGGGCGGGCATGACCAGAACTGGGGAACAGGGGCATTTAGGTGCCTGGAATTCGTAGGGAGAGTAAACGAGGATCGGGAGAAAGCCATATACCGTCGGACAAGAGAGCCAGCGCTATGCCGGGGGAACTTCCGAGAGACAGGCGGGAGGCACGCAGTCGGGAGAAACGTCTTCAGGTCGTGCGATGAAGATCAAATAAAAGAATCATGTGGCAGGGGCTCGTAGTGTCGAAGCCAACCACATCAAGCAAGATGTTGGTGCACTACCGAAGGCGAGGTTAATGAACATCAGGGTAGAGGGATTTCAATTTTCAAGGGAAAAGGCAGGTAAGAAACCGCGCCAAAAAAAGTCCGGCGTGGTTAGTCAGGGCGCGAGGTAGGTGATCGAGCAAAAAATTGGCTAGGAGCCGAAAAATGTGTGGGAAAGGCTACATTGATCATAAAAGGGTACGGATGGAAAACAGCTGCGGCGCGAGGAGAGTCACGTAAGCAAGGAAATGGCGAGTATAGGACAGGCTGCGCCTACGACTTGGTCACTGGCGCCAGGCGACGGTATACGGCGCAGTTCTCACGCAGGCCTCCTGGGAAAGGAAAGCCAGAACGGGAGCAAATTAATAGTCGCTGCGGGGGGGGAATCATCTAAGGAAAAACCGAATTGCCTAGATAGTGCCGAAAATCACCGTACGGGAAGAAAGAGCGGGAGGGGGGGAGGGAAGATGGGAAATCGGAAGGAAAGATTAAGTGACTCTATCATTCTGGAAAAAGCTGAGCTCGACCACGAGTGTTTAGTGACAGTATCTAGGTTCCTAGGCAAAAAGCAGGGCGTGCGAGCGTGAAATTGCAGAACCCCCGACAGGTCTTAGGGCTGACTGGTCAAAAATGATAAATCCACACTAACCTACAAGCTCGAAGGTCGGAGGATCGCGCGGGCGCTCAAGGAGAGACGGGAGGCGTGACCTCCAGAGAAAAAAACCATGGAGGAGCTCGGGGGGACCAGGGCAGGGGACCAAAGCCGCAACATAATGTTAGGGGGGGAAGGGGTAACGGATAACACGTAGCCGATGGGGGGGGGGGGTCGGTAGTTCGGGGGTGCTTGATTCACTAGAGTTGGCTCTTAGGGGTGCAGGACTGGCCAGGCGCGGGAGAGGGATTTTCTTGGCATAGTGATGGCGGCAGAAAAAAGTAACTAACGGGTGCGGCAGAGGGTTCTTGACGAAAGCGGCTGAGAGAATGGTCCGAGTACCATGCTTTCATTGGTAAAGGTGTTGGAAGCAGACGAAGTAGAAAGGGAATGGTACAATAGATGAGGCTTAAAATAGCCATTGCGGGGGGAGAGCGATACTTCGAGAAGAGGAGACGATTTGTGACACGTAGAGAGCAGGGTGGTGGTAAAAACGTGGCAGTCATCATGAGAAAGGCTGGAAAAAAGGATGCGTAACTCGAGGAAAAAATGGTTACGATGAGAAAGTCGGGGGGGAAGGGGGAAGAAGATGCAACGCATGAAAGTTTTTGACAAATAGGATTGCGGGGGGGGGAGGCCGTCTTCTTACGACTTTGCAGGCCTGAAAAAACCGCAGATGGGCTGAAGGCAAGGCAGTTACTCACTAGAAGCGAGATTGGAGGGGGAGGGAGTGAATGGCGCAAATGGCGTCAGGTGCGGGGACGGCCGAAAGGTAGAAAGTACCGGCGTCGTGCACCAGGGTGTTGGTAGTGAACAGGTGACAGTGAAAAATGTAGGGGGAAAGTATTAAGGCGCGTGGCGGGGCTGTCGCAAGTACGCAGGGATGAGCTGCGAGCAAAGGTCCATTCCTCATGCGAGAGAAATCCGGAGCTGTATGAAGAGGAGGAAGGTCGCGACCTTCAGAAAGTTTTGAGAGCAGGAGACCAGCGCAAAGGGCAAACAGCAGCAAGCTCATGACTAACACAAGCTGATAGTATTAAACGAGAGAGGAAAAGGAGGGGGTGTGCATGGGCGGATGGGGATCCGGCTCGACCCAACGGCTACTGCTAACGTTCATGAAATCTCACTATGGGTGAAAAAGTGGGCGTGGGAGCTTGGAAGGGGCCTGAAGGGCGCTAAGGTTGGGGCAACGAAAACACTGAATTCCGGTCGAAGAGTCTTCCACGGGCACCAGGGAAGAGGGGGAAAGAGCCATGTGAAAAATATCAAGGGGGCCTTCCGGGAAGCACGGGGCTCGTGTTTGGGGGGTCTCATGGGTCCCAAGGAGAAGCGTCGGGATGAATAAGCCTGCGTGTTCCAGGAACCAAGTTGGATGCTGAACCGGCCAACGTGTCATAAAGAGTCGGCGTCTCCAAGTTGTCAAACAATGCGGGTGATTTTTGGCGCTACGGAGTCGAGCCGCGACCGGGCTAAAATGCTATGTCTTGGGGGCGGGGGGGCGTTCTCTCGGCGCGCCATGGCTGTGGCAAGATCGGGGCCACTGCCTTTCAGTTTGCAATTAGAGGGATGCGAGGAACAGCCGTCGCGATGTCCGGGGAATAGGGAGTCTCGCATTACTTGACATGTCCAAATGGTAAGTGGGGAGACAAAAGCAAAAGGGGAGGCGGGGGGTAGGCGGCAGAGGGGGGGGGACTCAACGTCTTTGCAAGAACGCCTTGGGTAGCATCGCCGCTTCGGTGCAGTCTAATGGCGGGTTTCGTCCAGAAAAGGAAGAGGGCAACCGAACAGGTGAGGGAATGGCGAAGCTCAATCTGAAAAGGGGGCATCAAGGTGACGTTGTTTCTTGAAAAACAAGCGCTCATCGTTCCAATGGCAAGAAAGAGTAGGGTTCCAAACGATATGACGGAAAGTAGGGGAATACGGCGGAGTGGAAAGATTCATCGGGGGGGAGTGCCCGACCGGGTTCTTACTTAGATGTGTACTTGTCGCAGTCTGGGATAGGGAGATGTTAAGGAAGGGAGCGAGAGATGCGGGGGGGGGGTGAACCCAACAAGGACCGCTAGGATCATCCTCCTGGTGGCAGGTCGGAAGGTGTAGGGAAATCTTCGACGTGGCAGTCGGGTCAAGGGGGACCCGGTCTGCGAATGGCAAAGGTAAGAGGGTGGGGGTTTAATTGGGGGCAACGGACCGGTGAAGGGAGGTAAAATATGCTGTATGAAGAGGGGAGAAAGAGGAAGGGGGGGCACAAGCGTGGACGTAAGAGGGAATCTTGGCATACTATCAAGACGTTGATCGGAGGGTCATCGTCAAAATAAACAGACTTCCTGGGGGCCGTAGAGGGGCGAAGGGGCCGTAGTGATTGAAATTCAGAAACCTCTACGGGGCGCGGTGGGAATTGAGATGTAACGCATCCTTGATAAAGGGGCGGGAGGGCCTGTTGAGTGGGGGAGAAATAAAGGGTAGGGAGTTAGAAAAAGGAGAAGTGGTACCAATCGTTGATTCTGGTGAGTCGTTGCAGACAGAAAAGGGAACGCTCTCCGAGGCTCCCGGGGTATACGTATCTTTGGAAACGTGCTTTAGTCATGGGATGACGTGTGGAGAAAAAAGAGAAAGCTCTTGGGGAAAAAATGTGGGAGTTCTCTGAAACTAGTCCTAGAAGAAACTGTGGGATTGTTGGTCTAGAGAGTCAACATCAGTCGGCAATCAGACAAGCACTTTGTCTGATGGGAGATGGGGGACAGTTGTATAAAGAGCAGGAGGGGGGGAGCATAAATAGCGACAAGAACGGAGGAGGAAAAACCGGGGGTATTTTGAGGCGGGAAGCGGTGTATAAGGAGTGGTCTACCAGCGCGAAAAAAAGGGGGAAGGGGGGGGGGAATATACGTTCATGAGATTCGAAGGAGAAAAAACCGGATCGCCTTCGTGATGCGGAAACCGGCAGTCAGGCTGGATGGAGGGCAGTGTGACAAAGAACGCGAAAAAAAAGACGGAAGGAGGGGCACAGGCGGAGGTCGGGAAGCTCTCTGCAAAGCCGGCCGCGCTGGAAAGGTACGGAAAATATTTTTAGGGGAAGCGGGGCAGTTTAGACAGTAGCGCTGGGCTTCCAAGGGGCAGGGACACGAGGAAGTGGGAGATGGGAATATGTCCTCAGTGGCGCCGAAGGATTACGCCATGGTCGGAAATGGGTTCGAACAGGGACCCGGAAGTAAGGATCAAGAGCGCGGGGGAGGTGGCTCATTTTCGCTCAGGGCAGTCCTTTTCAGGCTACGGGACAAAGGTGGGGGACGTGGGGGCTCCTACATCACTGCTGGCGCCGAACGGACGCGGAGGAGGGGTCCTGACGGAAAAAAGGAGGCGCGTATGATAACGGGGTGTCAGGTCGGGAGAGCGGCGAGAGCGGGGCGCTTCAAGTATATAGAATCTGCTCGAAACAGGATGTTAAAAGGATGAGATAGGTATACGGGTGAAGGCGCAACGCGGGTGCATAGAGCAAAATGGTCAAAACATTTCCCCCCACCCCAACCCCGAAAGGAAAACATCACCGGGGGGGGTCTGTATGTACCTGCTCGCTCTCTGATCAGCCAGTGGCGGGAACTAAAGGGAGGGGGAGTCTCGTAGGCGGGAGGTGGGTGCAAAGGTAGGGCAGAAAATCAGGAGGTAGAGAGAACTCTACGGAAGGGGGGGGGAATGCAGACTTGTAAGCTAAAAGTGGGGGTCGGGCGGACGGACAGAGGTTCGACAACTTGGACCATAAAGGAGGGGTGGGGGAGTCAGTGTAATGTCTCAGGAAAGGTGTACTCGGTGACGGACGAAATATACCATAGGGAGGGGTGGTGTGTGGTTTTTAAGGGGAATGGTTTGAAAAAAAGAAGAGAAATCCGGTGCAAAGAGACATCATCGCAGTGGGCGTAGGGGGAAAAGAAATAGGTGTCAAAAAAAGAAAAAGGTTGGAAAGAAGTCCGTCACGATTGAGACGAGCAGGTAAGGACGACGGGTGTCAGGGGTCTCTAGGCGCAGCGCCCCATCAGGGGGGAAGGAAAGTGTACTGACCGAAAAGGCGAGGTTAGCAGGAAAAGAGGGGTGAGGGGTCCCGGGGGTGGGTAGAAAAGCAGGTAGACAGCGGGCGGTCAGGCGGCGACCGTGGTCGGAGGTTATGCTCTATTTAGTAGAGCGCTGAAAGGTGTCTGTGAAGGGAGAGCAGACGGGGATTGTTTTTAGCAGAAAGGATTAGGGAAGACGATTTTGATAGATAAATCTTCAAATCAAGTACGGCGAGAAGGGCTGGCGGACAGGGAAAAAGAGAAACGACATGAAAGGCGGAGAAGAAACTTCAAAAAGCTCGGAACACGTTCCACAAGGAGGGCGTCATCGCGGGAGTCCGGCACAGGGAGGGATCTCGGAGGGCACCGCCGAGAAACCTATTAAGAAAAAAACGAGACGCCTGGCAATGCAGAAAGAAGTGCGAGCGGGGATCATAAGCATGACATGCAGAGAACTTGACCCCTACCTGAGACAGGGGGTCAAAGAATGAGAATCTCTACCGGATGTCTTGAAACTATGCAGAGAGGGTAACGCGACAGAGGCGAAAGGCCAAAGATGTCTCGTTCCACTGGGCGGGTCACGGTTTGCAGGGGCAAAAATCCATCCAGCCAGGGGTGAGGTCGATAGGCCACTACCTGGGGGGCGGTGTACGGAATGCTACGGGAGTGGCCAGAGAAAGGGAAAAAGCAAAGAGCAGCACGACCGCAGCGAAAGGGAAAATCCGGGAGTCCGATCTGGCAAGCACAGTAGCCTCGGCTTTGCGGACGCCGCAAAGAAAAAAGTGTGAGAGAAATACCACCCCATCGGCTCGGGCATGGTGTGAAGGGGCTAGTGAAACACTGCCGATAATTCGCGTGTTTGACCCAAATCTCTGGTAACTATCGGGGGAGACGTGAAAGTGATTGAATGTGGGAGGAAAGTCGAAGGTTGACTCGGTCACGTAAAGTGAGGGAGAGTCTTGAGGAGTGCGAACGGTTTCATTTCAAGGCAAAGAAGGGGAAAAGCACGAATTAAGCCGAAGGGGGAAGGAATCAGGTGTTAAAACAGTCTGCAAACACATGCGAGACGTCGAGGCTGGGGAAATTAGAAAACTCATTTGACACGGAATAGAAGTAGGATAGTAGTTGCCCCGCGGAGCGTCTGCGCCAAAGGCGGGGAACGGGGTAAAATAGGCGCAGGGAAAGCGGAAAGCGGTCGAGAACAGCTCTAGCCTAAAAACGGATGCAACCGAAGGGGCAAAACAAGGGAACGCCTATGAAAATGGGCCGGTGCAAAAAGCGATACTTCCCGGGAAGGAAAAAAGGGATACCGGGAAGGACACGGGAGAGGATGAATTCGCGGGCAAAGTGGTAGATCTAGGGGGGACGGCGAATAAGGCCCATGGGCCTCGGGGCACCAGTTTGTGAGAAGGGTTCGGCCAAATTAGTCGAAGCGTGGGGTCTAGGGGCGGAGCGCACAGGAGGATGAGCGCGATCACGGAGAAGGCCAGACATAAGATATGTATTATTGCACCATTAATAAAAAGCGGACACGGTCGAAAGGTGGTGAGAGGAGGAGAGAAGCCGAGCAAGAAAACAGCA
>Ga0179593_1370066_pt1 | contig 11483 bp, 8 predicted proteins | sample CZODoug2_1_08_16_FD_185931 | JGI IMG/M metagenome (GOLD analysis project Ga0179593, IMG submission 185931) | Vadose zone soil fungal communities from Angelo Coast Range Reserve, California, USA - CZODoug2_1_08_16fungal (PacBio error correction) | ecosystem: Environmental > Terrestrial > Soil >...
CACCAGAAAGGTTGACAGAACTGAAGTGTACATTTAACAACATTAGATAAGAGCATCTCTTTCCCTGTTAAGGAAGGCGCAGCCAAGCAGGAAAAAGCCCAGAACTTAAAAGAGGCCTATGCTGATAAAAAAGGACAAAGCAGATGAGAGTCTACCCAAAAAAGGAGAAACCTGAGGGGAGAGAGACCAAAGACGATCAATCTCCCGGGAGGGGAGACAGGGGGGAAGGAGGGCTCGAGAGGGAAAAGAAACCGGTGCCGCGAACTACGCCTGGTCGATAAGCAGAAATCCGCCTGAGAAATCAGACACGCCGTGCACAAGCTGAAGATCCGCCACGGGGACAATACCCCTCAGAAGTGGTAGGAAGAAGGGGGCTCAACAGGGGAACTGAAACCAACATGCCCTCGAACTCTAGCCCGAAACCGTAGTCACACATAATCGCATAGTCAAAGGCTTCTAAGAAGGTAGAAAGCAGTGCTGTCCGGAGCGGAAAAAATTAGACATACAACGCTGGCATGGTCGCGAGCGTTGAATGAGCGGAAGTTTCACAAAGACCAACGAGAGCTGGATTGGGAGCAAAAAACATCTGGCAAACCCTCGGGACAAAAGGGGGTCCCGGTTACACCGTTGCCAACGAAGGACAATGCACTTGACGCGTGATGAGAGGAAAAAAAGGGAATAGGAGCGAAGAAAAAGGCCCGAGGCAGGCAATTGCGCAAAACGCGAGAAGCTGGGCGTCAGTGAACTTTGCTGACGCGCTCGAAACGGAGCGCGACGAAGTCAAGAAGAAAGGATCAGAGATTTTTCACCCTAGCTCTAACAAATCCAAATTGCCTCAAAAAAGTCCAGGAGAATTGTTTAAGGATGCAACCCCCCTAAAGGAGACTGACGACGGGAGAAGCGAGAGAGGCGCACGCAAGAAAGGCTTCAAAACTTTCGCTGACGAGAAACGGAATCGGAACAACCGTTCGTTTCGGCGGCTAGGTGGGGAATCATCGGGGGGGGCGTGAGGGCCACGAAAACCTTTCGAGTTCCTCCCGACGCGAGTTGTAAGAGAGCCGAGTCCTATGGTATTGTTTGGTAGGGGGGGGCATGGTAAAAAGAATAACGACCCGGCGCTCCATCAGGTACTTCCGTGTCGCGCGCCTTGAAAAAAATAGTTGTGCCGGTCACGGCTAGGAAGAATCAATGAGCTACGAGTCGTACTCGTCACATGGGAAGGAAGCCAAGAAACGAATCGCCGTATCGAAGTTCGTGCCGAGAAGTCGGAGTGAACGACGAACGGTCGAGCCGGAAAAGAGTTGATCTTCCTCATGGATCAAAAGGGGAGGAGAGAAATTGTCGACTGACAAGAAGACCCGCGACAGATCACGGACACTCTGTTCCGACATTGGGCTGAGAGGTGAATCAATGCGGGGAGCCGCCGCCGAATAAGTCCGGGCAGAGCGATGAGAGCTCAGGAAGTCGTTTGGCGCCAGAGGACAGAAAGAAAGAACCGGACAGAATCACCAGGTTCGCTTTGGATGCCCTTACTCTAGTATCAAGTAAGATGCGACAAACTGCTGCAACGCCTCTCAAAACGGGCAAAATCGGACCGAGGCTCCGAAGAAAAAGAAGATTAACCTTGTAAGGACAAACCATGATGTTCGGCGGTCGACCCACCCACCAACTCCTAGCAGCTCAGAAGGGGCAGGGATACGAAAGTGCATCCTCAGTTGAGGGCGGGCCCCGTAGAAAAGAGAAAGTGACGTCGTACAGTTCTGCAGAGGTTAGAAGGCAAAGGCGAAAGAAAAGGGCTCGGTGGCTAGAAATAGACACGGTGAAAAGGAGGATGATCTACAGAACGGGGGAGAAAAAAGAAACCCTGCGTAGAGAAAACCTCCTCAAAGTTATCAGAGGACTGGGGGAGGAAGGATGCCGAGCTGTTGGGGAAAAGAGGGTATGAAGGACCTTACCTGAGCAGGAAGTCGGGATAGTCTCTCGATGCTAGGAAAAAGGGCGGGCAGACCAATCGGAAAGAGGAGAAAAAAGGTTCCTAAATTAGTGAAAAGCTATGATTACCTTAAAGGTCGCCTGGCAAGGTGACACTGGAAGAGAAAAAGAATGCAAGCATCACGGCGGCGAGTCTGGAGTCGAGGGGGGAATTCAAAAAAAGAAAAAAAAGGGGGGGAAATTCAGGTAAAAAGAGAAACCCCTTGCTTTTATCTCGAGACACCACAAAGGAGTAGAGAAATAGAAAAGGAAAAAGGGGTGGGGAAACAGGAGACTTGGGGGAGACAGAATTCCGTGGGGCGGTCGGGAGGAAAAAGCGAAATCGATCCAAGAAGCTGATCGGAATTTCTTGCTGCGAGAGGCATGCGGGGTTTTTCAAGAGGAAAAAGGGAAAGTTAAAGGACAAAAATTCATATAGAAAGGGAAGAACGGCGCGGTGGTCTGCAAGAGGATGGAAAAAGGCTCGAAGTACCTATTGGGGCATGCCCTCCTAGAAGTCCGTCTATCAGAAAACACGGAAAGGTCATCATTTCCTTAGTACAAGGAAAATACTTGGGAGGGAAACACCGATATTAGCTACTCAGTGACGATGTCGTGAGCTTGGTCACGAGAGGGGGGAACTTATTTGGGGGAGCCGGATTGGTCGCTAGGGAACAGGAACAAGGGGGGTATTGTCCCGGGAATACTTCTTCTACTATAAAGGAGAAGTTGTATCGACCAACTCGGTGAGGACCACTCAAAGAAGGAAAAGACGAAAAATTCGGGAGGTCATCCGTGGGGACGTCCATCATAAGCTGGCAGGCGTACGTAACACAGGAAATCTAGCGACTGACGTTGGGGGGGGGGGGGGCTGAAGACAAGCTGGTCGGGGAAAGGGAACCGTAACAGACGTGGGGGACGGGAGCGAGTTCCTAGAAACTGTCCGAAGAGAAAGCGGGGGAGGGCAGGCGGGGTAAATCTCTGAAAAGAAATACGAGAGGCAGTGGGGGGGGAGCAAAAAGGGGGGTGAGCAGGCAGTGCGTAGGAGACGCTTCCTTCTCGCGGGCGCCAAACTAAAGCAAGAAACGAGCATCTGGATCTTGAAAGACGAAAGAGCGGAACCCGAGAAAAAACGAAAAAGGGGGGAGGGAAAATCACTGTTCAGCAACGGGGACCAGCAGCGGACTGGTCAGATTGATTATGTCAGTCAAGCCCCAATTGGGGCTCGAATGACCACCGATCCCTGGGAAGACCACTCGGGGGAGCCGAGGAAAAGGAGTCAGGTCATTCCCTATTAGAGAGAGCTTGAACGGGATATTGGAGGGGGAGGATTCATGATTCCGAGACTCGACAAAATCTTAGGAGCCGACAGAAAAAAGAGTGGTTCAAGGACGGGGAGAGAAAAAAAAAGGAAGTAAGACGTCCTGTGGGGATTTCAGGGCTCTATATGGACTAATTCAAAAGACAATAACCGACATTAGTCTATATCTGACACAGGGTCAGAGTCTTAGTGAAAGGAAGATCAGGCGACTGGCCGAACGACCCAAAGGGGAAAAGCCGTGTCCGAACCACGGTTTGGGTCCTCGAAGTAGATGAGCTGCACAGTCCAACGGAGAAGCAGGCTATTACGAAAGGATCGGGGAAGTCTTCATAGTACATGTCAAGGGGTGGGTTGCGAGAGGCAAAATATCCGGACCGGTGTGGTGCGACGTGTATTTTGAGCGGCGGCTTAGAGAGAGGAACGGCGCCAAGGGGGGGGCGATCGGCGTGACACGCTTGCGCACGAGGCGCAGGACTTACGGAACCATCTTCCTCAACAAAAGCGTTTGGTTCCTCAACAGAATAGGGAAGACTACTGGGGGGGGCTCTAGGAGAAAAACGGAGGGTACACGGAAGCATAGAAAAAGGGCACGAAGTCGGGGCAACGGGGATACTGGAAAACCGTAGGACCGAGGGGGGGGCCCGCATTGGTTTATAAAAAAAATAAAGGGGGGTTGGGGTAAAGTGGGCTGCTCCGAGAAAAAAAACGCTCGGGAACAATCCAGAGGCTTGGGACTTAGAAAAGGGAAAGCTATGTCAAACCGCGAGGCGAAAAAAACAAGAAAGTGGGCGCTTATGGGAGTATCTCGGTGGAAAAGATGCGGGCAGAAGGCGGGTTCCTCAGCACAAAAGTCTAGAAAGGTCTTCTAACAGGGGGGTCATGGGCGGAAGGCCTCCGAGGGGGCACTGGTCGGGGCACGCAGGGAAAGCGGAGAAGCTTAAAAGGGAAGAGCGCGTCGGTCTGCTCAAAAAGGAAAACTGTTTATAAACCAGCTCGAGCAAAAAAGATAGAACATCCCGGAATGCTTGATCGAAGTTGGCGAGAGTCAAGAAGGGGGCGACCATATGGTTTTCTACTACTATCCCGCGTGCGGGAAGGAAGGGGGGAGCCGTCCTAGAAAGCAGGGGGACACGTAGGAGGGATCTGAAAGGGGGAGGTATCTCTAAAAAATTGGGGACTTAAATTAAAAAAGCTGGGGATCTCCAGGCGGTGGGTGGAAAGGTAGCCCGTTAGCCGGGCGAGGGATACTCCTTCAGAGAGGGAGAGAGAAACAAAACACCTTAAGTGGGATTAAAAATATTATACAAAACGCGAACCCGGCGGATCCCCTCTGAAACCCATCCCGCATTTCCATGGGGGAACACAGACATAACACGAAGCTCTGGACTTTGGAAGCATCGAAAAGAAAAAAGAAATTCTCAGCGTCCAGAAGAGGAAAATCTACTAGAGCATAAACCGCGAATGTATAGTAAAAAAAAACCTGGAGGAGGACGACCACAAGAATGAAAGCAAAAAAAGCGACTCGCCAAACGGAGGAGAAAGAGACGTTCGGTGACGAAGGTCAAAATAGCGCGAAGAATGTACCTGGGTGAGAGACCGACGCGATCGATACGCGAACGCCGCAAAAAGCAAACGAAGGAACCTGCTGAGGAAGACCCTTCCCATTCCCCAGGTCGACTGTTAAATAAGTGGGGGGACTCGACACTTTGGACGACTCGGAATTCCATCTCAGGAATGACCGTCGGAGAAAAAAGAGATAAATGAACTCAAGTCGGTAGCCAGCCGCTTCCGACTGACAGTAGCTTTCCGGAGGAAAAAGGACCCTCAAAACCCAAAAAAAACCGCGTGTCATTGCGTCGGCGAGAGGTGATACTCGAGTCACAAGCCCAAAACGAGAGATGGTGATCACCAATGAGAAAAGCCCCGCGTTTCAAGGAAGCGGTTCGCACCGTGCCCGATCTGCGGACAGAATCAAAAAAAAAGCTGACCAGCCTTCAGATCAGAGAGAGTAATAAAGGAGTCTCATTAGTGAGAGAAAGTGAGAAAGGGACTTAGAATAGGCGCAGAGGAAATGACGCGCGCGCGACGGGAAATCGTAAGGAACGGAGCTGTTTTAGACAGCATCGAAACACCCATTGCCCACACCGGTCAGTGTTGAAGTCATGCGCAACCCCCGAATTAACTGAAAAAGATAGCCTCGATCTTCATGCAGAACGTCCAAAGGCTTGTTGCCGAAAAAACAAAAAGAGCCACGATAGTCCGCAAACCGTTTCGTGGGGGCGGGGCGTGTCGGGAGAAGGTAGGGAGACAAAAGAGTCCTAACTAGCTACGAAACGTTCGCGAGGACATGTCTGAGGTCGGTGAGGGGAAGGAACCCCGTGAAAACACATTCGCCTTCTCGGAAGGAAAAAGTGGCGCGGCCGGGACCCACGATAGTTGCCGTCTGCCGACGAAAAATGAAAGATCCGCTCGTAAGAAAAACAACCTTTTAAACTGAACATCCATGCGCTCCAGCCACGCGAAACGGGGGGAAAAAAACGAACGCTTGAGAAGACCAGGAAAACGGAGTTGCTCTTACACAAATCAAGATAAAGGTATCGAGCCAGGCGACGGATAAAGTAAGCCCTACATGGCCTGCCGAGTGGCAATACAAGGTGCTGCAGGATGAAGCCAGAGGGAAACTGGGGATCAAGCCGCTAAAAGGGGATCGCCGTCAGTAAGGAAAAAGTCGGGGACGAGAGTATGGGCTGAAAGTAGTCAAAAAGGACGCGCGTCACTGACTCAGCACAAAAAAAACCCGCATGGGGAGAGGCTCCCACCGGAAGTCGACATGTCATCTTACCCTAGGTTGCTGCTGCAACTCCGCGCACCCAAAGGGGAAGACAGTGAAAAGAGCGAAAAAAAACAGGAAAGAGAACAAAAGGGGCTCCTGGCCACCCAAAAAACGAGACTGCTAGAAAGGGTGGAGGAAGGATGCAGAACATTTATTATGGGGTGAGGGACCAGGCGCAAAAAATCGAAATTGTTTCGACTTGAGGGGAGTCGAGAGTGAACAAACGAGTTGAAGAGAAAAGGGCTAGGTCTAGAGCGACGATTATCGAAACCGGACCGGCGAAAAATCAGACACGGCGATCTTAACAACCGTCCCCATCAAGTCAACCTAGAGCTCCTAAAGTGGGAGACACGGAGAAGCATAACCTGATGGCCCTGAGGAGGTGCAGAAAAAAGCTTCTAGGGCCCGGTACAAAAGAGGAAAAACTAAAATGAGAGGGTGTGGGGGAAGCATTATGGAAAAGATGATGAAGAACAAGGAAACTGCGATGTCCCTGGCCCAAAACGAAGCAAAGACGCTGGGAAGGGGCTGAAGGGGAATGGTGACTAAAACGACAGAAAGGCAAGGCTGCCATAACATCGGAAACCAACTTGCTGGTAGAGAGACTCAAACAAGAGGAAACAGTAATAGAGAAACAGGTCAAGGGGGTACAGAGTGGTGGGAAAAAGAGGATTTTGAGGAAGGAGTCACCCAGAGACCTCAGCGGAAAGAACTAACATAGAAAAATGTGCTGCTGTCTGACTGAGCAGTTTGGGTTGTTCGGGAAACAGGGAATTAGACAAAGGCGGAGAGAACGTTCCTTATAAGCGCGGCGGCAAATAAGGTCAGGGAACAAATTAGAGGGGTCCGATTGGATGACCACAGCCTAGGAGTAGTCGGAACGAGCCTCCCGCAAAGGAAATCAGGATCATGTGAAAAACGCATATACGAAAGACGTTTTGTAACAAACGATATGGAATCGCATGATCGTCCGACCATGAGGGCTGGGGGTAAGGACTCGGGAGTGTAAAGGATGTGGGGCGACGGTGAATGAAGACAGCCAAAAGAACCGTAGGAGGGAGGGGGGGGGGGGGGGGGAAGGGGGGGTACCCGTAAAGGATATATACTACCATAACCTTTAGAGGGGGGGGAAAAACAAAGCATTCTTCAAAAATCTAGAAACACAAAGAGAGGAAAAAAAAGAGAGATTGGGCGCCGGGGACGGCCATCCTCTGAGGAGGAAAACTGATCGGACTTCACAGAGAGGAGATATTCTTTGGGTGGGGGGCGAACCAACCCCCTAAGTGGGAGGATTCCCGGGGGAATTCGTAAAAGGGGTGGGAGGACCCTGAGGGAATCTGACATACTGGCAGCCAGGTGAGAAAGTGCAAAGAAAAGTCGTGTACTAGTGGAATGGAAAAGCAGTATTCGGGTGCAGCGTTGGAGAAAGAGGGGACACATGTGTAGGACGGAAGGGATCAAACTCTGCGGTCTCGCGGTTCGACCAAAAACTACAATTCCTGCATGACGCCTAAATCCTCGAGAATCGAGCGAGCCATTACCACGGACCGCTGAAAGCAATGGGAAGAAAAAATATGGTACTCAGTCCTGCAGAGTGGGAAAAAAAGGTTTTCAAAATGCGCAAATGTGTCTCAGAAGGAAAAAACTTGAGCCTAGTCCTAAGAAAAGATGGGATACGAAAAGAAAAAGATACATCTTCGTTCAAATCAAGAGAGTCGAGGGAACATGGGAGAGTTAGAGAAGGTGTGGACAAGAGGTGTCAGGGACCATTCGCGGGTACTCAGATCGAAAGTCGAGAGCAAAAGACTGAAACTATATGGGTTCAAGAGCGCTAAGAGTGAAAGTCCTCTAACTTGGGAGGCCGGGGGATACTTCGATGGTGTAGTCGGCAAACCTGACCTACATAAACTCCATCTTCTAGAAAGAAATGGGGCTCTGAGTAGGGAGTAACTAGGGAAAAGAAGAATGACGAAAAATCAACACAGCTGAAAAACAAACGAACCGGTTGGCGGCGGAGCTAGCTTTATTCGTCCTAGGCCCGGGAAGGATCGATGGGGAAGACGCAGATCGATAGGCGATCGGGAAAAAAACTTACTGGGTTGAAAAGACTTCAACCTCTCACTGCAAGTGTTTGGGCACTGGGGAGTTGTTAGAGCGCGGCTGAAAAAAAAATTATCCCTGAAAAAAGGGGGCGCTCGGAGACGGAAAAAAAATTCAAAAGAGAGATGAGAAAGAAGACGCAAAAAACATCTGCTCGCGTTTTCGAGACAAGCAGAAAAGCCTAGTTCGACGCCAGAGGATCTTAAAGTCTGGTTTCATCTAATCAAACAGCGACACGATGGACAACTCTAGGGGGGGGAAAGGGTAGAAAATACCGTGACGTACAGGATGCACAGCAGTTGAATCCCCACTCATATAGGGTGTGGGGGGGGTGAGGGGGGGGGGACCTCGGGAGGAAAAAAAAGATAGCGACAGGGGAATGAATGGGGCAGGAAAAAAGACTATACGGACACTATGTCAGCAATCTATTCGAAGAAAAGACAGAATAAAACCGAATTATTGGGGTGCTGATCTCTGTGGAGTAGAGAGGATAAAAAAGGACCGTCAACGAAACACAGCTGGGTCGAGACTTCGTCACTACAAATTATGAAGGGGTAAACGATTCAAATGAACGCGCCTAAGCATGTTGAAGGAGGCGGCTACCGAAGTAGGAGGAAGGGTAGCTACAAGCACGTCCGGTCGCAGTCAAGTTGACAACAATGGGGAGGAAGCGGAACGTAGAGCATGAGGAAGAAAAATCAACGAGAGCCATGGGGACGTGAAAAGACTGGGGAAGAATAATCCAGAATCTAACCCAATTAAAAATTTGGGGTCGGGGGACTACAGAGCATAAAGGCGTTAGTCGAGTGAGGGCAAGCTCGTAGAGGCTCGTTAAGGGGATTTCAGTGCCTGCTGGATAATTGATTGTCTTATCGTATATTTCCTTAGGGGAACAAGCGCATAGGGTATACGCGTGACAGTCAATTCCTGTGATAAAGGGGATAGTTTAGCAAGACTGGGAGGGAGCGAGCAAATCATACGCAAAAAAAGGGGTCTGGGGGGGAAATGATATATAAAACTAAAAACCCGCGATCACCTCGACCACGTTTAGAAAACCTGGTGGGAAAAGTGAAAAAAGTGATTCCAAACAAGCTAAAGGGAAAGGGAGACAGCTATCAGGTATCAAAACAAAAGAAAAAAAAAGAGAAAAAGCAGATTTCTAAAAGAGTCAAGCACTTGAAAGAGCTCGGCAGTCGGCTACTAAATGAGGAAAGGTAAAAGAGGCAAAAGTCCGTCTTCGAAAAAAGAAATTGGTTTCGCACCCTTATTAATCTCTGAAAGGAGTAGCACGCTCACCGTGATGTCGCGATAGGGAAGAAATAAGAAGAAGGAGGAACGTGGTGCAAAAGCGACAAAAGACGCGGCTGTCGTACGGAAAGACAGCCGGAAGGTAAGGGGGGACGAGAAATTTCACATAGAGAAGGAAGGGACCAAACTGAAAGGAAAAAGCAGGGGGGGGCGTGAGAAAGGTCCGACAGGGGGGAGTAGGAACCTCCTAGGGGGAGGAACTCTACGGGAGATCAGGGCCACCGAAATCTCAACAAGAGACAAAGTGCGAGTCGGGCGTAAACATCGCTTTTTATACGGACCTTACAGAAAATTAAAAGAGTCAGTCTACCTCCCGAGGGGGGCACGGTTGCTCATGGAGCCGAGTGATGCTAGGGAGTAAACCACTCGGCATGCTTGGATCAACCAATGAGGGCCAAAGTTACCCTGGTCAGGCAGAGAGGGGTGACGACAAAGGGTTTCCCCATAGTGAGAACAGCGGCTGTCTTCGCATGACAGCAAGCAGAGCGGAAAGCTAAAAAGAAAACCGAGGGGGAAGAAACAAGAAGGCGGAGAGGAAACCACGCTCGCCGAGCGCGCAAGCGCAATCGGCGAAGTGATCCTTCGATGGAGAAAAAGAGACTAACCATTCCAAATTGGAAAAAAAGACCTGTAGGGAAGGGTTTGCAAGGGAAGACGAAACCCCGAAGGAACAGACCAGACTACGTCTGCGACGGGGGAAAGTTAGAAGAGACTGCACCGCTCCGAACAGAAGAACGGAACGTGATTGCGGAGGCTAGCTGCGGTCGTTCGTCCGCCGGGAGAAGAAGGGGTGGGTTTTTTTTTTGGTTTTTGGGGGAATCCGACTACGAGCCAAGGGAAAAAACTCGACGAATGGGGGGTAAGGAAGGGGGGACGAACAAGAGGACAGAAAAACGTCCGCCGGAAATGCCGTAGCGCGCCTTGAAAAAACAAAACTATCTTGGCCGTCGGGCTAGACCAGTACGGGATCCGCGGAATAGACAGAAAGGTTAAAAGGGAAATCCAAAAAATCTCCAGGATCCCGCTCTCGATCAAGAGGTAATTAAAAAAGATGGGGTCTAGCCAGGCGGGAAAAAACGGGGAAAAGTTGTTTGTGGACTCTTCCTCAGGTCCAGTTATTACGAAATCATTTTCAGAAGGAGAATCCACTGAACAGAAGGCCGCTGTTAAGAAGGGGGGAGGAAAGTGCTTTGAAAAGTGCGGAGCGCCCTCGCTCGCCGTCAGCGCTATAGAGCGTAAGGGAGCAGTAGGGTTGCGCAAAGAGGAAAAAGGGAAGGAAGGACAAGTCGAGAAAAATCGGGGGACTGAAGCCCACCGGCAGCTCAGCAAGAGAGATTGAAACTACTTCGGAAAATCAAGAAAAAGCCAGAAGGAACTCACTCGGGGAAAGGAAAAAAGAAACAGGACGAATGACGGGAAGTCGCTACCCATATTATGGCTGGCAGGGAAAACCTACCGACGAAATCGATATGGGACACGGAGATCATCATCAGAATGGATAAAGGCGGCAAACCAGGCCCTCGAAGAGTTCTTCTCAGGTACGAGCTTTAAGCACAGGAGGGGGGAAGAAAATCTTCCAAGAGGGGGGGACCGAAAGTTAGAGGGGGAGAAAAAGTGAAAATGCAGGAAAACTGCGAGCGGAACAAACGCCTCATCGTAGAAAGGACGTAACGGCTAGCTCCAAGAAGAGGTTTTATAACAAATAGGAGGTCAGGCAAGGGAAAAGAAATTCAGATGGAGGAAGCTCCGGACTATACATCGGAACGGGGAGACAAAGCGGAACTCGAGAATGGTGGACCATGAGTGCACGACGCGCCTTCTGCAGGAAAGAAATTGGAGAAAGGACCAGGGGGGGGATATACCCTCATATCGAAAGGAGAGAAAAAAGGTCCTAGGTGATCAGAAAAAAAAAAAGGAAAGAGGGGGAAGAAAAAAAAAACCCTTGCTGGT
>Ga0179593_1445555_pt1 | contig 11483 bp, 28 predicted proteins | sample CZODoug2_1_08_16_FD_185931 | JGI IMG/M metagenome (GOLD analysis project Ga0179593, IMG submission 185931) | Vadose zone soil fungal communities from Angelo Coast Range Reserve, California, USA - CZODoug2_1_08_16fungal (PacBio error correction) | ecosystem: Environmental > Terrestrial > Soil >...
CTTTCTCTCCAGTTGCGGTGTATTGAAAAAAGGCGGGCCGAGAAAAGCTTTGCTTGGAAATCTGCAGCAAGGGAGAGTTTCAGGGGAAACGCACCAGGCTCCATGTAAAGAAATAGCGGGAAAAGGGGGAAAGGGGATGAGAAATATAAAAGTTCTGCTTTAAAAGACGGTGTCACACGCCACTCGAGCGATGGTGAGAAGGGGGAAAAGCAAGAGCCCTCGAATCAGAGGGCGAAAAGAGCTCTTGGAACTCAAGTGGAAAAAAAAAATTTGGGGCCACAGAGCCAAAAAACTGCCAAAAAAACCGGGGGGTAGTGGCTTGGGACCACCATAGGAAAAGAGAATCGTGGTGCCGAATCAATTCCGCCCGCGAAGGGTGTCCAGGAATCGTCTTGGAGATGAAAATCGAAAAAAAAACGATGCCGCAGTAACGGGGGACCAAAAAATTTTTCACTTGGGGGCGGAAAGTGGAAAGGGGACTGCGGTCAACACGGGAAAGCTCGGGCGGGAGAAGGGAAAATGATAAGGCAACATTTCGGTTTGGAGGGGGGGGGAAAGGGTTCGGGTTGAACCGCATCTGGACTGTTCAAAAAAAGCGGGGGGGAAAAGCAATTGAAATATTGAGTCGGACCTATTCTCAATCAGAAAAAATCATGAAGGGGGGCTTGGGGGAAAAAAAAAAGGTAAACTCTGAAAGTAACATTGGAGAGCGTGGAATCCAAAAAAGTGGTTTTCGTTCCGAAAGAAACGGGAGTTTAAGGCACCAACGACCATCAACCCTAAGTCAAAAAACAAGCGGAAAAAGCGAGATCAACAATCGGTGTCGGTCCGTCGGTCGAAGGAACTGGCAAAAAAGGCCTTGCTTCATCGTTGGGAAAACCACAGGATTGAGTGGGACAACGGACCCCCTGCGTCAGCTTAAGGTGAGACAAGGGGGGGGAGGCGCGAAAAAGGTCAAAAAAAAAAAAACCAATGCCAGACACGGGTGGCAAAGCAAAACCCACGGGGGGGGGGGGCCATCGATTGGGGGATTTCATGGTTTTAAAAAAAGGGGAGGACTAGAGTAGGATCGATTCGGAACAAAGGGTGGGGACGCCACTGAGAGTCGTGACACCTGGAGGAAGGCATTAGACAGGGGGGGCCATCGGGACATAAAAAAAGTAGCTGATAAAAAAGGAAAGTAAAACCTCAACAAAGTCTAAAAAAGGGGGCCTCCTCGCACTAAACTTCCTGTGGCTCTTTGAAAAAGATGAAAGGACCGCAACAAAAAAAGGTTGGATCAACTAAGAAAAAAAAAAAACGACCTTTGCACCACGTGCCAGAAACAACAATCACGCGAAGGATCTCATCAATTCCCCCACGCGCCTAACCTGGTATGGGAGGTTGGTGGGGACAACGTGCGGTGGACCCTATGTGCGCGTGTGGGGGGGGGGGGTGGGGGGGTGTGGGGGGCCGGGGGGGGGAAGGGGGGGGGGGGGGGTCACTGTGCAAGTCTAGATGGGGGGCAATTGTTGGATATGTGCTCGGGTCATGAGAAGAAGAGGGTTCGGGAAGTCAAGCACTTCTAATGTCTTCGCTTTTGGAGGAGGGTACACGCTGTTTGAAGGGGTCGCGAGTACCTGGCCGGGGTCTCAAGAGTTCGAGAAAATCTAAAAAAAGGGAGAGACCGCACGTTCTGAAAAGTTCACCTGGCGCAGAAGGTATCGACGTACACAGGGGGAGGCTCTTAGCAACGTCTCATACCGCTCATCCCGTCCTCTGCTACTCATGGACAAGATACTGGGGACTATCCCCTCCCGGTCCAGCGGCCTCGTGACCGAAGGATAAAAAGGGCTTCTAGCGACTCGTAGCAGATGCAAGAAAGTAAAACTCGAAAGTCTACGAGACTCCTGAAGAAGCTGTCAGTATTGCTGGGGATGGAAGGTCACACGGTGGAGGGGAGAAGTAGTGCATAGTCAAGGTCAGTGGGGGGGGGGGGGTGGGGGTGAAAAAAAAAAGGGGGGTATGACAAAACTCGGACGGCAAGGCGGAAAAAAAGAGGATCGTCTTCACACTGCGCATGGGAAAAACCCCGATACCCGCCCGAAAAGGGGGAAGGTTTGATGCATAAGAAAAAAAAGACAGAGGGGCGCCTGGTTCAAAGATCTCTCTGGTGATAAAACGAAGTCAATTAGCATATAGCAAGTGTCAATTGAGGGTCAGAACGGCATGCCCGACAAAAAGAAGGAAAAAGAAAATCCATTAAGGGGAGTAATCGAAGCGTTCACGCAGGTCGCCGCAATCTGCGATGAGTTCGACAAGCCTCGAGGTGGGATGCTTCGAGGAGGGAGGCAAGTGGGAAAATGCTTAACGCGACTACGCCAAAAGGGTGGAAAGAGGGACAAATGTCACAGGAAAACGGGCGATCGACAAGGTTGGGGTCTATATCGCAAAGACGGGAAAAAAAAAAGATAGGAAAATTATCAAAGGGAAAAACTCGCACCACAAAAAAACTCTCTTTTTCCGGATAAAATTTGCACACACAGGAATGAGCCTCGGTTCAATCAAGTCGCGCTGGAAATAGTTTCAAGATGGTCGAGGGGAACATGCAGCAAGGGCAAGAAGCGGTTTGGCGGGGGGAGTCGGTCGGAAAGAATGAATACGATCCGAAAGGCAACATACAAGGCTATGTGAACAGGAAGCGTGTCGGGGAGCCGGGGGTGGACTCGATTTAATCGGCAATCAAGGGGCAGCCATCAGGTTACAACATACGGACGAGGGGACCTTTGGGGAATCCAGACCGTGAAAAGATGTATGAAAACCCAAAGCTTTCGAAAAAAGGGTGGGGGGTAGCTGGGGGGTTTGGCCACCGCCGGACAGGTGGGGGACCGTCGCCCGACTTTGAAATCGAACGCACGCCCACTCCCACGACATACGAATTGGGGTGTTTGTGGACCGGCAAGGAGAAAGCACAACTATCGCAAGGGAAAAAAAAATGTCCGTCACACCGGAAAATAAAGGAGGTCGGGCCAAGAGAACCGGCGGAAGGGTGAAAAGGGGAAGACAGAGAGGAAAGAGTGTACCAAGGGCGTTCAAACTACATTGTTGGGGAAAAAATTCAACAAAGGGAATGGTATTGAGGACATGCCGTGGGTAAGAGTCTCGGCGAATGAATAGTGACAGGGGGTGCCCCATCCAAAAAACTGAATAACAAGGGACTAGGGAAAGTGTGGAAACCCGTGGGGGGGGGATAAGAGATTTTCGTGGGGTTTAGCATTCTCTACGCGAAAGGGGGACTAAAAATGTCAAAGTTCTCAACTAAAAGAGAGCGAAAACAAGAAAAAAACTAATGCTTCAGAGTCCAACAAAAAAAAAAAAAAAAAAAGCGCCTTGTCTCCCCGGAAAAAAACACACCTGTGCCTTCAGCCTGCCGTCAGGCCGGCCACGCACCGCAAACCCGGCACGCCAAAAAAGACGAATCACAAAAGAGGCGGCTCTGGCAAAAATGGGGAAAGGACCAGCCCCCATAGGAACGGCTGGCGAACAAGAACATATTTTAATGGAGCTCGGAAACGTGCCAAAAAAGGTGACTCACGGCAGGGAACCGAAGCACCGGGGGAGGGAACGACATGCCGCGCCGGGAAAACAAGAGGGGTGGGTTGAGAGTAGAACCGCCCTCAAAGACGATGGTACGGTTAAAAGAAGCGATGGAATAGAAGGAAAAAACAAAAAAAACTTAGTAGTAGAAAAAAAGGAGATCAGTTCCCCCGCGTTTGACAACGTACCAGGCGGGGGAAAAGGAGGGGGGCGAGAGGGACTGGGATCGGCGCCAAAAAAAAAAGGTTTTTCTGTCCCGGAGGCGGCCGGGACGGAAAAAACACTCGGCTGCGGTAATCCTAATCGGCATGTTTGCCGAGAGCTCAAAAGAGATGGCACAGCCCAAAAATGAACAATGGGGGCAATCTGCAAGGAGATGCAAACGAAAAGGGGGTCGGTCGGTGGAGGGCTCAAGGAGGTTACGGCCACCAACAAAAGAGAGCTTGGGAGCTACCGGCTCGAGAGAACATTGGAGGAGGCAGAAAAAGTGTCGCGTCGAGAACTGACTGAAAGTAAGCGTAAACAACGAAATCCAGTGACTGAAACAACTCAAAGAGGTTAGATCTGCAGTTTGTGAAAAGGGAAGGAGCAGAACAATTGGGAGGCCAAAAAAGCGAAACAAAAGAATCCGGGATCGGCACATGTACGGGGGGTACTCGAAATCAGCGCTACAGGGGCTTCATTTGGCCGGGGCCCTTGGGGCCTCGGCAGGGGGACGGTGGCACGGCAGCGCTGAAAAAAAAGGCGGGAACGAACCATTGTGGGGAGTTTGTTCAACCCCGGATAGCGGCGAAGAGAACGGGCGGAAGGGGGGGTAGAGGGTAGCAGGGGGGGGGAGAGAGGAGGGGGAAAAGGAAAGAGAGGGAGGTTAGAGGGAGGGAGAGAGAGGCGGGAGATAAGGGGGTCGGAGGGAGGGAGTTAGGGGGAGGGAAAGGGGGGGAATGAGTGGGGGAGGGGGGGGGGAGAGGGGGGGGTGATGGCGGGGATAGATAGGGGGGGGGGGAGAGAGGGACGGGGTTGGAAAGAGAAGAGAAGGGGGGGAGGTGCGGAACGACGGGGGGAGAAAGGAGGGGGGGGTTGAAAGAGGAGAAAAGAGTAGGGCGGGGCAGCGGGTGAGGGGAGTGAGTGGTGGGGGGGGGGCGAGGAGGCGGTTACGTGGCGGGGGGGGGGGAAGGGGGGGCGGGGTGGGGTGGAGGAAGGCGAGGGGGAAGGAGGGGAGGTGGAGGGGAGATGGAAATAGCCTGGGGGGGGGATAAGGGATGGGCGGAACGTTGATGGGGGGGGGGGGGAGAGGGGGTGGGGGCGGGTGAGCAGAAGATAAAAGGCGGGGTGAGTGGGGCAGGGGGATTGGGGGGGAGGTGGGGTGGGATGGCTGGGGGGGGGGGGGCAGTGGCTATAGAAGGGAGGATAGGGAAAAGAAGGGGGGAGGTGGGGGTGGGAGAGGAGAGGGCGGGGGGGAGGGGGGGTATGAAGAGGGGATGCGGAGATGAGAATAGGGGGAGGGTAGGAGGGGGTGGAGGAGAAAGGATGGGGGGGGGGTGGGGGGGTGAAAAGAGGGGGAGGCGAGGGGGGGGGGGGGACTAGTGAGGGGGGGAGAAGAGGGAAGGGGGGGGGGCGGAAAGGGTGGTGGGCGGATGGGAGGGGAGGGGGGTGAGATGAAGGAGGTGGGGGGGGACGGGAGGGAGAGTTCGCGAAGTAGCAAGTGGGTCGATGGCGAGCTGGCACTGGGTGGGGTACGAGAGAGGATGAGAAGAGAAATGGAGGGGGTGTCCGGGGCGGGAAGGGGGATGAGGCGGGAAAGGTTGAGTGACGGGTGAGGGGGAGGGGGAGGAAGGATGGGGGTGGGGGAAGTATGGCATGGATGGGGCGAGGGCGTTGGGGAGGGGGGGGGACAAGGGATGGAGTGTTTGGGGGAGGGAGAGGGAGGGGGGGGGGAGGAAGAAGCGGGAAGACGGGAAGGGATAGGGTGAAGGGGAGAGTATAGGTGCGCGAAAGAAGGGGCGGGGGGGGAATGTCGGAGGGGACGGGAGGGAAAGAGGGAAGGGGAGGGGGGGTTGCGATTAGCGTGGGGAGAGACTAGATGGGGGCGGAGGGGGGTTGGGGGACAAGTGGAGGGGCGATGCGGGGCGGGGGGTGGGGGGTGGGTGATGTGGGGGGGATAAGGAAAAGAAAAATGAGGGGGGGGGGTGGAGGGGGTAGGGCAAAAAGGGTAAGGGGGGCAATGGAAGAGGGCGGAGGGGAGGGGGGGGGGGGGGAAGGATGGTGAGAAAAGAAAGAGGGAGAGGAGGAAGGAGAGAGGGAAAAAGGTGGGTGTCGGGGATGGTAGGTAGGGTGGGGGGAGGAGGGTGGGGAAAGTTAGAGGGGGGGGCGGAGGGAAGAGAGGGGAGGTACGCGGGGGGGGAGGGGGTGGGGGGGGGGTGGTATAGAGAAGCAGACGTTGAGGCTAAAAGAGGTGGGGGGAGGTGGGGAGTGGAGGGTGGGGGGGGGGAGAGAGGGCCTGGTGGGGGGGGTGGGGGGTGGGGGGGGCGGGGCGCGAGGGTAGGGGGGCGGTTGTGGAGGGAAGGAAGGGAAACGGAGAGGGGAGAGAAGCGGCGGTAAAAGAGAGGTTAGGGAGGCGGCTTGGTTGGATGGGGTGGAGTGGGGACGAAGAGTGGGGTAAGGGAGGGGGAAAAGGAATACTAAAGGGGAGGGTGACAAGGGGTGGTGGAGAGGGGAGAGCTTGAGAGAGGGCGATGGGAGGAAGAGCGGGGGCGGGAGAGGGGAGTTGGGGGGAAAGATGGGAGAAGGGAGAGTGGGGGGGGAGGGAAGGTGGAGGCAAGAGGGGACGACGGGTGGGTGAGAGAGTGGGTAGATAAAGGAGGGAGTGGCGACAGGGGGGGGGGTGGTTGGTGGGAGACAGAGAGAAAAGGGGGGGGGGGGTGGTGAGGGGGGGGTGAGAGGGGGGGAGTAGGTGAAGAGAGTAGCTGGAGACAAATGAGGAGTTGGAAAGGAGGGGGGGGGGTCAGAGGGGCGGGGGAGTGAAGAAAAGAAGGTGACAGGAGGAGAAGGGGTTTGGGGAGGGAGGTTGTGGGAGAAGGGCAGGGAGGGGGGGAGGGGGGGTAGGTGAGAGGTTGAGAGGAGGGGGAGGGGGGTTGGGGGGGCGGGAGGGGAGAGTGGAAATGGGTATACGGGAAGGATGAGGTGGGATTAAGAAGGAGAAGAGAGAATAGAGGGCGAGGGGGGGGGGTGAGGGAAAGAGAAAAGGGAAGGTGGAGAGGGGGGGGGAGGGGAGGGAAGGGAAGATGGAGGGAGTCGAGTGGGGTGAGGGGGGGTAGAAGGATGGAGAGAGGGGAGGGGGAGAGGTGGGGGGGGTGGAGGAAAGGGTGGGGGGGAGGGGTGCCTGGGGCAGGGGCAAAGGCGGGGGGAAGTGAGAATTGTGTGTGGTGGGGGGTATTCGGGAGAACAGGAGGGGGGGGGGGGGAGGAAAGAAGAGGTTTGATGCGCAGAAGAGGTAAGGAATCGGGGAGAAGGTGGGGGGGTTGGAAAGCAGGAAGAGCGAGAGAGGAGAGGAGGAGTGGAGGGGGGAGTTAGAGGGGGGGGGAGGGAAGGGGGGGAGTGGCTGTCAAGAGCGGCGAGGAAGGCGGGAGGGATGGGTGGGGGAGGATAGAGGGTGGGGGAGAGGGGAAGCGGGGAGGGGAGGAGGGATGCAAAGGGGGGGAAGTGGAGAAGGGGAAGCGGAGACCGGGAGGGGGGGGGGGGGTGTGGGGGGGTGGAGGGGGGGGGGAGGTCAGTGAGGAATGGGGGAGGTGGTGTTCGGCGGGCGGGGGGGGGAAATAATTAGGGGGGGGGAAGGAGGAAGGCAGGGAGGGGGGTGAGAGGGAATGGACGGAGGAGGGAGGACGAAGTGGGAGGGGGGGGGCGGGGAAGAGTTGGGGGGGGGGAAAGGAGGGACTGGGGTGAGTTGAGAGAAGAAGAAGTAGGGAAGTGCGGGGGAGGGGGTACGGTAAGAACTTGGAGGGTGGTAGGTGGAGTAAAAGGGGGAAAGAATGAAGCACGGGAGGAAGGAAGGCAGTGTGGTGGCGAAGGTAATGGGGGGGGAAGTAGGGGAAGTAGAACGAGTGGTGATAAAGGGAGGGGGGTGGGAGGTTGGGGAAGGACGGGGGGAAGAGAAGACGGGGGGGGGGGAGGGAGATCGGAGAAGAGGGGGGGGGAGGCGGCGGAGGGGGTCGGCGGGTAAGGGGGGAGAAGAAGAGGACAGGGTGGCAGTAAGACGGGAGAATGAGGAGGGGAGGGGTCGAAGGGAGTGAGCGGCAAGGGGGGGGTCGGGGCAGAGAATGGTATGAAAGGGGAGATGGGGGTAGGGGGGGGGAGTGGGGGGGTGGAGGGGGAGAAGGACCACAGTGAGGGGGGGGAGTTGGGTGTGGGGGAGCTGTGGTGGGGAAGGAAGACGGGGGGAGGGATGGGGAGGGGAGGAATTGGGGAGAGAGATGAGGGGGTGGAGAGGCGGAGGGGGGGGTGAGGGCGGAAGTAGGGGGAGGGGAGTGGGAGTCGCGTAGAGGGAGCGTAAAGGGAAAAAGGACAAAAGGGGAGAAAGATTACGAGGGTGGAGGGGAGGGGGGAGATGGGGGAGGGAGGGTAATAGGGAGGGGGGAAGTAATGAAGACGGAGGGGGAAAGAGGAGGGACGGAGAAAATGAGAAGTAGCGGGGAGGGAAGGGGGGGATAGGAAGGGGAGAAAAGGGGCGGTGGAGCGCTATGGAGGAGGTTAAGGGGGGTGAGGTGGAGGGGGTAGGAGGGAGGGGGGGGCGGGGAGGGGGCGGAGTAATGGGGGGAGTGGGGGGAGGGGGGGCGTGAGAGAGGGGGGTGGGAAAAAGGATGAGGGGGAGGAGGCGAAACGCGGTGGGAGGGAGGGGAGGTGAAGGGAGAAGAACATGTGGGGTTGGGGAGGGAGAGTGAGGGGTTTCTGAGAGGGACAAACTAGAGCGGGGAGGGGAGAGCGGGAAAAAGGGTGGGTAGGAAAGATTGTATGGGATTGGGAGAGAGGGGGGCGGGGAGGAGTTGCAGGGGGGGGAGGGAAGGGGAGGGGGATGGGGCCAGGGGGAGAAAGGGCGCAGGAGGAAAAATCCAAGTACAGGAGGGAAAATAGTGAGAAAGTTAGAGATAGGAGCAGTGGTAACAAGGGAGAAGGTGGTTAGAGGAAGGGGGACGCGGGGGTGTGGGGGGGGGGCGAGGGGAGGGTCGATGGGGGTGAAGAATGGATGGGGCGGGAGAGAAGGAGGTAGAGAAGAGGAATGGGTGGAGTAGGGGGAAAGGGGGAGGGGATTGAAGGGGCAATGCGGGAAGGGGGGGGGATGGTGGGGGAGAGGACGGGGCCGGGAGGGGGTGAATTGTGGTGGTAGGTGAGGGGAGGGGCGGGGTTTGGCGGGACGGAAGAGGGAGGGGGGGCACGATGGTAATGGTCGGTCGCGGGAATGGGGGGGGCCGGGGGAGGTTGGATGCGTCAGGGGGTTAAAAGAGAGGGGGACCCGGGGTGGGAGGAGAGAGTAGAAGGAAGGACAGTAGTGGGAGAAATCGGGGTGCGCGGGGGACCCCAACCTTGGGAAACGCACTGGCGCCCTAAATGTACTCATTGACCAATTTGCCGAACCCATGTCGCGATGTTCACCAGCTGCTGGCTGAAACGCAGCTGGCAAGCGCATCCGACTCGGCAACCACCAGATCGAGAAACGACCAGGAAGGAACTCAGATTCCGGGGGATGAGGGGAATAATTAGGGGACCCGAAGTAAGGGGGGGAACCGCAAAGACGGCGGCCGTGCCGGCCCTTATGAACCACAGTTTGAAAAGCGAGACGAAGGGAAAGAAAAGCAGGCTCAACGGTTGGGAAGACATCAGGAACCGGCGGGGGGTGGGGACGGTCCGTGACGAAACCGTTCTCTCAGAGAATCAGGGGCGTCGAAGAAAACGTCGAGCCGAGGGGCCATTGGGGGGGAACGGGGGTCCGGCCAAAGAGGAAAACTGTGGGAAAGGAGAAGCCCCCCAGGAAGCCAATGGGGCCGAAATGGCCTGCGGAGCAGCAAGAGACGGCGGCGGGCAGATCGCGGGGAGGCTACTATCAAACTGCGGGGGGGGGGAAACTTCCCCATCATCAAGAGGGGGAATGGCAGCTCCTGATATTGGGCGGAGTATTCCAACGACGGGCGAAAAAAAGGGTCGAAAGCAGGGGAGACCATAGGCTCATTTACTCAAGAAGGAGGAAAAAGCTGATATCCGCCAAGACGAACAGAAAAAAAGGGGGGCGGTCGGATTCGGGCGCCCCCTCTCGTCCCGACAAAAACGAAGGGGGCCCAATCCGGTGTGTGGGGGAAAGGACTCGAGGCTTTATTCACCTCATAGTGGGAAAAAACGTTTTCCATCTGGAAAAAAGGCTTTTGTGAGGTGGTTCGACTGCCTGGTTAGGAAGAACTCGCTGGATCGCCCCCCGGGAGCTCGTTGTTTCAGGGGGGGGATCCGATCCACAGGGTTCTGAAGCGCCGTACCGAACAACATCGGGGGAAAACTTCGCCGTCAACGAGTGAGTCCTAAAAATTGAACCAAGGGGTAATACCGTGGCTCCTGGGTAAAGCGGGGGGGGGGGAAAAAAGCTTGTCGGGGTGGATTGAAAAGAGATGTCAAAGTGGTGGCATCCGATTCCCGGGCGTACGGAGTGCAGAAAGAGAGACGGTGAGTCAAAGACCGAAGGGAGGAGTATGCATTTGAAAAGGTACTTCGAAAAAAAAAAAAAAGGGGGGGGGGGGTGATCCTAAGGGTCCAGAATGTCGCCGTGAGGGAGGGGGGTTAGCCAATTGTAAGGAAAATTTGGACCTCCCACTAAGAAAGCGAAAAAAGGAAAGGTAGGGAGGCGTGTCCTGTGAAACTTGGGAAAGTATAAAAAAAAGATAAGAAGTTCCTGAAGACAAAAAAAAAATGACATGCAGCGGACGCAAGTAGGGTGGGGGGGAGTGGCAAAAAGGGGGGAACTTCCGGCAAAGGGAACCGAGGGCGGGCGAAACGGTGTGCTAATGAAAGCGCCTCAAGGATCGTAGGACTCTGGCAAAGGGTGATCTTGGCTAAATCAATAATGAATCAATCGGTGACTTTCCTTATAAAGGAAAACAATTTTTAATATAAATCTCTGTGGTTTTCTTTAGGTCATTAGACCTGTTCTCAGGGGTTGGTGTTTTTTGGGGTCGGGGGGCACGCCACATAAGATGGACTTTATCGCAAAAAACAACCAAAAGTGGCGAATTCCAAACCTGTGCCAGGACATAAGCTCAAACAAGGAAAAAAAAAAAACGAAGGCTTGGGTTCGAAACCCGAACGGGCAGTGTCGACAAGGGACGCAAATGAAGAGGGGAAAGCCGACCGTTCGGAAAAAGCATCATCAAGAAACAAACCGGCGTCCGACCAAGAGAAAGTGGGAATATCGATCGTTAAAAAACCTGACGGAACCCGCCCGTCGAAAATACTCAGAGCTGCAACCTTTCCGGCCACCGCACGTCAAGTCCCGAGGGGACGCCCGAGAATATGAGCCACCTAAAAAACGAGGTGCATCTGAAGATTTCGACTGGGGGGGGCCGGCAAAAAGGAAAAGGAAGCTTGGAAAGAAAGTTGGGCCGAAACTAGCATCCACGGAAAGGGGAAGAGGTGGGAAACGAAAACTACGCGAAAAAGAGAGTCCAAAACTGAGTCATCGGCTAAAGCAAAACACGATTTCACGGGGGCGGACCAATCGTAGAAGAACTTTCAGAACCGCGATCGTCCTTCAAACACCTCAAGGGACGGGGAGTGCTTGTCAACTTTGCAAGTGGCTCTCACAAAACTCCCATAGCGTTGAACTGCTATGGAAATCACTCTCTGTCACAGACAAGACGAAAAATTGGAGCTCCAAG
>Ga0179593_1492063_pt1 | contig 11483 bp, 11 predicted proteins | sample CZODoug2_1_08_16_FD_185931 | JGI IMG/M metagenome (GOLD analysis project Ga0179593, IMG submission 185931) | Vadose zone soil fungal communities from Angelo Coast Range Reserve, California, USA - CZODoug2_1_08_16fungal (PacBio error correction) | ecosystem: Environmental > Terrestrial > Soil >...
ATTAAGGAACGGAGCTTCCCTCAGGCTGAAACCAATAGAATAGCGATCGGATTAGGGTTATGGTCTCTTGAAAAAACCGAAAATCTCAGACCGTCACTATGAGATTGCAAACCAAATATTGTAAAGGGACAGGGCGATAAACAAAATAAACAAGACGTACGTGGGGGCGAGAAAAAGGGGCGATCATCAGATAGGGGGAGGTGACTAAAGGAAACTTTCGGCACGAGCAACGATTGCGTCGACCCTCAGGAAACGAATAAAGGGCCCGCAGGGTTCTCCCCCACTTCTGGAGGACCTCCGCAAACCCTCCACTGATACACCAAGCCAATCAAAACGGACAAGGGGTTTATTCTGTCGTCATGAAGATAGGGCGATGTCGGACCTCCTAGAAGGTGCAGCAAGGGCTTCACGGAAACGGAAACTGTTGTTTTTAAAAAGTTGAGGCGGGGAAAATGTATCGTGCCTGGTGTAAGAGGAATCATGGTTCAGAAGTTTCAGGAGAGACCGGGGGCTTGTCAACCAAGCGTGCAGACTAAAACGGAGAAACACATGAGATGGCCTTAGAGAGGCCGGGGGATTGCCGTAGGTGTTAACTGAAACCAGCAGCAAATGACGTAAAGAGTCAAACAATAAGACAAAGAAACCAGGTGGTGGGGCTGTGGGAAAAAGAAGGAAGAATCATTGTGCCTTGCGTGGTGAAAAAAGGAACTGGGAACACCCGGGTTCAACGTGGTTCAAGGCCCACGGCGGTAGAGACAGTCATCGCCAAAAAAAGGGGGGTCCGGGAGACCAATGCTTCAGAAGCGATGATGGTAGGTTGTGAAAAAAGAGACACAGAAAAGCACAAAAAACAAAGACGCGATGTTTCAGGAGAACGAAAAAAAGGGAGGAGCAAACACGACATGTTCGGGAGGGGGCGGATGGCCCAAATGCCACATTCAGCTACTTTTGTAGGAACAAAGCGAGGAGATAGAACTAAAATGGGGGCAGTGGCAAGCAACTCTGTCAAATTGGCGAAAAAACGGAAAAAAGAGCTGAAAAACGTCACCTAGGAAAAGGGAGGGGAAAAAATTGTGTGGAATGGCATATTCAGGTTTCGTTGGAATGTAATTGTTGGGTTGAAAAACAAATCATTTGACCTATGAAAGAGGTTTCATGTAAAAGGGTGGTCAGAAGTGGACAACAAGGGAGGAATGAAGGAAGGAACTCCCGAAAGAGGCAAAGTAGATTCAGCGGTGGTGTTGGGTGGAAAAATGTTTAGGCCTACGGGAAACCGTAACGAAGACATGACAAACGAATCGAAAGGAATGCAATACATAGAAACACTCCTTGAGGTACAAGGGGAATCATTCACGCTAATTTTCAAGGAGGGATGTGGGTACTGACCAGGGGAGTTTGTCATATTGGTCCAGGTTCGGTTCCACGAGGGGGAAGACTTATTTGTATCAGTAAAAGGGATTCGTGGGACACCAAATATAGCAACCTGATCCCTCAATGGGGAATTAAGAAAAAGAGCAAAAAAGAGGGGGCGCGTCAAACGGTTTTGGGGGACCTAGAGGGAGGAGGGGGGGTCACGTGTGTTTTTAAATGGAGAGCGTGACGAACGCGTATACAGGCGTGATTGGACTGAAAAAACAATTAGATTGAGTCGATTGGGAAGGCTTGGGGGGGAATGTCCGGAGGGGGTGTGGAAAAATGTCGTTTTGGCCTTGAGTGTTGCTGGGTTTGATGTGTCAGTCTCAAAGTTGCCTGATCTCGAAAAAGAAAGGGTTCAGCTGGCTGCGAATCGAAAAGGACTAATTCAATTGTCATGGGCAGGCGAGGAATAACATTGGTGGTAGTCTGGTTGGTCACGTGGGGGGGGGCGGGGGAGGTTTTTGAAAAAATCTGGTCTGAAAGTGAAGTGTGTGGGGCTCATGGCAGGGTTTCTGTGGGCGAGTCGGCTCGGTGGGGGGGGGGCCACTCAAAGAGACCTCACTTAACGGTGAGGTGGTTGTCGAGCGGAAAGAGGAAACTTCGGCCGTAGATGGGGGGTAGCTCGGTTGAGTCTCACGTGCATAGGTAGCACAGGCAACAGTTGGCAAAAACACCAAAAAAAGAAAAAATGATGGAAAGAAAACAGAGTTATTAACGGTACCAAGTATAGCAAAAGGGGAAAGTACATTCTAACACTCTGGATTGTCTGTCGGCCAAAAAGGAAAACAGAACCTGAGGTGACATTTGGCCTATAAACGAGGGGGCAAATGCGGGTTGAGTCGCAGGGGGCAGGTACTCGGGAACGACAGTGAGTACGCCCCCACCGTGCCCATGGAGGACGAAAACGCCGTTCTGCCTAACATGAACGAAAAAACTGCCGGCCGGCCACGTCAAAAGGGGGGGGCTGCTCAGAAACAGCGACAGTTCCTCAATCAGACCAGGGCGAGGGCACCGGAAAAAATCCCTACATCTCCCCTGAACGGTGATTCCCATGACGAACGTAAGACGGCCTCAGCACGCTCGCACAGGTAGAATTTGGGTTGGTGAAGGGGAACACATCGTAGCCTCGGACTGGGTCCTGGAACCGGAAAAAGGAAAAAGGGATCCAAGGGCAGGGGGTGGGGTGGAGCAAACAAAATTCAGTCTGGAAATGTTGTGAAGGGAACCTCGGCAGTAAGTCGCAAAGAAAAAAGGGGGAAAGAATCACCACTTACCCCAACAATTTGTGTAGGGGGTGGAGGTGGGGTGGGTGACTGGCCTTTTGTGCAGGACGGTTAGTACGGGCTTTACGACCCAGGCACCCGTGGGAAAAAAGTGAAGTTGCGCCGCACTTTCTCAAGTGCTGGTCGGCCAGTACGGTAAACGTGGGCAATAATTTCATTTGAAAAACCATTCAAGAGGCGTTTGCCAGTCCCTAGGAGGGGCAAAGACAGGGGAGAAAGTATCCTTTCAGAGAATGCAAAAGCAAATGGGAAAAAGAATGGGAACATAAAATCAAAGGAGCAGAAAAAAAATTGAGATAAAAAGGGCCTGGATTTGAGTCAACGAAAGTCAGGGTTGAGGCGTTGAAAGGTTGTTGGTGTTTGTTGTTGGCATGTGGAAAAGGTTTGGAGGGTTGCTATTGGGAGCAGAGGGTACGAAGGCCGCGAGTTTGAGTATAGCGATCAAAACAAACGTAGGGGGGGCAAAAGGAAGCAACGCTTCGTGAAAGAATCTGCAAAAAGGGTAAAATACAAAATTAAAGACCAAGGAGGACGCAATAAAATACCGGGGAAGGGCGATCAATTCAATAAATCTATCCGGGGGAAAGTAAAAGAGGCGCCAGGGTGGTGGCATCAGACAGCGTGGGGATATTAGTCAGGTGGTCACTGGACGGATAAGGATGCGGGTAAGATTTACAGAAGGGAGGAAAAGGTGCAACTAGACTGGTCAACAAAGACGAGGCAGAATAAGAAGGTGGGTCCCATCATCCGAACGAAAAACATGAGGCCCAGAAGGGAGAAAAAGGGGTTCAAGGATAAGGTGGGGGCCACGGTCCGATCCAAGACAGCAGGGAAAGAGACGGGGAACCAAAAACAAATATGTAAAATACAAAATTTGGGGTGGACTGGAATTGGGTTCTTGGAAAAAATTGGGGTGAACTTACGGTGACCGCAGGGGCCGAGAAAAAAATAAAAAGAAGAAGGGGTGGACCTCAAAAGCATGTTTATTGTTGCCATTTATTTTTCCGGGTTATCCAAGAAGAGATCATCATGGGTGCGGCCCCATGGGGTTCAACAAAATTCTACAACAAGGCGGAGCAGGGGACGAGGAAGAAAAAAACCGTCTTGGGAAAGGTGCGTGCCGGGGGTCGGTTGAGGGAAGGTGAATTTGTGAAGGAAAAAGGATGAATATAGAAGGGGGGGGTGGCTAGCCAGCCAAAAAGAGTGGTCCGACCGCAAGGTTGGCGTGCATGGCAAAAATCCTACGCTGTCTGGGGAGGTCGACAGCCAGGGGACTCGGTGGAAGTAATCCGCGTAGTCTTTGCATTTTCTATGCCTTCCGTATCTTTCCTCTCATCGGACGCAAGAATCGTTCTCCATCCTCTTGGCTTTTTCCGATGGTCGCGTGGGTTCTGGCGTTCCAATGGGTTGTGAAATGCATCTTATTTTTTCACGCACTCCGCTTTTCCGGACTTTTTTATTCTTATTCGCCTCAAGCAAGTCAGACCCCTTTCCTCCCCCGCTATCCCGTTTTTAAGTGCTTATAGTGCCCATTTGAGTAAGTCCCCTATCTACTCCTCCTAAAGCTTCGGCGCCGGGGGTTTTTGTCCGCTTTTCCGTTGGGCATGTTTGAAAGTTGTTGGAATCGGCTTCGGCCGTTGATTTTCGTGGCTCTGGTTTGGTGTGGATGTTCAACAGCTTGCACCTGCACTCGGGGGTGAAACTAGGACGTCGGGTCAAAGACCCTATCGGAAGAAGCACTTTGAACATTACGTGGACAGACAACGGCCACGATGAAAAAGGTTCAACGTACCGAGACAGCTGAACAACAACAGTCGGCGCGCGATCCTAACAAACTCTGACGTCTCTGGACTTTGGTCGGATTTCCCTGCTGACGGCAACAGTTTGCGTCTGCGATCAGACACCAGAAATCTGACCAACTTACTCTCAAGTCAAAAAGAACCATGAGAAAAAAATCGGGGTCACATTGGAAGTTCATCTAAAACTCGTCTCCCAAAAAAAACACAGAACAAGCCAATCGAGACGCAGGTCCCTTTTGTCTGACAAGTGAAGGCCGAAAAACATAGACTTGATTTAGGTGCGCATACAATTAAAACTCGCTCAACAAAAATGAACCGTACATTCCTGCCCTCATTAGAATCAGCGGTTCAGGCCTCGCGAACAGAACAATTTCTCGATTAACTCGGGGGGCGAAAGAGCTCACCCACCTACATACCCCGTCGCCGTCGTCAATAAGCCGCGGATCTCAAAAACGAAGTGCCACCTCAAACCGAAGCATAGACCTGCCGCCGAATAGGCGTCTTCTCAGTCGGATATAAACCTCACCGCTGCTGTCTCATCCTATTATTTCTCGAACCATTAACGGTCGGCAGGTGGCAAGCGTTATATTTAAAACTATTTAATCCCCCCCGCTAATCCCCCTTCTTTTATTCTTGTCTAGCCGGCTTATTCCAATGTACTAAGCACGGGTCCCCAATATAAGGAAAATTGTCGAACGGAAATATCTGAAGAACAAAAAAGCGGGCGACTTCCCTGGGCTAGTTGGATGACACTGCGGTCTTTAAAAAAAAAAATCTCAGAACACGGTCTCTCTAAATCTCGTCCTTGACTTTTGCGGCTGAAATGGTGAGACTCGGTCTGGTGGGGGTTGTAAGATAAAATGCTCCATTTCTAAAGATAACTAGCGTCCTCATGTTCACAGGGAAGAGCTCGATACCGAAAGGGAAAAACCAAGCATCTGGCGTCAGAAAAGCACTCCTGAAAAATGAGGCACTCAGACATTGAACTTCATCGCACGGTGGCGTCTAAAGCAACGGTACGTTTTCGGAGGGGAAAGATTATCGGGTGACCTCCTTTCCTGGAGACGGCGGTTTTGCGGCAGGAAGCGGTGCCGAACTCAAAAGGGAACCAAAAAAACACGCTAAGAAGTGCTCATAATTGGTCCTTAATCTCAATGTTTAACAGGACAATCGGGAAAAGAGGAAAGCTGACAAAAATGATCGTGGGGGCAATTCATGAAATTCCAAAGAAAACATGAATCCGAAGAAACAATGGAAAAGGTATCGAATGTGGCGTGAAAATCAACATGCTAGGTTTAACGGGTTGGTGGACAAAATGACTATTGGTGGGGGCATAGAGAGGATGTTACAAGTCAAATAGACTTCGAGGTTGGGTCTAACCCTTGGAGGGGGCTGCCTGGGGCAACTGAAAGACCCATCAAAAGGGAATCAAGTCGTTCGAACGCCTTTTTGGCACGGGAAAGGCGGCATTTGTTGGAGTGCTCGTGGATCGGTTGATCTCAAAAGCATCACTCTATACATTGGAGAAAGAAAAGTTGGCGTACTCATTGACACGCATTCCGAGCAGGATAATTGGGGGTCAAATGCCATGGGGCAAACAAAAGGCCGATTGGATCAAGGAGTTGTTGCCCCGAAACCAAAAAAATCGGGGCGGTCATGGTCGGAATTGGAGATTAATGGCTCATTGTTGGAATTGGGGAGAAAAAGCACAGCAGCCCAGCCGCTTTAGATTTATTCCGTGTAAAACGCACGATCTCGGCCAAGCACCACACTGAGACACAAATAAAGGGCCGGCCAAAGACAGCTCCAAAGGAAATGCTAAATCCTCTATACGGTCAAAACTAAGGGGAAGGGTTTCCTTTTCAACACGCTCCTGTACATATGCCATACGCTATGCTCGTACATTCAATGTGAGGTTTGAGCTTCATTGGTACCAAATTTTGTTCGCTCCCTAGCTCGGCTTCGAATACTGCTTCCTATCTTTGGGTGACCGCGCGGTTACCGACAGCTGGAGTCGCCGATTCCCCTTTCTTCCTCCCCCCCAGTCCCTCTACCTTGTTCAAATTCCCTTACATACCAGCCACCCCCCGCCGCAGTGGGTCTATCCTTGGCTCGTTGTCTTGGAGATTTTATTGATGGGGCGCCTACGGTCATCCCCAGCTTTCTCCCTACTCCCGACCGTGTAAGGGGTCGCGACCCCGAGCCTTTCGCACTACCCCCCTACAATGGAGTACGAACCAAAGGGGAGGACAAAGATCGAGTAACTGTGCTAGGATGGCTCTGAAAAGAAGGAAGAGGGGTGGCCGGGAGGGTTCCAGGCATCACTGACTCTTACATCCTTTGCCAGTGGTTGACTGCTTTTTACCTAGCAGCCAATTTAACGCCGTATAGCCCCGGACCGGCGCCGTACCGAAGGAGATCCGGCGAGAGCGGTGGGGATCTCTTCTACACAAACCACCTGCGAGACAATGACCACGTTCATCTCTATTAATAGTTCTCTCTTACCCAGAATGACTGAACTTAATTGGCACCGCCCGCTCAACTCCGGCGTGTTGTCGGAGCGCGGGCTAACTAATCGCCCGTTACCGAGAGGACCTCTGTGGATCCGGGAGAACTCAACACCTGTTGTCAAAAGGGTCTCATAAACAAAAAAAAAAAGCAAAGGGAAAAGTGTAAAAGAGAAGCGGCGTGATGGGCCCATCTGGACTGAACCAGCCGAAAATTACGTTCAGAAGGTCCCGGGCTAACACCAAAGAGAAACGTTGACGTTTAGAGGAGAGTATGGGGTATGTGAATGCCGGGGCAGGGGGAGATGGGACCGCGCTGGCAACCGAAGACCAGGGGTAGTCGTAAGCATTTGGCGACACTCAAAAAAAATAAAATTCTGCAATATAAAAATCAAAGAATCCACCATCAATAAAACGACCCGCGGGCAGCATCCTCAAAAAATCCATAGTGTGGGAAGATCGCGTCTGAAGACACAATACGCGATTTGTGATCGTAAACCAGACCCCGGGAATTGCCTGACCCAGAAAAATGAACCTTCGCGTCTCACACGGGGGGGAATGGAAAATATAACCGCCGGAGTGAGCGAGAAAAACGCTCCCCAAAAACGCCGGGAAGCTCAAGAAGATTGATACAGAACCTGGAAAAAAAAAAAGACACAACAAGGAATGACAATGAGGGGTAATGTAATTGAGAAACGGGATATACCCTAACATCTTTGTGTTAAACCTACGAAAGGGAAACAGGGGAGTCAAAGAGTCATGGTCACCAATAATCTATCTACAGGTGAGAGTTAACGGCCAAGTAGCGAAATCAGAAACAGGCACCTTCGGTCACAAATTTGCGGGATGAGGAAGAATTGAGAGGACGACAAGACTCGCCTCCGATCTCGGCGCACGGGGCAGGCTCCGACACGAACATCATGAAACCGCGAAACAGGACTCAAATACTCAGAAAAGATCATTCCTTCCCGCCGATTTAAGAACAGGAGGAACTAACTGGGTCGGCTTTACACAATTAAAGGATTGCTCAAAGCAAAGAACAGTCCGACTGGACCACGAGTCCAAAGTCTGGGTCAGTGGTTGCCCAGGTGTTGACATCGATGAGTTTTCAGGTCCCACTATAACAAAGGTCTTTTGTGGGGGGAGAAAACCACAAACTGAGACGAGCTACGCCAGAGGCGTGGCAAAGTTTAAATCTTTCATAGGTTTCACATATCCACAATGACCTAAATCCAGGCTTCGACCTCTGGCTAAAGGATACGCGTGAGGGAATCCACAACAAAAACTTGAAAGTCGGGACACTGAGTCGAAATGCACCACAAAATCCCGCAGGCCAAAAAGAAAACAAAAAAAAATTCCATTAACAGAACACCACATTCAAAAAACTGGAAACAGTAAAACAAAACGAACAGCATCAGCCTGTCCAACAAGTCCCGCAGCCCGGAGAGCCTTGCCGGAAGTCCAGCCCAAAGAGAGGGTTAGATCGGCGGCAAGACGGCAAACTGAGCAACCGGGGAGGCTCAAAACCAGAGAAAGATGTCTCGGAGAACTAGAAGTCGAGTCCCAAAACGAGTGAAAAAAAAACACACAAACCAGTAAGGGCGAGGGAGAAATACCCCAGCGCCCCGTCACGGGCAGGGCCAGTGGAGGGGCACGAAAGATGCAGCAAAAAAGGCCGTTGGGGGCGCTAAAGGCAGATCAGATACTGGGTGACCACTCTCCAGGCCCGATAGGAAACGAGAAGATTGTGGGTCGTGGACTTCCAAGTAGCGAAAGGGGGGAAAAAAAAGTGACAAGAGCGGATACAAAAAAAGGAAACTTATGCCAAAGAGAGCCGACAAAAAAAGAGCCAGCCAGTATTTGAAAAACGTAGGGGGGGATGGTGAGGAATTGGAGTGAATCTACTATACTCTAAAAGTCCACTGCAGAAGGTACTGGACGAGTCCAGTTCCGAAAAGAAGAATGTCCGGCCGGTCGGCGGCGCGGTGGGGTGGGAAAAGCCACTATTTCTACCTCAATGTGAACGGATGGGGGACAATAAGCTGCACAGAGTGTTTTGAAATGAATAAATTGTTCGAGCCACATTTGGGGTGCATCTCTCTTTGTTCAATACTAGTAGACAGGCAGTGACACTCTTTTCGTTACTCAGAGTCCCGTTATGCCCGCCCAGAGGAGGATCTCTTGGGAGGCGCGTTCCTGTCGGGCGGGCTATGCGCGCCAGAGTACATTTCCTGTGACCGGTGGTCGTCGAGGTGCAAAGGCATCGGCTGCTGCAGGGGTAAGTCCTAAGATTTCCGATCATTAAAAACTCCGCCTCTTCATTATCACTCTCTGTCGCTGTTATATTCGGTTGACTGTCCACCCTGGGCTGCTGCAGCTACAAGGGGCTTCACTGTCCAAGAGGAAAGGCTTATAATCGCCAACGAAACCACTATCTCTCCAACAAAGTGGAGGATTATTGAAAGAGTACGGACATATCTGGGGTGGGGGATGTATCTGGCCTTTGTAGGCCTGAGGAAAGGGGCTTCTGGAGATGCTATCCGGCGGGCGGTTGCAGGGATGAAAAGAAGGCGCATCTTGCAGAAGGGACGACATCTAAGGACAACAGCTCTCACCAGGCAAAGTATCCCAATGAGGAAATCTCCTGCCGGCTAAGGGGACTAAGTCCCGCTTGAACTAGGTAGGGAGGGCCGGTCATCGAATCGGGGAATGATCCGTATGTCGAGGGGATAAAAGAAAGATTACCGTTGATACCAAGCTTATCTGAGGAGGTTTTCCGGGGATCCGTCAATGGGGAATCAAAAATGCTTCTACACACTAGACCGGCAAAATCACTCATTTCGGGCTAGAGGCCTTTGTCACTACAATGTGGCAATTTTAGGCGTTTGGTAGATGCCGTATAGGTACACATAACAGCAACGGCGCGATAATACCAAATGGAGGGAAGGCTGTCGCGTAGGGGGGGTAGGAAATCGACCCGGGGTGGTAGCTCTGAAAAGGTGGATCTGCGCAGGAAAGTGGAAAAAGAACGACAAAGATGCACAGTGGGGTTTCTCCAGTATGTGGCAAGAGAAAACTGTGGTGCTATGGAATTCCAGTGGCGGGGCATCTGCAATCGGACCCGACCGAAATAAAATAAGGTCGGCACCCTCCCCTGCTTTGAAAGGGGGTTTTTTGGCACTCTCCCGCAGTCGACTGGGTGTCACAGCTTTGTGGGAAGGAGATCTTCATTGCCGGCGTTACCCATTACCCGCTTGCGCGCCCGTATAACACTGTGGGTCAAAGGAGGGGCCGAAGTGGCAAAACCGGGGCTTGAAGGTCGGCCGTCATGATGTGTTTGTGGAGCAGGCGGGTTCACTCAGTTGGTCCGTACACCATCGTGAGTGTGCGAGGGGAATTTGGAAAAACTTAATCCCTATAACAGAAAGGGTTCTCGGACGGACTTTTGGAATGGCCCCAAGAAAACAAACCAAATCGTTGTTTTGTATGGGGCGGGGTTAAGAGAGAGGATGTCTGCCACTGCAGACTATTATCTGCTAGCGCGGTAGAGATTAGGAGGGAGTGGACGATCCAAAAAAAGCTGTTGGAGGGGATAAAAATCGCTAAGCAAACGGGGGACAAAAGGAAAAAAGAAGACTGGGGGTACAGCGGATTTTCTGGTAGGCATTTTGTTAAACGTAGACGTTCGGCCTTCTGGTCTTGGGGAAGCGGCGGACATTAAAGGCTGAACTTCTGATAAGGGTGCGGGTAAGGGGGTTCCTAGTTCTGCTGGTTAGGGCAACAATGCCTGGCAATCGCTGAACGCAGTAAAGCGTGGACACGAATAAGGACGCAGCCCCATCTCTACTCATAAGAAAAGTTTGACAGGAGGAACTGGGGTTTTGGTCGGCAGCAGAAGACAAGTACGCTCTCAGGAGAGAAGATTTATTGCAACATGAAAAGCTGAGACACGGGGCGCTGATTCAGGGTAAAAGATGGAGGGACTCCGTGATCAAAGGAAAGAAAGCTAATCCGGGGGTTGTTTGTGACGGGAGGTCTTCGGCGGGCGTTGCTGGTGACGCTCTCACGAACCGGTGACCACTTTTCCCTTAAAGTCTCGCTAGCTGTCGGGAAGGGGAAGGACTGTCGGCGAGCAAAACGTGGCGGCTTGGGGCATAAATTTTGTGTGGGGGTGGGAGGAAGAACCGCGGTGGGAAGTATGGTAGGGGAAAAGAAGTTACAGGATGGCGAAGAAACTTTGACAATTAAGGTGGAGAGAGGGGTTGGAAAGGCCATAGTGAACCTGCAAGTCACCATACCCAATACTAAGAGAAAAGAAAAGATACTGAGGAGGGGTAGGGAGGCAATTCTCTGGAGTGTGAGGGCTTAAAGCAACGGCATCACGACGTCTCTCCGGAAGGAATTTGGAGGGGGTGGGAAACGACGAAAGTGCGGCAGTAATCAGGCAAAGGACGTCGAACTTATACAGATGTGGGGAG